>PPYF01653951.1_pt1 | contig 31592 bp, 26 predicted proteins | sample 1559871 | NCBI WGS metagenome assembly PPYF01 (sample SAMN08240021, study PRJNA423297) | Human gut metagenome, whole genome shotgun sequencing project.
TGAATGTAAATTCTTCCTCTTTAAGACCTTTGTTTTTTACTGAAAGAGTGTAGGTAATTCGATCTCCAGATTTTGCAACCGTAGTTGTTGCGTCGGCGTTATTCTGGGTAAGATTAACTGCGGTTTTTGTCTGCACGAACGAGGCAGAGCATCGACTATCGTTAATCCATATAGTAGAATCGCCTGGACATGGTTGACATTGAGAATCATCCTTTAATAATTTAGGGTTTTGAGGACATCTTGCTGGCTCTGGTATAGTAAATGTCTTTACGCAGGCATTTGAAGTTCTATCTCCTAATGAGCTATGTACAGTTAAGACTACTTTGTATGATCCTGGTGTTTTTTCTGTATATGTAGCTATTCTATTATTGCTACTAATAGTTTTTACTAAAGTATTTCCTCTGTATACGCTATAGGTATATTTTTGGATTGTAGCACCGTTGGCCACGCTGGCATTAGCGGTAAATTGGTATGTGTCTCCATTCTTTTTTACGTCTAGAGCATTACAGGTAGCTACTGGCTTAGGTGGGGTAGAACAATATGGGTATGTGCCAACTTGTCCTGTTGGGCATTGATGGCTAGGTGGTGCAAATTTTAGGATTAGGTTGCCGCAGTTGAGCATAATTGCGAACCATCCGGTTCCAGCTGAATATCCAACGAATGCTCTATATGAGAAGCTGCCCCAGAGGTTGTGAGGTCGATAATAAAAAGTGCGGGCGCCACCTTGTGATGTGCGAACTACGTAAGATCCTTCACCTCTTGCTGCACCAAAGTGAGGAGTAAGTCCCCATGAGTAAGTTCCCATGTTACTATTTAAGGTTTGGAGGTTTCCTGTAGCAGCTACCAGGTTGGCACGACTAATGCCAAGGTGATTATAGAGGTCGCGAATATTATTTGTGTTCGCGTCATAATGAGCCATCAATTGTTGACCGCTAGAAATTCCGCCGTAAATTAGGTCGCTGGAATCTGCTGCATTGGCTGATTCTGGCGGTGAAAAAACAGTGAAAGATTGCACAATAAGCGCTAGGGCAGTTAAGATAAGCCCGATCTTTCGAGTAGCCTCTTCTTTACGTAAGCGTTTCGCATAAAAGCCCAAACTGTGGATCATTGAAGGGCTGTATGGTAGGCGCGAGATAATTTTTTTGAACATTTTGACCTCTTTTATTTTTGTTGTTATATAACTTTAATCTAACTTTAGCATAAGCATACTGAAAAAGTAAATAGTTTGAGAATATATCTATTTTGATGTATAATAAGGTTGTTGAAAAGAGCTGATAATTCAGATAATAGTGAGGGAGATATGGCTAAACAAACAAATGAACAATCTTATGATGGCTCACAAATCCAGGTCCTAGAGGGTCTTGAGCCGGTTCGTAAGCGTCCAGGAATGTACATCGGTAGTACGGGGTATGAGGGCGTACATCACTTGATTAAGGAAATCGCCGATAACTCAATTGACGAGGCAATCGCTGGTTATGCTACAAAGGTCGAAGTAACTTTGTTAAAGGATGGTGGTGTTCGAGTATCTGATGACGGTCGTGGTATTCCTGTCGATAAACACCCAAAGACAGGTAAGAGTACACTAGAGACGGTATTAACAATCTTACACGCCGGTGGTAAGTTTGGCGGCGGCGGCTATAAGGTCTCGTCTGGACTTCACGGTGTTGGTTCTAGTGTTGTGAACGCATTGTCTACACGGATGATTGCTGAAGTTAGGAAGAACGGTAAAATCTATCGCCAAGAATACGCAACAGGCGTGCCTCAGACAGAACTAGAAGTAGTCGGAAAGTCTGATGGTTCTGGTACGACAATTACTTTCTATCCAGACCCAACCATCTTTAAGGAGACGGTTAATTTTGACTATAAATGGGTTGTTAATTATCTTCGTCATCAGGCGTATCTTACGAAAGGTATTCACACGTCGGTTATTGATGAGCGAACTGGCGAACGAAAAGCTTTCTACTTTGAGGGCGGTATTCAGAGCTATGTAAAAAACCTGAATATTGGCAAGGATGTTTTATCGGACGATATATTTTACGTCGAGAAGCAGGTTGAAGATTGTATGGTGGAAATTGCGGTTCAGTATAATGACACTTACGCTGAAGTGGTAAAGCCATTTGCCAATAACGTCTTAACTCCTGATGGCGGTACTCATTTGGTTGGTTTCCGAACAGCCCTTACGCGTGTAATTAATGATTATGCTCGCAAGAATAGCTTACTGAAAGAAAAAGAAGATAATCTGACTGGTGATGACATCCGCGAAGGTTTGACGGCAGTTATTTTGGTGAAGTTGCCAGATCCTCAGTTTGAAGGTCAGACCAAGAATAAACTTGGTAATCCAGAGATGCGCCGCTATGTTGACCAGGTGATGAGCGAATATTTTGCGTATTACTTGGAGGAAAATCCAGCTACAGCCAAGAAAGTTGTTGGTAAAGCTACATTGGCGGCACGAGCGCGCAAGGCGGCAAGAGCTGCGCGCGACAACGTTATCCGTAAGGGAGCATTTGAAGGCTTAAACTTGCCATCTAAATTGACGGATTGCTCATCTCGTAACCGAAAAGATTGTGAATTATTTATTGTCGAGGGTAATTCTGCTGCGGGTTCAGCTAAGGATGGTCGCGATTCAACTATTCAGGCTGTTCTTCCTCTTCGCGGTAAGGTATTAAATACCGAGCGCGCAAGGTTTGATAAGATGTTTGCTAATGCTGAAATTGTTTCGTTGATTAAGGCTATGGGCGTTGGAATTGGCGATCAATTTGACATTAGCGGTATTCGTTACGACAAGATTATATTTATGACAGATGCTGATGTTGACGGTGCGCACATTTCTACACTTTTGATGACATTTTTCTTCCGATACATGTCTGAAGTGATTGAAGCGGGTCATGTATATTTGGCGAAGCCGCCTCTGTTTGGGCTGAGTAGAGGAACTGGAAGTAACCGTAAGATAGATTACGTCTATGATGAAGTAGCCCTCGAACAAAAATTGAACGAAAAGATCAATGAGCGCAAGGCTGCTGGTGTAAAGATTGATGAAAATGCTGAGAAATTTAAGCAGGCGGGCTACACGGCGCAGCAGCGATTTAAGGGTCTTGGCGAGATGGATGCCGCTCAATTATGGGAAACGACTATGAATCCGGAAAATCGAACATTAGTGAAGGTTAATATTGAGGACGCAGAACGGGCAGACGCGATATTTACAAAGCTTATGGGTGATAGCGTAGAATTGAGGAAAAATTTTATTCAAACAAATGCCGCTAAGGTTAATGTGGAAGATTTGGACTTTTAAGGAGGAGATATGGCGGACAATGACAATAAAAATATAGTAGAACCAGAAATTCTGAACGAAGAGCCAGAAGTTCGCGGTATTGAAAAGTCGACAGTTGAGCGTGTTATGGAAGATTCCTTCCTTAAATACTCTATGTCGGTTATTATTGACCGTGCCTTGCCGGACGTTCGTGACGGGCTGAAGCCTGTTAATCGTCGTATTTTGTATGCGATGAATAAGAATGGTTGGCGCGCTCCTCACGCTACAGTGAAGTCGGCAAAGATCGTTGGTGAAGTGATGGGTAACTACCACCCGCACGGTGACTCATCAATTTATGACGCCATGGTGAACTTGGCTCAACCTTGGAAGATGCGCTATACGCTAGTTGAAGGTCAGGGTAACTTCGGCTCTATGGACGGTGATGAGCCAGCGGCTTCCCGTTATACTGAGGCGCGAATGGATAAAATTGGCGGCGAGTTGCTGTCTGACATCGACAAAGAAACCGTTGATTTTCGTGATAACTTCGACGGAACAGAGAAAGAGCCAGTGGTTTTGCCGTCAGCTGTTCCAAATATTCTATTGAACGGTCAGATGGGTATTGCTGTTGGTATGGCAACAAATATTCCGCCGCACAACCTTGGCGAGGTGGTTGATGCTACAGTTGCTCAGATAGATAATCCTGAAATTACGTTAGATGAACTATTGACGCACATTAAGGGTCCTGATTTTCCGACGGGTGCGGAAGTTTATGGTGGTGCGCCAATGCGTCAGGCGTATGAAACTGGGCGTGGCTCAGTTACGATTCGTGCGGTTGCGTCGATTGAAGAGCGTAAAAATGGTCGTTACAGTATTATAATCACCGAAGTTCCGTATGGCATGAGTAAAGAGGGCTTTGTTGATAAGGTTCGAGAACTTGTCCTTGCCAAAAAAATAACGCACATTGCCGATGCGCGAGATGAAAGTGCTCGAGGTAAGGTTCGAGTTGTTGTTGAACTGAAAAAAGATGCTTATCCAAAGAAGATTCTTAATCAATTGTATAAATTGACTGGATTACAAACATCATTCCATTATAATGTCTTGGCTTTGGTCAATGGTATTCAGCCTAAGGTCATGGGCTTGAAAGAGATTTTGGCGGAGTTTATTAAACATCGTCAAGGTGTTATTCGACGTAGGACTGAGTTTGAACTTCGCAAAGCTAAGGAACGAGCTCATATATTGGAAGGTCTGAAAATTGCGCTTGATCATATCGACGAGGTGATCAAGACAATTCGCGAAAGTTATGACGATGCCGACAAGCGTTTGATGGAGCGATTTGGTCTGTCGGAAATTCAAGCGGCCGCAATTTTAGCGATGCAACTACGACGATTGCAAGGGCTGGAGCGCGACAAGATTGAAGATGAGTTGAAGCAGCTTCATGAACTGATCAAGAAGTTGGAGGCGATTCTGGCTGACGAGAACGAGATTTTGCGTGTTGTTAAGGAAGAATTGCTTGCTATGAAAGAAAAGTATGGCGATGAGCGGCGCAGTAAGATCATTAATCACGAATTAGGAAAGTTCTCTGACGAGGAATTGATTCCAGAGGAAGAGTCGGTAATTCTACTTACAAGCGAAAATTACATCAAGCGAACCTTAGTAAGTGACTATCGTAGGCAAAATCGTGGTGGTAAGGGCAAGCGTGGAATGACGACCAAGGAGGAAGATGTCATTGATCAAGTCGTTCAGGCGAGCTCGCATGATTATTTGCTATTCTTCACTAATATGGGTAGGATCTTCCGATTGAAGGCTTACGAAGTGCCAGCTGCCAGCCTAAGTGCGAAAGGTGTTGCTGCGGTTAACTTATTACAACTTCAGCCAGAAGAGAAGATAACGGCAATTATCAAGCACGAAAAGGACGCTAACGAAGAGGGCTATCTGTTCATGGCGACAAAGAAGGGTACGGTTAAGAAGACTCCTGTGAAAGATTACGCCAATGTCCGCACGAATGGATTGATTGCTATTAAATTGGACGAAGGCGATGAACTGCGCTGGATAAAGAGGACGACTGGCGAAAATGACGTGATTATCTCTACATCTGCAGGACAAGCTATTCGCTTTAACGAGAAAGATACGCGCCCAATGGGCAGGTCGGCTCGTGGCGTTCGCGGCGTAAGATTGCGTCCAAATGACTCTGTTGTTGGTATGGATATCGTTACGGGTGACGACCAAACCTTGCTGGTGGTTAGTGAAAAAGGCTTCGGTAAACGCACGAAGGTGTCGAATTTCCCAAGTCATAAACGTGGCGGAGTCGGTATAAAAGCTGCAGTTGTAACTGTAAAAACTGGTCCGATTATCTCTGTGCAGACGATTGATCCAGAAATAACAGAGGCGTTGCTAGTTTCTCAGAATGGTCAGACTATCCGCCTGGGCTTGAGTGATATTAAGCTACTCGGAAGGACAACTCAGGGTGTGACGATTATGCGTCTATCTGACGGCGATGCTGTTTCGTCGATCGGTTTGATGGCGGATCGTCCGCAGGATGAGGGTAATTAATAAATGAAAGTCTTGATAGTCCCAGTAATCGCATGGGCGATATCCCAAGGGTTGAAGCAAGTGTTTCATCTCATGGGGCGTAATCGTCGAGTATTCAGTGGTGATACGAACCCAAAAATACTTCTATCTGGAGGTATGCCAAGCGCTCATAGTGCGATTGTCGTGTCGTTGGCGGTATTTCTGGGGCTACAAGACGGCTGGGATAGTTCTGTATTTGGACTAGCTACTTGGCTGGCTATTATAGTGATGTATGATGCTATGATGGTCCGTTATTCGTCCGGAATGCAGGGTGAAACGCTTAATAAGTTAATTTCGGAGCAGGGTAGTAAGTTAAAAAAACTTCGCGTTGCTCATGGTCACACCCCTGTAGAAGTGGCTGCTGGAGCTGTTATTGGTGTGGTTGTGGCTGCCGTTGTGTTTTTCGCAACAAAATAATTGTAAAAATCTATTGACCTAGGCAATTATATACTGTAAGATTAGTAACAAGTCTGGTTGCTGGAGTGCGAGTTAAGCAACGATTTACAATCTGTAAAGCGAGGTAAATCATACTTCAGTCTGACTTAAGATGAACTTTAACAATTTGATTGTGCAATATCATCGTCAGTTTATATTTTTGTAGAGCCTTAATACTTTGATACAAAGTAGATTTTAACGGAGAGTTTGATCCTGGCTCAGGATGAATGCTGGCGGCGTGCCTAACACATGCAAGTCGAGCGGCAGCGAGTTTTACACTGAATTCTGGAAGCTTCTGGGTAATATAGAAGATCTATTCAAGAATTTTGTGTAAAATGTCGGCGAGCGGCGGACGGCTGAGTAACGCGTAGGAATTTGCCCCAAAGTGAGGAATAACTGCCCGAAAGGGTAGCTAATGCCGCATATGGTCTTCGGATTAAAGCCTTCGGGCGCTTTGGGAGAAGCCTGCGTTGGATTAGGTAGTTGGTAGGGTAATGGCCTACCAAGCCGACGATCCATAGCTGGTCTGAGAGGATGATCAGCCAGACTGGAACTGAGACACGGTCCAGACTCCTACGGGAGGCAGCAGTGAGGAATCTTCCACAATGGGCGAAAGCCTGATGGAGCAACGCCGCGTGAAGGATGAAGGCCTTCGGGTTGTAAACTTCTTTTATGAGTGAAGAATATGACGGTAACTCATGAATAAGCACCGGCTAACTACGTGCCAGCAGCCGCGGTCATACGTAGGGTGCAAGCATTATCCGGAGTGACTGGGCGTAAAGAGTTGCGTAGGCGGTTTAATAAGTGAATAGTGAAACCTGGTGGCTCAACCATACAGACTATTATTCAAACTGTTAAACTCGAGAATGGTAGAGGTAACTGGAATTTCTAGTGTAGGAGTGAAATCCGTAGATATTAGAAGGAACACCGATGGCGTAGGCAGGTTACTGGGCCATTTCTGACGCTAAGGCACGAAAGCGTGGGGAGCGAACCGGATTAGATACCCGGGTAGTCCACGCCGTAAACGATGGATACTAGCTGTTGGAGGTATCGACCCCTTCAGTAGCGAAGCTAACGCGTTAAGTATCCCGCCTGTGGAGTACGGCCGCAAGGCTAAAACATAAAGGAATTGACGGGGACCCGCACAAGCGGTGGATTATGTTCTTTAATTCGATGATAACCGAAGAACCTTACCAGGGCTTGACATCCAGGGAAGGTCTGCGAAAGTAGACTGTGCCTTTTGGAACCCTGTGACAGGTGATGCATGGCCGTCGTCAGCTCGTGTCGTGAGATGTTAGGTTAAGTCCTTCAACGAGCGCAACCCTTGTGAATAGTTGTATTTTTCTATTCAGACTGCCCCGGTAACGGGGAGGAAGGAGGGGATGATGTCAGGTCAGTATTTCCCTTACGTCCTGGGCTAGAAACGTAATACAATGGCTAGTACAATGCGCAGCGAAGCCGCGAGGTGAAGCAAATCGCATCAAAGCTAGTCCCAGTTCGGATTGTAGGCTGAAACTCGCCTGCATGAAGTCGGAATCGCTAGTAATCGCAAATCAGCAAGTTGCGGTGAATACGTTCCCGGGTCTTGTACACACCGCCCGTCAAACCATGAAAGTGACCAACACCCGAAGTCCGATTCGTCGGCCTAAGGTGGGGGGCATGATTGGGGTTAAGTCGTAACAAGGTATCCGTACCGGAAGGTGCGGATGGATTACCTCCTTTCTAGGGAGTAACGATGCCAATCTGTCGAGCAATCACAGATTGAGCTAGGTCGGTCTCGTAAATGTGTCGAGCTTACATATTTACAATAGTCCTCTCGAGGACGAGACAAAAGTTCAACCTTTCTCTACGATAAACCGATTGATGAATTGCACAATCAAGTTGTTAAACGAAAAAGTCCCTCTATGAGGGGCTTTTTGTATGGTATATTTAATCAAATCTGATGTTTTGATAGAATTACGATTACAAAAAAATAGCCAACAATGTTTGGCTATTTATGTTTTTTTGTGGGCGCCTATTATAGTCCGCCGCCAAAAAGGGAGTTTAGTAGCCAGTTTAGTGGAATAGTGTGCAAGCTGAGCATAATAGCGAATCCTACCCCACATGTAATAAGCCCCCAGAATTTGAAACGATCGTAGCTACTTACACCGCTTCCCAGATTGTCGGCTAATTTTTGATGAAAAATGACGACTATTCCACCAGCAATTAAGACTAAAATCCCAAAAAATAATGAGCCAAAACTAAATTGATATAACATATTATTAATTATACACTTGTCAGAATTAAAAAGATACTGTACAATTAAAAGGTCTTGGCAATTTATGGGGACATAGCTCAGTTGGCTAGAGCACCTGCTTTGCAAGCAGGGGGTCCAGGGTTCGAGTCCCTGTGTCTCCACCATATGGGGTGAAGTGGGCTTACGTCCACGACACTCCACCAAGACGAATGAGGGCGATTAGCTCAGCTGGTTAGAGCGCGTCACTGATAATGACGAGGTCGGAGGTTCAAGTCCCTCATCGCCCACCATATTTTTAATATGGGCGCTTAGCTCAGTTGGCTAGAGCATCTCGTTTACACCGAGAGGGTCGGGGGTTCGAGTCCCTCAGCGCCCACCAATCATAGATAGTCAGGATTATCGCCGAGTAGGCGATTTTTTTGTTTACAAGTAACCTTGCTTAATAAAGCATAGATAGTTATACCCTTAGAATATGTATAAGCATATTATTAAGCCGATATTATTTTTATTAACACCAGACTAAAAATGGATAGGATTTGTGATTTACCCTCTTTTATAGTTACAGGAGCTTCGGCGTCTAGTAAAACTACGCTTATAGAACAGGCTGTTGCCGACGGCTATTCGTATATATCTACACATACGACAAGATTACCTCGGTCAGGTGAGGTGTCGGGTATTCACAGTGTTTTTCTCAGAGAAGAGCAGTTTGAGAGCAACTTTCGTGAAGGATTATATATAGAGGACTCTTTGGAATTTGCCTATATGCCAGGAATTGGTATATACTATGGCTATCCGCGTGAACAAATGGATTTATTGAAGAAGAACGGTTTTTGCTCTTCTCCGGTATTAACCCAAATTGCAAGAAGAGTATTTTATATGTGCGGTTGCGATGTAAATTGAGTTCATCTAGAATGTGACGATAAAGATAGGCGCAGCAAGCTTGTATCATAAAGTAAAACAACTAAGGAGAGGGTGATGAGCGAAGTTTATGAAAACCAAAAAACATTAAGACAATTGAGATCTCAGATTGAAGACCTGAAGCCAGTTGATGGTGAAAAATTTTATTTTATAAATAGTTATCCACGCTCTGATATGGGAAAGGGTACTCTGATAGCTCAGTTGCTAAATATTGTTGAAGGTTCTGATGCTATGAAATTTGACGGACTCCTCAATACTGACGACTATGGTATTCATGCTCGGTCGGACATAGATGATTTTGCGGTTTATTCACAGTTCAATCCTGGTAAGAAATGGTCAACAGAGCATTATCTCATTGGAGGTGATTTATGGCGTGACTTCTTAAACGAGTTTGGGGCTGCCGAGAACCATCTTCAAATAAATCCTCACCTCTCTGTGTATCTTGAGCTGCGTATTCTTCGTATCTGGAATCAAATAGGTCGACCGAAACATTTCTTTATAGAAATGGGGGGTACATTGTTAGATCCAGAGGTTTGTCCTATTTTTGTCCCGTTGTTGCAAAGATGGAGTGAACACATGCCGAATAACATTAGGATAGTGCTGCTGTCCGAGTTGGCTTATAATGGCATCCATATAAAAACGAAAACTATTCAGGATGCAGTAAAAATGCTGCGAAGCCAGCAACTTAATCCGTGGCTAGTTGTAGCTAGGGATGTAAAGGATATTGAAGACGTTAAATTTGACGATAGATTGGAATTTGAAAGGATTATTTCGAACAAGATCTTTGATTCAACTGGGGTACGTCTCCTGAGGGTGATTTCTGTACCATTCTTTAATGATTTGACAAAGTATACAAAATATATGAAAGAGCGCTTTTTACCTTTGATTGTGCCGGTTGATAATAAAGATATACTTATTGCTACGGGAAATACCTCAAAATTTGATGATTTTAGGATATATATAGGCGATAAATATAGTATTCGTATGCCGCAGACTTCTGAGAAGATTCAAATACCAGAAGGAGTCACATCAATAGAGGATAATGCAATAGCAAAGGCAAGAGCCTATTCGGTTAAAACTGGCCAAATAGCCATAGGGGACGATACGGGCTTTTTTATCAAAGAGTTGTATGGTGAGCCTGGTGTTGCTCTGCGCAGATGGGGTGGTGAATTGCCAGAGGAGGTATCTCAAGAGAAGTTCTGGAGATTTTTTCAGAAGAAGACAGAAAACCTCAAGAACTACGATGCGTGCTTTGATCAGTGCATAGCCATCGTTACTCCATCAGGTGATTACAAAGTTATTCACAATAAGACAGAAGGGTATCTGAACAGGGAGAAATTGAAACTTCCGTACAACGGTAGCGCTTACCCAATTGGGGCTGCTTTTGAAGCATCGGTGAGGGCAAAAACCTGGGATGAAATGACTGATAAAGAAAAGCGTGAATTTGACTCATGGATAATTGTAGAGTTGAAGAAATTTATAGACCGTGAATTGTCAAAATAATAACTATCGCGTAATAGTTGACCTTAACGCTATAGTTCATAATGTTAAGAACATCGAAAAATCATACAATGTTAAGGTAATGGGGGCTATAAAGGCTAATGCTTACGGACATGGTTCCGTCCCTGTGGCACGCGCCTTTATTAAGGCTGGAGTTTCGTATTTAGGAATTGCAAAGCCTTCGGATGCGGTTGCTATACGTAGGGCGGGTGTAAACAAATCGGTCGGTATACTTTCTTGGTTAATTTCTCCTAATACAAATTTAAAAGATCTTATAGATAATGACATAGACATATCAGTAGGGAGTTTCTTTACCTTAGATAGAATTGTATCTATAGCTAACGGGTGTGATAAGTCGGTGCGAATTCAGGTTAAATTAGAGGTTCAGAGCGGAAGAGATGGGTTTTGCCTTGGTGACGAAGGAGAATTAAAAAGCAGACTTAGATCGGTAAGAGCTATGAAAAACGTACGGAGTTTGTTTTAGAAGTCTGCATTTAAGGTATAATAGTATAGTAGAGATGTATAAAAACATTATCAAGCCAATATTATTCCTACTAACACCAGACTTTACTCATAAGTTAACTATTTTTTGCGGTCGTTTGGCGCAAGCATTCCCTCCTGTTAGGTGGGCTATTCGTAAATTATGGAACTTTCAGGACAAGTCGCTACAGCAAGAAATTGATGGAGTTGTATTTAATAACCCAATAGGCTTGTCAGCGGGATTTGATAAAAATGTACAATTGTCACCTTTAATGGAAGATGTTGGATTTGGCTTTGCTTCTGGCGGATCTGTAACTATGGAGACGAGAAGGGGAAATCTGCGACCATGGTTTCATCGATTGCCGAATACCAAATCTGTAGTTGTGTACGCTGGTATGCCAAATTATGGATTAGAGAAGATTAGTGACTACATTGAATTAAACAGACATAAAGTTAAATCAATGCCGACTGTTGTGTCTGTGGCTGTTATTGCTGATAAATCCACGAAAGACGAATTTGGGCCAGTCGTTCCGGAGGAGTATATAATTCGGGATGTAAAAAAAGCGGTTAGTTATATCGTAGAAAACAATCTGGCTAGTGTTATAGAGATTAATATTTCTTGTCCGAATGCCGGCAAGGAGCCGTTTATCTATGCCGATACGCTAGAGACTTTATTGAGCGAATTAGATTCTGTAGAGAGAAATGTTCCTTTCTGGGTTAAAATGCCACATTTGTATGATCTGAAGCAATTCGACTCGCTATTAAAGGTTATTGTTGAGCATAATATTCAGGGTGTAACGGTTGCTAATTTAATAAAGGATCGTGAGAAGGTAGATTTTAAAGATCCTTTGACTGATGATATTAGGGGTGGATTAAGCGGCGAACCTACTCGCGCACATAGCTTAGAATTGATTAAGCATACATATAAAAATTATGGAGATAAACTGACTATTATTGGTGTTGGCGGAGTTTTTTCGGCCGAAGATGCATACGCTAAGATTAAGGCAGGCGCTAGTCTAGTTGGGCTTATCACTGGGCTATTTTTCGAAGGTCCGCAGCTAATTGGGCGAATAAATCGCGAGCTGTCTCAGTTGCTAAAAAATGATGGTTTTTCTAGTATTTCTGAGGCGATTGGCGCTGATTTTAATAAAAAGCAAAAAAAGTCGAAAAAACTTTGAAAAAACCCTTGCAAAAGAATCTCAGCTGCTGTATAGTTAATTACTAGTTAAGCGAATGTTCAAACGAACCTCTGGCAATACACTGCAAAACGTGCGAGGGCAGTGAGAAAACATCTGAGTGTAGATAGATTTGTCAATTTATTGACTTGTCGATTGTGCACTCAAATGTGTGAGGCACTGATCATTAACAATTTGAGAGTAAAAGAAATTGAGTTTTTAATTGACGGTAGTAGTAATTGCAAAGTAGCAACTACTAGTTAAGTCAATGCATAAAAAGGTACTCAAGGGCGCTAAATGGATGCCTAGACGTATATTACCGACGAAGGACGTGGAAGACTGCGATAAGCTTCGGGAAGCTGTCAACAAGCTTTGATCCGGAGATCTCCGAATGGGGAAACCCAGCATGAGTCATGTCATGTTGCCACTTGCTGAACACATAGGCAAGCGAGCGGGAACCATCTGAACTGAAACATCTTAGTAGGATGAGGAAGAGAAAGTAAATAACGATTGCGAAAGTAGTGGCGAGCGAAATCGCAACAGCCCAAACCTTTTAAGTTTTTGCCTATTAATTTAGGCAAATAAGTTGATAGACGAATACTTATAAGGGGTTGTGATATTACATATGACCAAGTCAGAGAATTTGATTCATTCAAATAATCTGATTTGCGATAACTGGCTATCAACAGTTAGTAAGGTAAGAAATCGGCGTGGTTAGTAGAATAGTTTGAATGACTAGCCAAAGAACGTGAAAGCCGTGTATATGAAAACGACGCTGACCTTATGTATGTTTTATCGAGTAGGACGGGGCACGAGAAACCCTGTTTGAATCTGGCTGGACCACCAGCCAAGGCTAAATATAATATACGATCGATAGTGAACTAGTACAGTGATGGAAAGGTGAAAAGAACCCCGGGAGGGGAGTGAAATAGATCCTGAAATTTAGTGCCTACAAGGAGTCGGAGCCGGCTTGTCCGGTGACGGCGTGCTTTTTGTAGAACGATCCAGCGAGTTAATTTTTACAGCGAGGTTAAGTCAATTGACGGAGCCACAGTGAAAGCGAGCCTGAATAGGGCGATTAAGTTGTAAGGATTAGACCCGAAACCGGGTGACCTAACCATGAGCAGGTTGAAGCCACTGTAACAGGTGGTGGAGGACCGAACCAGGATACGCAGCAAAGTGTTTGGATGACTTGTGGTTAGCGGTGAAATGCCAATCGAACTCGGAGATAGCTGGTTCTCCTCGAAATAGCTTTAGGGCTAGCGTCGTGTTAGTAGCACATGGGGGTAGAGCTCTGTAAAGGACTGGGGCGGGCAACTGTACCCACCCTTAACAAACTACGAATACCATGTGTGTAATCACGGCAGTTAGAACATCGGTGCTAAGATCGGTGCTCAAAAGGGAAACAGCCCAGACCATCATCTAAGGTCCCTAAATTAACGTTCAGTGGGAAACAAGGTGAGATTTCTTAAACAGCTAGGATGTTGGCTTAGAAGCAGCCATTCATTTAAAGAGTGCGTAACAGCTCACTAGTCAAGAGATCTTGCGTGGAAAATGTAACGGGGCTAAAACGTTATACCGAAGATATGGATTACACGCTAAGTACAAAGTTAAAGTTGTGTTACAATCAATTTATGGAAAATGAGATTTACATAGGTAGCGTTTATAAACACTATAAAGGCAATAAGTATGTTGTTGTAAGTATAGCTGTTCATACTGAGACGCTTGAAGAGCTTGTAGTTTATCGAGCCATTTATGGCGACGGAGAATTATGGGCTAGACCTAAGAAAATGTTTTTGGATAATATTGAAAAGAACGGAAAGATCATTCCAAGGTTTAAATTGATTAAGAAACTTTGATTTTGTTCTTAGTGTGTAGTGGTAGAGGAGCGTTCCTATCAGCAGTGAAGTCGAATCGGAAGGTTCGGTGGAGCGGTAGGAAGTGAGAATGCTGGAATGAGTAACCATAAGAGAGGTGAGAATCCTCTCGGCCGTAAGAGCAAGGTTTCCTGAGCCATGGTAATCATCTCAGGGTTAGTCGGGCCTAAGCCGAGGCGCAGAGCGTAGGCGATGGACATCAGGTTAATATTCCTGAACCGGTTAAGTTTTGTACACTGTTCACGGGGAAGTAATCGAAGCGGATTCATGGTTTATCCGTCCAACCGAGCGGGAACGCAAAGGGAGTGAAAGTGATTCTTCGGAGTCGCGATTTTGGTGAAAGCCCTGGCTAGAAAAGCAGGTGTACGCGTGGACTTAGCCGCCCGTACCGCAAACCAACACAGGTGCTCGAGTCGAGTAGACTCAGGCTTACGAGCGAACCTTCGCTAAGGAACTCGGCAATACAGCGACCGTAACTTCGGGATAAGGTCTGCCCCCACTTCGGTGGATATCAGCCGCGTTCACTCAGTGAATATTAGGTTAAAGAGTACATTTTTAATCACAAAACGAATTTTCTGAGATAGAGCAAACGAATTGTTCTTTTGAACGCGAACCTCTGACGTCTAACGATGTGGGGGCCGCAGCAAAAGAGCCCACGGAACTGTTTATCAAAAACACAGGTCTCTGCTAACACGAAAGTGGATGTATAGGGGCTGACTCCTGCCCAATGCTGGAAGGTTAAGGGGAGCGCTTCACGGTGCGAACTGAAGCCCTAGTCAATGGCGGCGGTAACTATAACCGTCCTAAGGTAGCGAAATTCCTTGTCAGGTAAGTTCTGACCCGCACGAATGGAGTAATCATGTGGGCACTGTCTCAGCGAAGGACTCGGTGAAAGTGCATTGGCGGTAAAGATGCCGTCTGTCCGTACCAGGACGAAAAGACCCCATGGAGCTTTACTACAGCTTTACATTGAATATGGTTTCAACATGTGTAGCATAGGTGGGAGACTTTGAAACAGATACGCCAGTATTTGTGGAGTCACCAAGTGAAATACCACCCTTGTTGTGATTGTGTTCTCACGCTGACCGTTATCCGGTTAGCGGACCGTGTATGGTGGGTAGTTTAACTGGGGCGGTTGCCTCCTAAAGAGTAGCGGAGGCGTTCAAAGGTTGGCTAACTTCGGATGGAAATCGAAGTGATAGTGTATGCGCATAAGCCAGCTTGACTGTGAGGAGTACATTCCAATCAGAGACGAAAGTCGGAGCAAGTGATCCGCTGTACGTACATTTGTACATGAATGTGGGATCGACAGCGCAAACGGATAAAAGTTACCCTGGGGATAACAGGCTTATAGCGCCCAATAGTTCACATAGACGGCGCTGTTTGGCACCTCGATGTCGGCTCATCACATCCTGGAGGGGGAGCACCTTCCAAGGGTTCGGCTGTTCGCCGATTAAAGTGGTACGCGAGCTGGGTTCAGAACGTCGTGAGACAGTTCGGTTTATATCCGGTATGGACGATAGGAAACTTGAGAGGATCTACCCCTAGTACGAGAGGACCGGGGCGGACGCACCTCTGGTGTATCGATTGTGGCCACCTGCTGCATTGTCGAGTAGCTATGTGCGGACTAGATAAGCGCTGAAAGCATATTAAGCGCGAAACTAACCTCAAGATAAGGTTTCCCTATGAGGACACAGAAAGACTATCTGTTTGATAGGCGCAAGGTGGAAGTACAGTAATGTATGGAGCTAAAGCGTACTAATGGTCCCATTGCCTTTTTATGTCCTTGTCCGTGGAGTTTATGCTTGCATAAACATTGCGGATAAGGTAGACTTAACTAGTAATTGGTGCTTTTCAAAAGTACCGGTCAATTAAAAATCAATTCCGTGCTGATGTTGGACATCGAAGAAAGGGGTTTGGCCCACCGTGGAGTATATACGGAACCAAGCGTCGTAACCCCCTCCTTCGGTGCCCATAGCGAGGAGGAAACACCTGTTCTCATTCCGAACACAGAAGTTAAGCTCCCCAGCGGCGATTATACTGCGAAAGTGGGAAACTAGCACGGTGCCGAATTATAAGAAAGCCATCCTAATAGGGTGGCTTTCTTCTTTGTCTTAAAACGTTTGTGGTATGTTTTGGCGGGTGATAGAATATAAGTATGTGTATAGTGTGCAGGGTGGCTACTGGCGGTATGGCGATTGCTGTTGCTCTAACGCCAACGGTTAATATAACAGCACCCAATGAGAGTAAGAGTGATGCGAAGAAGGCGATTAGTGCTAAAATTTTCTCTGAAATAAAATCTCCGTTGTCATTATCCAGCTTTAAGGTGTCAGATATCCAGACTCCAGATTGGCACTCCACATCTCAATCGTCAAAAAAATCAAATTCTGGAACGAAAAAAGAAGTCACATATACAATATCAACAAAGGGCAATGTCCGATCAAATTTGTCTGAATTCTCGAAACAGGTAAATGAAACCTTAAACGATAATCGAGGCTGGGCGCGTATGGGAATTATTTTTAAAGAAGTGAAAGAGGGCGGGAGCTTCAATTTAGTTCTGTCGCAAGCTGAATTGATGTCCTCATTCTCGTCAGGCTGTGACGCGGATTGGAGCTGTCGAGTCGGGTTTTCTGTCATTATCAATGATAATCGATGGTCTAGCGCGACTACAGCGTGGAATAAAGCAGGTGGCGATATTCGTAATTATCGACATATGGTAATCAATCATGAAGTTGGGCATTGGTTGGGACATGGGCATTTGAATTGTTCTGGGGTTAATAATCCAGCGGCGGTTATGCAGCAGCAGTCAATTGATTTACAGGGGTGCACGTTTAATCCTTGGCCGCTTGATAGTGAATTGTGGTCAACCACGCTGGGGATAGAACTATGAAATTAATAAAAGATCGTCACGCACTTAAATTAGCTATTGTTATAAGTTTTATAACACTGATAATGATATTGGCGTATGGATTCATGAGTTGGAAATCTTGGGAAAACATTCAAAGCGTAACAAAAAACACTAATGAAGCAGAAAGTTCGCTGTTTATTAACTTGCAAAAAGACAAATTATCCGCTGAAAAATTGAACGAATATTTGGTTGATTTAAAAAATAAACGCCAAAGCTGCGATGTGGTATTTTTTATATCTTGGCAGAAAAACGTTAATGCTAGATTTAAAAAGTATTCAGAAGAATGCAATAAATCAGTAGAGAAGATGAGCCGAACTATACAGAGTATAGAGAAGATTGTCAGCTTTATGGAGTTTGATAAGGAGTTGAGCGGTGAAATACATACGGTGTCAGATGAGTTATCGAAGACCAAGCAAAATGACTTTATTGCTATGGAGAAAATATGGACTAGTGTAAAGAAGAGGTTGGAATCTAGAGAGGGCGAGGTTGGCTTACGTAAGTTAGTGATGAAGAGAATAGACGCTATTTTATTGGCTGTGCGTGATTTGAAGTTGGCTAACGAAAAGAAAGATAGCGACCAGTTTACTATAGCTAGGGATAAATTTACCGTGGCTATTAACGCTTGGATTGGTTTGCAAAATGAACTAACACAAGAATCTCAGCTTAGAATAGATAATCTATTAAGAGAGTTTTAGAATAAATCTGCAATAAAAAATATCCCTCTATGTGATGGGATATTTTTCTTCTCGAATCTCGCAGAAAACGAGAATTTTTTGTGGTGGAACTCATAATTTCTAAAGCTCCAACAGGTGCCGTCAGTAACTGACTTTATTAGTATAGCTAACACCTCAGCAAAATGCAATATTTTATTCACAATAAAAAACTACTTATGTAAATATTGACAAAGCATTAGTTATATGCTAGCATATAAACATAACACATATCATGTGTGATATATAAAGGTGAGGGTTTCCATTTAAATTTATGTGGAAATCTTTTTTAAAAATGGAGGAAAACCTTCCTATGGCAGGAACAAAGGCTGGCGGCTTAAAGGCTGCTCAAAAAAATCTAGCTCGCGATCCAGATTTTTACGCAAAAATCGGACGTAAGGGCGGTAAAAACGGTCGAACTGGTGGCTTTGCTGCAAATCCAGCTTTGGCTCGTATCGCTGGTGCTAAGGGCGGACGCATTTCACGCCGTACTAAGAAGACAGTACAAAAAATTGCAGAATAAGACCGCTCCAATCTCTTAAAATTAGCCTCCGTATGAGAGGCTTATTTTATTTGATATCTTTTAAGCTGGCAGGATTTTGCTTGATTTACGCGCCATTTTGATTGGCAATTAATACATCTGTAAGATGAGACGGTCGCTTGTAATCCAACTGCGCCGCACTGAGGACAAAGACTACGTTTATGTAGCCAGTTCCTGTAACTATCCAAAGAATCTTGAATATTATCGTCGTCCATACTGAGTGTTAAGCTGTATTTTGGCGCCAAAACATCAACGGCGTATTCCCAGGCGGATCTTTCCATTTCGATTAGCTGGACGTCATATTGATAATTTTTATGACCAAGCTTAGCGTGGGCGATTTCGTGTAAAAGTTGCACTAAGTCTTCTTGCGAATCTAATTTTTCGTAATAGACTGTTTGTGAATTGGGGCTCCATGAAAATACTTTACCCTCCTTGAGCTGCAGTTCTGGGAAATCGTGTTCAATTTGAGGTAAGCTGACTGATGGCATTGTCGTAGCATCCGTATAATACAATTTCTTCTGGGTTAGGGGCACTGATTATTTTTGGTACTGATATGGCGGCGGGTAAGTTTTCTGCCAGAAGACCGCTTAAAATATCTGAAAAATAGGATGTGAACACTCCCACACTCCCGCCAATAACAACAACATCTGGTTGTGTAAAGGCAATGAGCGGTTGCAATCCAGCTTTTATCCTATTAGCAACCTCTTCCCAGACTTCCAGGGGTGTGTCTGATGATAATTCGCCAAAAATTCTCTGTAAAACCCTACCTGCAGCAATTTCTTCCCAGGTGGTAATCTTGCCATTGTAATTCAAGGACATATGTCCGCCTTCGCAGTCGCTAAGCTCTTTATGCAGATTTCCGTTCAGGATTAGGGAAGTGCCAACGCCGGTCCCCAGGGTAATGTATAGACCGCATCTGGGAGTTTTAGACAGTCTGAGTATACTTGCTAGTCCTGCCATATTGGCATCATTTGCAATGAATATTGGTATATTAGGAAAATATCGGGAAAGTAGCTCACGGATAGGTTGATTTTTCCAGCCGAGATTTTGGCACCACACTGCCACGCCGTTTTTAACTACACCGGGCAGAGCTATGGAAATCGCGTCAATTGGCTTATCATTCGTAATCAGGTGAATTTGATCGGCAACACGTTGAATGTATTGGTCTACGTTTTTAGGGGTGGGGAATTTAATGATATGCTTAGGATTTTTTTCCTCGTCAAAGCTGGCTACTAATGTTTTGGTCCCACCTGTGTCAACCGTAATAATCATATATTTATTATATCACCAGCTTTACTTATAAGAGGTCATTATGATATAATAAAGAAAATTTGAGTGGAGATGTAATATGAAGCGAGTAAATCAGACTGGATCAATTGGAGTTTTTGTAATAGTAGGCGCTATTTTAGTGGCTATATCTTTGGCTGTTCTTTACGGAATTAGGCAGAATAATTTGTCACAAGACGGGTCGCCAATTTCTAGCGATTTGGTAGCATCAGATAATAATAATAAGAATTCACAAAACAACAGCACATCTCAGCAGCCCGCAGATCAAAAAACGAATAGTCAGTCGGGTGGAAGAGGTGAGGCGCGAACCGACGTGAAGACTGAAGAGTCAAAAAAGACAACTCCTGCGCCTGAATCTTCTCAGTCTCAACAATCGCCATCATCTACAACGCCAGCTCCTTCTACTCCTTCTTCTTCTAAGCAATCTGATAAAGGATTACCAAAAACTGGACCAGAAGATGTAACTGTTTCTGCAGTGGCTTTTGGCATTTTGGCGTTTTTGACGGTAGCTTATCAGCGATCTCGCTATCTTATCTAACTTTGACTTCTATCTATCTGTTGTGATATAATTGTGATAATCTGTGGGGATATTTTTATTGTGTCCCTGAAGAATAATATCAATTTTAAGGAAGGGGTCTTTAGAAGACTTATGGCAGATGCCAAAATTACAATGGATGACCTGCTGGCTCAAGCAGGTGATAGTGTTAAACAACTTACTGTTGGCGAAACGGTTGACGGTACTGTTCTATCAGTAAAGAAGCATGAAATTTTAATCGATTTAGGACCTTTGGGCGTTGGCTTGGTTCCACGCCGCGAAGTTAGCCTTTCAAAGAACTACAATGTCGGCGATTCAGTAATTGCTAGCGTAATTGATACCGAATTGGAAGATGGTTATTCGCTACTTTCATTGCGCAAGGCTGCGAAAGATCGTGGTTGGGATGAGGTTATGGCCAAATTGGAATCTGGTGAAATCATCACCGTTGTGCCATACGACGCTAACCGCGGTGGATTACTAGTTGAATACGAAGGTATTCGCGGATTCTTGCCAGTATCGCAATTGTCAGCCGAACACTATCCTCGCGTAGGTTCTAGCGACAAGGACGAAATCTTGCAACGATTGAATAGCTTAGTAAAGAAAGATATCAAGGCGCGAATCTTGGATGCTGACCGAAAAGCTAACAAATTGATCTTCTCTGAAAAAGAGGCGGTTAAAGAAGGCTTGGCAGAGCGATTTCAGAAGTTGGCAATCGGCGACACGGTTACAGGTGTTGTACAGGTGTTGTTGACTTTGGCGTATTTGTTAATGTTGAAGGTATTGAAGGTTTGATTCACATCTCAGAAATTAGCTGGGAGCGTGTTAATAACCCATCTGACTACGTAAAAGTCGGTCAAACTATCAAAGCTAAGATTATCGCAATCGACAAAGAGCGCTTGAGCTTGAGCATGAAACAATTGACCAAAGATCCATGGTTGGATGAAGTTGAGCAATTTAAGCCTGGCGAGAAAGTTGAAGGAACTGTAACTCGAATTACTCCATTTGGCGCATTCGTACAGTTAAGTCCAGCGGTTGAAGCTTTGGTCCACGTGTCAGAGCTTGGCGGTGACGGTACTGATCCTGAAAAGGTATTTACGTTGAACGAGCGTAAAGAATTTACAGTTTTGGATATCGATAAGGAAAATCGTAAGATTTCTCTTTCACTCGGTAAATCATCAAAGAAAAAATAATACAAATCCCCTGAAGCGTAGTTACGCCCAGAGGTGAGAGGAGCTTATTATGGCAGAAAAAATCGTCAATATTGCGGATTCGGTAACGGTTGGCGAGTTGGCCGAAACTCTGGGATTGTCAGTAACTACGCTGATTGGTGAATTGTTTAAGAACGGAATCGCTGCGACAATTAATCAGCGACTAGATTTTGAGACTGCACAGATTATTGTTGAAGAATTAGGGCTGGATGTGCAGCTAAAACGGAAGACGGTTTCTGCGGAAATTCATCATCATGCGCACAAATTATCAGACAAGGCAGTTCCTCGTCCACCGATTGTGGCTGTGATGGGGCATGTTGACCATGGTAAAACGAGTTTACTAGACGCAATTCTTGATAAGAAAACAGCGGCTAGTGAAGCTGGAGGAATTACTCAGCATATTAGTGCCTATCAAGCTCAGCGTAACGGACGGACTATCACTTTATTGGATACTCCGGGTCACGAGGCTTTTGCGGCGCTAAGGCAGCACGGAGCTACACTGACTGATGTAGTGATTATCGTGGTAGCGGCAGATGACGGAGTTAAACCTCAGACTGTTGAGGCTATTCGATTTGCTAGGTCAGCTAACGCTAAAATTGTGGTGGCGATTAATAAGATTGATAAAGAAGCGGCTAATCCGCAACTGGTAAAGACTCAATTGGCATCTGAGCATGGTTTGAACCCTGAAGAATGGGGTGGCGACACTGTGATGGTTGAGGTTAGCGCAAAAACTGGCCAGAACTTAGACAAACTTTTGGATATGGTTTTATTGGTGGCGGATATGGAAGATTTGCGCGCAGATGAAGATGTTCCGGCTGAAGGTTTGGTTATTGAGGCGCACATGGAAACTGGTCGTGGCGCCGTAGTTGGTTTGTTGGTGGAGAATGGTCATTTGAGACCTGGTCATTATTTGGTTGCTGGGACGGCTTACGGGCGAGTTCGAACACTTCAAGATTTTCGCGGTAAAGCCGTTAAAGATGCCGGTCCAAGTATGCCAGTGAATATGACTGGATTTAAGGAATTGCCGCAATTCGGTGATGGATTTGAGATTGCGAAGAGCGAAAAAGAAGCTCGCAATTTGGCGCAAAAGGCTAAAATTGAACAAGAGAAAATGGCAGCCACAACCAATGTTACTGGCGCAGATATTCTTAAGATGATGAATCGAAAGCTTGATGCGGAAGAATTTAACGTAATCGTTAAGGCTGATGTTCAGGGTTCGGTAACGTCTGTGGTTGATAGTTTGAAGCTGATTGACACTAATGGCGAAGTTGAGCTTCATGTTGTTGGAACTGGTGTTGGCAATATTTCTGAGAACGATATTCATTTGGCGGTTGGCGAGAATACGGTGATTTATGGCTTTAATGTCGATCTGCCGCCAGCAGTTAAGCGATTAGCGGCGCGTGAACATGTGGAAGTGCGAATTTTTAAGGTGATTTATGAACTATTGGACGACGCTAAGGCTTCAATGGAGGCTTTGTTAGCACCGGAAATCGTTGAAACTGAAATTGGTGAGCTGGAAATTAAGGGCGTGTTTAGGACGATGCGTGAAGAAGTGATTGCCGGCGGTGAAGTGAAGCACGGTAAAGTCGCTAAGGACTTGCTGGCGCGCGTAAAACGTGGCGGAGAGCAAATTGCCGAGGTTGAGGTTTCTTCCGTGCAGCGTCAGCAACAAGAGGCAAAAGAGGTCTTTGAAGGCGAAATGTGTGGGTTGAGTCTCAGGACGAAGAAAAAGGTTACCTTAGAAATTGGCGACAAGCTGGAGTTCTTTACTAGGGAATTAGTGAAGAAGACGCTAGGGTAGATTCTCTCGGGTATTGACTTTTTTATGTATTTATGATAGTATCTCAGATGTACATAAGTTTATTGCCATTCTGCGTGCAGAAGGCGAAAGGAAACCACCACAAAATGAGCAAAACATCCGAAGGAAGTCCATCCAGTACTAATGATGAATCAGCAGCATTAGAACCTTACACTGTAGATAGTACTGAAGAGCAAAAAGATGATGCAAATGAAAATCTTAGACAAAGTTTTGAAGATGTAATAGACTATCTAATTAACAATCCTGAAGATGCTGAGCGTTTCATGAGTGGATTACGTGAAACTCTTAATAAAAATAAGATGCAAGATCAAGAGCCTCAACCTTTGGGGATGGGGTCTACAAAACCAGACAATCAGTCTAATAATGCAACTTATGTTGATGACACCCCAACAGAGAAGATTGATTTGAAGACATATGAAGCTGCTACTAATCTTAAGATTGCTCGAAGTAGATTCGCTAAGGCAAGCATCGCCGTTGAATCACACTTCTTTAAGAGAAAGAAACGACAAGAAGAGTTGAATGCTGCTACAGAAGAATTGAAGCAGAGCGAATTGGAATACATGCGTCTTAAGTTTGCTGATAAAATCGAAGCAGCAAAACAGGATCCAGAAAAGCAGGCTGAATTAGCAGCGGAAATGGGTCAAGCAGCGCTTGCAAGTATGCAAGAAACCTCAAGAACAACGACAGATAAGTATGACGACATGCTCGATGATCGTAATATATTTAAGAAAGCTGCCGCTAAAGTTGGTAAATGGTTTAATAAGGGCGGTAGGATTGCTCAGTGGCTTAAACCGGGTGGCGCTGGTTTTGTAGCAGGTACTGCTACAGGATTCTTTGCTGGATATGCTGGATATGCTGGATTTCCTATTACGACAGCTGTCGGTGCTGTAACGGGATTAGGATTTGCTGGATTAACAAAACAGGCTGTTCTGGAAGAGCGTCGTGGCGAAGATCGCATAGGTGAAGCTCGTCTTGAAACTATAGAACCTTCATTTAAGGATACTGTGGCCAACATGAAAATTGACGATGTTATGGAGCATGCAGTCAATGTATCAGTTGACAATCTTAAGGATGTGAGTATAGAGAGGCAGGATGCCCTGCATAAGAAGGTAAAATCGTCATTAGGTAAGTATGGTATAGGTTTTGCCTTGGGTGGTGTTTTTGGTAGTTCCATCAATCACTTGTGGAATAACTCTGCACACGCTACTGGAACTGAGGGTAATGCTGATGCAACTCCACAATCTGGTGGTGAGCAAACACCTCAGTCTGGTGGCGCATCTTCTGCGGATAACTCTGCTGCCAAAGCAATCGTAGATAATATTAATCCAGATACATCAAACTTCAATTCTTACGACTATCCTTGGGACTGGGCTGCCGAGAAGTTTGGTAACGCAAACGCAATGGATCAACTTCATAATCTGGCCGATAAAGCCATGGCTAACGGTCATACCGTACAGTGGTTTAATAACCCTGACGGATCAGTTTGGATGAAAGTTGACGGATCTAGCGCTACTGCAGACGTGTTGAAGGTATTGAATAAATACGCGTAATAGATAAAATATAAAATAAACAAGGAGATAAAAATGTTTGAAATTACTGACGAATTCTTAGCACAGGCTGGTTTTGGATCGTTGCCTGCGGATAAAAAAGAGCAAATGAGGGAAGACGTCGCTAACAGTGTACAGGATAAGATTACAAGGAAGATTTTACTGGCTGTTGGCGAAGCGAGGCTGGATGAGTTTATGAAAGTACTGGATGGCGACGATGTTCCTGCAGTATTGAATTGGTGCGCAAATAATGGCGTTAATTTAATGGAAATTGTTCAAGCCTCGATGAATGAGACTATGATTGAGCTACAAAAATTATACAATGACGCGCTGAATATGATTCGCGGATAGTAATATTAAACAGTTACTGGTATAATTTAACTTAATCATATAGACGAAAGAAAAGGAGGACTATGTTCCAACTGAATGAAGAATTTCTTAAAGAATTGGGGCTGGACCAGCTGCCGGAAGATCAGCAAAAATCGTTGTTGCAGCATATTTATAGCGAGTTAGAGCTTCGAGTTGGCGAACGATTAAGCCAGGGAATGAGCAATGCTCAGCTGGAGGAGTTTGCGGGAATTATCGATAAAACTCCTGGTGCTGTGGATGATTTTCTGATGAAACATGCGCCTAATTATCAGCAGGAACCGATGCTGCAGAAAATGTCACAAGCTTCAGGTTTGCCTGTTGATGATCCGCGCCTGAAGGATGAATTTGCGGCTACTAAGTGGCTAGAGGTCAATCGACCAGATTATCGTGACGTTGTGGCTGCAGTGATGGCTGATCTTAAGAAGGAAATTATTGCCAACCGCGATGTTATTTTAGGTGGCATGAGTGCACCTTCAGCGCCGCAGCAGACTCAAAGCGACTTTGATTTGGCTGCTTAGTCGGTGAATTTAGACTTGATGACCGCGGATAAATTCTTCTGCGGTCATTGTTTTTCCGCTGGGTGCGATGAGCTCGTCGATGATTAAATAGTTGCCATCAGCGAATTTTTTATCAAGATGAGAATTTGGAGTTTTGTCGCAATGGGATTTTGTGATGATGATATCTCGATCGTCAATTGTCATTCGGCTACGTGGAAAACCGAGATGTGCGCGGACGTGAGCTTCAGCTTCGGCGGCGGTCATACGTTCCATATCGAGCCATGAATTGTCCTTGTTTAATAATTGGCAATATGAAGCCTGAGAATCTTCCTGTGGTGTTGGCTGAAGACTCCCATTGATGATGTTTGGCAAGTTTTTTATTAGCAGAGAAGTGCCCTCGTGGAATAGTTTGTCGTATAATTCGAACTTTGTTTCTTTTCCAGTGAGGGCTTGTCGAGTTTGGGTGTATATGGGGCCGGCATCCATTTTACTATCAAGTTGCATTATCGATACGCCAGTTTCGGTATCTCTATTGGCTATAGCTGATTCAATAGGTGAAGGTCCTCGATATTTTGGTAGTAGAGAAGGGTGGACGTTGATAATCCCTGGTGTAAATAAGTCAATAATTGACTGAGGAATGATTTTTCCGTACGCAACCAAAACTCCCGTTACTGGCTGAAGTTGTTTTATGTAGTCGGTAATTTCACTGACTTTGTTTGGCTGCAAAACTGGAATATTGTGAGATTTAGCGAATGTTTTTACTGGAGGTTCAGTAAGTTTGTGTCCACGACCGCGCTTGGTGTCGGGTTTGGTAATAACACAAACAACGTTAAATCCCTCTTCAACGAGAGCTTCTAAGGTAATTAGGCTGTAATTTTCAGTCCCAAAGAATACTATTTTCGGCGATATCTTTGTCATAATCTAACGGTTGCAACTCGCCTTTCTTATCGAGCGTATAAAAAGCGTCTTTTTTATCCTTAATATGGTCTATAAAAACTAACCCATTGCAGTGGTCTATCTCATGCTGCAATACGCGCGCCAAAAATCCTTCGGCTTTAATTCGCACTTCTTCGCCATCTAAATTCATGGCTTTTACGCGAATTTTACTATAGCGAGGAACTTTTCCGTAAATGCTTTTAACGCTTAAGCATCCCTCGAAGTCTTCAACAACTTCGCCTTCATATTTCACGATTTCTGGATTGATAAGAGTGATGAATTCGCGAGTTGATTTTCTCTCAAAGTCGGCTCGAACAATCACGACACGCTCTAATTTGTCGACTTGCACAGCAGCGAGGGCAGCGCTAATTTCGTGAGGTCTGGAATCTTCCCAATCCAGTGCGGCTGCGGTCATTTCGTCTGCCAGTTTTATAACATCATCAGTAACGACGTGGATTTTCGATGATTTTTGGCGAAGATGTGGATTTGGTAATGTGATAATATCGTCTTTTGTCATTGCTATAATTATACCAGAAATTACAGTAGACTTACAGGGTCAAGCTCGTACTGCCAGTGTGATGACGGTAGGAAATTCAATACGTCAAGAAGCTCTTGTCGTTTGGGGCTTTTTACTACGATTTGCCATCGATATGTATCGCGGACGCGCTCATAAAAAGCGGGCGTTGGTCCAAAAACTTCAATGTTATCAAAATTGGATTTTAATAGTTCGGACAATTTCTTAGCGTTCCTTATGGCAGCAGCTTCGGTTTTATAAACGCAAGTTAATTTTAATAAGTAAGTAAAAGGTGGAAAGTTGGTTTTTTGTCGTTGGGATATGGTTCTTTGATAAAATTCTGTATAGTTTTGAGATAATCCGTTTGTGATGGATGGGTGACTTGGCTGGTATGATTGGACGACAACTTCTGTTGGTGTGCTTGACCTGCCGACGCGGCCGACGACTTGGGCGAGCAATTGAAATGTTCGTTCGGGCGATGAATAATCAGGGAGAGAAAGCCCGGTGTCGGCTTGAACAACTCCGACGACTGTTAAATGTGGCAAATCTAGTCCTTTGGCGATAACTTGCGTGCCGATAATTATATCTATTTCGCCATTTTTCAGTTCATCGTAACGCTCATCTACGGTAGCCTTCAAATCGGTGTCTTTATCAAATCGAGCAATTTTTTTGTTCGGGAATAAACTCTGTAATTCGTCTTCAATTCGCTTAGTTCCGATGCCTTTATGAATGATATCGGCGTTCTTACATTCAGGGCAACTAGTAGGAACTTTGGTCGAAAAACCGCAAATGTGACATGACAATTTATGACTATCCGCATGCAGGGTGAGCGGAATAAAACAGCGTGGGCAGCCAGCCTGCCAGCCGCAGTTATCGCATAATGTGATTGATGCTGTGCCGCGCCGATTGTGAAAAATAAGAACTTGCTCATTTTTTGATAATGCTGTGTTTATAGATTTCAGAAGTGGGTCGGAGAGGAATTGATGCTGAGTAAAATTGTTGCGCTTTGTCATGTCGACCAGCGTCACGTTGGGGCGAACGGTGTCTGGTCTTGCTGGTTTTGTCATTGTAATGATTGGCGTGTTTGATTTTTTGGCAATGTAATAATCGGCAACTGCTGGGGTGGCGCTACCTAGAATTAGCTTGCCGCGATGTTGATTTGTAAGAACTGAGGCGACGCGGAGGGCTGAATATCGAGGGGACTGCTCCTGCTTGAAGCTCGGTTCATGACACTCATCAATTACCACAAGCCCAAGTTGTTGCACGGGCGCAAAAAGGGCAGACCGTGGACCAATTATTACTATCGGGTCGTTTGAGCTAATAACCCTTTTCCAAATTGCATATCGTTGAGCTTCGGTTTGTTTAGAATGGGTAACTATGACATTTGGCAGATGAGCAGAAAATTCAGCAACTAGTTGTGAAGTTAGGGCAATTTCGGGGACTAAAATTATTGACGATCGCTCTTCTTCTAAGACTTGTTTTACGGCTTCTATGTACACTAAAGTTTTTCCTGAGCCAGTTACGCCGTGTAAAAGTACTGTTCCGGAATGGAGATTTTCGATGGCCTGGAGGGCTGCTTTTTGCTCATTAGTGAATACATTTTTTGTTCGATTTTCTATTTGATTAATAGAGACAGATTGGTTAATTGAGCGACGTTTTTTGGATAATCCGCTGGGTAAAATTGCTTGCCAGACGGTCGCTTGGTGTGTAGCGTAATATTTACTCATCCATATGGCGGTTTGAACGAGTTCGATTGGCAAGGGATATTCTTCAATGATTTTACTGATTGGCTTGACTTCAAAATCGGGCTGCCGAACTTCTTGTAGAACTACACCAATAGCATTGATTTTGCCGATTTCTATAGCAACAATCATTCCGGTTGGCAATCTTTCTTCCGAAGAATACGTAAACGAACTCGCGTCGGTGCGGACGATTCTTGTTGGCGAAACCAAATAGTAATGCATGTTCATATTATATCGCGAAAAAAATGCTAAAATAAGCATATGTATTTTGAGAGTCGTTCGCAGGCTGGGGCAATTCTGGCTGATCAAGTACTGGAAAAGTATCGCTATGAAAACTGCGCGGTGGTTGCAATTGGCGAAGGTGGCGTGTTGATTGGTGAGCAAATTGCAGTGAAGCTTCACTGTGTTCTTATGATGCTGCTTAGCGAGGGGATTGATATTCCTGGGGAAAGTTTAAGCATTGGGGCGATGTCGCAGTCTGGGCAATTTACGTATAATAGTCAATTTTCTGACGGTGAAATTAATGAATATACTAGTGAATTTCACGGTTATCTGGAAGAGAAAAAGCGCGAAGCTCATCAGAAAATGAATAGACTTTTGGGTGATGGTGGAATCATCGATAAGGATATGCTAAAGGATCGGGTGGTGATTTTGGCAAGTGATGGTTTTGGTGATGATTTGTCAGTTTTGGACGTGGCTTTGAGTTTTCTGAAGTCTGTTCGGATTGAGAAATTGGTGATTGCGGTGCCGTTTTGCGGTGTGGCGGCGGTGGATAAATTGCACATGACGGTTGATGAAATGCATATCTTGGATGTGAAGGAGAATTTTATGGGATTAAATCATTATTATGAGGACAATACATTGCCGTCCAAAGAGGAAACGATAGCGAAAATTAATCAGGTTATTTTGAATTGGAAGTAAAAAACTTGTCGGGTGTTGTAAAATTGTGATAAACTTTAATTAAGAAAGATGCGTTAGGGAGGTTATGTTAGACGTTTTTATTACATCTAGGGTGCGGCGAAAAATTGTAGTAGTATACGCTAAGTATCCTGATTTTCACACACATGTTCGCGGATTAGCAAAGCTAATTAAGGAAGATCCTGGAAACATTCAACGAGAATTGAAGCGACTAGAAAAGGTTGGATTTTTGCAGAGTGAAAAGCAGGGTAACTCACGTACGTATTTCACTAATAAACAATTCCCAATTTTTAAGGAATTGCAAAGTATGGTGATTAAATCTCAGCAATATTCAGCGCGATCAAAGCGCGGCATGGCTGATAAAGACTAATGACATTATTTGAGAAAATTCTAGCGGCTCGAGGCTTGACTACGCGTGCGGCGCGTGAGGAATTTTTGCATCCGAATTACGCATCAGTAAAGCACGATCCGTTTTTATTGCCAGATATGAAAAAAGCGGTGGGCCGCTTGAAAAAGGCGCACACTGAGGGTGAGAAAATTGTTATTTATGGCGATTACGATATTGACGGGCTGAGTGCAACGGCAATTTTGTTGGATGCATTTGGCAAATTTGGCTTTAAGGAGGTTGATGCGTTTATTCCGAATCGGTTTGTTGAGGGTTACGGAATGACGATGGGCGCCGTTGATAAGGTGCAGAATATGGGCGCGGATTTAATTGTTACGGTTGATACGGGAAGTTTGTGTCATGCAGAAATTGAATATGCATCGAGTTTGGGGATTGATACGGTAGTGACTGATCATCATAATGTTGCTGAGACTCCACCGCCGAGCGTTGCTGCGGTCAATCCGAAGTTTCCTGGTCATAAATATCCGTTCCGCGATCTTTGCGGTGCTGGTGTGGCATTCAAGCTGGTGCAAGCTCTGCAAACCGAACTGGACGGGTTGCCAGATGGTTACGAGAAGTGGCTATTGGATCTGGTGGCGCTGGGGACGGTTTGCGACATAGTTACGTTGGCGGATGAAAATAGGGCGAATGTCTATTGGGGTTTGGAGGTTTTGAAAAAGCAGAGGCGTCCTGGTTTGAAGGCATTGATGTCGGTGGCGGGAATTGAGCCGGAGAAGGTTAATGCTAGGCATTTGGGATTTGGTCTGGGGCCGCGAATGAATGCGGCGGGCAGGTTGGAGACGGCGCAATATGCTCTGGATATGCTGACGGCGAGTGATGGGTTGGAAGCATTGGAAGCTAGCGAAAAGCTGGAAGAATTGAATATCAAACGCCGTAGTATTCAGGACGAGATTTTTGATGAGGCTTGCCAGCAGGCGGACAATATGACTGATGATCGAGTTTTGGTGGTGAATAGCGGTAATTGGAATCACGGAGTTATCGGAATTGTGGCGTCAAAGTTGGTTGAGAAATATAAGAAGCCGGTTTTTATAATTGGCGAGCGTGGCGACGAGGCTACGGGTTCGGCGCGAAGTTTTGGTGATTTTTCCGCGGCTGACGCGGTTCGTGCAGCTGACGACATCATTATTAAAGGCGGTGGTCACGGAGCGGCGGCTGGCGTGACGTTGGCGACCGAGAGAATTGATGATTTTAGGCGACGAGTGAATGAGTTTTATGACTC
>PPYF01267469.1_pt1 | contig 31563 bp, 25 predicted proteins | sample 1559871 | NCBI WGS metagenome assembly PPYF01 (sample SAMN08240021, study PRJNA423297) | Human gut metagenome, whole genome shotgun sequencing project.
GATAATCGGTAGTGGGTTAGCGTTTAACCCTATTAGAGTAAATATTTTGTGATATAAATACGAATTTGATGAATAAAATAAATAATTTTAGTAACGTGATAGAAATTGTGAAAGTAAAGCAGTTTATAGTTTCAATATTGAACTATATACCGGAAGATTACAGACTGCACCAGGGAGACGAACAGAACACCTTCCTATACAGACTTCTTAATGGAATGAAGGAAGGGAATTTTGATTTTTACGACCAGGCGAAGAAATTGTTTTTAAGGGGAATGACAAACCCCCGTAATTTAAGGGTGTTGTTCGAGTTCCCGAAAGACAATACCGGATTGCCAGCCTATGTGATAAGGGAACCGGGTGCAGACCCAGGAGCAGCCAATTCCATAGGAAAAATGAATGGACAGATATACGATGGCGGTGCATGGCAAATAAGAGACAGCCGTTTCCATAACTTTGAGATAATGTGTCTGTCGGACAACATGCTGGAAAGTATAATTATGTCGGAAGTTCTGTATGCGTTGATAATGGGTTCCTATAACTGGCTTTCTACCCAATACGATTTGGTAGAGGTAAGGATAACAGAATTAATGACAAACCAGAACGTACTGCCTATTCCTATATTCATAAAGTCTGTAAGGCTTGACTTGACTTTAGACCAGATTGTAGGAACACTGGTAAATGAAGAGTTGCTGAACAAGATTGCATTTGAGGATGGAGGAATAGCAGCCGAAAAATGGGGTGCGAACAATTATAGTAGGGATTATGAATTGCCCGGTGTAGAATCGGACATTGATAAAATTGTGACTAAATAGTTGGTGTAAGGAATAAAAATGTTTAACTTTATACCGAAAATGTATGAATGTAAGGATTTGATAGGGAAGTTCTTGCAGAATTTCGTGGACTAATAAAAGAAAAATAATATGGCATCAACGTTTATTTTCAACGGTCGGCAGATTTCATTGCCCGGTGTCTACTCCACTATTGTAAGTGGGGAAATGAACCCGGCACGAAATCTTGACTATGGAAAAGTCCTTATTATTGATACAGGAAAGTATTCAGCCGGATTTGGTGGCGGTGCTGGTATCAATGGCGAGAATGCGCAGGGACAGAACGCTATCTATACTTTCGACAATATCGCGGATTTTCGTGCTTTCATGAAGGGAGGTCTTTGGTGGAGAGTTGCCGAAGCTCTGTTTGCACCGGACCCTTCAAACCCCGATGCAGTAGGAATTTCCGAACTTGAATTTGTTCGTGCAGCAACAACTACAGGTGCAAAAATGACGTTTGCGACGACAGCAGGAGGCACGTTTGCGGTAAAAACATTGGACGAAGGTTTGGTAGCCAACGGTTCGTTATTGAACGACGAGTTATTAACAAAGGGTTACGGTATGAACTTTATCGCAGGACGCGAAGACGCTACCAAGTGGATTTTGCAGTTCTGGAGAGGTACATATACCGGAACATACAGCGACGGTTTACCCTACGGAGACATCACGCAGGAAAACAGTGACCCCGAACTTGTTCTTGAATCACCGGAATTCAAGAATATGCAAGAACTTGTGGATTGGGCACAGAATGATTCTAATTTTGCTTTGGCGTTCGTACTTGATTCAACTACCAATGTAGAAGGAAATGGTGAGATTACCGAAGGGGACATTACAACGGCACTGAATGGTAAGCCTTATATTTTGGCGGCAGGAGGTACAGAAAGTTTCGACATGGACGACTTTAACGCTGTACTGGACCAGATTGTAGGTTTGGACTACAGTAATGTCATTCTGGACCAGGTAGGAGAAAATGCCTATTCAGCTACGACAAAAGCATACATTACACACATGAACGGTGTAGCCAAATTCCAGCATTTCCTCTATGTGGCAGGATATGATAAGGGAGCCGATTTCTCAAAAGAAATCGATTTGGCGAAAAAGTTTGACAGCTCGTTCGTGCAGCTTGTACATGGTGGGGCAGGTGTGGTGTCCGCATTCGATGCACAGAAAATACGGTGGTGGGGAGTTATGTATAACTTGTGTGCCATTGTGGGACGTATTAGCGGCAAACCGCCTTATGTACCGCCTACATTCAAGTCAATCGGAGTTGACAGACTGCAACACGCATTGACTGATTCCGAAAAGAAGAAGGCATTGAAATACGGTATTTTGACAACTGTATTGAATGACTACACCGGAAAGTTCAATATCTTGCAGGGTGTGAATACATTGCAGGACAACGCCAACTTGTTCAACGCAAAAGGACAGTCCTATTCTATCCAGTTTATGCGTATCGTCGCACAAATCAATAAGGAATTGATTGTAAATGCGACATTGGATTTGCTGGGACAGGAAAACGGTGTTAACGCCAATACACTGACAGCAGGAGCGGTTAAAGACTGGACTGTGGCATACTTGCAGTCAAGAACTGCAACGGACGCACAAGACAATCTGATTTTGTCGTTCAAAGACGTAGTGACAACAAGAAAGGAAGACGCTTATTTCACCACCTACAAAATTGTGGTAAATAACGAAATCACTAAGTTGTTCTTTACTGGATATTTAATTCGTGGATAAAACAAACCCTAAAAATTAGAAGATTATGGCAGTTTTTACAGCGCCTAAAGCGTATATTAAAATAGATAATCAAGTAGCCGGGTTTGTTCGTAATCTGCAATTTGCAGAAAACATCACCCGTGCGAATGTACAAGGGCTTGGCTCACTCCTTAACCAGGAGGTTCCGGCCGTACAGTATCAATGCACATGGACGGTAGACCAATTCTTTATTGACTTCAAGCAGCCAGTAATGGAAGGTATGATGCACCGTCTTGGTTCCGTCAAGTCTATCGTGGACACCTTGATTTTGGGCGAGCTTGGTTTTGCCATTGCTATTTACAGCAAGACAATTCAGAGCCAGGATTCGACTACAAAGATGGTGACAGCAGTAGACCCTACCGGACAGACTATGTGCATGTTGAATCCGTGTTTTGTAAATAATCAAAATTTTTCATTGCAAGAAGCTGGCATTGCCGGGTATTCTATATCGGGAATCTATCTTTACCCCGTATCAACTTTGGAACTTTAATTTTGATTATAAACAATTGATAATTAGGGAGTTACAATTTAGTAACTCCCTTTTATTTTGGTTATAAATAATTACAAATTGGATTAATTATAGAATAATAAAATGTTATGTAATTTGTAAAATATTTTTATTATAGTGAATTATTGGTATTGTGAAATGATGTTAATAAATCCACAATAAAGACATAAGCACTTGCGTATGTCATAACATAATCTTATCTTTGCAATGTGATAAGGAAAGAAAGTCAAACAAATAAAAGATAAAAGATATGAAATCAAATGTAGAAAGAATGACGGAAGATTTGAAAAAGGTGTTGTTTTCAAATGTATATAGCTTTGAGATTGAAACGAAAGATATAGTTTTCGGATTTAATAAGGTATTGAAGAAAAGAACTAAATCAATGGCAAAGGATATAGCTTTGGAACAAAAACTGAGAAAAGATATTGGACGCTATTTGTCCAGTACGGTAGTGATTGCTTCTGTAAGAATGTATAAAAACGGAGAGTTGAAATGCGAATTAAAAGCTAACAATTTTTGATTGTCAAACAAATAAAATTTTAAAGTTATGAACGTTTACAGCAAGTTTTGTCCGAATGTATTTTTAGCAAAATGTGAAGAAAAGTATGAGAAGGGAGAAGTTATCGAAGTAACAACCAAGTACGGAAAGGAAAACGAATGTATTGTTTTCAACTTAATATACGAAAAAGACGGATTTTATTACTATTCGATAGTACGTGCAGACGGTTTCAACGTCCAGGAATGGGCGAAGCAAAGAGCGGAAAGACGCAGAATGTGGGCGGCTTCGGCAGAACAAAAGAGTAACGAGTATTACGAAAAATCGAATAAAGATAGAGACTTCCTATCATTGGGAGAACCTATCAAGGTCGGACATCATAGTGAAAGAAGACACAGAAAGATGATTGACGATGCCTGGAACAATATGGGCAAAAGTGTTGAGTTCAGTGACAAGGCTGTCGAACATGAAAGAGTAGCCAGGTATTGGGACAAGAAAGCGGAGGTAATTAATCTATCCATGCCGGAAAGTATAGACTATTACGAGCACAAGTTAGAGAAAGCCAAAGAATATCACGAAGGCTTGAAGTCCGGCAAATATCCACGGGAACACGTCTATTCTTTGACTTATGCGAAGAAGGCGGTTAATGATATGCAAAAGAACTATGATACAGCAAAAAGATTGTGGGGATAACAGGAGGATTGAAACAGCCATTGAAAGGATTATAGAATATCTTTTCAATTACACCCCCAACCTTAAGAGAACCCGGTCAAAAATAGAACTTATGGAAAAGTTCTGGGAAAAGACCGGGATTTCCTCTAATAGGGCATTATGGGAATATATGGTGTTTCAAGGGTCAATGATAGAGAACAGCCGATATAAGGAAATGATGTTTGACCCCTATAATTTGATAGGACCAAAGGCGATAGAGAAATGGAATAAGAGGGGTAAATACCAGGTATTCATAGCCAATAAACGCCAGCGAGAAAGAGGATGGATAAGCCCGTTCAAGGAGGAGGAAGAAGGTTTGTCGGAAAGATACAGGGAGATGTTGAGGAAAAAGTATTGGAACAAGGAGAAGGGGTTTATACTTTGCAGCCAGTACGGAGGATGGTTATTCGACAAAAACAGATGTAAGGATTGTATATTTTACAAGGCTTGTGAAAAATGACATACTAAAAGTTTATGTTATCAAATAATATTTGTATATTTGTGCCATGAAAAAGACAGTGAAGGAAGAAGTAAGACCGTGTGTTTCTTGTAAGGAGAATCATTTCATATATGACCGCAACAGATGGTTATGTAAGGAATGTTACGACAATAGAAAGAAATTGAAGTTGAACCGCGCTTCATTGAAGGAAGAGGAAAACAGGCTTAACGAAGTGTTTGTTAAGGTATGGGAGGAGAACCCCCACTATTGTTTCCATTGTGGAAAGTGGCTGGGGCTTGAAATGAAACCTATTTTCTTCTCCCATATATTGAGTAGGGGCGCGCATCCCGGTTTACGTTGTGACCCGGAAAACATAGTTTTGGCATGTATGGAATGCCATCAGATATACGATTTCGGAGACAGAAAGAGTTTGAAGAACCAGATACTAGAAGAGAGGATAGAAAAACTTTTGGAGAAAGAGCATGGGAAAAGATATTGATTTACTGATAGGATGCGCAGAAGTGTTTACCGCTATAGGACTGAAAAGGATTTCCAGAATGATAGTGGATTACCTGGAGAACCCTAATAGCGAGAAGGCGGAAATATTTCAGAAAGAGGTTGAGGCATGGAAGGAATACGAGGAACGTTCAAAAGGCAGAATGTTTGTGTTCAGTGACGGGGAACACGCCCTTATGAAGTATTTTATTATATCGTATGAAAAAGACTGGTATTCGGACGGAAACCCGGCTATAGTGATAAACAAGCTGCCAGACGAAAGTGCATCATTCAAGGACAACCCTATAAAGAATTTATGGGTGGTGTATAAGAGCGAAGAGGAAAGGGACAAGGATTTTGAAAGGTTGTTAATGATAAAGTAATGAGGTATGAACTATGGATTATCCTATAAAGGGAGTAAATCACGTATTGCAAAATGGGTTGTTGAGGCTCTTCCTTCTGCCGATGTATGGGTAGAACCTTTTGCCGGAGGATGCGCAGTCACTCATGCAGCTATTTTATCGGGGAAATACAAAAGGTTTATCATAAACGATATAACGGACAGCGCAAAGTTTTTCGCTGACGCGGTAAACGGGAAGTTCAAGGATGAAAACCGATGGATAAGCAGGGAGGACTTTTTCAGACTAAAGAAAGACGATACGTATGTAAGACTATGTTTTTCTTTCGGCAACAATCAGAGAACCTATTGCTACAGTGAACAGGTCGAACCATATAAGAAGGCTTTCCACTATGCAATCTGTTTTGGTGATTTTAGTCTGTTTGAAGATATGGGTATCTCTATTCCGGAAGATGTGTTTAAGGGGTGTGATACATTCAAGGACAGAAGGCATGCAATAAAGGATATTCTGGTGAAGCTTAATTATCCGGATAATTTGCAGAGATTGCAAAACATGGAACGGCTGGAAAGACTTTGGGATTTGCAGAGTTTACAGGGAATGGGTAATATCGAAGTTTTCCAGGGTGATTATAGAGAGCTGGGAATACCGGAAGAAGAGAAGTATGTAATATATTGTGACCCGCCCTATATAAATACAGAAGGGTATTCTACTAAATTCAGCCATGAAGAATTTTATGGCTGGGCGAAACGGCAAAAGAATTGCTATATATCGGAATATTGGATGCCCGAAGATTTTGAAAGGGTTGACTATATAGATAAAACGGTATTATTTTGTGGAAATAACAAAGGCTGTAACAAGCAAGAAGGTCTTTGGATTTGTAAAAATAATTTATTTTAGTTGGTATGGGAAAATTTTTGATAGAAGATGTAAACGCGAAAGGATTGCTTATCTGGATGAACGACAATTTCCGGAAGCAGAACGGGAAACGGTTTACCCGTAACGATGTGCAGGCATATATAATGAGGGGACATTTGCCGGAATACCTGGGAGGAAACGAGATTGTGGTAACCCCTAAAAAGCATTGCACAATCAAGATGTACAATGTATTGGAAAATGACAATAACCCCGTAATGGAGGAAGAAGAAAATGAATGTATTGGTAGCATGTGAGGAAAGTCAGAGAGTTTGTGAAGCTTTCAGAAAGAGAGGTCATAACGCCTTTAGTTGTGATATTGTAGATTGTAGCGGAGGACACCCCGAATGGCATTTCAAACAGGATGTCTTGCAGGTTATCCCTAATTTTGGAGGAAAGCTGCAAAACAGTGAGGAGTATTATTTGCCGGAAGGCGAAGAATGGGATTTGATGGTTGCGCATCCCCCTTGCACCTATCTATGCGTGTCCGGTGCTGCATGGTATTATCACCCGGAAGACAAGGGATTACCGATAGAACAGAGAAGACCGCATCCTAAATATCCGAACAGAGCGAAAGACCGAGAAGAAGCCGTTAATTTCTTCATGGAGTTATACAATTCGGGTGTAAAAAGAATTGCTATAGAGAATCCAGTAGGAATAATGAGTACAAGATTCAGAAAGGCAGACCAAATCATAGAACCTTGGATGTTCGGGGATGAAGCAAGCAAGAAGACTTGTTTATGGCTTAAAAATCTACCTAAACTCACTCCTACAAAGATTGTCGGGAAAGGTGAAGTAGTGGAAGGAAAGAATGGGTTTAGAATGCAGAAATGGTATTGTGACGCCTACGGACTGCCTAAAGAGGAAAGGCAGAAGATAAGAAGTAAGACTTTTCCAGGTATTGCGGAAGCGATAGCGGAACAATGGGGTAATTTAAAGTAAAATTTATTTACATGAAAACAAGTAGTAATTTCGTGATTGTCTATGACTTTGAAACTGGGGGATTGCCAAGTAAGGAAAAACAAGCTTTTTTGGACATTCCTTTGGTCGAAATGGCTATGTCGTGTATAGACATGAAAAAGCTGGAAATAATAGACCGTGTGGAAATGATATTCCCGTATAACTACAAGGAAGGACTTGCAGGATATTCGGAGGAAGCAACGGCAGTACACGGTATAACAAAAGAAGTCCAAGAAGAGAATGCGGTGCCATTGAAAGAGATATACAGCACTTGCAAGAAATGGTTCGCCAAATACAAGAATCCACGCCAGATGTGTACGCTTGTAGGGCACAATATCGTAGGATTCGATAACCCGTTTCTGAAAAACTTCTTCGCCTACATGAACGACGATATAGACAATTACGTAAAATACTACATAGACACGATGCAGTTTGCACACATGGCGGCTTTGGAACAGATGGACTATAAGCTGGGTACGTGTTGCCAGGCTGCCGGGATTGACCTTGTGGAAGCGCACAGGGCGCAGCACGATGTGGATGCGAATGCAATGTTGTTCATCTCCTACGTGAAGAAGTTGAGGGGTGAAGGCGTGGAAACGGTGGAGAAGAAAGAAAGGAGATATAGAGAGGACTTCCAGTTATGTTGACGGGTGACGGAAAAGGAATACTTACAAATAATCAGCTTACATATCTGTACAATGCGGTAGACAATATCATAGAGAGACTGCCGGAAAGGGCGCTTAACCAGTTGTTGGAAGGATATGGAAACGACGTTGATACCATGCTTAGGGAAATGGTGCATCAGTCGGAAAAGGCGCTGTATCTGGGTCGGACGCTGGATTCAGAAAGTTTATCCTATGTGGATAACGTGAAAGCCTCTATGGACAATACGCTTAAAATATTGTCCCTCAATTATTTCATAACAACCATGTTGCCTAAATTCCGGTTAGGGTGGCGTAATATAGAGTGGGGAAATCTCACTCAATTATACCCGTGGAGTTGTTATTTATGCGCCCGGGCGAGTGGCAAGTGCATGAGTGCTGATACATTGGTTGTAATGTATGATGGGGCTTTGAAGAAGATTCAAGATATAGAAGTTGGTGATAAAGTGATGGGTGTTGATTCAACACCGCGTACAGTGCTGCAATTACATAAAGGTGTTGCACCTATGTATAAAGTGAGACAGTCCAAAGGAATGACTTATGAAGTGAATGAAGGACACTTGCTTTGCTGTTATTATAACGGTTATTTCATTGATGTAGAAGTAGATGCTGTATGTAGACAACAGAAAGATATAAGAAAGTTGTTTCTGGGATATAAAGTCAAGAATATAGGGAAAGGAACACCAGAATTTGATTATTCTTCATTGAAGATTGAACCTATTGGAGAGGGGGAATATTATGGTTTTGCGTGCGATGGAGACCATAAGTTTTTATTGGAGGATGGGACGGTTGTACATAACAGTTATCAATGGTCTTATGCCTTTATTCTGTGGCGTTTATGGTCCTACACAAGACCGACTGCATATAGACAAGACACGGTAGACAATGCCAACCGGAAAGAAACATGCTATATTACCAATACTTTTACACTGGCAAAGGTGCAGATAGCGAAAGTGACGGAAGAGATAGAGGCGAACGACTTAATAAAGGAAAAACTGAACCCTTATAACAAGGCTTCAATCGGAGAAACAGCCATAAAGACGGAAACGGGGAGTACGCTGCATGTACGCGGTAAGGATTCAATGATTCGCGGTCTGCATGTGGGGGCTTGCTTGTGTGACGATATGCCGGATGAAAGTTCCCTATATTCGGACGAACAAAGAGAGAAATTGAAAGAACTTCTGAAAGGTACTATAGAACCGATTGTAGAGCCATACGGTTACTTTCTTGTAACTGGTACGCCTTATTCTTCTGCACCGAATGAATTGTACCAGATATTGAAGGCAGACAAGCGTTTCTATTGTTTTGAATATCCGATATTGTTTCCGGATGGCAGACCGTTGGCACCAGACAGATACACGTTTGAACAGATATTGGCGAAAAAGGAAGAACTTGGAACGATTGTGTTCAACCGTGAATACTTGGTGGTTCCTATCAGTGACACGTCAACGATATTTCCGTATGAATATCTGATGCGTAGCGTTATAGGAATGGAAACGATACGTTTTGCGTCAAGTATAGACGATTTTCCTTTCAAGCTTACAAGGGTACATATAGGTGTGGACTTTGCGGTTTCCGGTAATATTGGAGCGGACTATACAGTGTATTCGGTATGGGGCAAAGATGCGATGGATAACTACTATTTGTTGTACTATTACCGGAAGCGCGGTATGTCGCATAACGAACAGGTGGATAAGATTGTACAGCTTGACCGACTTTTCCACCCCAATAAGATACGGTGTGAGGCAAACGGTTTCCAGTCCATATTGTCCGGACTGGCAAAGGAAAGAGGGCTTAAGAATATAGAACCATTTACGACAACGGAAGGAAACAAGAAGGATTTATATACCGGACTACCTTCTTTGTCCGCAATGTTTGAAAGAGGACAGATAAAATGCCCCTATGCGATAGGAGAAACGAGGCAGGCGGTTGACTTGATGTTCGGTGAATTTTCTTCTATTACATTTAGAAGTGATAACGGGAAATTGGAGGCGGCAAGTGGTCACGATGACGTGGTAATGTCGTCGTTCATTTCCTTAAATAGCTTACGCGAAGACGATAAAGAAGTACAAGTAAGTGTAGAATTAATATAATGTTAATTATATGTTAAAAGCACATAAGCACTTGCGTATGTCATAACATAATCTTATCTTTGTAATGTGAGAAAGAGATAAACGAAGTCAAACAAATAAAAAGATAAGAAAATGGAAAACGATGTTAAGGTTCTCAAAGAGTTATACAAGTTCATTTGTGTTAGTGAAGGTATTAAGGCAATTGCCTTGAAGTTCTGTAAAGTTGGAAAGGGTGGAGCTTGCTGTTCATATGTGGCTAACAAACCGAAATCAATCTCTATTGACTTGAATAGAATTAATGTCGGTTCCGCCTACGCTTTGTGCCACGAAGTAGCACACCAGATATGTATCGCTAATGAAGGCAATGCAACGCATAACGCAAAGTTTAAAAAGATGGAAAAGGAATTGGTTAAGAAGTACGCTAATTGCGCTATTGCAAGAAATTTGATTTGGTAACGAAGGGAGGACAAAGTTATGATTACTGATAGAAAGAAAGCACCGGCATGTTTAAGATACAATGCCGGTAACAATTCTGGTTCAATAAATAAGAATTTCGAGAAAAATCAGCAACAAGAAGCGTATGATTTTGCTTATTCAATGAATGAGACAGCAATAATACGAGGATATATTTTTGTAAAGCAAAAAGGGCAATGGGTGAGAAATACTATTTTTATGGACCATGTTTTTAGATAAGGAGGATAAGGTTATGAAAAAGGATTTGATAAGAACAGCTTTAGGATTTAGATGTTTTCTAATTATTGAGGAAATAGAGGTAACAGACCCTAAAGATAGAAAAGAATGTAAGATGTTCGAGGAATTTAACTATTTTACCACTATCAAGAAAATAGCGTTGAAGTATACCGATAACAAGCTGTTCCACGAGATAACAAACCGATTGATTGAACTTGACAAGGTGGATTTGACAGAAGAAGAACATGCAGAAAGACAATCACTAATTACTCTATCACAATATTTTAGGGTGAAGTTTTGATTTAACTAATTAATGATGTATATTTGTAACGTATATAACATTTTGTGATTATGGAGGATAAGATAATTAAAATTAAAGGGCATGAATATAAGATGTCCTTCCCTACAGTAGGACAATATTACGAGATTGAAACGCAGAAGCAGTTTTTAGGTCGTGGATATTACAATACCTTGCTGGGTAACAGAACGCAGGCTGCGGCTGATGCTTTGGATATGATAGATATTGAAGCGACGCTTACAGTGATGTTGCCGGACTTGCTGGCAGATATGAAGGTAACTTCTTTCAAACAGCTTGGTATCAAGGACTACGTGGAGGTAAGGGATATTTACAATAAGGAGGTTTTGCCTTTTATTAAGGAAGTTGAAAAAATGATGAACCCCAACCGATAAGAGTATTCGAGCGAGAATTACTATAGTTTGAAAGTTTAGTTATTCAAAGAGTGTAGGGGTGTAGTCTGTTACGGGTTATACCCCTATTTTTGATTGATTTTGTATGATGGAGCGAAATAAAAAGGAAGATTTCAGAACGTTTGTAGTCAGATGGAATAACAAGTTTCCGCTTGACAGATGGTATAGAAAGAAACATAACATTGCTTTCATGTCCGAGGAACACAAGAAATGTTCTTTTTTTCAACAACTTTTCGAGTTCGAGGAAGACCGGATGTTCAAGCAGGCTTTGGAGGACGAGGAAAAGAAAGTTGAATACGTTCCGAATATCGGTGAATGGCTGAAAGATTCCTATGACGAAATGGTAGACCAGGAAACCGATACCAAGGAAATAACGCAAAGTCAGATTGAGGCTTTCCGTGAAGAAATGGCGCGGATGGCTGAATACGAGGAAAGCCAAAAGAATAAGGAGTGATGGCAGAAGACAAGAGGATTAGGATTGCGGCCGATACCACACCGCTAAGACAGTTGAGAGAAGAAGCGGTTTCTTTGTACCGCGAGATAAACCAGACTTCCATGCAGAGCGCACAGGAAGCCGATAAAAGCATTTCACAGCTACGGGAACAACTTGCATTGATGGAAGACCGTAACGAGCTGGAAAGGCTGTTACTTGACCTTAAAAGACAGTCTGCCGCCATTGATGCAACCACAATACAAAAACCGTCTCCTATGCCGGAAAGACCGATAAGGAGACAACCGCCTACAGAAGAACTTCCAAGACCGGAACAGCCTATTATAGACCCCGAAACCGGGTCTATTACATGGGACGTATCACCGAGAAGAAAAGAGGAACCCGTACAGCCGGAACCAAGACCGGAAACGGATGTAGAAGAACCGGAAGAAAAACCAGCACCAAGAAGAAGGAGAAGGAAAGTCCAGGAACCTATACCGGACGTTGAACCCATCATAGACGAGGAAACGGGTTCTATGACATGGGACTTGACACGGAAACCGCAAAGGGAAAGAGTCCCCCCTATAGAAAGAGGTACGGAGGAAGAACCGACAACAAAGGAAACACAGAAGGAAATATTAAGGGAAATAAACAGACACGTCGAAAATATAGACGAATCCGTTACGAACGTTGATAATTCCAAGAATTTCCAGGATAACAGCGAAAACAGAACGGACAATTCACGGCATACGGAGAATATAACCGAAAATGTCGTGAATATTGAAAAGAATACCCAGACAATAACGGAGAATACAACCGCTATAAAGGAAAAGGGTAATCTGAATGCTGTTTCCGAACAGTCAAACAGACCTCTGTTAAGGGAAGACGACAGAATACAGAGAAGACCGGAAATCACGGATAACGGACAAACGGAAATCAAGTTTTCCGACGAGGGGATAATACGTGCTATTACAAGACTGGGAGTGGTAACGGATAATATAGGACGTGATGTCATTTCCGCTTTAAGAGGACTTGAAAAAGGGTCGGGTGAGGAAAATCAAAAAACCAGTATTACCCGTTACCTGGAAACTATTGCAAATTCTGTATCTGTTATAGAGGACAGTGCAGAAAACATATTGGAAGAAATACAGAAAGCTGTTTCCAGTAATGGTATAGGTGGTGGAGTTGGAACGCCTGGGGGGATTGTGCCACCTACCGGAAGCACGGGTGTAAACGGTGGAGGACTGAATATATTCGGAGGAGGATTAAAAGGAATATTGGGCGCCCTGGGAGGTTTAGCGGCATTCAATACCGCTAAAAACGTATTGTCCGAGAGATATTTCAGAAACCAGGAATTCGAGGCAAGGTCGCAATATCAAGGAACCGTGGAGACTGCCGCAAATTATACACGATTGCAAGCCGCTAACCAGGCAGACGCTTATAGATGGATTCCTTTAGTTGGAGATGTGATTGCAAAAAGTATAGAATTGCCAGCACAACTTGCAGCAGAAAAGATGATGGCAACTTTCGGGAAATACGCGGAAGGCGAAAGACGTGTTATCCCGTATGCACAGGTTATGGGTGTATCAGCCAGGGAATCTTTCAGACAAGCCGGAAGGGAAGGAAGTTATGCAGCAGAATCACTTGGTATGGATTACGCTTCATACCTTGGAAGACGTGCCGAATTGATACGTGCAGGAGGAGGACGCTTTGTTGGTGGCAATGAATACGACCCGTATGCAGTAGGGGAAACGCAATCTGTTATGGCAGCAGAAAGACTGTTTGGATTGTCATCTAATGCGGTCAACCGTTTGCAGGGAGCAATGAGGTTCGGAGACCAGAATTCGGGTACCGGGGCTTCTGCGATTATCAGAGAGTTCGAGCAGGCAATGAAAAATTTAGGCATTCCGTTCGAGCAGATAGCCTCTACAATGGAAGAAAGTTTAGATACTTTCATTACACAGTCGGACCAGATTCTTTCCAAACGTGGTGATTTTGATGCAAGACAGCTTGCAGCGATGTTTAGCGGAATACGCCAGGCAACCGGATTGCAGGGAAGACAGCTTGAAAGGGTACAGCAAGCATTTACCGGACAAGGAATGTCAAAAGACGAGGTGACGAATGCAATGCTTGTACGGTCTATCCAAGAAGTTATGCCAGACAAAACATCCTATTCGGAAATTCAAGAAGAATTGGAAAAGATACGTGCAGGGGCAGCAAACCCCGAAGTTATGGAAAACTTTTTGAATAGGGTTGTAGAACGTACTGGGGGAGGTTCTGAACAGTTACGTTTGGCAATGTCCGAAATATTCCCTAATTTGTCCTGGAATGACATTAATTCTACGATACAAAAGGACAGTGACCCGTCTAAGCTTGTAAGCAATCTGTTTGACTTGTATAAACAGGCAAGTCAAAGAATTAGAGAAACCCGTGCAGAGGCTTATGATAAGGATGCAGCAAAAGGGACTGTAGGTGCCGGGGAGACCATTTTGGCAAGAGATACGAACCGTCAGATGTCGGAAGGTGCAAATCAGTTGAAAGAGATTGTTAGATTGTTGACTAATATTGACAATAATACGAAAGAAAAAGAAAAACCCGTAGAATCCGGTCCGGTTACGCGGTCTATGGTATCGGGTGGAACGGGTCTTGTAAATGCAGAAAATGTTAGTTCGGGAGTTGAAGCTGGTAGAATGTTGTCACAATGGTTTAAGCGCGTTTTGGATGATTGGGCAAGGGAAAGAGTTGGTAATATGGCGGTTTCAGAAGCAAATAAAGTGATACAGCAAGAACGATGAAAGTAAATATTTTTAACATACAGAGTTATAAGTACAACGTAGAACCCCAAACGTTTATAGACGATTGGCAAAAAGGACTGGGACCAGATACACCGGAAGCAAAGAAACTGTCGGTTCCGGAATTTATGGACGTGGTAAACGAGATTTCCAAAATTTCAAACCTGGATGCTATCTGGGCTACATACGACGATTGGGAGAAAGAGAAGTACAAGAACGAGTATTCAAACAAGAATTTGCCGTATATCAAGCCGAATACCCCTCTTTCTTTCCCTATAAAGGATTCTCCTTTGCTCATTCAAAAAGCGTCAAAGAGCGACATGTTCATGAAGCAGCGCGATTTTTCGGCTTATTGGTCTGAAAATTTGACAAAGCTTCTACAGGATAAGGAAGGATATGTAGCGGACAATGTGGTTGCACTGGATGAAGAAATGTCAGTAAGGACAAAAGTACAGCCTATAAACATTAAGGTGTGGATATACTGCAAGGCTATAAACAAGGTTGTGGATGTAAGCCAGTTCGTCAATACATGTTCTACTGACAAGGGGTTCAAGAACGGTACGTTTTCAATCAACATAACTCCCTTCAAGGACGCCAATATGTCGAATGTGTATGGTGCAGGGTATTATGATATATTCCCGGTTGTAACACCGAAAGGATATGACTATAAATCCTATCTTGAAAAGGTAGTACAGATAAACGATATAGTGTTTATCCGGTTTGAGCGGTTGAGACTGGAAGGAAGTTCGGACAGCGAAAATGCCAATGATTTGTTTGTACCGTTGAACAAGCTTGCCAATAATGGTCCAGACTATAATGTTTGGGACATGATAGGCTTTGTAGACAGCGTGATGGAAACCTATTCTTCGGAAGACAATTCAAAGAGTACCGTTATAAGCGGACGCGATATTACAAAAATGTTTGTGGAGGACGGAAGTTATTTCATACCATTGGAAAATGTTAATGATACTATACAGAACTGGCTGATAAGGAAAACGGGCGGTATCTGGAATGGACGAAATATATTTGGTGGCGAGTATCAATTTGTGTGGAATTTGGGGTACAAAACGATAAACGAATGTATTTGGTTCATTATAAATATAATGTCTTCTATCGGATTGTGTAGTGATGAAGTTTTTTCTTCATGGGGTGACAAGCGGATAACGGCATACAGTATTCCGGGACAGCAGGACTTGAAGGTGAGGGGAATATGGCAGATTGTCAAGCTGCAAGTGTCTGGGGATATAATGGAAAGGATTGTGACAGATACGGGGCTGGGGAACCCGAACGGAACGCTGATGCAGTACATGGAACGCATTTGCCAATATCCGTTGACAGAATTTTTCTTTGACACCTATATAAACACGATTGATGTCATTGTAAGACAGCCACCGTTTACGGAGAAGGCAATAAAAGACGCTTTCAAGTCGGAAAATTATATTACGATAACACCGGATAATGTAATATCGTATAATTTGAGCTACGACCCACGGGTTTACACCTGGTTCCAGTTACACGCGCAGAATGCGCAGGTGGGCGGACGTGATAAACCGGGGTTGGCTTTTGTCCCTATTGTGTATTTGGAAGAATATGTGGAACGATGGGGTAACAGGAAAATGGATTTCGTGGACATGTACTGTATTCGCATGATACAGAACGGAGCGGAAAACCAGAAGATATTTTCTACCTACCAGGCAACAATGCTGAATGACTTGATTTATCTTGTAGAAAGCAACATGTATGTACCTTTTACCCGGTGCGGAACGATAGAGATAAACGGGGACAGACGCATAAAGGTGGGAACTTTCGTGCTGAACCAAAGTACGAACGAGTTTTTCTATGTGACGAACGTAACCAACACTATATCATTTAACCGTGATGGGGTAGACAGGCGTACCGTTTTACAAGTGGAAAGAGGATTCTATGTACCCATACTTAAAGGAAATCTGATGGAAGCGGTAAAAAGAAACGACAATTCGGTTTCTGAAAAATCAGCGTCCGGATTTACACCCGATTACTTTAAGTTGGTGGATTTAAGCGGTTTGAGGCAGAAGGCGAAGGAAGCGGAAAGTGGGCAGATAACATCCTATGACAATCCGGCTGTTGACAAGCAGCAGTTTGATTATTTTTTGAACAGGAAATTTTTTGGAGGACTTGAGTAATGGCAGGAGGAGCACCAAGAATAAGCAGTAACAATTTGCCGCCTATAATGAAGGGGTATATAATGATACCTACGGATGTAGGTAGGGAAGCGTATATAGATACGGTATTCAGAACGAATATAGTTGCCGTGATGATGGAAGGCGGTATATTCCGTAATGATGCACGTATTACCAACGAGGCTATCAATAACATATGGTTTCCCGAAAAACCGGGTGAGAAGGGATGCCAGGTAATGATAGCGAGCAGCGATTTTCTTAACCAGCCTACAGTTATAGGCACCTTTATAGGGAATGATGAGGTTCCGGCATGGAGCGAGGATGTTATACGGATGAAAAAACAGGTGGAAGGAGTAACTATGTCTATGACGATAGACCCACGCAACCAGGAATGGAACATGAACCTTACCTCTATAGAGAAGCCCGTAAATTTCAACGTTACATTAGGAGGTAACGAAAAACATAAGATAAGATTGCAGAGTTCGGGAGAAGCCGAGATAGTGGCTTCCAAGAAGGTGAAGGTAACCGGATATAACGAAGTCATTGCGGAAGTCGTTAACGTGGTCGAGGACGTGAAAGAAAAGGATAAGGAGATAAGGCGTTTTACTATGAACATGGAGGGAGCCAATTTTACGTGGAAGACCCAGGACAAGACAACCGTAATAAAGGCCGACCCCAACACTGTGGATGTTAATTTCCACGACGGGAAAAGCCATATGACTATAGACGATAACGGTGTGGTATTGGGTTATGACAACGATACGGAAATGATTCAGTTAACGCAGAACCTAATAAAGCTTATGACCGGACAGAAGGTCAACATAAACAATGCGAAGGAACCTCTAACATTGGCGAACACTTTGATACAGCTATTGAATAATGTGGAGAACCAGATAATGACGCTAAAGAACGCATGGCAAACAGCGCTTGCAGGTTCAGCAGCGATGGACGGGGGTAAAGCCGGATTCGGTGCCGGGGTCGGTGCGGTAGCGGCAGTTAACCCATTGCAGTTTGATGGAATAAAAAGCACGGTAACTTTTTCGGATTGATATTTATTTTGTATTTTTGAAGAAATAATTGATACAATGGCAAATGTCGCACAATCAGCAATACAAAAAGCAGGGTCTTTGATAGAGACGGCTGGAAGAGCTATATTAGCATCTCAATTTCCGAACGATTTTGAGGTGTATCTTTGTACGCTTGAACTGGCAGATTCAAAGAACAATACGATAGATTTTTTCACATTCCCTATTACCCCGAATGCGATAAGCAAGACGGAAGCGAAGAGGGAAAATATAAGGAACACGGCAGGAGGAGTAACGGTATTGTCTTCTCCTACTTTTGTACCACAAGACATTACGATAAGAGGCGATTTCGGACGAACATTTAAATTGCTGTTGTCGCTTGGTGGCGGTGCGTCAAGTCTGGCAGGAGCGGCCTATAGTTTATCAGCCGGGAAATGGAGTTTGAGCGATATTTCGGGGAAAAATACGAACTCCTTAAAGTCGGCTTCGTTCGACCCCTCTGTCAAGAACGGATATGGATGTACGAAAATATTACAAGCTATCATATCAAAAAGTAATGGTGTGGATAAGGACGGTTTGCCATTCCGTCTTTACTTCTATAATATGGCTTTGGGTGAGAGTTATTTGGTTGTTGTGCTTCCTACCGGGCTTGTACTGAACCAAAGTTTACAGCGCAACATGATATGGGAATATTCGCTTACAATGACAGCGATAGCCCCTATAGAAGCGGTGGCAGGAGAACAGAAAGCGAAAACGGCACTCACTAAAATTTGTACGGCTGCTGCAATACAGAAAGGCGTGAATGATTTGGCAGCTTCACTTGCAGCTTTGTTATAATAAGGGAGGGTAAACGATGGATGCAGTAATGGAAACGGCATATGCCAAATTCAAGAATATTACCGGATATGACATAAAACAGTTCTTCCAAAATTATGTTGATTTTTGTAACAATTACTATGCTTACATAGTGGATTATTACCAAGGAGGAGAATTGAATGCAGAATCATTCTATCAGTTGGATAAGATGATAGCACAAATCAATATTGTGGAACCCATGTTCCAGCTTCATGAAAACAAGTTGGACGATATTTCCATGTGGGAAATATTAGACAACTTTTCGGAAGTGGAAACAAAGATATTGACAATAAAAAATTCTGACAGGTGGTTAAGAAGTGCAACGCTTGGAAGACAGAACACCCTACAACTTGACAAGCAGTTAAGGACAGGCGAGACGTTCGAGAATGTAGCGGAAGAAATTGCAATGACAGACCCGGAAGACGATTGGACTTCTATAACTACACCACAATATATCATAGAAGAAGATTATGAAGCAGGACAGGGAAGCAATACATTTGCCGTGAACCTTCGGAATGTCGGTGTGAATTATGTGGATAATGTGGTAGATACATTGGTAGGTGAGAATGTGTTAGGCAAAGACATAGATACCGAATTCGAGTTTAAGAATGACGATTTGAAGGTGAAGAAATTCGGTAGTTCTATGGACCAGGCGTTAAAAATCATATTGGAGGCTCTGAAAGGCTGTATTCCGGAATTTAAGGATTATGGTTTGCCATCCGATTTTATCGGACAGACAACGAACGCAATACAATATCCGGTGATATTCAAGGCCCTTATGAACATGTTTCAGAGGGATAACCGATGGGCAAGTGCGGAGCTTCTGGACTTGGTAAAAAAAGAAGACGCGGTATTTATGAAGGTAAAGGCCACAACCGTAACGAGAGAAGATTTTGTTATTAATGTTCCTATTTAAATATATTTACAATGATTACGAAAACGTCGAATACGATTGCAAATTTAAAGAATTTGTGGATTGAAATGTTTTTAAACAAGACCGACCGCGTTTCAAACATTGCGGACGGTTCTGTACTTAATGGTGTCGCTTATGGTACTGCAAAGGTGGCGCAAAAAGCGATAAAGGATATTGCCATAGTGGAGGCACAGATATTCCCCAAGTCAGCAACAGGTGAATATCTGGACAAATCGGCCGCGTTGTTCGGTGTAAGTCCGAGAAAAGAAGCGCTTGGTTCCTCTACTTATGTACGTGTTTTTGCCGAGCCCGGCACGCATTATGAGGTGGGAACAAAGTTTATTTCAAAGAACGGAGTGCAATTTACTGTAGACAAGCCTTTTACTGTTGATAAGTCGGGATATGGATATATCAGTGTAAGAAGCGTTATCACCGGGTCTGCTACCAATGTGGAGGCGAACAGTATTACCGAAGTATCACCAAGACCGTTGACCCATATAGAGTGCACGAATGAATATGCGGCTATCGGTGGACGTGATTATGAGGACGACGAAACATTCAGAAACAGAATAATAAATTACAACAACAAGCTTTCCACCGACACTATGGAAGGCTGGACGCAAATATTCCAGGATTTGGACCCGCGCATTTTAAAGGTTATGAATGTCGGGCTGGGTGAGGACGGAAAGACGCACATCTACCTTGTAACCCAAAACGGGTCTTTCTTTACGGACGATGAATTGGAAGAATTGCTTACAAAAGCTACACCCTATTTCGGATTGACCGAACTTGATTTGCAGGGGAATACACTTGGAATTGTGATTGAAAACGCAAAATGGATGTATGTAGGTGGTGAAGAGGGAGTAGATTTCCGTGTGGAATTGTCACCTAATGCAGTGATTGCGGATGTAAGAAAAAATATCCAGATTGCAATGACTAAGTATTTGGATTTCCGTTTCTGGGAAGCAGGCAAAAAGGTAGAATGGGATGATTTGCTGGAAGTGGTGAAGACTGCGGAAGGCGTTAAGTACGTACCGGACGAATACTTCTTCCCCTATTTTGACGAAGAAGTGCCTTTGAATATGCTTCCTCGTATCAAGGGATTCAGAATGCGAGACCTGGAAGGAAATATTTTGTATGATTCGGGCAGTAGCTTGTCTAATATTTTCTATCCGGCAGGAGAAAGCGATATATATAAAGGCTCTCAATCGGTTATAGCGTCACAGAAATATCTGTGTTCGTTTACCGTAACCAATACCAAGAATGTAGCCGTACCGGGCGCATATATAACAATAGGAAACAAGGTAATCATTACGGACAGTAACGGTACGGCCAACATTCTTTTGGAAAACGGGGAATACTCGTACATATTATCAAAAACGAACTGGACGCAAAAGACAGGGGAGTTTGTCGTTCTGAACAACCCTATTTATATAAACATAAATGATTTCATTGCAACACCCTATCCGGTTACATTTACTGTATATGAAGGCGAAGCACCCTTGCAGGGGGTAACTGTGACAACAAGCGTGTACACGTCTGAAACGGATAATAAGGGGCAAGCAGTCATTAACCTGGAGCCGGGAACCTATGAATACAAGCTTGAAAAATCGGGTTTTCAGACCATAGAAAGCGTATTTACGGTCGAAAATCAGCCAGTAGATATATTTCAAAGAATGTTTCTTACAAAAATGAATGTAAATTTTTCTGTAATTGACAGAAACAGAAGTATTTACATTCCGGAAGCAAACATCACAATAAATAACATAAAGGAAAAGACGGATAATGAAGGGCAGGCAAGCATGGGGCTGCAAACCGGGAAATACGAAATGAGGGTCGCAAAAGAAGACTATCAAGACCTTGTAAAAGAAATTGATATTGTCGGAGAAGACCCTAATTGTATTCTCGTTGAAATGACGGCAATTCCGTATGCGATAAAGTTTACAGTGCTGGATTCTGCTACCCACATGGTCTTGGAAGGAGCAACGATAAAGATAAATGATTCTACCTATCTGACTGACAAGGAAGGTATAGCGATTATAAGTTTGCCGAACGGAACCTATGAATATACGGCTTTCAAGTCCGGCTATATGTCCGTCAATGATTTTGTAGTGGTGGAAGGCTCAGAAGTATCTAAGATTGTGGAATTGGAGCAGGCTTTTTATACATTCCGCTTGACTGTACGGGACATTGAGAACGGTAATTATATCCAGGGTGCGGAATTGCAAATAAACGGAGAGACGCGTGTAACGAACGTCAACGGTGTTGCAAGCGTAACACTTGGAAACGGTGACTATGAATATACGGTAACGCATAGAAACTATAAGAGATACACCGGAACTGTGACTATCAAGGACCAGGATGTACCGGAAACAATTTACCTGGAATTGAGAGACACGGTAATAACATATACCGCAACGGACGCGATAACGAAGGCTCCTATTTCCGGTGTATATATCGAATTGATAAACAAGGGGACCGGAATTAAGGTGGATTCCGGCTATACGAATGATATAGGTGTGTTGCAGCTTGGAGCGGAAGCAGGGGAATATACCTGGAACGCGACACACAGATATTATAATACAGTAGCAGACCAGGCGATAACGCTTGAAAAATTGAAGGATATAGACCTTCCCTTTACTATGACAAGAAGGGAAATTGAACCGGAAGTTGACGTAATAGAGAATATTCCCGGTGTGTCCGGTGATGCTACTACAGTAAGATTCAGTGGTGAAAATACAGCCGAGACGTTATCCAATGATAGTTATTATTACATAGTTCATACACCGGAAAACTTCGTTGTTCCTAACAAAGGAGTGACGTTTGATTTGATGGAACATGTAAAGACTTTCAGACGTGCAGAAATCGGTGGTGAGGACGAGCCATACGATTTTGCAAGTGGAGGTGCTGAATTGAAATTCAATGTATCGAATGACGAAATAGCTTCTTTGGAAGGCACGATGTTGACAGTGCAGCCGAATGTGACACGTGACGCAGAGCCAAGAACTTTCTATGTGGACGTGACGATAACGACCCCAGTAAGCCAGGTGACTGTAAAGATAACTGCTGAACAGAAAGCTGCTCTGAACTTCAATCCGGTTAAGTCCGGAATTGTTGTTTCGGTAAAGAACATGTACAATGACAATGTACGGGAATACACGACGAATGCGGCAGGAAAGATATTTCCGGAAGTAATGCCGGGTATCGATTATCAGTTGACAATAAAAGAGAAAGGTTTCTATGAGAATGAAGGTCTGCTAATCAAGAACTGGGGCTTCGGTGCGAGTGTACCTACGCTTATGGAAATCACATGTTCAAAGAAAGTAGAATTAAGGGTAAAACAACAGAACACGTTAAGACCGCTTGAAGGTGCGGAAATAACCGTGTCCGGAATGTCTTTGCCTCAAACTGTGACATCTGGAAATGACGGTTCGGCAACCGTGTACATCTCACCTATTGCAATGAGCTATGAATGTACAGTAGCAGACCATACGGACAAGACAGGTACGTTTACACCTCCATTGTCAGCCGATTATATAGACATAATCATGGGGTATGCGGAAACAACAATGACCGTAAACCTAAAAAGTATGCAACCCTATGAATCAGTGGCAGCGAATTGTACGGTGACGGTTACGAGTGCCTGGGGCGGCACACCGTCACAAGCATATAGTTTTACTGGAGCGACAAACGCAAACGGTGTATTCATATCTAAAGGAAACGGACAGTTCAACATACCGCCTGGAGAATATACTATCACATACGGAGGTGGAAACAGTAATTTCAACAGTAAGACAGAAAATATCACCCTTCCGGAAAATATCACTATTTCCACTACAGTAGTAAGAAGGACGATTTCGGTCGGTTATACAGTAAAGGAAATAATACCTTCTATTTCCACGACAGCATCAAATCCGGTAAAAGCCGGAATGGTTCTTGCATGTTATTATGATGAGAATGGTGAATCTTCTGGTGAAAATGTAACAACGAATGCCAATGGAGATTTTGTAAAAACCGTGTATGCAGGTATTGCAGAACGTTTCCAGATACAGCCAGTCACTTTTTACGAAGGTAACGGAGCCGTAGCGACGTTAAATTATTCTGACACAAGAATAAAAAACCTTGTATATACATGCTCGAAGAGAATTCCGGTATATATCACCTCTAATTTATACGGTGAGTTAAGCGGTGCATCAGTAACATTCAGTGGAATGTCTGTCAATCAGACAGGAACGACGAATACGGATGGAATAGTGCAAATGTACATTTCTCCGGTAAATATGTCTTACAGTGTAAGCAAGCAGCATTATAATACCAAAACTGGGAATTTCAAACCTACTGGAACAGAAACAAGAATGGATATTGAATTGGAGGTAAAGGAATATCCAGTTACTTTCCATGTGTCAACACAAGGAGTTTTGCCACCGGACGGAATTTTGGTACGTGTGACAAACAACGCATTGCCGGACATTGTATTTGAGGGCGAGACGAACGCGGAAGGAACGATAGTCATGCCGAATGTTCCGGTAGGAGAATACACCTATGAAGTTCTTGCAGGTGAGGTTTCATCCGATACATTCTCACATCCTCAAAGTGAAAGCGGTACAGTGCTGGATGTAGAAGTGCAATATGAATTGATTAACGCAGGTATTCAAGTTTCGGAGGTGTACGGTACGGCAGGAAGAGCGTACTTGTCAAATCAGACCATTACAATGACATCCAAGGCAGGAACGATAAAGCTTACTTTGGATGAGAACGGTTATACCAATCAGTTATTGATAAAGGGACTGGAATACACGTTCACAACTGATTCATATCCTAATTTTTACAGCAATCCGACACAATCCTATACATGGACGGAAGACGGTGTGATATGGCCGTTCGATTTGAATGTAACCTCAAAGATAACGGTCAATGTAAAGGATGTATATGTGGAAAATAATATCCAAGGAGTAACGGTAACTTACAATGAACAGGTAGTGACAACTGATGCAAGCGGCAACGCTTCATTGTTCCGGTCAGCACTGACAAAGGACTATTCTTTGGATAAAGAGGATTATAGTACAGTAAATGGAACCATTGCACCTACCACGGCTTCACCACTTAATGTTACTATGTTGAGAAACAAGCATGTGGTGACGATAAATCAGTATGAAGTAATACCAGGTGGAGGAAAACTTGGTATCAATTATACATTGACTTATACTTCGGCAGCAGGAAATGGAACGATACCGAATGATAGTATAACATTCGAGGCGTATTTAGGCATTCCGATTACGTTTATTATAACGGCAGCAGATAGAAGGCCGTTTTATACGAATTATCAGCAAACACATACATTTACATCAGCAGGCGAAGCATGGGATTTGAATCTCACTTGTGCAAAACAGATAACGGTCAATGTAAAGGATAATGTGCCTGGAACAAATGTACAAGGAGCTACGATAAACTATTTTACACAGACAAAAACAACGGACAGTAGTGGTAATGCTGTATTCTACTGGAGTGGTGCTTCCGAAAGAAGTATATCAGTAAGTGCTTCAAATCTGGAATCCTATACTGGACAGATAGCCTACAATTCTGCGAATCCGTTCAACATCGTAATGACACGTGCAGCCAATCCGGTTACATTAGTAGTCAGAGAAATCACTCCAGCACAGACAACTTATTATCAGAGTTTAAGTATAAAATATACGGTAGGTAGTACGACCGGAACACTTACAACGGACACGAACGGTTCCGTGACATTCAACGGATATATTGGCGCGGAAATGACGTTTACGGTAGTAGGACATCCGGAATTTTACAGCAATCCGACACAGAAACATACCTATACAGCCGCCAATCAGTCATGGACTATGGATTTGACGGTAACAGCAAAGATAACGATTAATGTCAAATCGAATGTACCGAGCGGAACAAATTTGAGTGGAGCTACCGTATCATATTTTCATCAGACAGGGACAACAGACAGTAGCGGAAATGTATCATTATACAGAAGTTCTGTAACAAGAAATGTAGATATTACAGCGACATATCACGGTAATTATAGAGGTAGTATAACGTCAGACACCGCGTCTCCGTTCAACGCGGTAATGACGCGTTCAACCGCGACAGTAAGTCTTGGAGTGAGTGAAGAAGTGTTATTCAAATCACAGTATGTTTTGGAAATAAAGACTTCTACTGGAGCAACAAGTCCGGGATTAGGAGGATTTTATTTTGGTACGCCAACAGCAGCAAACAAGGAGTTTGTAGTGTTTTTTCATGCAAAAATTCCTACTGGATATAGTTTGTTTTTTCGTAGTAATGCAACCGGAACAGGTGGTAGTGCAACAAGAAGATGGCTTACAGATAATAAAGGAACAGGTGTATGGACTTGGTATGCCCACTATATAAGATGTGGTGTTTCTGGTTCTTTCAGCACAACTAATTTCTTTAATTTGGACGGAGGAAGTAAGCCCGTTACATGGCAGATAGATACAGCATCAGTATTTGATATTAGCGGAAGTAATTCGCAGAATAAATCGTATGCAGAAATAACTCAAATATGTACTGTAGATAAGATGCTTTCTGCGAATAAAGATTTTTTATTTAGTAATGGAAATAATACTATCAACGCATACAACAATGAATCGAATGGTGCTGTTACAATAACAAGAAAAGCGTTTACGTCTAATACGTTTGGGTGGACTGTAGCTCTTTATTCATCTATGAAGATGAATTTTAGTCCGGCAGCATCTACAAGCCCATTAACGTTAGATACGAACGGTAATGTATCGTTTGTATGTTATTTAGGTACACCAGTAACATTTACACCAGTAACAAGACCTAATTATTACAGTAATCCAAATACTGCACTGACTTATACGGCAGCAGGACAAGTGCGAACAATACAATTGATTTGTAACCAAAAGATAGTGATTAATACAGTAGCGAATATTTACAATACATCTAATGCACTTTCGGGAACGATTACATATTTCGGTCAAACATTTCCGTCTGGAGGAAGCTTCTATAGAAGTGGATTAGACAGACAAATGACCGCTACGGCACAGTATTTTAACAACTATGTAGGAACAGTGACTGCCACACAGACATCACCCTATACAGTGACGATGAATAGAACGACGCGAACAGTGACACTGACAGTTGTCGAGAAACACCCGTCGTCAACATCTACCTATCCGTTGGGCAGTGCAGTGATAGTCAGAAGTGTACCTACAGGTTCAAATGCCCCGGCAGGAGAAATAACGTTGGATGCAAGCGGAAAGAAAACAAATACGGTATATGCAGGTATAAATTACACCTACACACCGAAAAACAACGCGAGCTATTATAGCAATGGAAGCCAGACCCATACATGGACGAGTGAGGGCGAGGCATGGACTATGACTTTGAATGTGACGGCACGTCTTACATTTAACATAAAGAGTTCTAATTACGGGACAAATATAAGCGGAGTGTCCGGTTCTTATTTCGGACAGACTGGAACGACTGATTCCAGCGGTAACTGGACTGTATACAGAAGTGGTATAAACAGAACTTATTCATTCTCCAAAACGAACTATAACGCGTTATCCGGTACGTTATCATCTACACAAGCAAGTCCTCTTAATCTGAAAATGAGCGAGACAAGTTCTTCTATAACAATAACGATGAAGGACTATTATCAGAGTGCAGTAAAAGGGAATGCGAACGGATGTCCGGTAACGTTGACGAACAAGAGCCTTTCTTCTGTTACATTTTCCGGAACGACGAACAGTAGCGGTCAAGTGTCATTCGGTCCAATGATAGCAGGTTCATATACATTGTCGTGGGGTGGTGGTACGAGTTATTGGGTAAATGGAAGCACGACGATAACAATGCCTTTGGCAACTACTACACAGAATGCGGTAAGATTGGAGAAGAGTGTAAGAACTTCTTTCCGGTTAAAGGTACCACTTTCAACGCCAGTATTAGGATGGTGGAGAGTGAACACATTAGTAACGCCCGCATTTACGACAGCAGGAAAGACAGATGTATTGGCAATTGCTTTAGATGGGAATACATATAGGGATGCAACGTATACATTCATTGCAGGTATAACAACAACCATAGCCGCAAACAAGTTGGGTTATTATGTGACAGGAGAAAGCACCTCAGAGAAAACGTATTCCATCACCCCTAATTATAATTTCAGTAATATAGGACATAACAATGATGCTACAGCGTTTTATTCTACAGCAATAAAGAGCATAACAGTAACTGTACAGAACAGTTACACGAATGCGGCTGTAAGTGGTGCAACGATGAAAGTATATGGTATAAACGGAGATAGTTCAGATTCTAATGGTTACGCTACACAGACATTGACTACAAACTCGTCCGGACAGGCGACTGTATATGTGTCCGGTACCACAATGAGATACGTAGTAAGTGCGACAAGGTATGTGACATTGAACACCACCAACACGAACACCTCTAACTTTACAATCAAGCTGGTACCAAGTGAAGTGACAATAACGATAACGGTAAACAACGCGAATACAGGAACAAGCGTAGGAAGTGGATGTATTGTAAAACTGTCAAGCAACAATACCAGTACAGCATATAGCGGCACTACAAACGCATCCGGACAGGTGGTGTTGAAGATAAAGCCGGGCAATTACTGGTGGGAAGCAGGAGGTAGCACGACCTGGGGAGGAAACGGAACAGGAGACTGGAATTATCCGAACCGTTCCACCACCTCAATCTCCCTCGTCAAAGACCAGTCCATAACAATAGAGGCTCTAAAGGTAGGGGTGTGGGTATTTACCAAGTGAAGAAAGTAAGTTGTATGCTATCAGTAACTCTTTTGGTGTTGTATATCCGGTATATTACAGTCTAAGTGGTACACCATATAGTGAGATGGTTGGACATTCTGTTTATGTATATGCCAGTAGTTTTAAATATCATTGTGTATCCAAATTATATAAAACTAATGATGTTAATATATGGGATAGTGATACTTCATCCTATTTACTATATGATGAAAATTTTTTAGGTGTGTCAGTAAGTTCTCCCAAATATTATATCAGTGGTGAAGATTCTGTAATTACATCTATATATTTTTTAATTGATTCTGTAATATATTGGAGAGTAAATCAAATTTTTAGATTTAATACGTCTGTTACTACTTGGTCGTTTCATGAATCATCTTGGTCTAATACTACCAATGCAATAAGCGACCAGTATAAATATTTTAATAATTATTCTATAAGAAAATATGCTTCTGTTATTAAAAAAATATATTCTTCAAGAGGAAAAATATATTCTTATGCTATTGGAAATGAAGGAAACTCCTCTTTTTTTATAGTAAGAGTTGAAGCGTATCCAACGGGATATGAACATAAATATTCGATTAGTTATTTAGATTTGCCCGGTTATCCTTACTCAAATGAAGGTAGAGTGGAGCATATGGGGTGGCTGGTATTGGCAAGTGATAATAAAAGAGTAATCATATTGGTAAAATCACAAGATAGGTCATATGGAGATACTCATGCTAAATTTTATTACGGAATATGGAAAGGTCTTGTAGGACAGTATGGGAATGATTTAGTGTCAGTTAGTTCTTGGAGTTGTCATTACAATATCCCGTCTGCGATTACTTCTGTAATAGGTGGTGATTATTGGGTATCACCAGATTTAAAATGGTTATTCTATATATCATTAAGTGGAGCTAATTATCAAGGATTTTCTAAGGGATTGCATACCATAAAAGGTTCATCAGCTCTTTTTGGAGAAAATGGCTGGACTGGAGTTTCTTACGAAATGGAAGGAGGAGGTGCAGATATTTTGAATGCTTGTCAGAATTATTATATATTAGATGTTCAATTCAATAGCTCATCTAATAAAATAATGGTTTTTGGAAATTCTTCAAAAGGTGCATTTACAGAATCAAATATTACATATGGTTATGCAGAAGGTATTCAGCCAGATATAATACTTTATTTTATTTGGGTGGAAAATCAGAAAAAATTTGTCAGATTAAATAGTTCTTATATAGGAGGAGATACACTTTGGAATGATTATAGCAACTCTACATCTGGAGGTAAAGGTAATATTTACAAACCTTTAATCAATTTTGTAAATGGAGAAATTAACTTCATGTATCCTGGAGGGAATGAACCGTTTAACGCATATAGATATAATTTGAGTTTCTGAGAATAAATAAATTAGGCAACTATATACCATTTACACTAAAAATGTTTAGGTATATAGCTGCCTTTATTAAAATCAATCACCGAATGTCAATGTTCCTTGATATGCTGTATAAATTCTTTCCATAGCAGGATAAATATAACTAATTTTCAATACACCTTCATAATTAGGAGAAATAATAAACGGAGGTTTAAATCCCGAATTTGTTTTGCCAGACATAGAATTTTGATATGTGTTCCATATATCAGTTAATCCTACTAAAGATTGAGACAGTTGAACCCATTTTTTACCGTTATATACAAATGCAAATATATGAGTAGGAGAACAACCATTTACATAATCATTACTAACTACCTTTCTAAATGCACCTTGTGTGTCATTACAAAGAACAAGTATTTTGTTATTATTTTTATTAAACTGAATTTCAAGTACATAATAATTTGCAACTGTATTTCTCAAATCTAAAGTCGAGTCATCGTCTTGATAATAAGTAGTTGAAGACCAACCATTCATATCAAAAAGTGCATTTACTCCTCTTACTGTACCAAGTCCTTTTTTATCAAAATAATTTGCTTCATTTTTTATTAAAGGAGTATGAAAGAACCATTTTAAATCTGGTGAAACCCAGCCGTTTGTGCCCATATTATCATTAACAGAAGAAGGGATGTTTTCAAATGACCTATATCTATGATTGATAGCACCTAATAATTGGATGTCTCCATTATAAGTTATTATAAAACATCTCCATTGGTCTGATGTTCTTGCAAATCCCAGAATAATGATTTGAACTTCATCGGCAGAAGAATTGTATTTATAATATATTCTTTTTGTAAGAAAATTATATTGATAAGATTGTACTGTTTTATCTAAATAAATATCAATTATATCAATATTTTCTATATTGGTATAATTACTTTGTTTCATTATACTTAAATAAATTCTATTGTCTCTTTCAGCAGAAGATGTAATATAATAACCGTAATTATAATTAGAACCATCCGCTTCAAAAGCTGAAATAGAACATAATGTATTATTTATCGAATACATATTAAAACTTTCATCTACCCAAATTTGGTTTATCGGATATTCGCTCCAACCTAAATTCATTAATGATGAAGAAAATTCATTAACTCGTAATACATTAAATTGTACACTATAATAACGTTGAAGATTCTTAATAATAGCTGCATATAAACCAAAATATATTCTATCGGATTCTTTTTTAAAATAAGTTATTCCACTGGAAACTACTTGTACTTCTTGCAAATATTGATAATCATAATCATTAAACAATGAATCCCAGTCACCCGTCATTGTTTTGTTATTAGGTCGGAATACCTTATTTTTTAATAAGTTTCTATTATTGGCTACATCTTGAGTTCTACCAAATGAAAATAAAAATTTATTATTTTCATTAAAATCTATATCTGTAAATATAGAACGATTGTTACTTGGAAAAGCGCCACTTGTTTGATACCGGGCATCAAATCCCGTATAATCTGTTTCAGAACCATTCATATTTGTATATGTAGCAAAATTCTTTACCCACACCCCTACCTTTAGAGCCTCTATTGTTATGGACTGGTCTTTGACGAGGGAGATTGAGGTGGTGGAAC
>PPYF01304059.1_pt1 | contig 31559 bp, 51 predicted proteins | sample 1559871 | NCBI WGS metagenome assembly PPYF01 (sample SAMN08240021, study PRJNA423297) | Human gut metagenome, whole genome shotgun sequencing project.
TCCCGGTCCCGTAGTTCAATGGATAGAATATAAGATTCCGGTTCTTACGATATGGGTTCGATTCCCGTCGGGACTACAATTTCAAAATAGCAATCATCTGACAATCTGATGGTTGCTATTTTTATTATTCATGTTTTTGGCTTATTTTTGGCGATATAATACAGGTTTTCACTTCATTTTCCCAAACTTCGTGTGCGTCCTCGTGCTTTGAATGCGTCCACTTCATTACGCAAATATAGCACTTTTCGTCCTATTCTTACCGGGATTAGACACTTTTCTTTCTCCCACCGATGCAATGTCGGATAGGACACTCCTAAAATCTCGGACGCCTCTCCACGGGTACAATACTTTATCTTATCACCCATAGCTGCTTTCACGGCACTGAATGTTTTTTCAGCAACGCTATCCCCTGTCTCCTGAATGAGCACATTTGCAAAGGTACGCAAATCTGATGCGCTAATCAATAGCATCGCGTCGGATTGGCGATCCCGCATAACTTGCATGAGCAAACTATCCATATTCTATAAAAATAGTGGCAACTCCTGTTGCCGTCCGTCAATATGATCTCTTTCCTTTGTTTTAAACCTCCGCCACGAAATAGGCGGATTCGGTTCCCTGTATTTACCCCGCGTGGCTCGGCGCCTGTCGCGCTGCGCCCGCAAAAACTGGAGCTTCCTCTTCGCTTGGTTGATCCGATGATTGCATATGCCGTGTATAATTATCATCAGTTCTTCCCGGCTCAGTTCATTTGTCCATACCGTATAGTCGGCGATAGTTGGCCGCCCTTCCGCCCTTCTCCCCATTTGCTTTTATCGAAATAAGTTGCTACCTTTGGAGTGATGTGTCAAAGGTGGGGCTTGAGAGCGCCACAAACATAAAGGGCTCCGGATCAGGGAGCCCTTTACATTGCCGGTTTGATTCCGGTAAAGGCGATCATAACTATTATTGCCAGTATTACGACCAGCCAAACTATTATGGTTGTAGGCCTTTCATTATATTACTTTTCCATAATTTCTTCTCCGTTTTCTCCAGCTCTTCAAGGAGGGCATCGGCGAAGTCGATAGCCTGACGAGCAATCAGTGTTTCAGCTGGTATGTTTGCGCACTCACCTTTAGCCTGCCAGCCATCAGAGACAAGCACAGGAAACGTAGCTGCCATCATCTGCCCGGCATACACCCTCCGCCAGTACTCCCGGTCAACTGTTAAGTTTTCCTTAATAGTTGGATCAACCTTTTCGAGCTTATCCTCGATATGGTTCCCGTACTCTCCCCGCGCCAGCTTCTCGGCGTAGTCGTCGTCGCGCATCATCAGGTCGGAAGCGTCTTTGAAATCTTCAATGATTTCACCTCGTTCTGTCCATGAGGCGCTTTGCTCCCAATCGCCCATATCAATTAAGGCCAATATGGGCTTCCTGCCGCACCCTTTGCAGTCAAATGCGATAATTCGCGCATTCCTCCCGTCCCTCGTGCACACGGCCGCACCTCGCTTGGCGGCCTCTAAGTCAAATTTTCTCATAATTTTTCAGTTTTTCGAGATTTTGCGAGAATCTCGCTATTTCTTGAAATGTTCGACAATCTCTGCGGCCGTGGCTTTACGCCAATCGCACTCTTTTGCAACTGCATCAAATAACCGCTGGGCGTTGCAAAATACCCACCGATATCTGTTGCTCTTGTTGATAAAGAGTTGCATATAATCGTTCTCGTCGTTCATCGCCGCCAGTGCCTTGACCAACTCGATGTTTTCGCCGCAGTCGATAGTAGTGGCATCTATCATGGAAATCAATTCCCCGCGGTTGCAACAGTAGGTGACATCCTTAATGCATAGGACGAATTCGCCAACGATATAATTCGCGCCCACTGGAAAACCACCGTTTCTCCCTATTTCGGCTTCACACCACTTGATCAAATCCTTTCGCTTCTCCACGTCCTCGACACGGACAAAGCACGATGTTCTAAATTTCATACTATTTCACCAATTCGAATTCGTAAGCCACCACCCACGGGTTGCGCTCCCAAGTCCCACGCCCGCAAGTCCTGTCGATCAGCGCGGCGAAAGCTTCGCGGGGAGTGTTTTTTAAAATATTTCCTACTACAAAATGGGTCGGATGTATAGGGAAATCTTTTGGAAAGTCCGGCGTAAATTGTCTGACCCCTTCCCGCATGCAATCCTCGTCCGAGATGTCCTGCAACTGCTCGCAACGGATTCCCGTGATGCGGATTTGGTGGGGCATTAAGGCAGCACGGATGTACATCTTATTGCACATTCCGGGGTCGTATTTCAAGCCCCTTATAATAGCATCATCTGCGTCCATATTGCCTTGACGATATACTTGCTCATAGCTCTGCGCCACGGCCACGATCTCGCCGACCTTGTAGCGGCATTTATGGCGAAAAATCTCAATCCCTTGACAGCACATTACGATACATCCAGTAGCTTCCTCATAAGTGAAATCTTCGGCTGCGGTCGCGGCCAGTTGAAATTGTTTGCCGCCTTCTATGCGGCGCGTATTGTTTTTTATCTCGTCAATGACCGCATATGTCAGTGCGCAGCGGTCGTTAAACATTATCTTCTGCATGGTTATTCGGTTTTAAGTAATTCAGTGTTATCGTGGATGTTACCAATGATTTCTCGTCCCTCTTGTGAGAAAAAATTAACTCCGACCCAATATTGAGGATCGTCGTCTTTGATTTCAATTCTATCATTATGATAGACTACTTCACCGACAACTCTTTGAGGAGAACCACATACAATGTCTCCCTCGTAAATCTCCTCACCGTTCTTATCTTTCAGCCCCGTGTACTGGCCGACGGTGGCGGGGTCTACCTCTCGGACAACTTCGCCGGATTTGTAGGGTACAATTTGATGTGCTATACTTCGATCCCTGTTTTCTGCTTCAATATAGCTGCCGACTATCCATTCCCCATTGTCGAGGCGCTTGCCTCTGAATTTAATCTCTCTCATCTTCTCTTTTGTTTTAATTCCCTGACGCGGCGAAGGATATATGCCCTAATCCAGCGCTTGTAATGTCGACAATATATTTCAAAATCATTTGTTGCCCACAGGGATTCCGTTTCGGCTTCTTCCCTCAGCTGTTTCAGTAGTTTGGTTTTCATTTCACTTTCAGCTTTAAACCTTCAACCTTCCAAAAATCCTCTTCCGTTTCAATAAGATTGTACCGAGTAGTTTTTTTCACGCACGCTCCAAAATTACGGAGCAGGTGTGTAATCCGAATGCAGTAAATCGAGCAGTTGCCGTTCTTGCGCACATAAACATCAAACCACTCAGGACTTGATTCACAGATCGTTTTAACATACAAGTTGCCGAATTCGTCATGCGCAACGATTATTTTGCGATTCGCCCTTATGTTCATTTCATCAATAGCCCGAACACTAAAAAACAAATACCCGTCGGAGTTTAACGTGGCGAAACAGTTTCCCCGTTTAGGCGGTTTAATTATTCGCAGCTTCATACGGATTCCGTTTTAAGTCGTGAACGCTGACGGCCAGTCCTGCGTCGATCTGGCCGCGGAAGTCTAATTTAAGCCGGTGGAGCAGGTCGAAAAGACGGTAATTCCCATACTCTTCTAATGCGTTATTGCTATCTTCCCCAGTTAAAACAAACGAACACCTATCATCAGACCACTTGAAATCGTAGGCTGCGTAATCGTCACATATATATTGCGATATACCGACCGAGAATGTGCCCTCGCATTCATCCTCAAGTACATCTACTTTGCCAATCCCGGCAATCTTCGCCAACTCCACCAGTGGCACGAATGGATGCCCGTCGTTGTAGTCCTTATCCGTGATCTCCACGTACAGATCGGACATCGGCCGAAGGATCGGCGATGCCATAACTAACTCTTCCGAATACTTCTCACCGGAAATCATTTCAACTTTTTCTTCCCCATTCCAGTCGCAACACGCTGCACTCTGCCACTCCCATACGGTGGTCATTCCGTACTTTCTGTCTAATAATTTAAGCCCATACGGCAAATACCCCGCAATGTCGGTCAGTGTAAGTTCTCGTTTCATTGGTTATTTATGTCAATTATAATCATTTTAGGTCGTTCTTTTTTGACAATTCCAAGCTCCTCAATATCGGAAGCAATATCACCCCAGCCATCAATGAACGCACGTATTTTTATGTCGTAATTCTCGCAGTCGTTCTCGACCGCCCAGTCGTACAGTTCTTTCGGTGTCATTGTTTTATTTTTTCGGCAAATTGCTATATCCGTTGCTGAACATCCAAATTCCCGCAACAGTAAAAATAACGTGCAGCGCAAACCTCCACCAATCCGCCACCGAGTAGTCGTGTTGCGCTAAGTTTCCCGCAACAAAGGCGATCACCAGTCCGCCTATTGTGTCAAATGATGCTTTTGTCATGGTTAGTCCTTGTATTTAATTTCCACGCTGTCGATCTGCTCCCGCGTGAGAGCGATTCGGTGCTCATTCTGAAAGGCCGATATCCTTTTACATACCCTCTTAGATTCGGCCGAGGACAGCATATCGTGATAGTATAGATAACTTTGGCAAAACAAGAGGGTCGCCAATTCCTTGCGCCTTTCGGCCGCTGTTTTCTCTTTTCCCACAGCGCTTCTTTCGTCAATCGTCGTTCTCATTCTCGGTCAGTTTTTGGATGAAATTATTTCGGTGGTATTCATAATCCGGTTCGAACTCTCCGTCCTCGCCGTTCTCAAACCACATATCGTCGAATGCGCCAATCGCTCTTTTCCGCATCCGCTCCTCGGCCTCCTGCTCGGCAAGTTCGGCTGTGTGGGTCATTGCCAATCTCAACTGCCTTTCAGCGTGGTCAGCCATATCAACTGTAAGGTTGTTTATGCACCCGTCGATAAATTCCCTTGCTTTTTCGCTTTTCATGGTTGGTAATTTTATAGGTTCAACCCATGTTTAGTAGACACAAGCAGGATGATTGTTTCGACAAGGGCGTTAATAATACTAACGTCGTTAGCGATAAAACGATCGTAGTCGACAACCCACTCGATGCCATTCTCGCCCATATATCGCCTCATGCGAAAATTACCGTCAGATGGGTCTTGCCATGAAATTTTAGGAGGCAATAGCCCCAGCAGATCGGCGACTGTAAAGGCGGGGATATATCCATCGGGAAACTTTTGATGTAGAATAGCTTTTGTTTCAGCATCAGTTTTCCATATCTTGAGATTGTAGGTACTTCTCCCTGTTACAATCCATGCCATGCTCGCCTTCTCCGCGGGCACTCCCAGCTCGATCAGCCGCTTCGACTGCTCGATGCTCGTTACTTGGTCTGTCATAATTTTTGCTGTTTTATTTCGTTTTGTTTGTGACTATGAAAACCGATTCTTTACGAATTGGCAATTACGTTCTTCACGCCGGGAAAGTAATTGCCGTGACAAGCGTATTCCCCAAGGGGATCAACGCCCATACCGACCGGATCACCGGCAAGGTGTCGTACATCCTCGCCGACCGGATCGAACCGATACCCCTGTCCACCGACATGCTCCAGCGGCTCGGCATGCGCCGTAATGCAGTGCGGTGGGTCAAATACGGCGTCGATAACCTTTATGTCGACCGAGCCGTGGATAAGTTCTACATATCCATCGGCAGGCTTGGCGAGCGGGTATGTCAGGTGCGGTACGTTCATCAGCTTCAAAATATACTCTCCGACGGCTGGGACGTGGAACTTATACTGCGGAGGTAACCATCTATTCGCATAATCCGTAATAATTCATGCAGCTGTCCTTGCCTCCCGAAAAGGTGACTATGACTTTCATTTTATCATTCGTTAAAGGTTAACTGAGGGGACTGGCGTGACTGCAAAACTTATCTGCCAAATACTAAAATGGCGGCATCTCTTGAGTGCTCCGAGGTATTTCCCTGCCACTTCGTAAGAGCTTTGAATTGTGCTGCGGATAGTTTAGTACGATTATTCTTAGGAGCAATCATCCGATATTGCAGGCCTTGCTCCTTGCACCAACCCTCCCAAATTGATGCATCTCGACAAACGCTTCCGGCTCCCTTCAGGCGCTCTCGTCCCGTATTGCCAAACCATTTGCGTTGGCGAGCATCTTCGATGAACAGTCGAATACTATCTTTGCCCCGAATGTCGGAGATCATTTTCACGCGCTCCATTGCCTGGGTGATCGTCATGGTACTCACTTCCGCGAGGTATTTTGTGTCCGAATGCCATACCGCGAAGCCTGTATGTACTCCCGTATCAATGCCTATATACGTCATAGTTAGTTCATAGATTAAAAAGCCATCCTATCTCTTTCCACTCCTCGGCGGTCAGCAGCTCGCCCCGGCGTTCCCGCTCGGCGCGCTCCTCCTCCCTCTTTAGCTTCTCGGTTTTGTGGCGGTCGCGTTCGATGCGTGCCAGTCGGTTGGCTCGGTATTCGAGAAACACCTGCAACGCCTCAGTGATGACAAGCGGATCTACCGTTCCGTAGAAATGCCCGTAATGCCCCGCCTTGAAACGCTGGAAAAAGAGCATCAACTCCGAGAGTTTCAGATAACCGAAGTTGTCGGCGATGACCGCCGCCACCGCGTCCGTGATGCGTGAAAACTCCTCCTTGCCTTTCACGCCGCAGAAGTTCACGAGGTCGGTGAGCTGAATATCCAGCCACGAATCGAGCGCATCCCCACCGTAGGCTTTCCGCACCTGACGCAGGGAAGGCGCATCCCCCGTGAAGCAACGGTCGATATTCGCGGCGCAATAGCGCTGCACGCCGGGGTTAAAACGCTTAAGCATCACCGCCGCCGTCCGTCCCCATTTCCCGCGCCATTGTGCGAGCAAGGCGCGCTCTGACCCGCTCTTCGCAACGGCGCATGAACTCGTCGCTGGTAATGTCGCAATGAGCGACCCGATTGTCTGCATTTCTGCCATAGTCGTTTGTCGTTTTCAGCGGGAATATCCCCGCCCAGTTATTAGCCTTGGACTGCTCGATAATCCCTCGTGCAGTATCCGCATTACCCCCGGAAAGTTCCATAAGCCGCGCATAGAAGCTCTCGAAGCCCCGCTGTCGATAGGTCTGTCCGCGTTCAGACTTGTAGGCAAGCCAATCCGCCACAATGGGCTGGAACGTAGGTTCGACAGATGATAAGTTGAGTTCTTTTCTTTTTCGCGCAACTTTTTCTTTTTTTCCAGAAAGAGCTTTATCGAAATCAAACGAAGAGTTGATAGCCTCTTTCCCCGTTTCGGGGGATTGAGGGGGAATATCTTCGACGTAAGGAGAAGATATATTTACTTTACTTTGCGGGGTTATTGTATGCAATAACTCACTTGCAACGGGGTTATTGCATGCAGAAACTAAGACATAAGGTAATTTAGCCCCCGTATTGCGTCTTTTGGTTATCGCAAAAAATCGCTTCTGAATTCCTCGACTCGTTAAAACCTTCACCGAGTTAAAGAGGGATTCATCGAAAAATCCCCATTTAACCAAGCGGTTTATTATTTGGTCAAGTAGTTTAGGACTTATCCCCGGAAGGTCTCGAAGCATTTTATATTTCATCGGTTCATTCCACAATATGAAGTATCCGTTTCGGTATACCGCACAAAGCAGCTTGATAACAGCGATGTCGCCCTTGATCCCAAATTCTCCGGAAATAGCAGCCATTTTCTCGTCTGCAAAAAAATCCACATCTAAAGGGAAGTAATCTAATCCGGTCTTATTAGGTCTTGCCATATCATAACCTCATCCTTTCTTTCTCATAACTTATCATCGTCCGTAGATTGTCGCATTGATGCTTACAAGCGGCGTTGATCCGATCCAACCACTTGGCCAACGCATTCAGTTCTGATGCCGAGCTATCCACCAACTTATTGGCTAATGACGCTGAAAGGCTCGCAATAACCTCTTTTTCATCATGAAACATCTTTGCAACAGCCGCATCCCGCATTCCAATGACCTCGCTCAACAACTCTCCGCTACGGGCATAATACACGCCCAGCTGATCGAGGCGTCCGATCATCGCGTTGATGTCGGCATCATTGAGACATTCAAGCAGGTCTTGTATGTCCCTGGCCTCCCTTCTGATCTCGTCGATCCTTGTCATGGCGTTTTGTGATTTTCTTGTACAACAATTTGGCGTTTCGCAATGCATTCTGCCCTTTCACGGTCTGGCTCCGGCATTGATCCAGATCCCGGAGGATGCGCACCACCTGCGCAACCTCCCATTTTTTCAACTCATACATAGGTGAACCATTTTAGCCGCGATCTGTTCTTTGATACGGTCGGCGTTATCGAGGGCCTCGCGTATTCTTCTGATAAATTCATTGTCCCGATCCACACGCAGGATTTTGAGCATGAAATATCGGTTTTGGCACCGAGGGTCGTAGGATATGAAATCACACCACTTGCGTCCGGTTACGAGCAGGTTCCCTTGAATCTGGGCATAGTACTCGGGCTTGATACCGTGCAGCTCCGAAGCCGTTTCCAACAGCAGATATTTGGCGTGTATCGCCGAGTTGTAAGGGCACTTGATCTCGATGATACCGTCCTCTCCGACCAATCCGTCGGGACTGCCTCCAAAAGTCCGAGACCACTCGATAAAACCACACAGATCGACCGTGTTGCCCGTACGTTCCTCGTAAACCATCCGGGCATCCGGCTCGTGCTGGTGTCCCCATCGGGCCTCGCGTGTATTCAGTTCGTTATAGTCCAGACAGGTGCCGTTGGTGAGCTCCTCAGCCAACTTGTCGAAGATGTAACTTTCGGCAGTCTTGGAAACACCCCCCGGCCTGGGTTTGGTCATCAGCTTGTGAAGCTCTGACGAGGTGAAATGGAACAAGCGGTCGTTGAACCATTCGGGGGTGTTCTGATATGTATTCGAGCCATTCATATCGTTGTTTGATTATTTTTCGGGGGAAAGTTTGCCGTCATCGACCATCACGCGCTCTGCCGCAGCGGCAATATCTTCGGCAGCTTTCGTCTTTGTAATCATCTCGCGCAAGTTATCGGCCTCCTCCTTGTTGATGAGACCGCGGAGCAACGCGGCATTCACATCCGCCTCGGTCTTGATGGATGAAATATCGAATCCGGCTGCCTGTCGTCCCGGCGTAACGTCCTCGTAGGTGGTATCAACCACGTCGCGGATTTCCTCGACGGTCTGCATCCCCATAGAGATTTCCGGGGCATAGGTACGCTGGAAAAATGCCGCCGAGCGGTATTGAAGCATCAGCTCGGGCATCGTCTTCCACTTGCTGCCGGCCTTGCCGTACCAGCCTTCGTCTTTGGCCATCTGCATCGACACCCAAGCGCCGTGCAGCGGGCTACCTGTGGTCTTGTCGATAGCCCAAGCCCGGCAGCGCCACTTGTCCAGGTCGCCTTCGTTCTCATGTTCGTAGCGAAGCGGTGAGAAACGACCGCAGGTGTTCAGCGCGGCGATCAGGAATTTCGACGACCAGCCGACATTGCCGTAAACCACATAGAGGTTCTGCATCACCAACAGCGGGGACATCCCGATACGGTTGGCCATTTCCAGCGCAATGATGCAGTTGGCGACAGCCTCCGGGGTTTTCGATTTCTGATACTGCACCGGGACGATAGTGGACGAAGCCAGCGATATAGCCATGCGCTGTGCGTTCTCGAAATTGGCCTGCGAGGCGAACACGAGCATCGAATCCCCCGATGCTGGGGCCGGAATAGTCGCAGGGACGGTTTTCTGCTGAATCTTGTTATCTTCCATAGTTGTTGTTGGTTATAAGTTGTTTTGTTTTAAGTAGTCATTGAGGCGGTACCGCTGACCGTGATATTCTTTGCCATTCTCGTCCGTCACCCGAATTACCTCCAAATAATCCACCCGGTCGGTCTCTACCGGTTCATATTCCCCGAAATTCACATCGTACCGCTGTTCGCATTCGATGCGAAAATGATGTATGGCTTCGATACGGTATACTTTGTAGTCTGAGGTGTAAATCTCGCCGTCAATATCCCCGCGGGAGGAGTATCTGATCTTATCCCGAAGCTCCTCCAAAATACTATGCATATCGAACTGGCTCAGATACCAGGCATCGAGAGAATACTTGCTATGAAGGTCGTTTTCTCCCGTGATATGCTCGCTGGGAATGTCTACCAATTCTTCCGCAACCGGAAGGGCTGGGGATGTTATCGTTGTGTGGTATTGCGTGTCCATGGGCTATCGTATTTCAACCCGGTAAATACGGGGCTTGTTCTCGTTCTTCAATGCCCGGTAGATGGCCTTAGATTGTATCCGGACAGCCTTTGACCGCAGGCGGTATTGGGCTCGCCAAATGCGCCCCTTTATCGTCGTCCACACGCATTTAACCGTTATTTCCGTAAACTCATTCATGGCTTTCGAATATTGAGGTCAACAATTTTCCAATCTCACTTGTACGGTGCTGATTGGATAGCACCCAGCCGAATACCACGGCAATCGGCGCGATGAACGCCAACAAGGTGATAAGATGTGCCATAGCGGCCTTTTTTAACGGTTGGACTTGGAGGGGAATACCCGGCTTACGAGTATGGTGCCGACAACGACAGCATACGCGGGATAGAGCACGCGGAACTGAGCAAGGAAACAGCCTAAAGCATGCTCCTCGCACGTGGCGCGGATAACGTTGGTGTAATCGACCCTATCAGATGAAAATAGGGGTTTGTTGGCCTTCAGATGGCAACGGTAGAATGCGGTGCGGCTTTTCTTCGCGCGCGGTGTGGTCTGGGTGTTATTTACCCGGATACCACTTGTGTTGTGGTTTGGCATTTGGTTAACACAAGTTAGTTGAACAATATGTATAAAAAGAAGGACGTGCCCTCCAGTTAGTCGCCAAACCACCACAACTGCGGGTGCAGAAGTGAACCGAGAACACGCCCTAAAAGGCGTTTTGTATTTTCTGATTTACCCTCAATTGGGTGGTTTGGCTCTACAAATATAGGAATTCATTTCGAATCTGCAAAATAAATTTTACCTATATCGCCATATATCAAACGGTGATAATTCTTATACATCTTGCATGTGTAGTTCAATGCACTTATATTTGTAGCGGACTTAAGAGATGAAGGAATAACATCGGCTTTTCAAATTATTCCAAAGACAAGTTCTAAAAGACCCGGTATCCTACTACCGGGTTTTGTCTTGCAGTAGGATGCAAGACGTTAATTGGCCGCAAGGCCGCAAAGAAAGGAGGTGTTTTCATGGAATCTCTTAAGTCCAAAGGCGGTAAGCTGTATAAACTCGTATTTTGCAAGTACATCCGTAAAAATGGGAAGGTAATATATCCCAAAAAGGCCAAGGCCTTTTGTATATGGGTGCCTGTTGATAGCGCAGCGTAAACAGATGCCGCCCGTGGAGTGGTAGGACACTCCACTTTTTTTTAGGGTTCACCCCAAATTCAATGCCATCCTCCGCGACCTCTCGGCATTCTTGAGGTAGCGTGTTTTGTACTTCTCATTGGCCTTGTCGGGTGTAACCCAAAGCACCGTGTTGTTGTCGAGCCGTAAAGGCACCAGTCCTTTGTCTTTGAGCTCTTGAAGATATTTATTCATGGTCGTTTGATTGTATCCAAAAGAAGCGGGGGCTTCTTACTGCCCCCGCGGTGGCGGCGTTACTGTGCTTCGCGCCGCCGATTTGCGTTCTTTATCTCCCGTTTCGTGGGCTTAGCCCGCCTCGGCCTTGCTACTTCCTTCACGCAGCCTCGGATTGTCGAGGGATATACCCTCTGTCAGCTTCCGTTGTGACAGACGCCCAAGCGCCCGATCAAACTCACAACATTAGGGTTAGAACCCCGTTGAGCTACCCGGATTCGAACCGGGAGTACCGCCTCCAAAGGGCGGTGTGTTAACCATTACACCATAGCTCAATAAATGCCGCCGACATCTCCACTCACCCACGCCACCGCGTAGGGCTTTAATGCCGACGGCACACCATCCGCGTGCTTCACAGCAGGCCAATGGCAAATACCAAACTTAAAATGCGATTTGCGGATTATTGGCAGGAATCCGCTACCTGTGGCATATAGTACTCGTTAAACTGTGTCGGCCGTCCGTCTTCCGTAACGGCCCTCTGTTTGTTCGAGCAAATGGAATATCCCATTTTCTGGAGCCGACTGATGATCCGGCGCAGCTCCGTTGTGTGGTACAGCCTCTCAGCCTTGCGAACAGTCAGCCTGCCGCCGGCCTTGAGATAGGCCAGAATTTTATTTTGAGGATCGTGTTTCATGGCCTTTGATGTATTTGCCGCTTTTCCCACGGGTACGGTCGAATTTCCTGAGCCTGCCTTCCAGTTCGTCGATGCGCTTGTACGGGGTATCACGTGCTTGAGTGAGCGCCAATACCTCGTGCTCCCGCTCGATAAGGCGTCCATCCGCTTCATTGCGCTCGCAAAGGCATGTAGCAAGCCGCACCTCCAGGTCTTCGATCCGTTTCCACATTTTCCACCTGGGCGTCAGGTCGAAGCATAGAAATCTCCTCTTCCTCAAAGTGTTCTTCTCCATAGTATAATTGTTTTAAGGTGTTGCAAATAAGCCCGCGCGCACTGTAACTTTAAACTCCATTTCAAAACTGCGCCACCGAAAAGCGCACGCGGGCAAGATGCAGACCTCACGCCTAAAATGAAATAACCCACTGCTGAAAGAACGGTGCGCAAGGCCTGCCATAGAGCCTGGATAGGCGGTCAAGCCACACCAGGCATAATAATCAATACGGCTCTCCGGGTCACTCCGGGTCATCGCTCGTTCATTGGTATTTATCTGTTGCCAGCCCTTCTGCGCCAAGTCGCTCGCCGGGTTTTACATCCGCTCGGATGGTTCTCGTGTATCAATGTGTCAAAGAACACAGAAATTGCTTTTGCCTTGCGGCGGGGTTAGTGCCAGCAATCAAACCCCTCACCTATGCGGTGGCTATCTTGTAAGTGCGGCAGGATTCGAACCTGCAACCTGCGCCCGGAAATGCGAGGTCTTTCAACCTTTGTGCTTCTATTTAGCATCCCTGCACCGCTCTACCTTTGAGCTACACACCTCGTGATGCTATTCCTTTTTGACGTGGAGCCGCTCAACCGGAATGCCTTTCATCTTGGCGATTTCATCCATCGTCACTTCGACAATCTCAGATTCAGGATCAGGTTCATAAACAAGGCGAAAACCTAATCTGTAAAGCTCGTCGCAAGTGTAATTGAAAGTTGCATTGCCGTTCTCTTTCTTGCACACGACCAATTCTCCAGCACGGAAAATCACCTCCCAAGTGTTTGATCCGTTCACAAGCTTATCCCCTACCTGCCAATCCTTGAAAGATTCGGCCTCTTCTTTCGTCGAAGGCCTGATACAAAGATTTGAAACGTCGTTTTTGATGAGTGCCATCTCGCTACCATCCCCGATGTGCCAACTGTATTTGAAGCCTAATTTGTCTTCGCAACTGGATCCATTACTCACATCTTGGCATAGATAAATACTCCCTTCCTCTACCTGAATACGCCCTTCAACTGGGATGTTGTGGATGCTGGCTTTGAATTTCTTACCTTTGCATTGCAGTAAATTTTCCATACTATTTTATTTTTGGTTTATAAGTTTAGTTCTCTATTAACTCTTCCACCCGGAACTCCCGGCCACGGCGCGTTCTTAATCTGCGGCACTCTACATCCGTGTTGAATACTTCGACCGAAAACAGACAGAGAAGTATTACTGCTCCGACCCGCCGGGTCATTTCCGATATGTTAAGCGTGATGCCGAAGTTCTGCGTGAAATACCAGGTGACAAGTGCATGCAATGTTCGCTTGCAGCCCGTCTTGTCGTAGATGCTTTGCAGGTGATTCGCCACACACTGGTAGATGACGTTAAGCCGCTCTGCGATCTCCCGAGCTGAGTAGCCCAATACTACGAGGTTAATCACCTCACGCTCGCGCTTACTAAGTATGGTGTCGGTTTTCATTGTCCTATGCCAAACCCTAAGGGCTATCTACACCCCACTTCATGAAAATCTGCTCTATCTTCTCCCGCTCCGTGGGGGTGTGGTTCACATAGCCATATTTGCGGTTGTGAAATGCCCTGTTCGACAGCCCGCCATCTTTTAATGCCTGACTGATTTCGTCCATTGCAATGCTGGCAAGGTCGCGGCCCTTTCTTCGAGCACGGATGATATTGTAGCCTTTTACAAAGGCACAGCGTTCGATGTCGTTCTTTTGAGTATTCATAGATTTGTTTATTTATCCAAGAGCGCCATTATTCGTTCGATGCAGGCGGCTTGCTCCTCAAGCAGTGTAGCCAGGCGGTCAGTAGTTTTGATTAATTCATTCATGGTATGGTTATTTTTTTAGTCTCCATAGTACATTCCGCGGACGCCATAGAAATCTGACGGCACCGTCAACAGCTCGGGGCGGTACTCCGTGGCCTTCGGCTGCTCCGTCGGGCGGTTCTCGATCCTCGCCGTCATGATCGCCAACTTCTCATTGCGCCATGCTTTTTTCAGGCAGGCCGAAAAGGTCATCGACGATTGCATCCGTTTCAGGTACCACGCATTCTTCATAATCTTGCTTTTGTCGTAAGTTTTCATGGCGCTACGCTTGGTTATTTCAAAAACTTTTGTATATCTTTACATTGTTTATCGGTGTAGAACACTCTACCTTTGCGGTGTAGTTAGTTCTACATTGCAAATATAGATATTTTATCTTGATACTATCAAGATTTATAAAGATATTTTGTATAAATAATTATTATAATATTGTCAATTTCCATATGTTATTAGATATTAAGAAGTTTGCCTTTGACATGCAGCTTAAACAACAAGATTTGAGCGAAGTTATAGGTGTAGCTCAATCGCAGATATCAGCAATGATGAATGGGAAACGAGAAATAAAAGAGGAGCATATAGAAAGGCTAAAGGTTAAATATGGCGATATAATATCAAGATATATCATTCAAAACCAAACTGGGGAAACCCCAAAAGATAACCCTATTACTAACTCAACAAAAATTCAGGAGATGGATCCACTTACAATGGACTACATCAACACCCTGAAAGAGCAGCTCGCAAAAGTGACTGCAGTGGTGGAGAACCAAACTGCAATCATTGAACGATTAACTCAGAAGGGTGATGGTGAAGTCCTCTCTCGAAGAGTGGGTGCAGTCGAAAAAAAGCAAGATGAATTAACGGAAAGCCTGTGACGCGTCATCGTGCAGATTGCACCCGAAAGGAGGCGAACACCCTCCTTTCAAAATGGGCAATTTTGCGATGGGCTAAAAAATGTTCTTTTCAGATATATTAATATTTTGTGCATCAGACCATTATAGCACAAAAAGACGAGGGGGGGGGATTTTTGGACAGAGAATAACAGATACGGACATTCACCTTCACAATTAAAGTATATAACGCTCATGCCAGAAAAAAATCGGAGATAAGGAGGAGTGTCAACGAAAATTAAATTTAAATAGTTATGAAGAAACTTTTACTCACTCTTATTGTTGTCTTAATTTCATTTGAGACAATTAACGCCCAAGAAGATCATTTCCAATTTCAGGGAATTCCTATTGACGGAAGCGTAGACGGTGTCCGAGCCGCTTTAGAGCAAAAGGGGTTTCAATATAAAGATTCTGATGACGATATCGTTACGATGGAAGGAGAATTTACGGGTAAAAAATGTGAAATAGCTCTGTTGGTAACTCCTAAATCAAAAACAGTATGGAGGATTGCGGTATCGACACCGGAATATTTCAGTTGGCACGATATCCGATATGATTTTAACAATTTAAAACGGATATATATTAAAAAATATGGCAATCCGGAAAAGGATTATCACTTTTTCTCGGAACCATATGATGAAGGCGATGGATACGAAATGACGGGGCTGAAAAATGACAAATGTCATTATGCAACTTATTTTGAGACAGAGTCGGGATCTATAATGATTCAAATGACAAGATTTGCTAAAATCCTTATACTATACGATGACAATAAAAATACCATTATACATACAACGGAAAAAGAAGAGAAAGCGCTTGATGATATTTAACTCGAGTTCCCCAAAAAACATCTAAATGCTATCCACTCGCCCGCCCCGACTTTCGCCGGGGCTTTTTTACTCAAAGTATATAATTATTCACTATCTTTGTGCGTTTTTTAGCATGAAATATGTTATATTTGCATAACAACTACCATCCCAACGATGAAAGCGCAGCAATTTAATGGAAGCTATCCAATGAAAGAAGGTACTGGCATAAGCGTAAGTTTGGCCGTCATCCTCTATGAGGAGGACAAGATTTACTATGCCTATTGCGCTGCCCTTGATATTCTCGGATACGGAAATAGCGAGGAGGAGGCAAGACGGTCTTTTGAAATCATGCTTGAAGAAATCTTAAAGTACGCTATATCTGAGGGAACTCTTAGTGCGCTGCTCGAATCTTATGGATGGAAAAAGCGACAGCCTCCAAAGACGAGCGATCTTATCACCCGAAGCAGCGAGCTGGCAGATATTGTCGATAACAAAGCATACAGGACTATTCGGGAGAATATAACGCTTCCTTGTGCATAATGGGTGCTTTATCGAATATTGACATTGCGGATTTTCGTCGGTTCCTAAAGCACTTGGGATGGGAATATGGCGGCATCAAAGGCGGCCATGAAAAATGGTGCAAGAAGGGCATGCTTCGTCCTGTCATATTCCAGACGCATATAAATCCCATCCCGATAGGAATTATCAAGAACAATCTGCGGACAATGGGATGTCCTGCGCAGGATTTGATTGACTACATGAATAAATAGCGAGAAGTTCGTTCAACATCAGCCCCGGCCGTATGACCGGGGCTTTTTTTGTACCTTTTGACCAATACAACCCACCTAAGTAAGGTTTCTCCATAGGGAAAACACAAACCTTTGGAACAATTCACCCAAGAATAAAAGCCTCAAAAATCAGGGGCGGAATCCATTGTTATTAAAATGCCTGCTCCCACCTTTGCCTTGAGAGATTTTTTTTCATGGCAGAAGGGAAGCTGACGATAAAGCAGGAGAAGTTCTGCAACAAGTACCTCGAGTGCGGCAACGCATCCGAGGCGTATCGGTTTGCGTATGACTGTTCGAAAATGAGCGATGATACGGTACGTAATAACGCATATATGCTATTACAAAACAGCGAGATTACAGCGAGGGTCAAAGAATTACAAGACGAATTGCAGAAGGCAAGCAACATATCCAAAGAGCGGGTATTGGAAGAACTCGGCGCAATACTGGAAGCCCGCATAACCGACTATGTAAATCTGGTTACAGAACGGGTTCCCCTCCCTCAAAACAAGAAAGAGAAGAAAGCAGGAGCACCAATTCAATATATTGATGTCCAAAAGCTCGTCTTTAAAAATTTCGATCAACTCACTGACAAACAGGTAAGGGCTATCGAAAGCATAAAGGAGGGGAGAAATGGTATTGAGCTCAAATTGCACGGCAAGTCGTGGACAATAGAACGCATATCCAAGATGCTCGGCTATGATGCTCCGGAAAAGCATGAACACGCAGGTAAAAACGGCAAAGACCTATTCCCGAATATTCAAGTTGAGATCATAGACCGCCGCGAGCAGGTGGATACCTCAGATGAAGATACAGACCACTAATATCTATGCTCGTATCGAGAAGGCGATACGCTGCGGATACACAATAATATCCGCTCAGGGTTCATCACGATCCAGCAAAACGTACAATATCCTAATATGGATTATAATTTACTGTCTACAGCATCCGGGGGTCTCTGTATCTATTGTCCGCGCAACACTTCCCGCTATCAAAGGTTCGGTATTCCGAGACTTTAAAGAGATACTATACAAAATGATGGTATTCGACGAAAAGAACCTGAATAAATCGGAAATGATATATACATTCGCTAACGGATCCTTCGTCGAATTTTTCTCTACGGATTCCGAGCAAAAACTACGAGGACGCAAAAGGCACATTCTATATGTTAATGAGGCCAACGAACTGCGATTTATCGAGTGGCAGCAATTGAAAATGCGCACTACCCTATTTTCCATTGTAGACTACAATCCATCCTTTTCTGATGAACACTGGCTGTGCGACCTCAATCGTGATTCTCGGACATATCATTTTATATCTACCTATAAGGACAATCCTTTTCTTGAACAGACGATAATTGATGAAATCGAATCTTTGCAATACAAGAATCAATCGCTTTGGCAGGTATATGGCCTCGGGCAACAAGCTATTGTCGAAGGACTGATTTTTCCCAACATAGAAATTATTGACGAGTTCCCCGAATACGCAAAAAAACAGGCTGTCGGGCTGGATTTTGGCTACACAAACGATCCGACTGCGGCTATTAAATGCGGAATATTGGATGATGCGCTACACCTCGATGAACTTGTGTATCGGACACACATGTTGTCCTCAGAGATCATCCACGAACTGAAGCCACACAAACTACATGTTTTCCCAGATAGCGCCGACCCCCGGCTGATCCAGGAGATAGCAAATGCAGGCATCATAATTTACCCTGTGCAGAAGTATAAAGGCTCTATCATGGCGGGCCTATCCAAGATGCTCGAGTATAAGATCAAGATAACAAGACGCTCCGTAAACTTGATTAAGGAATTTCGCAATTATACGTATTTACAGGACAAAGACGGCAAGTGGCTAAATGAGCCTATCGACGCCTACAATCACGGGATAGATGCTGTCCGGTATTATATCCTTGGAAATATCATTGGCAGGATCATGTCCACCAAAACATATGACAAAAAGACATTAGGCATTTGGTAAAGAATAAACTATTAACATACAATCATAATAAGGCTTAACAATATATGGCATCAATAATTAAAGGAGTCTACTCTCTTGTCAAGAACTTGATTCTTAATTCCGTGGGTGTCGAACGGGAGTTCATACAATTAATCAACGATAGGGACATTGGAAAAGTTCAATCGCTCATGCAAAACAGGGATGAAATAGTGAATGAATCCATATGCGAATATGATCCCCTAAAGCACAAAGTTACGAAGCGCATGGATAAAGATCGGCTTGGAGACGATCCGTACTTTTCCGAGAAATTACCTCGTGCCCGGCAACGATACATTAACGAAGTTGAGCTTTTCTTCCTGCTTGGGAATCCTATAAAATGGAAGTTATCAACCAACGAGGGCAATGACGATGCCTTCCAGGAATTCAATAACTTTCTTCGAGACATACGCTTCAATACAGTGCTTAGGCAAGCGAAAAGGTTGGCAGGGGCAGAAACCGAAAGCGCTATTCTTTTCCACATCTATCGCGATGATGTAACCTTTACACCCTCGGTAAAGGCTTTAGTACTATCGTACTCCAAAGGATATACATTACGTCCCTTATTCGACCAGTACGGCAACTTGCTTGCATTCGGATATGGCTACAATCTGCGGGAAAACAATAAAACCATACAACATTTTGACATCCAAACAGCATCCACAATTTACAGAACAAAAAAAACATCAGTTGGATGGGAGGTAGATGCGAATCCAAATCCTACCGGCAAAATCAATATCATATACATTCAGCAAGATAAGGCGTGGAATGGGCTTCAATCCCGTATTGACCGGGAAGAAGACATCGATTCAAAAGTTGCCGATACAAATAATTACTTTGCGGATCCCATTGCCGCCGGGACAGCAGATGTAATAGATAAACTTTCCGGGCCCGACATACCTGGCAGACTTATTCAATATACTGGAGCCAATTCCAAATTTGAATACATCAATCCACCCATAGCGTCTGAATTACAGGCAAACGAAAAGAAAGACCTGAATGCCTCAATATTATTCGACACGTTTACTCCTGACCTGTCATTTGAGAACATGAAAGGCATGGGTACCCTATCTGGCGAAGCCATGAAACGCGCAATGGCGCTCGGATACATGAAAAGGGACAATCTAAAGGAAATATATGACATCGCAGTCGATAGGGCAAAAAACGTCATTCTTGCAATAATGATGAATGTAACTCATATCGGCATAAAATCTAAGCTTGCAGTTTTAAATATTGAACATGAATTCGCGGAACCTTTCAGCGAAGATGTGACCGCCCGATGGACGGCTATTGCAAAAATGTATAGCGAGAAAGTAATATCACTTGAGCAAGCAGTAAAGATGCTGGGCGTAGCTGAAAATCCGGAAGAGGAGGTGTCGCGCATAAAAAATGACACGCAAATTTCAAACCTTTTGACCAAAATTGACGAGAATTCAAGTATCAACACCCCTACTGAATAAAACTTTCAGGACAATGAAGGCTATTATACATCAGTTTGATCCGCAAATTTATCCTCGGTTAATTTGGGTGGTGATAGGTGAAAAAAGCGCATCTGCAATAAGCGATAGGTTTGAAAATATAACAGATATGGACGACACATCTGCGGCGGATACGCAGAGTACATACGACATCACAAATAAAAGGGGTGGAGTTCTTATCAGGTTCGCCACAAAGGCGAACGCTCAAAATATCCAGTACGTTTGCCACGAATCTACACATGCGGCTATGGAGATATTCGATTATATCGGCGGACGCATTGATTGCAGTAACCAAGAGCCATTCTGTTATTTGGTCGGCTGGATATCTGAATGCATAAAAGAGGCTTTGAATTACCGTACAAAAAAAGTATAAATTTCCAGCCTGCCCATTGTTATTAAAATGCCCGTCGAAATCTTTGCAACAGAGATTAATTATAAAATAATATGAAAGAAAAACTTTTAGCATTGCTCCAAACCAAATTTGCGGGGGTGGACAATGCGATCCTCGACCGAATCGCAACGAAAAAGTCGGAGAATGTAACGGACGAAGCACAATTACCTACCATAGCAGAGGGGATTGGCTTTCAGGACGTGTTAACCAGCTACGGCGACTACCGTGCAGGGGATGCGCAGCAGACCGCAGTCAAGAACTACGAGAAGCGGCATAACCTCAAAGACGGGAAGCCTATCGAGCAACCTGGCATAGGGAACACCCAGGGAAAAGAAACTCCCGATATTCAAGCCCTGATTGACGCGGCAATCGCCGAAAAAATCACCCCCTTACAGGAGAAAGTGGCAGCTTATGAAGCCGAGAAAACCGCAACCGAACGCTTAGAGATGATCGGCAACAAAGCCAAGGAACTTGGCATTCCTGAGTGGCGCGTAAAAGAGGGGTTTGCTATTTCAGACGGTATGGATGAAGTGGCGATCACTAATTACCTCACGGGGATTAAGCAAAACATTACTACAGCAGGGTTAGAAGGAAAGAGCGGGTTTCCGCTCGCAGCCACAGGAGAGGCTACCAAAGAGGAGGCCGATGCCATAGTGGCTGGAATGCGAATCTAAAATCAAAAAAAAATGGCAACAGCAGATTTAACAAACGAAACTACCGAGATCATCACGGGCAAAGACAACGTCGTCATCGTGAATCATTTCGATGGCATCAGAGGCGGCCGGACATTGGATGTAACCGGCTTTGCGCCTAAGGTCATCCACGCAGGACATGTCATCATCAAGACCAGCGCCGGAGAATATGCCCCGATGCCTTTAACCCCTTCGGGTGACGCCTATGCAACACTGCCGGAGGATGCCGAATATGCTGGTTATCTCGTTGCGACAATCAGCACGGAACACCCCTTCGCTGGGATTATGGTGCGCGGCACTATTAACCCCAAAGCAACGCCGTTTGACATGGCCTCAATCATCGAGGCTGTCAAGACTGCATTACCTTTAATCGACTATCAAGAGGACTAAACCATGGAAAAATCCCTTTATTTCGAGTACGTTCGTAAGTACTTCCCGAAACTTATCCTATCTATTGTCGAGAAGCTGAACGACGCAAACCAAACACAGCTATCGTACATGTTCAAGCAACTCCTGTCCACGGAATATTCTGTTGACGGGCGTTGGGAATCTCTGGTGGGGCAATATACGCGCGTTGCGGCAGATGTTGTGGCGATGGATTCGCCGCTGCCTCTGAAAAAACGCGATTCAATGGCCCGCAAAAGCGGCGAGCTTCCCAAGATGGGTATGGAGCTTTTCTTGAATGAGAAGCAGATGACCGACATTGATACAATGCTCGCCTTGGGTACGGATGTCGACACCATCGTCCAAAAGATTTTCGCAGATACACCCCGCGTCATTGTTGGTATTTACGAGCGTGTGGAATCCATGTTCCTCGAAGGCTTCTCTACTGGTGTCGCCCTCGCGGACGAAGACAATGTAGGAACAGGAGTTCGAATCGACTATGGCTATCTGACTGAAAACAAATTCGGCGTCGCCCAAATCTGGAATGGCAACCCAACTACGGCCAAGGCTATCGACGATATCAGTAAGGTAGTACGGAAAGCTACGGATGATGGCAATAGAATTATCCGAGCATACGCGGACAAGTATTGGTTTGACGAGATAAGCAAAAACCAGCAGGCGCGCGAAGAGTTCGCATTCCTGCAAGGATTTGTAGGCGATAAGGTGCCTAATTTGTTGAACGATCAAGTTTCCGCTGTTATGGAACGTAAGTTCGGCTTCCCTGTACAACTTATTGACAGGGCTGTAAGAACTGAGAAAAACGGCGTCCAGACGACTTCGCGCCCGTGGAAAGAGGGCACCATCGTATTCGTTTGCGACACTCAGGTTGGATCGCTCGTGTGGGCTCGCCTTGCAGAGATGAATCATCCCGTCGCAGGTGTTTCATACGAAACCGCCGACAATTACATTCTCGTATCCAAATATCGTGAGAATCGTCCATCACTGCGTGAATACACCACTTCGCAGGCGCGTGTCGTGCCGGTTATATCCAACCCTGACCGAATCTACACGCAAGACATTAAAACTGTACAGGCGTAATGAAGGCTCGGATATTAATGGAGTTTCGCGATAAGGACAATTTCGATAAAATCTACCGTCAAGGAGATATTATCGAGGTCACCCGCGAAAGGTACCAAGAACTAAAAGCATTAGAGCTCGCAGAAGAGGTGAGAGATCGCAAGCAGCTCGATAAGTCACAAGAACTGTAACATGACGGTCGCAGAATGCATACATCAGGAGTTCAGCATGGTCGGAACCATCTCCGACTATGGCGTTCGCCGCTTCGCCAGGGAATGGGGTTACGATCCCAACTCCCTGGCGGGTAGCGACCATCAGCAACAACTAATCGCCAAGCGCGTATCTGAGTTCATCGACAGCCTGATAATGCACCCTCTGTCGGTAAGCGAAAACGGGCATTCGGCGTCCTGGTCTGAAAGCGCCATGAAGCAACGGGCACAACTGATGCTTCGGCAATATGGCATCACGCCCGGCGAAGAATTGAGCAGCTCTATTGGCCTGTCCTCGATAAAGGATGCTTCGAACTTGTGGTAATATGTATTTCGCGCCCCACATACTCTATTTGAGGATCGATCCTCCCAAACAATACGACGAACTGGGACGTCCGATAGCTATGTCCGAAAATGATGCATGGCAGGAAATAGGTGATTGTCGTTGCGACGACGACACAACCGTCCGCCTTGTATCAGAGAACGGGGAGGTGCGCCAATCGAAATACCACATCGTCTACGAAGGGAGAGGAGTACCCAAAGGAGGTTACGTGAAATGCATTGACAAGGCGACCGGCACAGTACGGGGCGAAGGCTCTGTGGCAATAGCCAAGGTAAACAACTATTTCAACGCTTCAGACCTTTGGATATGATTACAACGGGAGACGCGCGCAACATACTGTTCTCGGCGTGTAAGGGGGTTGGGATAAAGGACATGCACACTTCATGGGCTATCCCCGAGGGGAAAGTCAATAGAGAGCGTATCGTCGTCATCACACCACCCGAGCAGACGTCGGACACGTATTGGGAAAATTGCTTTGTTGCTGTAAACCTGTGCGTCCCCGACATCAAGGGAGAAGCGAACCTAAAACGGCTGGACGAACTCGAACGGGCAGCCAAGGCGAGGTTCAAAGAATGGACATACGGTACTTACGACGGATCCGCATACAGGTACAGGTATGAGAATATCGGCCGCGAAGAAGATGTAAACCTCGGATGCCACTATATCTACATCAGAGTACTATTCAGAGTATTAAACATTAAAAACAACTAAAACAATGGCAAAAGTAATAGCAGTAGGAATCAAGAAGCTGTATTATGCAGACCCCGCGAAGGTCACAGGAGATCTTACGGGTACCCTTCTGGCAACCATCATTAAAGATGTCAGCACGAAACAGGTGGAGAACATCCACCAAGACACATGGAGCATCGAAGAGGAGGAGCCGTCTACGACGGAGTACAGGAATCAACTCACCAATGGCGTATATCGCCAAGACACCGAAATGGGTAACATTCAGATGTCGTTTACCATCGGGCAATACGACTATGAAACCAAGGCGGCTTTCATGGGCGGCACGGGGTCGGAGACGTCATGGAAACGTGCGCGAGGCGTCACGCGCATTGAAAAATGCATGATCGCCCTGACGGAAGACAACCAGTATTGCGTCTTTCCGAAGGCCTCGGTTATCGCCCGTAACACCAATAATGAGGGAGCCGTAGGTATCGGTGTAGCAGCTGCTGCCCTGGAACCAGACAACACGGCGGTCTCGTCGGAATATTGGTTCGATTCTTCGGAGGTGGACGTCGAATAAAAACCTCCAAGCCATCAGCAGTCCAGGGGTGGGAGGCGTGTGCCCCTCACCCCTATTTCTTAAAATCAATCTTATGAAATTGGAGTTTATCAGTATCCGCATAGCATCGAAGGGATACACTGTATACAAGATGTCCCCCATGACGGCAACGCGCATCATGACGGCGCGGGATGTCAACAAAGATCCGGACGAGAGTAAGGCATGTATATCGGCGATGGCGCATAGTATAGCCTTGGCGGTTGTCGGCAGCCGCAACATATTCGCGGGTGTCAGGGTGTGGTTTTTACGCCGCAGATTCATGAAGCGGGGCACATTCAACGAGTTGTTCGACTGTTATCAGAAAATACTGCTGATGATACCCCTTGAGGATATTGCCTCGGTTGCAGCCGTAATGGAGGGATTGTCCGCAACAATATCCAAAGACCATGAGTAAATCGGCGGATATTGTCGCCAGGTCATTGCTGAATACGCATCATGCGTCGGTAAAGCTCGGGGTGCTGAAATTCCGGGTATACCAACCGTTCGTGAAGGATTTGGCAAGGGCATTCGCCGGAGGGAAAATAGACGTTTCAATCTCTGGAAGGCAAAAATATTCCATGGAAACAATATCCAAGCTGCTTTTTCGGCGCTCATGGTGCCAAAAACTATTCCTGTGGTACGCCAAGCGGTATGCCACCTGTGAAGAGATTTCCGCCGCGACCATGAAAATAGCCGACATCGTATCGGGCAAAGACTTGTTCGATTCGGTGAAGATCGACAAAACACGCCGGAAAACAGTGTCTGAAACCGTCGGGAATAATACGATAACGGGCATTATTGCAACGATGATGGATCAATTGAACATCTCCTACAACGAAGCCTTCCAAGGCATAAACTACCCTACCATGCTACTCATGATGACCGACAAGGTGCGCACGCTCGTAGGGGACGAGGAAAAAATAGTGCGGGGATCGGGCGCCGATATGGCCCGGAGAAGAAACAATAAGAAAAGAGGCAATAAAGAGCAGCAATGAGCGCATTATCATTCAAAATAAACGCGGAAACCGATAAACTCAAGAGTTTTATTACCATGCTTGAGCGGTTGCGGCAGGTACTGGCCGAAATCCCGGACAGTACAAAGGAATTCGACGTCATAAACCGTAAAATTGGCGAGATGGAGGCGCGTGTCGAGCAGACAATGCGCAAGATCGCCCAGATGGAGCAGCAGGCAATGGATGCGGCGTCCAAGGCTGCCGCATCGGCCACGACCGGAACTGCTGGCGGCGGTTCTACGGCGGGAACAGCGGCTACCCAGGCCGAAACTACGGCATATCATGACCTGCTTAGTGAGCTAAAAGCCGCTAACGACGAAAAAACAAAGGCAATAGCCCAAATTAGACTGTATTCAAATGAGATCGCACGATTAAAAGCGGATGTAACCGCGCTCAATAAGGAAGAGCAGCAGAACGGGCAATTGTCTGCAAAGAAAAGAGCGCAAGTATTGGACGCTGCCGTATCTATCGAGGAATACAAGCAGGAAATATCCCAATTGAGACGGGAGCTTGCCAACCAAATCAAATTGGAGCAGACCGCCATCGGCTCAATCAACGAAATGTCCCAGGCACTTACCCGTATGCGTGCGGTGTATAAAAACCTGAGCGCCGCGGATCGTGAGGGGGCGCAAGGGCAAACGATGCTTAAAAACATCGAATTGCTCGACACGAAGATCAAAGAACTGGATGCATCAATGGGCGTCCATACTCGCAATGTCGGCAATTACGCCTCTGGATTCAATATGCTGGGATTCCAAATTCAGCAAGTTGCCCGCGAGTTGCCGTCGTTGGCATATGGCCCGCAAATATTCTTTTCCGCCATATCCAACAACCTGCCGATGCTGGCCGATGAAATAGCACGGGCGAAGAAATCGGTTGATGAATTGAAGAAAGCCGGGCAAACCTTCACGCCCGTATGGAAACAGATTGCATCGTCGATCTTCTCCTGGCAAACCCTGCTTGTGGCCGGCGTAACCGTGCTTACCCTTTACGGCAAGGAGATAACCAACTGGGTAGCGTCGCTGTTCAAAGGTAAAACGACGATAGACGCCTCTGCCGCTGCACTCGAACGCTTTAATTCCGCTATGGCTCAAGGTTCGGTGTCGGCTCAATCCGAATTAACCAAATTGAATCTGCTGTATAGGGCTGCGACAGACCTTTCCAAGCCCTATGAAGAAAGAGCCGAAGCGGTCAAAAAACTGCAAGACATATACCCCGCTTACTTCGGCAATATGGCTGCGGAGCAGGTTATGGTCGGAAATGCTGTCGGTGCTTATGAAAACCTGCGCGATGCAATTATCGAGGTCGCAGAGGCGAAGGCTGCCCAAGAACTTATTACAGAGGACAAAAAGAGTATAGCACGCATCAAAAAAACAGGGAATGCCTATACCAATTATTCTAATGCACTGAAAGAGTACAGAAAAGAATATGATAAGGCAATACAGACATACATGGATTTGGGTCAGGGTGGCCAAAGCGCTATTTGGGGTGCTAAAACTTTTGCAGAGGCTAAAACAAACATAACCCAATTCCGGAAAGAATTTATTAGCGCACTATCGAAGCTTGGTGAGGAAGGGAATACTATATGGAAGCGCATTAATGAAGATTATGAAGGTGATGTCGATGCATTTATTGCGGCGATAAATGCCGGCATCGAAAAATTGTCCCCCGCAGCAGAAAAGCTGTACACCGCCTTAACGCCGGATGAACTTAATGCAAAGGCGGAAAAAGCCCGCCAAAACGCCGAAAACGCAGCAAAAAAAGCGGCATCCGATCAAGAGCGCAACCTAAAGGAGCTCACCAAGCAATTGCAAAAGCTCCGGGATGATGCGTTGCAGGCCGAAGTAGATTCCATGAAGGACGGCACGGCCAAGAAACTTGCGCAAATAGATCTCGACTACCAGAAGCGCGCCCGGGCTATACAGGAAGCCGAAGAAAAGCTATTTGAGTTACAAAAAAAAGAAATTGACGCCCAGTACAAAAATGACACTTCGTCTGAACGATTCCTTGCCGGGCAACAGATGGTTGCGCAGTACAAAGGGAATGTGAATCACTTGGCGCGCCCACTTGTTGAAGCGGCAGAATTGGTAAAGAAAGGCTGGGAAGATGCAGGAGAAGGCATCGCCACCGTTTTCAGTAGCCAATTTGGTATTTTGGACGCCAAGGGCAAGGTAACTGAAATATTAGTCACCCCCATCCTTCCCAACGGGGATATTCTGTCTCCGCAAGAATTGGAAGATTATATATACACCCAGCTTGAAGGAGCGCAGAATATCTTGGCTGCCGACACCAAAGGTTTAGTTATCGCCACCAACGTAGCTGCCGATGGGTCGGCTGGCGAAAAATATCACGAACTTCAAGAGGTATATTATGCTGACAATATCAAAGCGGCTGAAGGTGTTAGAATATACACGGAAGCCTTGAAAGAGGCAAATGAAGAACAGCGGAATAAAGAACGTGGAACCGCTTTATTGGTGGGGCAAATTGGTCATGCCGAACTTTCAGCGCAATTCGACGAAGAAATTCAATCTTGGGATGAATATCTGCAAAAATATGGAACCTTCCGGGAAAAACTGCAAGCTACAAAAGACATTTACGACCGTAAAATCGAAAAGGCTGGTAGCATTGGAGAACGGAAGGCACTTGAAGCCGAGCGAGATGCAGCAGTAGCAGAAATTGAAGTACAAGCCGGGCAATGGGTACGAGAATTGACAGGCAAGACCATGGATGAATTATCCGCCCTGAAAGCAGAGCTGGAGGCATCGCTACAAGCACTGGAATCCGAATATAATGCCCTCGATTCATCAGATAGTGCCCAAGGACAGAAATTGCGCGGTGAGATCAATCAGACGCAAGCAAAAATTAATGCAGTAGATAAAGCTGCTTCGAGTACAAAATTAGCCCCCAAAGATAATGCGATCAAGAAATGGCAGCGATTAGAGAGGACACTCGGTGATATTGCAGATGGATTCGAGGGTATTGGTGATGCCGTTGGGGGCACTACCGGCGAAGTCATTAGTGCGGCGGGCGAAATTGCAACTAATGCAGCCAGTATGATTAGCAGCATTGTTACTCTTACTGAATCGTCGGCGGCAGCTATTACAACGACATCAACAACCGCCACCAGTGCGATCAAAGCTGTTGAGCGAGCATCCGTTATTCTTGCTATCATTCAAGCGGTATTGACAATAGCAACTAAAATAGCCAGCCTATTTAATAATGATGATGAAAAACAAGCGGAAATAGACCGACTGCAAGGTAGAATTGAGCAACTGCAATGGGAATTGGATAATGCCAATGCAATTCGGCTCCAAGAAAATTCTTTTAATGCTATTCAGAAGGTAAAAGACGCTTATAATGATGCGACGAAAGCGATATTGAGCGCATACGGAAAACTAAGCCCCTTCGGGGAAGCCATCGTTAAGCGAATCAACGCGGCTAAAATAGAAGAAAAGGCAATCAAAAGTATAGCAGATGCCTATTCAAACCTTAAATATACAGACAGCAATCTTCTGGGGGAAAATAAGTTTAGTAATACCCGAGATAAACTTAACAATCTTGCAGAACAGCAGTTGTTGCTTCAAAAGCAGATTAATGCAGAGAAAGGCAAGAAAAAAACGGACAAATCAAAGATAAAAGAATGGGAACGTCAAATTCAAGAACTTGGAGAAGAAGCTGCTGAAGTAATAAATGAGGTTGTAGAAACTATTATCGGCGGCACGGCAGAAGATATTGCAAAAGAACTTGGCGATGCCTTCATAGAAGCGTTTTTAGAAGGTGAGGACGCCGCTAAGGCCTGGGGTGAAAAGGTAGACGAAATTGTTGCTGACATCATGAAACAAATGTTAGTCAGCAAATTTGTTGAAGAACGTATCGGAGATATTTTTGACCAGTATAAATCCAAATGGTTCAAGGATGGAGTTTTTGTCGGGATTGACGGTGTGATTGATTCCATGGGAAACTTTGCCGACGATCTCAACAAAGTTGGAGAGGAATTTCAAGCTATTTGGGACAGCCTTCCCGCTGAAACAAAAGAATTACTTGGGAATGCTGGCGCAGCTCGTCAGGAAGCTACGGAAAGAGGCTTTCAAACAATGTCGCAAGATACGGGTGATGAATTAAACGGTCGTTTCACCGACATTCAAGGCAAAATAACCGACATCCGCGGCTATGTAATGGCGCAGACGCAATCAATAATTGGTCTTTTGACATCTATGGCCAATATTGAAACAGCCATGTACGCAAGCGTACAGGTAAATAATGAGCTGCTCCGATATGCTGTGATGACCTACATGGAAATTGTGGAAATAAACGGCAATACAGCAGCCATGAGAGTTGCCTTACAAGGCATCCAAGAAGATATTGCGGCGATTAAACGTAACACGAGTGAATTGTAACCATGAAGATTGAAAAAGACATATCAGACCTAAGCAAGTTCATCGACGGCATTCAAGGTGAGGTCGTGGATTTCATGGATGAGAAGGCGCGAGAGGCCGTAAAACTCCAACAGGTCGAAGCCAATTATCGGAACCATACATGGAATCTTCGCAGTTCCCTCGGATATGTTGTAACCTACGACGGCAAGGAGAAGCGGCGGTACATAAGCGGAATGAATTACGGTGATGAAGCTGCTGAGGCGATCAAAAAGTGGCTCGATGAAGTCAACAAGTCGGGAACCAGCATTGTATTTGCCGATGGCATGTTTTACGCTTCTTTCGTCAGCTCAAAAGGCTACGATGTCCTGGACACCGCACAATCTTATTTAGTCAAAGCATTAAACGGAAGAGAATGAAAAGGGATTTACTCATAAACGGCTACGATGCCTATGCAATGGGTATCGCAATGGGATCGGGTTTCATTGCAAGTCTAAGAGCACCGGCAAGCCTCAAAGATTTTGTAGAGAATGACGACCCAAAAAAGGACGGCAAGCAGGTAATTTACCCCGAAGAACCGAAAGTTGCCGCCCGCGATCTGACGCTGACATTCGTGATCTTCGGCGATACGCTCACAGAGCACACGTTGAACTACAACAGTTTTATAGAACTACTAAAAAGAGGCAAAATGGACATCAGCGTACCTTTAATATCTGCGGATATTTACCACTTGACTTACATAGGTAATTCCGGCAGCTACATGATGTCCGCAGACCTTACCACCTCACAACTGACAGTAAAATTCAATGAACCCAACCCAGCAAACAGGGTCGCAAAAACAGAAAATATATGACAACCCAACACAATAAGAGTGTAGATGCCATACGGGCGATGGCACTACAAACGGGCGCTTGTAAAAAGATAAACCGCGTCCAAGACTTCCCCGAGCTAATCAAACTGATGTTTACCCCACAAGGGATCGAGTTCTGCCAGGATCACAACTTCCCCGCAGTCGAAGTGTTCAGGGAAAACCGAAGCAATCTTCAAGGATTGGAAGTATATGTCGACGCTGGCGACATCACGCTAAAGGGCAAAGAATATGTATGCCTGGTCGGTGATACGAAGGCCACTATCGAGGCTTCCGGGGCTAAATTCACACATACAATCATATTGATGCACGGCGCACGAGCCCAGATCAATGCAAAAGACTACGCCGTACTGAATATCGTAAATATCAGCGGAGAGTATTCGGTAAATAAGGATAGAACTGTTATTATGTTATAGAATAAGCCGGTAAATAGTCCCGGCTTATTCTAAATTAGGGCGAATTCAGCTGTATTTATTTCTTATAAAAAATCTTATCGTTATTTTCAGCCAACCCATACTTTCTCATTTTAAATGAATTATCTGATTCTATGGATATTATACGTTTATCTTCTCTCCCATTAATCTCACCACTTTCTGAATAGGAGTAAAACGAAATAATAGCATCACTATAATTTACACTAACGGAGTAATAGCAGTTTTCCGTCATTTCAAGTAAATGGTCATTAAAATATTCAACAAGATGAGCTGTCCCATAAACAACAATTCGACCATCAATTACAGACA
>PPYF01370365.1_pt1 | contig 31553 bp, 29 predicted proteins | sample 1559871 | NCBI WGS metagenome assembly PPYF01 (sample SAMN08240021, study PRJNA423297) | Human gut metagenome, whole genome shotgun sequencing project.
AACTGTATATACACCCAGGGGGCGGAATGAAAGCGTTAACGACCAGGCAGCAAGAGGTGTTTGATCTCATTCGGGATCACATCAGCCAAACGGGCATGCCGCCAACGCGTGCGGAAATTGCTCAGCGCTTGGGGTTCCGTTCCCCGAATGCGGCTGAAGAGCACCTGAAAGCGCTGGCGCGTAAAGGGGTGCTTGAGATTGTCTCTGGAGCCTCGCGTGGTATCCGCCTGCTGGTGGAAGAAGAAGCGGGTCTGCCGCTGATTGGCCGCGTTGCGGCGGGCGAACCGCTGCTGGCGCAACAGCACATTGAAGGCCATTATCAGGTCGATCCATCGCTCTTCAAGCCGAGCGCCGACTTCCTGCTGCGCGTCAGCGGCATGTCGATGAAAGATATTGGTATTATGGACGGCGACCTGCTCGCGGTGCATAAAACCCAGGATGTGCGTAACGGCCAGGTAGTGGTTGCGCGCATCGATGAAGAAGTGACGGTGAAACGCCTGAAAAAACAGGGTAACGTCGTCGAACTGCTGCCAGAAAACAGCGAGTTTTCGCCAATCGTCGTCGATCTGCGTCAGCAGAACTTTTCCATCGAAGGGCTGGCCGTTGGCGTTATTCGCAACGGCGAATGGCTGTAACACCTCCCTCTCTCAAATGGCTGTGATATTTCCTCTATCACGGCCTTTTTTGTTTCTGGTTCATACCGATGCCGCTACTGACTTCTGCCGATAAGGCCCTGTGGCGCCTTGCGCTACCGATGATCTTCTCCAACATTACCGTGCCGCTGCTGGGGCTGGTGGATACCGCCGTGATTGGCCATCTCGACAGCCCGGTCTATCTGGGCGGCGTGGCCATTGGTGCGACCGCAACCAGCTTCCTGTTTATGCTGCTGCTGTTCTTGCGCATGAGCACGACCGGGCTGACCGCGCAGGCGTTTGGTGCCAAAGACCCGCAGGCATTGGCGCGGGCGCTGGTACAGCCGCTGCTGCTGGCGCTGGGCGCGGGGTTGCTGATTATCCTATTTAAAAACCCGCTGATTGATCTGGCGCTCTCTATTGTGGGTGGCAGCGGTGAGGTGCTCGAGCAGGCGCAGCGTTTTCTCGCTATCCGTTGGCTCAGCGCTCCCGCTTCGTTAGCCAATTTGGTGCTGCTGGGGTGGCTGTTGGGCGTTCAGTATGCTCGTGCGCCGGTGATCCTGCTGGTGGTCGGCAACGTGTTGAACATCGTGCTCGACCTGTGGCTGGTGATGGGGCTGCATATGAACGTGCAGGGGGCGGCGCTGGCCACGGCCATCGCCGAATACGCCACGCTGTTGGTTGGTTTGGGCATGGTGCGTAAGGTGCTGGTGATGCGCGGGATTTCCTGGGCGATGCTGAAAACCGCGTGGCTGGGCGATTTTCGACGCCTGTTGGCGCTCAATCGCGACATCATGCTGCGCTCGCTGCTGCTGCAGCTGTGCTTTGGTGCGTTGACCGTTTTTGGTGCCCGGCTTGGCAGTGACATTGTGGCGGTCAATGCGGTACTGATGACCATGCTGACTTTTACGGCCTATGCGCTGGACGGTTTCGCCTATGCGGTCGAAGCGCATTCCGGTCAGGCCTACGGGGCGCGTGATGGCAGCCAGTTGCTGGAGGTGTGGCGGGCGGCGTGCCGTCAGGCTGGCGTGGTCGCGCTGGCCTTCGCGCTGGTTTACGCCTTGCTGGGTGAGCATATCGTGGCGCTGCTGACTTCCCTTCCTGAGCTACGCGAGCTGGCTGACCGCTACGTGCTGTGGCAGATGGTGCTACCGGTCATTGGCGTGTGGTGCTATTTGCTTGATGGCATGTTTATCGGCGCGACGCGCGGTGCGGAGATGCGTAATAGCATGGCGGTGGCGGCGGCGGGATTTGCGCTAACGCTACTGACGCTACCGCTGCTCGGTAACCACGGCCTATGGCTGGCGCTTGCCGTCTTCCTGGCGCTACGCGGCCTGTCGCTGGCGTTTATATGGCGTCGGCACTGGCGAAACAATAGCTGGTTTGCCTGACGTGATGGTTAAAGATTCCGAATAGTGAAACGAAGTCAGAATGAGTGACTACAATTAATCTCAAGCTTAGCGAAAAGATGTTTGTTCTGAAGAAAAACTTTCGCTATTCACTCACTGACGATCGAGGATTCGACAATGAATAAAGACGAAGTCGGCGGCAACTGGAAACAGGTTAAAGGTAAAGTGAAAGAGCAATGGGGCAAACTGACCGATGATGATATGACGGTGATCGAAGGGAAACGCGATCAGCTGGTCGGTAAAATTCAGGAGCGTTACGGCTATGCGAAGGATCAGGCTGAAAAAGAGGTCGATAGCTGGGATAAACGTCATAACCACCGCTGGTAGCCCAGCGCGTACAAGGATGTACGCAGTCCCGCTTAGCGCCCGCTAGCGGGACTTTTTCTTAATTTGAATCGTGTGGTCGTGCTGGCAGTGCTCATGCGCTTTGCAGGCTTCGACTTCAACGCATGCTGAGCACAGACCGTGTGCTTCAATCACGTTATGGCGTAGAGCAAAGCCCATTTTCGCCGCCAGCGCATGCATGATGTCTTCAACCCCTTCCGCGCACTCTTCTTTAACCACGCCACAGCGATCGCAGATAAACATGGCGGAAGTATGCGTCGGTTGGTCAAACAGGTGGCACAGCACGTAGCTGTTGGCGGATTCGACTTTGTGAACAAAGCCCTGCTCAAGCAGAAATTCCAGCGCGCGATACACCGTTGGAGGCTTAGCCTGTGGCTCTTTTACGCGCAGCAGATCGAGCAGATCGTAGGCGCTGATTGCCCCTTCCTGCAAACTCATTAGCCGCAGGACTTCCAGACGTTGTGGAGTCAGGCGCACGCCGCGTTGCGCACACAGCTTTTCAGCCTGCGCTAACAGTTCTTGCGTAGTGGTCTTATCCATTGGCGTCCTCGGTCTCGGGCGAAACAAACACCTACTTTATCATGTTATGGCAGAAACGCCGAGTTTCCACCGGTGTGCTATAGGTGTGTTATAGCAGGTGTTCATCACACTCAGGACCAAAAATAATGAAAAGACCCGATTGCATTCGCCATTGGCACGACGTTGAAGGCCCGGACGACTCAACCTATCCCGATAGCGACGAACGCTTTTCCATCGGTGCGCCGCTGGCTCGCGCGCTAGGGCTTCGACACATTGGTATTCACCACGAGCGTTTACCGCCGGGGCGCCGCACGTCCTATCCTCATGCGGAAAGCGATGAAGAGGAGTTTATCTACGTTTTGGAGGGGTATCCGCAGGCGTGGATTAACGGCTATCTGTGGAAGCTCCAGCCGGGCGATAGCGTGGGTTTCCCGGCGGGAACCGGGGTCTGTCACACCTTTATCAATAATACGTCAGAAGAGGTGCGACTGCTGGTCGTCGGGGAGGCGAATAAGCGCTCCAACCGTATTTACTACCCGTTAAATGCCTCCTATGCCGTCACGCGTGAAGACCGTTGGGTGGACCATCCACCGCAGTTTTTCGGCCCGCATGACGGAAAACCTGGGCGAAATTAGCCATCTTCTTCTATAAAAGATTAGGGCGCTTACTAATAACGACAGGCCCGTTGAGAATTTCAGTTAAGGGAACAGACCACTTTTTGTCCCGTTATTCACAGCAATAGTTCGTCTCCATCCAGGCGATAACGGATGGAGGGTTGTTTCATAAACAGACAATAAGACGAGCAAACTGTGAATAAAAACGAAAAATTTTCGCTGATGGGGATCGCTGTCTCTTTTTTAGTGGCAGGTCAGGCAGGGGCCGCAAACGGCTGGACGGAGGCCCGAAATGACGCCATGGGGGGAACCGGGGTGGCTTCGGCTCACTATGGCAGCGGTGTATTGATCAACCCGGCATTGCTGGCGAAGGCTAAGCCGGAGGATGATATTACGGTCATTCTTCCTACTATTGGGGCACAGATTTCTGACAAAGATAATCTGCGTAACAAGATTGATGACATTAGCGATGATGTGAATGCTTATCGCCGTTCGTTGAACAACATCAACCTCGCCGATTTGTTCATTCCCGGTAGCCCTGGCTATCGGCAGGTCTCTTCCGCGGCAGGCAATCTGGCGGATCAGCTCTCATCACTAAAAGGAAAAACCGCACGGGCGAAAGCCGGCGCCGGGATGGCGATTACCATTCCAAACGATGTGCTGGCGGTAGCATTTGTGGCGAAAGCTGACGCGCGTGCGCGGGTGAGTTCGTATATCGATCAAGGTGATATCGACATTCTGCGCGGTATTCAGGCCACGCCATCTAAAGTACTGACGGCCAACACCAATGATTTGAAATCAGAAGGCTATGGCCGTGCGGCCATTGTCTCCGATTATGGCGTGGCGATTGCGCGCCAGTTTGATTTTGGCGGCATCCCGGTGTCATTCGGTGTGACGCCGAAACTGCAAAAAACCTGGCTCTACAACTACACCGTGTCGATCTACAACTTCAGCAGCGACGATATCAACAGCAGCCGCTATCGTAATGACGATACCGGTTTTAACGTTGATGCGGGGATGGCCGCCGATCTCAGTGAAAACTGGACGGTGGGGCTGAGTGGGCAAAATCTCTTCTCCCGCGATATCGACACCAAGGAAGTGGCGGGAGTGCGTGATACCTACCAGATCCGCCCGCTGGTCACCGCGGGCGTGGCGTGGCATACCGATATGCTGACGTTAAGTGCCGACGGCGACCTGACTGAAACCAAAGGCTTTAAGAGCGAGGAGAGCTCGCAGTACGTCGGCGTGGGGGCCGAGGTACGCCCACTCGATTGGCTGGCGGTGCGCGCGGGTTATCGCGCGGATGTGAAAAATAACGACAGCAACGTCTTTACCGGCGGCGTGGGTTTTGCGCCGTTTAACCGCGTCCATCTCGATCTGATGGGGCTGTACGGTGAGGATCAAACCTGGGGCGCCGGCGCGCAGGTGAGCGTGACGTTCTAAGCCACGCCACATCCTCCGGCTAAGCTTAGCGCCGCCGGGGGATTCCCCTCGAGCATTACGTTTCTGTTCAGGCTTTATGCTATAGTAGCCGCCCCTTTTTTCCGGATGCTTAAATAATCGCCATGTTGTCAGAATCTTCGACTGCTGCTCTCCCTGCACACCGTTTCTCCATCGCGCCAATGCTCGACTGGACGGATAGACACTGCCGCTACTTCCTGCGCCTGCTGTCGCAGCACACGCTGCTGTATACCGAGATGGTGACCACCGGGGCGATTATTCACGGTAAAGGCGACTATCTGGCCTACAGCGAAGAAGAGCACCCGGTTGCCCTGCAGCTTGGCGGTAGCGATCCGGCTCAGCTCGCGCACTGTGCGAAGCTGGCGCAGGCGCGCGGCTATGACGAGATTAACCTCAATGTTGGCTGCCCGTCTGACCGCGTACAGAACGGCATGTTTGGCGCTTGCCTGATGGGTAATGCGCAGTTGGTGGCGGATTGCGTGAAGGCGATGCGCGACGTGGTGTCGATCCCGGTGACGGTTAAAACGCGTATCGGCATCGATGACCAGGACAGCTACGAATTCCTCTGCGATTTTATCGACACGGTTTCCGGCCGCGGCGAGTGCGAGATGTTTATCATCCATGCGCGTAAAGCCTGGCTTTCTGGGCTTAGCCCGAAAGAAAACCGCGAGATCCCGCCGCTGGACTACCCGCGCGTCTATCAGCTTAAGCGTGATTTCCCGCACCTGACGATGTCTATCAACGGCGGCATTAAATCGCTGGAAGAGGCCAAAGCGCATCTGGCGCATATGGACGGCGTGATGGTTGGGCGCGAAGCCTATCAGAATCCAGGCATTCTGGCGTCGGTGGACCGTGAGATCTTCGGCGCGAGCAATGTCGATGCCGACCCGGTGGCGGTTGTACGTGCCATGTACCCTTACATTGAGCGTGAGCTGAGCAATGGTACATACCTGGGACACGTCACGCGTCATATGCTGGGCTTGTTCCAGGGTATCCCGGGGGCGCGTCAGTGGCGTCGCTACCTGAGTGAAAATGCGCACAAAGCCGGCGCAGGTATTGACGTGCTGGAACACGCATTAAAACTGGTTGCCGATAAGCGTTAATTATTTCGCTAAAACTTGGTCAAATTCACCTCGCTCTGCACAATGTTGTGGAGCGTTTTTGTTTATATTCAATAAGTTAGTTTTGGCACGGTTTTTGTAATAGTTCAACCAGATAAGTGTGAATTCTGGGAGAGCAACGATGCTGGAACTATTATTTGTGATTGGATTTTTTGTCATGCTGCTGGTCACGGGCATTTCGCTGCTCGGGATTATAGCCGCACTGGTAGTGGCAACGGTGCTGATGTTTGTCGGCGGCTTGTTCGCGCTGATGATTAAACTGCTGCCGTGGTTGCTGTTGGCCGTGGTGGTGGTGTGGATCGTTCGGGCGATTAATTCACCGAAAAATCAGAGCTTGCGCGGCAACTATCGGAGGTATTGAGGGCTTCGTCACAACCTCAAAAGTTTTGCATAAAACGCCGTAGGATTCGCGTAAAAAATCTGTCACTATGACTGGCGTTAACGAATTCATCGAGCTGTACCCTACATACAGCCGAACTAAAAAAAGAAAGGGCTTCCTACGGGAAGCCCTAGTCTTTTGTGCCGCAGAATCTTTACGGGATAAGCAGGCTCGAGCCCTGGGTTGCCCGGCTCTCCAGAATCTCATGCGCGCGTCGCGCCTCTTTCAGCGGATATTTTTGGTTCGCCGCCACATCCACTTTAATGATCCCACTGGCAATCAGTGAGAACAGCTCGTGGCTGGCTTCCTTCAGTTCGTCATAGGTCGTGATGTAGCCGTTGAGGGAAGGGCGTGTGACAAACAGTGAGCCTTTTTGGTTGAGGATGCCGAGGTTAACACCGGTCACCGGCCCGGACGAGTTACCAAAACTGACCATCAGGCCACGGCGCTGCAAGCAGTCGAGCGATGCTTCCCAGGTGTCTTTGCCAACCGAGTCGTACACCACCGGCAGCTTTTTACCGCCGGTGATGGCTTTCACCCGCTCGGCAATATTTTCATCACGATAGTTAATCACCAGCCAGGCTCCGGCCTGTAGCGCACGCTGCGCTTTCTCAGCGCTGCCGACCGTACCAATGAGCTTCGCCCCTAGCGCCTTAGCCCACTGGCAGGCAATCAGACCGACGCCGCCCGCGGCCGCATGAAACAGAAACGGTTCGCCGGGTTTGATTTCATAGGTTTTGCGCAGCAGATAAAAGACCGTCAGCCCCTTCAGGAATGAAGCGGCGGCCTGCTCGTAAGAAATAGCTGCCGGCAGCAGGGCGACTTTATCGGCCGCGACGTTATGCACGGAACTGTAGGCGCCAAGCCCCGACTGCGCGTAAACCACGCGATCGCCAGCTTTGATATGCTTAACGTTGCTGCCTACCTGGCTGACTATGCCCGCGGCTTCGGTGCCCAAACCGCTTGGCATTGATGGCGGCGGGTAAAGGCCGCTGCGGATATAGGTATCGATATAGTTAATGCCGATCGCTTTGTTTTCCACCTGCACTTCGTTTTCAGCAGGGGCGTTGGGGGTGAATTCGACGGCGTTTAGCACTTCGGGGCCGCCATGTTTGCTAAATTCAATACGGGTTGCCATGCTTCCTCCAGAACAATGTGGTAATCTTTCGACCCACTCTTTATCTCGGTAATACCATTCACTATGGCAGCAAATAAACCCTTCAACAAACCTCAAACCGAAGCTCGCGAACGCGATTTTCAGGTGGCAGGTCTGAAAGTACCGCCGCACTCGATTGAAGCGGAACAATCGGTGTTGGGCGGTTTAATGTTGGATAACGAGCGCTGGGACGATGTCGCTGAGCGCGTCGTCGCCGACGATTTCTACACGCGCCCGCACCGTCACATCTTCACGGAGATGGGCCGACTGCAGGAAGGCGGTAGCCCGATTGACCTGATCACGCTCGCGGAATCGCTGGAGCGGCAGGGCCAACTGGACAGCGTCGGTGGTTTTGCCTATCTGGCTGAGTTATCCAAAAATACGCCAAGTGCGGCAAACATTAGTGCTTATGCCGACATCGTCCGCGAACGTGCGGTTGTGCGCGAAATGATTGCGGTCGCGAACGAAATCGCCGAAGCCGGCTTCGACCCGCAGGGGCGCACCAGCGAAGACCTGCTGGATCTGGCTGAGTCCCGCGTCTTTAAAATTGCCGAAAGTCGTGCCAACAAAGATGAAGGCCCGAGAAACATCACCGAGGTGCTCGACGCCACGGTGGCGCGTATTGAGCAGCTATTCCAGCAGCCGCACGACGGCGTCACTGGTGTGAATACCGGCTACGATGACCTCAATAAAAAGACCGCAGGCTTACAGCCGTCGGATTTGATTATCGTCGCGGCGCGTCCGTCGATGGGTAAAACGACATTTGCGATGAACCTCGTCGAAAACGCGGCGATGTTGCAGGACAAACCGGTACTGATCTTCAGTCTTGAGATGCCATCAGAGCAGATTATGATGCGTTCCCTGGCATCGCTTTCTCGCGTTGACCAGACCCGTATTCGTACCGGCCAGCTCGATGATGAGGATTGGGCGCGTATCTCCGGCACCATGGGGATCCTGCTGGAAAAACGTAATATCTACATTGATGACTCCTCCGGCCTGACGCCGACGGAAGTGCGTTCGCGCGCGCGTCGTATTGCCCGCGAACACGGCGGTATTGGTCTTATTATGATCGACTACCTGCAGCTGATGCGTGTGCCGTCGCTTTCCGATAACCGTACGCTGGAAATTGCGGAAATTTCCCGCTCTCTGAAGGCGTTAGCCAAAGAATTACATGTGCCGGTGGTCGCGCTGTCGCAGCTTAACCGTTCCCTGGAACAACGTGCGGATAAACGCCCGGTCAACTCTGACCTGCGTGAATCCGGCTCCATCGAGCAGGATGCCGACTTAATTATGTTCATCTATCGTGATGAGGTTTATCACGAAAACAGTGACTTAAAAGGCATTGCCGAGATTATTATTGGTAAACAGCGTAACGGCCCTATCGGTACGGTACGTCTGACCTTTAACGGTCAGTGGTCGCGTTTCGATAACTACGCCGGTCCGCAGTACGACGACGAATAACAACGCTAAATCAGGTCATTCAAGCAAACACTTATCAAGGAACACAAATGCAAGCGGCAACTGTAGTCATTAACCGCCGCGCTCTGCGACACAACCTGCAACGTCTGCGTGAACTGGCACCTGCCAGCAAGCTGGTTGCGGTGGTGAAAGCGAACGCATACGGACACGGTCTCCTCGAGACCGCGCGAACGCTCCCCGACGCCGATGCTTTTGGCGTTGCCCGCCTTGAAGAGGCCCTGCGCCTGCGCGACGGCGGTATCACCCAGCCGATCCTGCTGCTGGAAGGGTTCTTTAACGCCACGGATCTGCCGACCATCTCGACGCAGCAGTTGCATACCGCTGTGCATAACATTGAGCAGCTTGAAGCGCTGGAAACCGCCGAAATAGATGAGCCGGTCACCGTGTGGATGAAGCTCGATACCGGTATGCACCGCCTGGGCGTTCGCCCGGAAGAAGCGGAAGCCTTTTATCAGCGCCTGAGCCAGTGCAAAAATGTTCGCCAGCCGGTCAATATCGTCAGCCACTTTGCCCGCGCCGATGAGCCGGACTGCGGGGCGACGGAACGTCAGCTGGATATCTTCAATACCTTTACCGCCGGCAAGCCGGGGCTGCGCTCCATTGCTGCTTCCGGCGGCATTCTGCTGTGGCCACAATCGCATTTCGATTGGGCGCGCCCGGGCATTATTCTCTACGGCGTATCGCCGCTGGAGCAAAAGCCGTGGGGGCCGGATTTTGGCATGCAGCCGGTGATGTCGCTGACTTCCAGCCTGATTGCGGTACGCGAGCATAAAGCCGGTGAAGCGGTAGGCTACGGCGGTACGTGGATCAGCGAGCGTGACACCCGCCTGGGCGTGGTGGCGATGGGCTACGGCGATGGTTATCCTCGCGCCGCGCCATCCGGAACGCCGGTACTGGTGAACGGCCGTGAAGTCCCGATTGTTGGCCGCGTGGCGATGGATATGATTTGCGTCGATTTAGGGCCTGAAGCGGAAGATAAAACCGGTGATACGGTGATCATGTGGGGCCAGGGGCTGCCGGTTGAACGCATCGCTGAAATTACAAAAGTAAGTGCTTACGAACTTATTACGCGGCTGACGTCGCGCGTGGCGATGAAGTATATTGATTAAGCGTTAACGCCACACCGCCTGGCGTCGTTATGCGATGCCGGGCAAAACCCGCAACAACCTCTCGACCTTCCGCAGCATCCGGTTTATTGTGTTATTTCCTGCCTTTCTGTAAACCTGGAGAACCATCGCGTGTTTCAAAAAGTTGACGCCTATGCGGGCGACCCCATTCTTTCGTTAATGGAACGCTTCAAAGAAGATCCGCGCAGCGACAAAGTTAACCTCAGTATCGGGCTGTACTACAACGAAGACGGCATCATTCCACAGCTGCAGGCGGTGGCGAAAGCCGAAGCGCGTCTGAACGCGCAGCCGCACGGCGCCTCTTTGTATCTGCCGATGGAAGGGCTTAACAGCTACCGTCACACCGTGGCGCCGCTGCTGTTTGGCGCGGACAACCCGGTTCTCCAGCAACAGCGCGTGGCGACAATTCAAACCCTCGGTGGCTCCGGTGCACTGAAGGTTGGTGCGGATTTCCTCAAGCGCTACTTCCCCGATTCCGGCGTGTGGGTCAGCGACCCGACGTGGGAAAACCATATCGCGATTTTTGAAGGCGCGGGCTTTACCGTTGGCACCTACCCGTGGTTCGACAGCGAAACCAACGGCGTGCGCGTGGACGCGCTGCTGGAAAAACTCAACACGCTGCCAGCACGCAGCATCGTGCTGCTGCATCCGTGCTGCCATAACCCGACCGGCGCCGATCTCACGCCTGCGCAGTGGGACGCAGTGGTTGAGGTGCTGAAGGCCCGTGAACTGATCCCCTTCCTCGATATCGCTTACCAAGGTTTTGGCGCGGGGATGGATGAGGACGCCTACGCTATTCGCGCGATTGCCGCCGCCGGGCTGCCTGCGCTGGTCAGCAACTCCTTCTCTAAGATTTTCTCCCTGTACGGCGAGCGCGTCGGCGGCCTGTCGATTATCTGTGAAGATAATGAAACCGCGCTGCGCGTGCTGGGTCAGTTGAAAGCAACCGTCCGTCGTAACTACTCCAGCCCACCGAACTTCGGGGCGCAGGTGGTGGCAGCGGTGCTGGGCGACGCTGAGCTTAAAGCTAACTGGCTTGCGGAAGTGGAAGGGATGCGTACACGTATTCTGGAAATGCGCCAGGCGCTGGTCAACGTGCTGAAAGAAGAGATGCCGAACGGCAACTTCGACTATCTGCTCAAGCAGCGTGGGATGTTTAGCTACACCGGCCTGAGTGCGCAACAGGTTGACCGACTGCGCGATGAGTTCGGTGTTTACCTGATTGCCAGCGGCCGCATGTGCGTGGCAGGGCTCAACAGCCGAAACGTACAGCGGGTTGCCAAAGCCTTTGCTGCAGTAATGTAAGTATGTGCTCACTCTGGCTCTAAGCTTTGCGCCGAGCCAGAGTGTTTTCCACTAATTAAAGTGTGATCCCCCTACTTTTTTCAGGATTATTCTTAGAAAAACCTTCCTTTCATCGACCCCAGACGGTAAGGTCGCAGTGCTTTATTGGCAGTCCACTCACTTTAAAACAATAACGAATCGACGAATTAAGGGAAAACATGCGCAAGATTACGCAAGCTCTCAGTGCCGTCTGCTTGTTATTTGCACTGAATGCTTCGGTGACGGCTCATGCGTCGTCGCCTTCGCCACTCTATCCAGGGACCGATATTGCGAAACTTGCTGAGCAAGCGCCTATCCATTGGGTCTCTGTGGCACAGATTGAAAATAGTCTGCTTGGTCATCCGCCGATGGCCGTCGGTTTTGATATCGATGATACCGTGTTGTTCTCCAGCCCTGGCTTTTGGCGCGGACAAAGAACCTATTCACCGGACAGCGAGGACTACCTGAAGAACCCTGATTTTTGGGAAAAAATGAACAACGGTTGGGATGCTTTTAGCATTCCCAAAGAAGTTGCGCGATCGCTGATTGCGATGCACGTGAAGCGCGGCGACAGCATCTACTTTGTCACCGGACGCAGCCCGACCAAAACCGAAACCGTCTCCAAAACGCTGCAGGATGATTTCCTGATCCCCGCTACGAGCATGAATCCGGTGATTTTTGCCGGTGATCATCCGGGACAAAACAGCAAAACGCAGTGGCTGAAAGAGAAAAATGTTCGGGTGTTCTACGGTGATTCCGACAACGACATCACCGCTGCGCGTGAAGTCGGAGCCAGAGGGATCCGCGTGCTGCGCGCCTCAAACTCAACCTATCGCCCATTGCCGCAGGCCGGCGCCTTCAACGAAGAAGTGATCGTTAACTCCGAGTATTGAACGTCCCACCAAAAAAATGATGCTTTTTTAGGCGAAATAATGCGCTGGAAGGTTTAACCTTTCGGCGTCTTGTTGCACACTGAAGGTGATGATTTTTTGCACAGGTGGCAGTAATACAAAGGAGTATGACGATGACCAGTTCGGATCTTCTGCTGTACTGCATGGCTAAGCGTGGCGCGGAGCAAAGCGTCCACAGCGATTGGAAGGCAACTCAGATTAAAGTGGCCGATGTGCTTTTCGCGATGGTTAAAGATGTGGAAGACCGCCCGGCGGTGTCACTGAAAACCAGCCCCGAACTGGCAGAACTGCTGCGTGAACAGCATAAAGATGTGCGTCCCAGCCGCCATCTCAATAAAGCGCACTGGAGTACGGTGTATCTCGACGGCTCACTGCCAAACTCACAGATTTACTACCTGGTCGATGCATCCTATCAGTTGGCGGTCGAGCTGCTGCCGGAAGCGCTCCGGCAGCAGATGTACTCGTAATTACGACAGCAGCGGCTTCAGGAAGCGCGCGGTGTGCGACGCTTCGCAGTTAGCCACCGTTTCCGGGGTGCCGGAAACGAGGATTTCACCGCCGCCGCTACCGCCCTCTGGGCCGAGATCGACAATCCAGTCGGCCGTCTTAATGACGTCCAGGTTATGCTCAATCACCACGATGGTATTGCCCTGATCCCTAAGCTGATGCAGCACTTCTAACAGCTGCTGGATATCGGCAAAGTGCAGACCGGTGGTAGGTTCATCCAGAATGTACAGCGTCTGGCCGGTACCGCGTTTTGACAGCTCGCGCGCCAGCTTCACGCGCTGGGCTTCACCGCCGGACAGCGTGGTAGCCGATTGACCAAGACGGATGTAGGTCAGGCCCACGTCCATCAGGGTTTGCAGCTTACGCGCCAGCGCCGGTACGGCATCGAAGAATTCGCGTGCCTCTTCGATGGTCATATCCAGCACTTCGTGGATAGTCTTGCCTTTGTACTTAATTTCCAGCGTTTCGCGGTTATAGCGTTTGCCTTTGCACTGGTCGCACGGCACGTAGATATCCGGCAGGAAGTGCATTTCAACTTTGATAACGCCATCGCCCTGACAGGCTTCACAGCGCCCACCGCGGACGTTAAAGCTAAAGCGTCCCGGCGTGTAGCCGCGCGAACGTGACTCAGGCACGCCGGCAAACAGCTCGCGCACCGGCGTAAAGACGCCGGTGTAGGTCGCTGGGTTAGAGCGTGGCGTACGGCCGATTGGGCTCTGGTCGATATCGATAACTTTATCGAAATGTTCCAGTCCCTGAACGTCACGATACGGTGCCGGTTCGGCAATGGTTGCGCCATTCAACTGCGTCTGCGCAATAGGGAACAGCGTGTCGTTAATCAGCGTCGATTTACCCGAGCCGGAAACGCCGGTGATGCAGGTAAACAGGCCGACTGGCAGCGTAAGGGTCACGTCTTTGAGGTTGTTACCCGATGCGCCGGTCAGTTTAAGCACTTTTTCCGGATCGGCCGGAACGCGGTTTTTCGGCACTTCAATTTTGCGTTTGCCGCTCATGAACTGCCCGGTTAACGACTCTGGCACCGCCATGATGTCATCCAGCGTCCCTTCGGCAACCACCTGGCCGCCGTGCACGCCTGCACCAGGGCCAATGTCGATAACGTGGTCCGCGGCGCGAATAGCGTCTTCATCGTGTTCGACCACAATCACCGTGTTACCGAGGTTACGCAGGTGAACCAGCGTTCCCAGCAGACGTTCGTTATCGCGCTGGTGCAGGCCGATTGACGGCTCATCCAGCACGTACATGACGCCCACCAGGCCTGCCCCGATTTGGCTGGCCAGGCGAATACGCTGTGCTTCACCACCGGACAGCGTCTCAGCGGAACGCGAAAGGGTCAGGTAGTTCAGGCCGACGTTCACGAGGAACTTGAGGCGATCGCCAATCTCTTTCAGGACCTTTTCAGCAATTTTTGCCCGTTGACCGGCCAGCTTCAGGTTGGTGAAGAAGTCCAGCGCGTGACCGATGCTCATGTCGGAAATGGTGGGCAGCGGCGTATTTTCAACGTACACGTGGCGGGCTTCGCGACGCAGGCGCGTACCGTCACAGCTGGTGCAGGAGCGGTTGCTGATGAATTTCGCCAGCTCTTCGCGGACCGCGCTCGATTCCGTCTCTTTATAGCGGCGCTCCATATTATGCAGCACGCCTTCGAACGGATGGCGGCGCACGGAGGTATCGCCACGGTCGTTGATGTATTTGAATTCAATCGACTCTTTGCCTGAACCGTACAGAATCGCCTTCTGTGCGACAGCGCCCAGGCTGTCCCACGGCGCTTCGATATCAAACTGGTAGTGCTCCGCCAGTGATTTCAGCATCTGGAAATAATAGAAGTTGCGGCGATCCCAGCCGCGAATCGCACCGCCGGCGAGCGACAGCTCTGGATTCTGGATAACACGGTCGGGGTCGAAATACTGCTGTACGCCCAGGCCGTCACAGGTTGGGCAGGCGCCGGCCGGGTTGTTGAATGAAAACAGGCGTGGTTCGAGTTCACGCATGCTGTAGCCGCAGATTGGGCAGGCGAAGTTGGCGGAGAACAGCAGCTCTTCCGCTTTTGGATCGTCCATATCGGAGACCACCGCCGTACCGCCGGAGAGCTCCAGCGCGGTTTCAAACGATTCCGCCAGGCGTTGAGCTAAATCATCGCGCACTTTGAAACGGTCGATAACCACTTCAATGGTGTGTTTCTTCTGCAGTTCGAGCTTCGGTGGATCGGACAGATCGCAAACTTCGCCGTCAATACGCGCGCGGATATAGCCCTGGCTTGCCAGGTTTTCCAGCGTTTTGGTGTGCTCGCCCTTACGCTCTTTGATGATCGGAGCCAGCAGCATCAGACGCTTGCCTTCCGGCTGCGACAGCACGTTATCGACCATCTGGCTGACGGTTTGCGCCGCCAGCGGCACGTCGTGATCCGGACAGCGCGGCTCACCGACGCGAGCGTACAGCAGACGCAAATAGTCGTGAATTTCGGTGATGGTACCGACGGTAGAACGTGGGTTGTGTGAGGTCGACTTCTGCTCAATGGAGATAGCCGGCGACAGCCCTTCAATATGATCGACGTCCGGCTTTTCCATCAGCGACAGGAACTGACGCGCATAGGCAGAAAGCGATTCTACGTAGCGACGCTGCCCCTCGGCGTAGAGGGTGTCGAAAGCCAATGAGGATTTACCAGACCCAGACAGCCCGGTCACGACAATCAGTTTGTCGCGAGGGATGACGAGGTTGATGTTTTTGAGATTATGGGTGCGGGCGCCCCGAACTTCGATCTTATCCATTCACCTTTCCCGGTAGAAGATACACGGATTGCCTGGTTTGTTAGAAGGACAAACGGCAGAAACGGCTAATTATGACACAACTTAACCTGAATGAATATACAGTATTGGAATGCGGATTAGGCCGGACGATGAAAAATTGTATGGCAACAAGATGTTTAGTGGAATCTCTATCGCGGCTATTAAAATACGGTCTGGAAATGATACACTGGCGCGTTTACACTTAATCAAGATACATTTTCAGGAGAGACAAACATGGCCAGCAGAGGCGTAAACAAGGTGATTCTCGTCGGTAACCTGGGCCAGGACCCGGAAGTACGCTACATGCCAAATGGTGGTGCAGTTGCCAACATTACGCTGGCTACTTCCGAATCCTGGCGTGACAAAGCGACCGGTGAAATGAAAGAGCAGACCGAATGGCACCGCGTTGTGCTGTTTGGCAAGCTGGCGGAAGTTGCGGGTGAATACCTGCGTAAAGGTTCTCAGGTCTACATCGAAGGCCAACTGCGTACCCGTAAATGGACCGATCAGTCCGGCGCAGAAAAATACACCACTGAAGTGGTGGTTAACGTCGGCGGTACCATGCAGATGCTTGGTGGCCGTCAGGGCGGCGGCGCAGCACCAGCAGGTGGCGGCCAGCAGCAGCAGGGCGGTTGGGGTCAGCCTCAGCAGCCGCAGGGCGGGAACCAGTTCAGCGGCGGCGCACAGTCCCGTCCGCAGCAGCAGTCCGCTCCGGCACCGTCTAACGAACCGCCAATGGACTTCGACGACGACATCCCATTCTGAAGATGACCTTAGTGTTATCTGTAAAGAATGAAAACATAGACCCCTGTTAATTCAGGGGTTTTTTGTTTATATCGTCGGAAAAAGTGTCTTGTATAAATTGGTGATTTTTCACAAAAAGTGTACCTTGTAATTGTGTAATGTTTATGGGGTGTGAGTGCATGGAAAAGAACTACAGGGTTACAACATTTGTCATGGATAGTGGCGGGCGCTATTGCGTGGTAGTGGATCGTGCTTCTGGGCTTCCCATGTATTACCCAACTTTGTTTTTAACAACTCAAATCCGCAATAAAGGCAATGCCTTCTCAACGACGCTAGCTGCTGCTAACAATCTAGTCTTGTTGTTACGCTTTCTAGATAGCCGTGGCATAAACCTTGAACAACGGTTATTGACCAAAGATTTCTTCAAGTCACATGAGATGGACGATCTGAGAGACTTTGCTCAGCGCAAGCAAGGCAGGATGCCATCAAAGGTGCTCTCCACCCTTTGGTTGGATGATGAGTTGACCAATATCGTGGATTGAATCGCCACAGGTTTAACAGATACCTCGGCGGCGTCAGTCCAGAGGCCTTCGAACAGGCCTCGTCGTGAGGACAGAATTTGTCTACGGTCATGGAGTCAGTCCAAAATTCGAGCTGCACACCATGTTCTTCAGCCCATTGTGACAGTGCCAGTGAGACCAGTTCTGGTTTAACGCTTCCGACGAGGCCAGTGGTGCTGGTTTAGGTACAGATAAACGCAGCTTTTCTTTACGATGAAAATTCAGCATTAAGGGCTACGTTTGGGTTACGGAAAATATTGTACAAAATATGGTATCGGCTTGAGAAAGTAGGCAGACCCGATACAAATTTTCTTCTGAAAGGCTCCAGATGGAGCCTTTTCTCGATTTTGTGCTTCTCCCCTCACGTAAAGGTTCATTAAAGGGTTAGAATGATGTGTTTACTTAAATACAGCATGGAACTCAAAATAGATGAAAGAGCAGTTTGCTGGCTTTTATGGCCCCTCTGAGAAAGACATTGATGAAACATACAAAGATCCAAAAACGATGTTCATCTTTGATACTAATATATTGCTCTCTCTTTACCGTTGTGAAGAATCAACTCGTATCCAGTTTCTTGATGTTTGGGAAAACCTGAAAGACCAGGTATGGATCCCATTTCATGTGTGTCTCGAATATCAGCGCAATAGACTAATTGTCATTCATAGCGCCCGAGAAGCATTAACAGATGTGAAAAAGAGTTTGAATTCAAAACTTGAAAAAATGTTTTTAGAATTAAAACCTGAAACGTTATCAAGATACTCAAATCTGCGTAATGAACTCAATGCGTTAAAATCTGACCTAATCAGTAAATTATCTGATTTCTCAGATGAAAAACTTGAAGCTCGGCGGTCAAGCATAAATTACATCAATGAGCATGACGATTTACGTGATAAAATAGATGAACTCATTGCGGGTAGAATCGGAAAAGAACCTACTAGTAAACAAATTGAAGAACAAAATAAATCCGGTGCATTAAGGTATAAATACAAAACAGGCCCCGGATTTGCCGATGCAAAAAACAAGCAGGATGATAGGTATTCCTTTAACGGTATCAACTATGATGCACAATATAGTGATCTGTATATATGGATGCAGATACTAGATGAGGTAACATCAAAAGGTATTAAAAGAGTTGTCTATGTCACGAATGATGAAAAAGAAGATTTCTTTTTTAAAATTAATAACAAAAATCGCGGGCCAGTAGAATCTTTAGTAACAGAAATCAAGCGTGAGGCAAATGCAGATGTTTTTCTTCTACATCAAATTGATGCGTTCCTTCACCATGCCGTTAGTTCTTTGAATGCTAAAATTGACGATTCCTCTATTACTGAACTAGCTGCATCAGCAGGTCACTTACTTAAAGACAGTCACAGGATCTTATTAAGTTCATTGCCTCGAGGAATTGGGGGAGTTTTGAGCGACTTTTCCGCAATAAAACAGTCAGCTCACTACAATAATGACGATAAAATTGAACAATATTTTCATCGTTATAATATGACTAGACACAAACTAATTAATATCAAGCGCATCATTGAAAATCTTGAAAATGAAAGTGAGCGCACAGATATAACTGATGAGGTTAAACAGAAGATTCTCGTGGAACTAGAGAGTCGACAAAAAATAGAATCAGAGCTTTCAGATATTTTGAACGAAATGAATAATGAATTAGGATTCGTCATAAACTCAAACGAATAAATTGATATTCAGTTTATGTAGCTTCATTTACTATTATATTAGTCATAAAAGCTCCAACACGGAGCTTTTTTCTGTTACAAACTACAGGCTATAGATATTAGTCAATAGCATCTTAATACCATTTTTATCAAAAATCATATTTTCGAGGCTTCGTGAATCATGATTTTTATCGATATACCAGTGACTAGCGATATCATCCTTTTCATTTTCCCAAAATAAATAACCAGAACAAAAGCTTTCTTCATCGCCGCTATATCGCGAAAACCTATATTTTATAGAACCACTTTGATTAAATTCCGGTTTAAAAATAATACTTAAATCTCTTTTCTCATAAGTAATCGAAAATGAAACAGCATTATAATCAGCGCTAGTAGGTTCTGATTCTAATTCTTCAAACTTGAACCCCATGAGCGAATATTTAGCTATTTCCTTTTTCACTAAGGCAAGAAGTCTATTTTGTCGATAATTATTTTTGTTCCGTTGATTTTTTATTTTATTCTTTTTATCTATTTTCGATTCATATGAATGACTGAATGCTTCAATATGAAAAGGTTCCATTTTCTCGATCATGTATTCCATCCTGTATTTTAGATTATATAAAGACTTTACACCGCAGTTGGCACAACTTCAATAGAACAACTCGGCGACATTCACCCAGGCTAAAGACTTCCTGAATCGGAGCCTTTCCCTTGCCCTCCCCACATTCACACTGTCCCGGCAGATCTCGCTCGTACCCTACTCAGTCCTTATCATCGTTATTTCAGTCCTCACTTTGAGATTCTCACCATCGCTTGTGATCAGGATTCAACCTGCGGATAAACTGTTATAGATCCGCACGCCTCCACTCTCCCGTTTTTCGCTTACCCACTATATACAGTACCTTTGCCACATACATGAACATACTATATGTAGTGCTCAGACTTGATGAGCTCCGTAAACGAATCCGGAAACTAGGATCCTTAACTGCGTTAATATCCGTATTTCTTCTAAAACTAACGCAAAAAGGATCCTACGTCAGATATTTATTTTCGATGCAGTCTGAATCGCAACGGTAATAATCTGATCAATGGTACTGTTACTGATTTGATTCTCTAATTTTTTATTATTAATTCCTAAAGTCAGTTACGTTTCAGATGCGGAAGGGCTGACTGGAGGAGGAAAAGCTTCAATAGGGGTCCTCTTCAAGCTACGGCCGTTCTGTCAGCCTTGCGTTTCTCGCGTTTTTGAGCTATTTCAATGCCTGCATCGAATGAGTCACGAAATGTTTCTGATAGATCTGATCTGCTCCCCGTTGATTAATACACCCCGAAGTTAGTAATGTCTTCATAAACCACATGAGGACATCCCCATGAGGAAGCGTTTTTCCGACGAACAGATCATCAGTATTCTCCGCGAAGCGGAAGCCGGAGTTTCTGCCCGTGAGCTCTGCCGCAAGCACGCCATTTCCGATGCCACTTTCTACACCTGACGCAAGAAGTTTGGTGGCATGGAAGTTCCTGAGGTGAAGCGGCTTAAATCTCTTGAAGAGGAGAACGTCCGCCTCAAGAAGCCGCTTGCTGAAGCCCGGCTGGATAAGGAGGCGCTTCAGGTGGCTCTGTGGCGAAAGTACTGACGACAGACCAGAAGCGGGAAGCAGTGGTGTTGATGTGTGATGCGACCGGTCTGTTGCAACGTCGTGCCTGCAGGCTTACAGGTTTGTCCCTGCCGACCTGCCGTTATGACGCTCAGCGTCCATCTGCTGATGCACATTTATCAGAGCGTATTACTGAGCTGGCGCTTGAACGCAGACGTTTTGGTTATCGGCGCATCTGGCAGGTGCTGCGTCGGGAGGGCCTTCACGTCAATCACAAGCGGGTATACCGTATTTACCACCTTAATGGACTGAGCGTAAAATGCAGACAACGCCGTAAAGGACTGGCGACCGAGCGGTTTCCGCTTCTGCGCCCGGATGCGCCGAACCTGACATGGTCGATGGATTTCGTTATGGACGCACTGGCCAATGGTCGCAGGATCAAGTGCCTGACCTGTGTGGATGATTTCGCGAAGGAGTGTCTGACGATCACCGCTGCTTTCGGTATTTTAGGCGTTCAGGTTACGCGTATTCTGGACAGCATCGCGCTGTTTCGGGGCTATCCGGTGACAATAAGAACCGATCAGGTCCCGGAGTTTAAATGCCGCGCGCTCGATCAATGGGCCTTTGAGCATGGCGTGGAACTACGGCTTATCCAGCCGGGCAAGCCGACTCAGAACGGATTTATTGATAGTTTCAACGGGCGATTCAGAGATGAATGCCTGAACGAGCACTGGTTCAGCGATATTACTTATGCCAGGAAAACGATTAATGACTGGCGACAGGATTATAACGAGTGCCGTCCCCATTCATCGCTGGATTACCAGACGCCAGCTGAATTTGCAGCGGACTGGTGAAACGGGAAATATGAAGAAAAACCAACCGACATTACTAACTGAAGGTTGTATTTAATCCTAGGGGCAGGTCAATTGAAAGACTCAAAGAGGATGAGGAACAATATACGGTATTATTAAATAGCGTTGGTGAGCATATGGAAGCTACCATGTAGCGATTTGAGTTTGGTACATTGCAATCGCTTTTATAAATTTAGGCTCCCGGAACAGGAGCCTTTTTAGAATTACAAAGCGTGAAACTTGTGAAAGTCAATCAGTGAAACGCAACTTGGCTTTACGTTCTTGCATGTTGACTCCATGGTTAATTCTTTGGTTACCGCAGATATAACAAGAACATGCACAAGGCGTACGATAAGTTTTCCCTACGACGGCAGAATTCGGTATTTGAACCGTTGCAGCTATATATTTTTTGCGCTTAGATTTTAATCGATATACCTGACGACGACGCCAGGCTCTACTTCTAACCATTTCAACTTACTCCAATTTCCGGGCGCGGCGTTGTACCGCGTCCCTATTTGCGCATGGAGTTCGATATCAATTTGATTCTTCAAGAACACCCCGAAATCTATCAATGGTGAAAAAAATTATAACAATCTCTGCCCAGTAGGTGAATCTTCTTAGCCTTACTAAGATAAGACAAATGTAAAGTTTGATGAGTGTAATATATGTTTTTTTACATAAAATTTTACTTAGTTTCTTATTTTTAGTATATTTCATTGAAATTTAATGATTTTTATATTTATTTTATTTATCAGGTAAATAGAACCCTTTTAAGAATAGCGCTTTGCTAACGTAGAATATGAAACCCTGCTTCGGCAGGGTTTTTTGTTTATCCCATCTGCTGAAATACGCACCATGAACCCACATTGGCACCGTTTCGGTGCGCGCATTGCCCGCTCAAAAAAGTCACCCAAAGTGGCTCTTCATCGTAACATTCAGATAAATAAAGAAAATGATAACTGGCACGGTTTGTGCCTACATTGATGTATACACTCATGTAGGCAAGGTGACCGGCAATGACTCAGTACCAATCAGCAAAATGTATGCAGGGGATGGCCGTGGCGCCGCACTCGCTGGCTGCGGAAAGCGCGGTGGCGGTGCTGCGCGAAGGCGGCAACGCGGTTGAAGCGATGGTGGCAGCGGCTGCCACCATCGCCGTGGTCTACCCGCACATGAATGGCATTGGCGGCGACGGTTTTTGGTTGATTTCTACACCGGGACACGAGCCGGTGGCGATTCAGGCCTGCGGGTTTGCGGCACAAAAAGCGAGCCTCGATTTTTACCGCCAGGCAGGCTATCAACACATTCCCGTGCGCGGGCCGCTGGCAGCCAACACCGTGGCTGGGACGGTATCCGGTTGGGAACAGGCGCTGGCGTGGGCTGAACAAAATACGGCGAATAGCCCCCTTCCTTTGCCTCGGCTGTTAAAAGATGCCATCCACTATGCGCGTCAAGGCGTACCGGTTTCGCCTGGTCTGCATCAGCAAATCAGCTCGCGGCTGGCGCAACTGCATCAGCATCCCGGCTTTTGTGGCCTGTTTGCGCCATCAGGCAAAGCGTTAGATGTGAATGAGCTGTTGTTGCAACCTGCGCTGGCAAACACGCTTGAGCGATTAGCGACCCACGGATTAGCGGATTTCTACCACGGTGAAACCGCACGGTTGATGAGTGCTGAACTGGAGGCCGCAGGCAGCCTGCTGCGTTTTACTGACTTTGACCGTTTTCGTGCCTCACAGGTGAAACCGCTGGCGCTGCAAACCGATGTGGGAACGGTCTATAACCTGCCGCCGCCGTCGCAGGGACTGGTGTCATTGCTCATCACCGGTATTCTTGAACAGCAGCGTAAAAAGGGCGTGATAACTGACGAGGCCGACTTTATTCATCAGTGCGTGGAGGCCACCAAGCTGGCCTTCAACCTGCGCGATCGTCATATCACCGATCCGGCGCATATGACGCTCGATCCGCAGTCTTTACTGACCGCCGACAGTATTCGCGAACTGAGTGCGCAAATCGCCGTCGACCGCGCGCTACCATGGGGTAAAGGACGCGGTCCGGCCGATACCATTTGGATGGGCGTTATCGATGGTTCGGGGACAGCCGTTAGCTTTATTCAGAGTATCTATCACGAATTTGGCAGCGCGGTGATCCTGCCGGACAGCGGCGTTATCTGGCAAAACCGTGGCAGCAGTTTTTCGCTGGATCCCAACGCGACCAACCCCCTGCAGCCGGGGCGACTCCCGTTTCATACCCTCAACCCTGCGCTGGCGCGGCTCGCCGACGGCAGCGTGCTGGTTTACGGCAGCATGGGCGGCGATGGCCAGCCGCAAACGCTGGCAGCGGTCTTCGACCGTATTGTCTACCAGAAAATGACGCCTCAGGCGGCCATCACCGCCCCGCGCTGGCTCCTCGGCCGCACCTGGGGTGAAAGCAGCGACACTCTTAAGATTGAAAGCCGTCATAGAGCGGCGACTACCGACACCCTCAAACAGTACGGCCATGACGTCGAGATCTACCCCCCTTATGACGACCTCATGGGGCATGCCGGAGCTATTCTCCGGCATCGCAACGGCATGCTGGAAGGCGGCAGCGACCCACGCAGCGACGGCGGTGTAGCCCGCTGGTAACCCCAGCATTTTCCAAAAGAAACATTGCAGGAATGATGAGGTGCGCGATGCGCACCCGCTTTCTGGCGACCTTTTTTCGTCTATTGGAGCGTAATATGACCGTTCTTAGAGAACCTTTGGTAGCGCCAAAATTTGGCAAATGGACGCAGCTTATCCTCGGCCTTATCTGCATGGCATCCATCTCCAGCCCGCAGTATGTCTGGACATTGTTAACCAAACCGCTGACCGAAAAGCTGGGCGTAGGATTACCCGAGTTGCAGGTGACGTTCTCGCTGCTGATTATTTTGCAGACCTTCTTTTCACCGTTTCAGGGGCGTCTGGTAGAGCGCTTTGGCCCGCGTCTGCTGATCTCTATCGGTACCGTGATGGCCGGGTTGAGCTGGGTGCTTTCCGCGCATATTAACGGCCTGATGGCGCTGTATCTGGTGTATGGCTGTATTGGCGGGCTGGGCACCGGGATTGTCTATATCGGCGTGGTGGGGCTGATGGTGAAATGGTTCCCGCAAAACCGCGGTTTTGCCGCCGGCGCCGTGGCGGCAGGGTACGGAATGGGGGCGATTTTAACCACTTTCCCTATCGCGATTTCGCTGGGCAGCTATGGCCTTGAGCAGACGATGACGGTGTTCGGTTTGATTTTTGCCGCCGTCGGCCTGCTGGCAAGCCAGGGGTTAAGCCTGCCGCCGAGCATGGCGGCGATGCCGGTCAGCCGTAAAGTTGCGCAAAGCACTCGCCAGTTCAATTCGCGGGAGATGCTGCGCCAGCCGCTGTTCTGGCTGATGTTTGCGATGATGGCGATGATGTCGACTTCCGGCTTGATGGTGACGTCACAAATGGCGGTATTTGCTGAAGACTTTGGCATCAGTAAGGCCGTGGTATTCGGTATGGCGGCGCTGCCGCTGGCGCTGACCATCGATCGTTTTACCAACGGCTTAACGCGCCCGCTGTTTGGTTTTATCTCGGACCGCTACGGCCGGGAGAAAACCATGTTTATCGCCTTTGCGCTGGAAGGCTGCGCGATGACGCTGTGGTTGGCCTGCCGCGAAGATCCGCTGCTGTTTGTGCTGCTCTCCGGCGTGGTGTTTTTCGGCTGGGGTGAAATTTTCTCCCTGTTCCCATCGACGTTAACCGATACTTTTGGCAGCGAACATGCCGCCTCTAACTACGGCTGGCTGTATATCTCACAGGGCATTGGCTCCATTTTTGGTGGGCCACTGGCGGCGCTGCTGTATCAACACACGCAGGGTTGGCACGTGGTCTTTGGCTGTGCGATAGCCCTTGATTTCATCACTGCCGGGCTGGCACTGTGTGTATTAAAACCCTGGCGTGCGCGGTTTATCCGCCAGCATAGCTAATTGCGGAGTATTCCATGACGGCAATGACATCTGAACCCACGCCGCTGCTTGCACACTCGGAGCGAGTCTACCTGCAGCTACGGCAGGAAATTTACCAGTTCGTTCTCCTGCCCGGCGACCGCTTTACCGAGGTGGACATTGCCCGTCGCCTGGGGTGCTCCCGCACGCCGGTGCGTGAAGCGCTGCTGCTGCTGCAAAATGAAGGGCTGGTACGGCGCTGCTTGCGTAACGGATGGGAGGTCTTCCCGATCGATTTTGACGTATACGAGGATCTCTATGAGACGCGTGCGCTGATCGAGATGAATTCGGTCAGAAGCCTGTGCAGCTCGCCATCACCGAAGGTCAACCGGGATGTGCTGGCGAGCCTTAGGGCTATTTGGTTGGTTGCGCCGGAAGCCCAGCTTCTGGAGTGCGATAATATCGCCTCTTTAGATGAGCAGTTTCACATTGCTCTGACCGAGGCCGCGGGTAACCGGGAATTGGCTTCGATCCTGACCAACATTACCAACCGCATCCGCATCATGCGTCGGCTCGACTTCGAATACGAAACGCGAATTACGCAAACCTACAAGGAACATGCGGAACTGCTGGATGCGATTGAACAACGGGATGAGGAACGGGCCGTGGCGCTGATCTCCGCGCACATCAAGGATGCCTACAAAGGTGCCAGCACCATTACCCTGCGCCGTTTGCAGGGCGTTCGCGCGCAGCACATACGTTAATCGCGGCAAGGTAGCCGTTTTGCTGCCATCCGGTAGAGTTGAAAATACCGGATGCGCAGCGCTTATCAGGATAGTCGGTCAGGCACTTTTATCGGCCGCCGGGAGAATCGGCGGTTTGCCCGTCGCCGCTCGCTTACGATTCATTTCGTCGAGGATCAGTCGATAAGCGATGTAATATTTATAGATATTACTGACGTAGGTGACCGTTTCGGCGCCAATCTTTTCGGCGGCGAGATTCTCCACGTTGCCAAACCAGATGTTGGGATCAAAGCCGCGTTTTTGGGTTTCAGCCCGAAGACGAGCGATACGTGCGGGGCCGGCGTTATAGGAGGCGAACGAGAACAAGGCTTTGTCCAACTGGGTCATCGGTTGGTCGCCGTAGTAACGGTCGATCATCCAGCGCATATATTTCACCCCGGCGTGAATGTTGGGATCGAGCTGCTTGATATCGCCAACCTTCAGTTCTTTACCGGTTTTTGGCATGACCTGCATCACGCCGATCGCACCGACATGGCTGCGCACCGACTGATCGAGCCTCGACTCCTGGTAGCCCTGGGCGGCCATCAGCAGCCAGTCGACGTCGTAACGATCGCCGTATTTCCTGAATACCTCGACCATTTTCAAAAACTTGCGCCGCTCTTTTTCGGCGGCGGCATTTTTGACGTATTTAGCACTTTTCAGATAACGCAGCAGCAGCGTGTTGCCCAGCGTGCTGCCCTGGCGATGGTCTTTCACAAAGTGATTGAGCTCGGCCAGCAGCAGCGGGTTATCTTTGCGTACGGCCCAGGCGATGCCGCCATCATTGCGCAGTACCACATCCTCATGCACCGTAATTTTCGGGAAGACTTGTTTCCAGAATAGCGCTTTGTGGCGATCGACCACGGTCAAGGGAATGAGCCCGGCGTTAAGCATCTCCAGCAGATCCTCATCCTCCAGTGCTTCAGGCGCGGGTTTGATCATCACCGGAGGCCGTTTCTCTTTAGTCAACCGCGCGTTCAGCGCCAGCAGACTTTCGTAATAGCTCGATGAGAGGCGCACAAATACCGTTTTTCCGGCGAGATCGTCGACACTTTTCACCGTGGGCGAACCGGGTCCGGAGATCAGCAGTTCCTGAATCCCACTGTAGAGCGGGTCGGTGAAGGCGACCTCTTTTTGACGTGCGGATGTGATGGTCAGGTTGGCCGCGGCGATATCCCCTTTACCCTCATTCAGAGCGGTAAACAGCGTATCCCGAGTGACCGGCACAAAGATAATACGCACTTTGAGATGCCGCTGTTTGAGCTTTTTATCTTTGGCTAATTGCGCGTTCAGGCTGCGCTCATAGGCCGCAAAAATATCGTGAGTTGCCCCGCGCTGTTGGCCTTTGTTGATGAAAAAGAACGTCTTGCTGTAGGTTGTTAAGACTCGAATCACCCGCCTGTCGAGCATACCTGGAAGATCGCCTGTCCAGGGTTGCATGATGGTCTCGATATTCACCTCTAAGGTGTCGGAGGCCACTTTTTTTTCCTGGGCAGCGTAGGCAGGAAAGGCCAGCAGCAGGGCGCTAAGACAGGGGATAATGAAACGATGAAAAGGGATGGCGTTCATGGTGCGGCACTCCGCAGGGCGCATCCCTTAATTTTAGTCGAGCGGCACTAAAAAGCCTGGCGTTGTCAGGGCTTTTTCTCGTGGGATTCAGACAATAAAAAACCCCGATAAATCGGGGTTCATACACGTTAGTCGGCGCTTAGTACATCGCGACAGGCCATTCCGGCGGCGCGTGGCTCATGACTTCAACCATCACATCTTTGATATTGTTCAGGATGGTGCTGATATCGACCAGCGTAATACCCAGCAACCCCGTTGCAAACCAACAGGCCGCAGCAACGCCCAGCATACCGCTGATGACCGCCAGCCCGGCGTAGTCTGACTTACGAAGTTGAATTTTCAGGGTACTGGCGATAAACATCAGTACCGCGCTGGTTAACGGCCAGCGTAACAGCGCGACGCCCGCGGTAATGGAAACCATGAGACCTTATCCTCAAAGATAAACAAGACATTGCCCTGACAGCGCATTGTTTATTGAGGCCCGAGGCGCTCTGGCTATCTGAAGGCATTCAAAGTTGAGATGAAACAGCGTTCCTGTTTCAATCGATAGTGTGAACTATATCACATTTGGCGTTTTATTCACCAGAGGTAGGCGCAGGATTTTTGTCAACACAATAACCATATTTATTGCATGGTTATGTTGCTGCCGCGCAGGCGCAGCGACAGCAATCTGAAGGCATTAAGCGGAAATTTGGTGACGATAGTCCGTTGGCGTGCGGTCAAACTCGCGGCGGAAGACGCGCGAGAAAGTTTGCTGCGAGACATAGCCAAGGTCCATAGCGATATCAAATATTGGGCGCTGGGTGGTGCGTAGCGCCTCTGCTGCCAGCAACAGACGGCGTTGGCGAATGTAATCTCCCAGCGTCTGATGCATCACCGTGCGGAACATCCGCTGCAGGTACCACTTCGAATAACCTGATTTTTTCGCCACGATATCGATGTTAAGCGGTTGCTCGATATGTTCATCAATCCATTCAATTAGCGTCTGAATAATTTCCCGATGGGACATAAGGCTCTCCCCGTTGTCTATTTTTGCGTCGATTTCTGTTCTGCTGGCGAGTATAATTCCTCAAGTTAACTTGAGGTAAAGCGGATTATGGAAAAAAAATCGACGCGCATAAAAACGCTGCTTTCGCCCGGTGATGTAGCGAAACGAACTGGCGTTGCGGTATCAGCATTACATTTTTATGAGAGCAAAGGGCTTATTCGTAGCACAAGAAATAGCGGTAATCAGCGGCGCTATAAGCGCGATGTTCTGCGCTATGTGGCGATCATAAAAATCGCCCAGCGACTGGGCATTCCGCTATCGACCATCGGTGACTCGTTTAGCGTCCTGCCGGAAAACCATACTCTGGGGCCGAAAGACTGGAAGCATTTCACTACCCAGTGGCGCGAAGAACTGGATAAGCGCATTCATGCAATGGAAGCGCTGCGCGATCAGCTCAATGGCTGTATTGGCTGTGGCTGTATGTCGCTGCGCGACTGTCCGTTGCGTAACCCTGGCGATAAGTTGGGCGAAGAGGGGACCGGCGCGCGCCTGTTGGAAGATGAATAACCCGCCGCGATCCCCGTCCGGGGATTGCGACATTTTTGCCATAGAATTGTTGCCAGATTGCGCATTCACGATAACGTTTGCGCATGGCTTGACCATTTCTTCATCGGCAATCGTTAATTTTGATTAAGCAGGGCAAACTTCTGTTGAAAAAGAGGGTGTAAAAGCCAGATAATCGTTTGCCTCGAATTTTCGGACGCATCTTACGTCGAAAATGACCAGGCTCACCTCATGACGCAGTCGCGTCAATGAGGAATTCCGATTCTCGTATTGTCTGCGCGGAGTTAATCGTTTGCTTTTTTGTGGCTCCCCTATTGCCGCAATGTAGCACATGGAGATGACGCTTAGCTGGCAGTGGATGTTCCACCACGCAGACCAACGAATGATAAAAACTCTCAGGGGATGTTTTCTATGTCTACGCCTTCAGCGCGTACCGGCGGTTCGTTAGACGCTTGGTTTAAAATTTCTGCACGTGGTAGCTCCGTTCGTCAGGAGGTTGTCGCCGGTCTTACGACTTTCCTGGCGATGGTTTACTCGGTGATCGTGGTTCCGGGAATGCTCGGTAAAGCCGGTTTCCCGCCAGCGGCAGTTTTCGTGGCGACCTGTCTGGTTGCCGGTGTGGGGTCTATCGTCATGGGGCTGTGGGCGAACCTGCCTCTGGCCATTGGCTGCGCGATTTCACTGACCGCCTTCACCGCCTTTAGCCTGGTATTGGGCCAGCAGATCAGTATTCCGGTCGCCCTGGGCGCCGTATTCCTGATGGGCGTACTGTTTACCGTCATCTCCGCTTCCGGTATTCGTAGCTGGATTTTGCGCAATTTGCCGCAGGGGATTGCGCACGGGACCGGCATCGGTATCGGCCTGTTCCTGCTGCTGATCGCGGCAAACGGCGTGGGCATGGTGGTGAAGAACCCAATCGACGGTCTGCCGGTGGCGCTGGGTCAGTTTGACAGCTTCCCGGTGATCATGACGCTGATTGGCCTGGCGATGATTATCGGCCTGGAGAAAATGAAGGTTCCGGGCGGGATCCTGCTGACCATTATCGGTGTTTCCATCGTGGGCCTGATTTTCGACCCGAACGTGCACTTCTCCGGTATCTTCGCCATGCCGTCGCTGAGCGATGACAACGGCCATTCGCTGATTGGCAGCCTGGATATCATGGGCGCATTGAACCCTGTGGTTCTGCCAAGCGTGCTGGCGCTGGTGATGACCGCAGTGTTTGATGCCACCGGGACTATCCGTGCGGTAGCCGGGCAGGCGAACCTGTTGGATAAAGATGGCCAGATCATCAACGGCGGCAAAGCGCTGACCACTGACTCCCTGAGCAGCGTGTTCTCGGCTGTGGTGGGTGCGGCTCCGGCGGCGGTCTATATCGAATCCGCAGCGGGTACGGCGGCAGGCGGTAAAACCGGTTTAACTGCCGTGACCGTTGGCATCCTGTTCCTGCTGATTCTGTTCCTCTCTCCGCTGTCCTACCTGGTCCCAGGTTACGCCACCGCTCCGGCGCTGATGTACGTGGGTCTGCTGATGCTGAGCAACGTGGCGCGTATCGATTTCAACGACTTCGTTGATGCGATGTCAGGCCTTATCACCGCGGTGATGATCGTGCTGACCTGTAACATCGTGACCGGCATCATGATCGGCTTCGCAACCCTGGTTATCGGCCGTGTGGTTTCCGGTGAATGGCGTAAGCTGAACATCGGTACCGTGGTGATCGCCGCGGCGCTGGTTATCTTCTACGCGGGCGGTTGGGCGATTTAATCTCGTCATCGCCGTCTAAAAAACCCGCCAACCGGCGGGTTTTTTGTTTGGGCTACGGGGTAGTACTTTTTTTCCATTTTCAGCCGCACCTCGTTTCCTTTTGCGTTACTCTGGTAACCGTATAATAAGAAGCACGACGCTTCATGTTTTGAATAATAAGACAACGCTGTAAACAGGGAACGCATGGAAATATTCTTTACCATACTCATCATGACCCTCGTGGTTTCGCTGTCTGGGGTGGTCACACGCGTACTGCCATTCCAGGTCCCACTTCCGTTAATGCAAATTGCCATCGGCGCGATGCTTGCGTGGCCGACTTTCGGTTTGCATGTTGAATTCGACCCCGAACTGTTCCTCGTGCTGTTCATCCCGCCGCTGCTGTTTGCCGACGGCTGGAAAACGCCAACGCGCGAGTTTATCGAACACGGCAGGGAGATCCTCGGGCTGGCGCTGGCATTAGTGCTGGTAACGGTGGTGGGGATTGGTTTTCTGATTTACTGGATAGTACCGGGTATCCCGCTCATCCCAGCGTTCGCGCTGGCGGCGGTGCTGTCACCGACCGATGCGGTCGCGCTCTCCGGTATCGTTGGCGAAGGGCGTATCCCGAAAAAAATCATGGGCATTTTGCAGGGCGAGGCGTTGATGAACGACGCCTCTGGCCTGGTATCGCTAAAATTTGCCGTTGCGGTGGCGATGGGGACCATGGTCTTTACCGTTGGCGGCGCCACGGTCGAGTTCCTGAAAG
>PPYF01188198.1_pt1 | contig 31536 bp, 25 predicted proteins | sample 1559871 | NCBI WGS metagenome assembly PPYF01 (sample SAMN08240021, study PRJNA423297) | Human gut metagenome, whole genome shotgun sequencing project.
GGTATGCCATGTCAACGATTATTATGGATCTATGCAGTTATACGCGGCTAGGGTTAACCGGATACCTGGCCAGTCGTGGAGTGAAGAAACGAGATATTGACAATGTTGAGAGCGTAGAAGCACTTACTGAAGTTTGCGCGGCTCGCCGTCCATCTGTCGTGTTTATTAATGAGGACTGCTTCATCCACGATGTGCAGAGTAGCTTGCATATCAAGCAGATCATTAATCAACATCCCAGGACTTTGTTCATTGTTTTTATGGCCATTGCCAATATTCATTTTGACGAATACCTGATGGTGCGGAGTAATCTGCTAATAAGTTCCAAATCGATAAAACCGGAAACCCTGGATAGCATTCTGGGGAATTATCTGAAAAAAGAAAAATCAGATGTAAAGCAGACTAATATGTCTACTCTGTCATTAAGCCGGACAGAATCAAGTATGTTGAAAATGTGGATGTCGGGACAGGGAACGATTCAGATTTCCGATCAGATGAATATTAAAGCAAAAACTGTATCGTCACATAAGGGTAATATTAAGAAGAAAATAAAAACGCATAACAAACAGGTTATCTATCATGTTGTGCGCCTAGCAGAAAATGTCACCTCGGGCATTTTCGTCAATATGCGCTAGGATATCCAGGCAGGGAAACTGGCGGTAGCCCTACCGCCAGATGCTCGATTACGATTCGCTTTTTTCTACAAATATCCCATCAGGATGGCCCACTTCGTTGAAAAACCATATCCCCAACGGATAATCTTCCAGCGCGACCAGATACATCGTCCCTTCATTGAACTGTTCAATGGCCAGCACCACACCGGAGCGACGCGGCCCCCCATCGGTTTTGACCGTCACACGATCGTTAACTTGCATAAACGTCTCTCCTGATTGGTTTTTCCCAGTGTAGAACAAAATGGTCGTGCTGACAGCGGCTCCGCAAACCAACTGACTAAATATCCACCAATGCAAAAAACGAACAAAAAATGAGCAGCATCGTACAACGAATGTATAATTATACAGGGAACGGTAAAAAGGGTATCTGTGATGAAATCTGCGATCGATCCTCCTGAGATCAACGTCGATGCGCTACTGGCGGCCATCAACGAAATCAGCGAAAGTGAAATCCACCGTTCGTCGAACGATCCACACCACGTGAGCGTCGACGGTCGTGAATACCATACCTGGCGTGAACTGGCGGAAGCCTTCGAGCTGGATGTACACGACTTCAGCGTGACCGAAGTGACGCGCTGACGGCAAAAAAAATCCCGACACATCTGCGTCGGGATCAACCTTGCCGAAGCAAGAAGCATTGAAATATTCGTTACATCAGGAAACCTGACGTGGCTGAAACATTATAGTTGTTTATGTGGAATGACAAGAATTATTCACCTAGTAAATATATATGACCTCTCAGTCATTCGTCGTTTCTTGTTTTAATCACATCGAGATAAATCATATAGATGGCGATTTCAGATAACCTGGATTATTGTTAATTTTTTGAGATTATTCTTATTACAATACTTATCCATAAGCTAAATTTATGATTTTCGCTTCTACGGCTACGTCAATCAGCCTTCAGCACACACCCGGTTACGGCCGCCCTGTTTCGCCTGATACAGGCGACGGTCGGCGATTGACTGAAGATGTTGGAAATCATAGCGCTGCAGCTCTTCGCTACTGCACACGCCTAACGAGGCGCTCACCCGCAGCGTTTGATTGCGGCTGATGAGAATTTCCCGACTATAGATGCTCTCACGAATGCGCTCAGCAATCACCAGAGCCTGTTCCAGCGACGTTTCCGGCAGCACGATACAAAATTCTTCACCGCCAACGCGCCCGGCGATATCCGACTTGCGCACTTTATTGAGGATCACCCGGCCAATATGAATCAGTACCCGGTCTCCGGCCTGATGACCATATTGATCGTTAATGCGCTTGAAGTGGTCCAGATCCAACTGAATCACCGACAACGGCGCGCCCAATTGCTGGCTGGCAGCAAGCGCTTTACCGGCTCGCTCAAACAGCGCCGCACGGTTATACAGGCGGGTCAGCATATCGTGCCAGGCTCGCCACTCTAAGGAATCCTGCAGCGACGACATATTGCGTACCATGCGGCGGATGACGGCCCAGGAGATAAGCAGCATGGAGGTAAACAGTATCCACGGCAGGGTTAGCGCGATACTGATGCTGCCAAAGTCGCCGCGGATCCCTTCCTCCAGGCTATGAATACGCAACAGCACACCGTCGAAATTGCGCAACTTTTCCCAGCTGATGTAGCGGGAAAGCTGGCGAACGCTGCCCTCGTTATCGTGCTCGTAGGCATACGCCAGCTGTGCCTGGATCTCTTGCGAAAGCTGCGTGCGCTTTTGCGGATTCTCTTCGGATGAGGCAATCAGGTTCATCCGCCGATCGTAGAGCTGATATTCCCCCTCCGCTTCCCCTTCAACAGACTGCATCAGGAATTGGGTCATCTCATTAACTGATAGCTGGATGGCCAACACGCCGAACCAGTATTGGTCGTAATCGAGAGGCGCAGAAGCGGTCACCATCTGCGCCACCGGCACTTTATCGCGACTGAAGGTGGTGTTCCATTTCACGCCGCGATTCGGGTTATCCCGCTGTGACTGCTGGATAAACCACGGGCTGGTGGCCAATTTGTAATAGTACTCGGTGATGCTGTTGCCCTGATCCTGTTCGGTGCTGAGATAGAATCCGGCGCGCGAAACGTACAGCATATGAGTATCAAAACGGGAGAGATGCTGACGCGTAATGGCAGAGAGGCGCAGCAGATAGCCAAGCTCAATGGTTGCCATGAACTCGTTGCCGAGCAGCGCATTATCGCGCGACAAGAGATTGGTATGTTCGACAAAATCGTCTGAGACGCCGTTTAACGGCAACGTGCGGTTGTTGTTTAGCGAGATCCGCCAGTCGGCAAGCGCACGCTTGCGCTCAAACTCCTGCTCAGCGGTGTGCAGAACTTCAAAGGCCAGTGGAACCTGCAGCGCCGACTCCATACCATTGCGAAAAAACAGCAAGCGGTCAGTATTGAACTGCAACTGCGCGTCCATGTCGTTGGCGACGTTTTTCAGGTTATTGCGCTGGCTGGAGATGTACGCATCCTCCAGCACAATGGTTTCGCGCCAGGTCAACAACGTGGAGAAAAACAGCACCACCAGAAAGCAGATATTGACGACACGTTCGGGGCTAACCCGACGCGTGAGGCGCGCCCACCATCCTGACGAAGCCGCCGTGCTGGCAGTCATGGGACGCACATAGGCCTCCTGACACTCGCAGACCCATCCCACATCCCATTATTGCGCTGCTGAGAATTCATACTGCTCCATTACACATCGCTACGACAAAGAACCCAATAACAACGGTTCTAAAACGCCCGGCAATTGCCGGGCGTAAACACGGTTATAATGCCTTTTCCTGCTGGCGTGTAGGGCCGTGAATCAGCTCATCTTCGCGGAATGCTTCCCGTTTGACGCCGAAACCATCATACCAACGACACTCCACCATACCGCTAGCATATCCCGTTACCACCATCCGCGGCCCACCGTTTTTGGGCCGAACTTCATCGCTGACCAAAAAGACCATTACTGCCTCCGGTATCAGGGTGAAACTGTTTCACCTTAGCCTATTCACGGCCCCTTTGCGTAGCGGAATTGGATTATTTACGCCGGCTTTTTACGCAGGCTGGCGATGAGATTCACCCCCGCCAGCACCACGGCGCCAATCATAAAACCCAGCACCAGATTTGCCAGCGTCGGCAGCACCATGGCTAACCATGCCGCCTGCTGCCCGGCAAAGCCTTCGATAGCATGGTGCAACGGCGCCACGCCGTGAACCACAATACCGCCGCCCACCAAAAACATCGCCAGCGTCCCCACCACCGAGAGCGTTTTCATCAGCCATGGCGCGACCACCAGCAACCCTTTACCCAGTCCCTGAGCCAACACGCTGCGCTTCTCCGCCAGCCAGTAGCCCATATCATCCAGTTTGACGATCACCCCAACAAGGCCGTAGACCCCCACGGTCACCAGCAGGGCGATGCCGGATAAAATCAGCACCTGGTTGAGCAATGGCGCTTGCGCCACAATACCCAACGTAATGGCCACAATTTCCGCCGACAGAATAAAGTCGGTACGAATGGCGCCTTTGACTTTATCGCGCTCGTAGACAGCCGGATCCTGCTGGGCAATGGCCTCCAGACGCTGCTGACGAGCGGCATCATCCCCCTTATGCTTACGCGCCTGCAGGGTATGCAGCACCTTCTCCACGCCTTCAAAGCACAGATAGGCCCCGCCAATCATCAGTAGCGGCGTGACCGCCCAGGGAATAAAAGCGCTGATCAGTAGCGCCAACGGAACCAGAATCACCTTGTTAAGCAGCGACCCCTTTGCCACGCTCCACACCACCGGCAATTCGCGGTTGGCGCGCACGCCCGACACCTGCTGTGCGTTCAGCGATAAATCATCACCCAGCACGCCGGCGGTTTTTTTGGCCGCCAGTTTGCCCATCATCGAGATATCGTCCAGTAAGGTTGCGATATCATCTAATAAGGTTAATAAACTACTTCCCGCCACAAGCAACATCCTTCCTTTTGTTATTGATAACAAAGTATGAAGCAAAAAAGCGCAGGGCGTAAGAGATACATATTTATAACATAAGAATAACATCAACCCCTTAATTAAAGCACTCGCCAGCGAACTCGTTTTGGCGTTTACTATCAGCCTGCTTGCTATTATGCCGTGAGGAAGTATGCGTATTAAACAACTGTTACCGCTGGTCGGCGCGCTGTTCGCGCTGTATATCATCTGGGGGTCGACCTATTTTGCCATTAGCATTGGCGTGGCGAGCTGGCCCCCGCTGATGATGGCGGGCGTGCGCTTCCTGTCGGCGGGCGTGCTACTGATGATGTATCTGCTGGCGACCGGGCATCGCCTGCCGCCACGCGGACCGCTGCTCAACGCGGCGCTGATTGGTGTTTTGCTGCTCGCGGTGGGTAATGGCATGGTGACGGTGGCGGAACATCAACACGTGCCTTCAGGTATTGCCGCCGTGATGGTGGCCACCGTACCGCTGTTTACGCTGTGCTTTAGCCGCTTTTTCGGCATCGCCACCCGTAAGCTGGAATGGCTGGGGATCGCCATCGGTCTGGCCGGCATCGTGCTGTTGAACAGCGGCGGCAACCTTAGCGGCAACCCGTGGGGTGCGCTGCTGATTCTGATTGGTTCTCTGAGCTGGGCGTTTGGTTCGGTGTACGGCTCGCGTATCACGCTGCCGACCGGCATGATGGCGGGCGCGATCGAAATGTTAGCCGCCGGTATTGTGCTGATGCTGGCCTCGTTGCTGAGCGGCGAACGCCTGACGACGTTACCGGATCTCCACGGTTTCCTGGCGGTGGGCTATCTGGCGATTTTCGGTTCTATCATCGCCATCAATGCCTATATGTATCTGATTCGAAACGTCACCCCCGCCGTGGCAACCAGCTACGCTTACGTCAATCCGGTGGTCGCCGTTCTGTTAGGTACCGGTTTTAACGGCGAGCATCTCTCTGCGACCGAGTGGCTGGCGCTGGCGATTATCATTGCGGCAGTGGTGCTGGTGACGTTAGGCAAATATCTGTTCCCGGCGAAAGCGACGGCTACTCCCTGCCCGACGAAGAAAGCAGGTTTAGATTCGTGATCCCCTGAATCCCGATCTGCGCGCTGCCTTCGCCGCCGCAGATCCACTCCTCCAGCCGCTCGCACAGCGCGCTATCGCTTAGCTTCGCTCGTCCGCGTAGCGCGCACTCCCACACCACCAATACCCGCCAGCCCTGTTCGACCAGCAGGCCGATATCTCGTCGATCGCGAGTGACATTAGCGCCAATTTTCGCCAGCCAGAACTCGGTTCGCGTGGCCGGCACCTTAAACAAATAGCAATCATGCTGGTGCCAGAAACAGCCGTGCGTAAAGATGACGCAGCGATAGTCATCGAGCGTGAAATCAGGCCGGCCCGGCAGACGCGTATCCTGAGCCTGCCAGCGTAAACCCAGCTGTTCGAGCAAGGACGCCATCCTTTTTTCAATGGCGGTATTGTGCGTACCGATAGCACGCATATTTTTGCTGCGCGTGGCTTTATCGTGAACGTCCGCCATCCTGCTTCTCCGCATCCCGCTTTTGTACGGCTTGCAAAATACGCGACTCCAGCAGCCTGGCCACGGCGGCAAATACCGGCACAATCACCGAGTTACCAAACTGGCGATAGGCCTGCGTATCCGAGACCGGAATGCGAAAGCGGTAGCCCTGCGGCGATTCAAAGCCCATCAGCCGCGCGCACTCACGCGGTGTCAGGCGGCGCGGTCGGCGTAGCTGATTCTGTGGATCGTCGAAATGTTTTTCGCCCAGTGCGCGATCCCAGCCGCGATCGATAAGGATCTCCGCACCGTCTTTGTAATAGCGTGCCGACAAGGTACGCGCCACGCTGGTGGCTCGCGTGGGATCAACCAGCCCATAGCCAAAGCCGTTGCCCTTTTCCTGATGCTTACGCGCATAGCGATAGAGGTACTTCCACAGCACCGGCGTCAGGATAAATTTGGCATCGACGTTGGGCTCCAGCAATTCGCCAAAGGTCGGGCGACGCGCGGGATAAAGCGCGGGAATATCGCGCAGAGTGAAGCCCTCATGCAGGCCTAAATCCCGACGGAAACCAACCAGCACGATGCGCTCGCGGTGCTGCGGTAAGAAGTGCTGACCGTCGATAATCTTCGGGTCATCGGCCCCCATATCCGCAGCATCGGCAACTTCATAGCCCAGCTCGTCCAGGGTTTGCATGATAATGCGGAAGGTTTTCCCGCCATCGTGACTTTTCAGATTCTTGACGTTCTCCAGCACAAAGACGGGCGGCCTGCGTGCGTCAATAATTCGCACCACGTCAAAAAACAGCGTGCCTTGCGTATCACAGGCAAACCCATGAGCGCGGCCCAGGGCATTTTTTTTCGATACCCCGGCAAGCGAAAACGGCTGGCAGGGAAAGCCCGCGAGAAGAACATCGTGCTGCGGAATACATTGGCGAATATGCGCCTGCGCCTCGGCGTCGCTGACCTCGGTGCGGCCACTCAGCGTGACATCGCGGATGTCGGCGTTAAACCGGTGTTCATGCGGATCGCAGTACCAGTTCGCCTTGTAGGTGCGCAGCGCATGTTTGTTCCACTCGCTGGTAAACACGCACTGGCCGCCAATCGCTTCAAAGCCGTTGCGAATACCGCCGATACCGGCAAAAAGATCGACAAAGCGAAAGGCATAATTCGGATGATGGGCTGGCGGCTTCGGCAGCAACCCGGCAAGATGCGCCTGCTCGTTTTCGCTGAGTCGGGTACTGGCGCGCCCCAGGGCGACGACACGTTTAACAATAGCCGGGCTCCAGTGCTGTTCCCCCACGGCAACCAGCTCGGCGACAACGGTCTTAAGATCGTAAATCTCCAGGATATGCTCCAGCAGCGCCTGAGCGTCCGGCTCGTCGGGTAACGCTACCTCGTTTGATAAGACTCGTTGTTGCATAAATTCGACCAGATACAGAAAAGGAAAAAGAAAGCGCAAATAAAAGTGAGATTATCATAGTTTGCTGGATTCTTGTGGCGCGAATCGCCGCAGTACATCCTCATCCAGCGACAGCCGATCGCCCGCCAGTTCGGCACTCAGCTTTGCCATAAATTGCACCAAAAAATCAGCATTCTGTTGCGCTATTTCCCGCCCCTTCTCGGTTTGCATCGTCGCAGGCAGGCGCAGCAGCTTGGTCTGAAAATGGTCCAGCGCGTAGGCTTTATCATCTAACGTCCGGCGTTCGGCGAAGGGATCGTCGGCATCGAACAGCGCCGTATTCATCGACCCCGAGACGGCAAACACGCGCGCCAGCCCGATAGCGCCCAGCGCCTCTAGCCGGTCGGCATCTTGCACGATGCGGGCTTCTGCCGTTTCTGGAGGAATGCGCGCGCTAAAACTGTGTGCCGCTATCGCATGGGCAACGGCATCGTAACGTTCAGGTGGAAAATGAGGAAAATCACGCTGGAGGATTTCCAGGGTTTGCTGCGCCGCCAGCTGCGAAGAACGCGCGCGATCGGGATGGTTCTTTGGCAGACTGACCAAATCGTGAAAATAGCTGGCCAGCAGGATGACGAGTAAATCGACCGACTGCCCTTCCGCTATCTGTCGCGCGGTGCGCCAGACGCGGCGGAAATGGGCGATATCATGCGACGCATCGCCGCTATATTCATGTGTTTCAAACCAGAACTCAACGTCCTGCTGCCACGCGTTTAAATCCATTTTATTATTGCCTGAGTGAGTATTAGCCCCTCAGCATAGCAATATTAGAAGCGTTCTTCCCGCTCGGTTTGACGAGGGCGCGTATACCAGGCTATCCCGCCGAGCAGCCCACCGACAACGCTCAAGACCAGAAAACCCAGCAGTGCGCCAAGCCACTTACCGCTGGTCGAACCGATTTCACCGTCAATCGTCGCGCCCGGAATGGTCTGCACATCGCTGATAACCCAAATGTAGTGACCCATCGCCCAGACAAAGTAGCCACAAAACGCGTAAAAGACCCACAGCGCCAGCTTGCCTCCTGGGCCACGGTCCATTCTTTCTTCCATAAAAACACTCTCATCACACAAATCATTCAAACGGCCGTCACGGCAATGATGTGACGCAAATCACATTATAACAATTAAAGCGGTACGAGGAAGCCTTCAGTACGGCCTGTAGGCCACGAAGTGTCGGTCACTTGATCTCTGACAAGTTTGTCCCGGCGACCATTTTCTGTGCCACAAAGCGCCTCACTAAGCCGCAGACCCAACGGTTTCTTTACCGACGAGTCTTTATACCGTGTCTTATTTCTCCCTGAAATTCACACCCACTTATATATAAAATCTTATTCTCTTCATCAAAATATTATTTCCTTCTATATTTATAAACATAAAAATCTCTTTGTTTTTTATTTTATCCGTGCCATTATCATCGCCGTTATTAGCCTTTTGTTATGCATCAAGATATTTTTATTTATAACCTTCCCGACTGTATGCCAGTGCAGTCGGGATTTTTTTATTTTCTTCACCTCAAACTAACCATTCAACTAATTTATAAATACACCGCAAAACAATTAAAAATAACATAATGCAATGAATTTCATCAATTTTTATAATGCAAGTTGTTTAATTATATTTATTTTACTATATCTGAAACCTTTTGAAATATTTAATATGATTTTATTACATTTATATCGTGATGAAAATTGAACTCCCACTATATTATCCAAATACGTAACACCGGAGGGTGTTTATATATTCACATGCGTTATCATGCAAAGGAAAATATAATGAAAATGAAAGCACTGGCTCTGCTGGTTCCTGCTTTATTAATGGCAGGCGCGGTAAATGCAGCAGAAATGTATAATAAAAACGGAAATAAAGTAGACCTGTACGGCAAGGTCGATGCTCGTCATACCTTCTCCGACAACGCGGGTGATGACGGCGATGAAACCTACGTGCAAATCGGTTTCAAAGGCGAAACCCAGATTACTGATGACCTGACGGGCTACGGCCAGTGGGAATACAAAACCTACGCGAACGACACCGAAGGCGCTGGCGACAAATCCTTTAACCGCCTGGCGTTTGCTGGCTTGAAATTTGCCAACTACGGTTCCTTCGATTATGGCCGTAACTACGGTTCAGTGTACGACATTGAAGGCTGGACCGATATGCTGCCGGTATTTGGCGGTGATTCTTACACCTGGACCGACAACTTTATGGTTGGCCGTGCTAACGGTGTCGCAACCTATCGTAACAGTGATTTCTTTGGTCTGGTCGAAGGCTGGAACTTTGCCCTGCAGTATCAGGGGGCGAATGAAAGCGGTTCAAATAACCAGGAAGGGACCAAAAATGGTCACAACAGCGTCCGCTTCCAGAACGGTGACGGCTACAGCATGTCCACCACATTTGACTTCGCCGATGTGGTTCCGGAATTAGAGGGGTTAACCATTGGGGCTGCCTATGCCACGTCCGATCGTACCAACGATCAGGTGGCTTATGCGGGTATTGAGAATCGCTACGGTAGCGGTAAGAACGGCAGCGTAAGCGCCGGTGGCGATAAAGCCGACGTCTGGACCGTCGGCGCAAAATATGATGCTAATAACATCTATCTGGCGATGATGTATGCGGAAACCCGCAACATGACGCCGTTTGGCGACGATGGTATTGCCAACAAAACGCAGAACTTCGAAGTGACCGCACAGTATCAGTTCGACTTTGGCCTGCGTCCGTCCCTGGCGTGGGTCTATTCCCACGGCGTTGACGTTGGCGTTCATACCAACAGCCATGGTTCTTACCTGACCGACCAGGACCTGGTGAACTACATAGATCTGGGTGCAACTTACGCCTTCAACAAGAACTTCTCTAGCTACGTTGACTACAAAATCAACCTGCTGGATGAAGATTCCCGCTTCTATAGCGCAAACGGTATCTCTACCGATAATATCGTTGGCGTCGGCATGATCTATCAGTTCTAAACTGTCAGCGATGAAACAAAGCCCGCATCACACGCGGGCTTTTCTCTTTTCTTTTTATCAACATCAAGACTACGGCGCTTCCTGTAGCGCCAGGCGCACAAAGCCATTGTTCTGCGCCAGCAGTTCATGGGCTTTCCAGGCATCCATCCCGGTAAGCACCATCAATACCGCTGTTTTACAGTTATGGTCGCAGCTTTCCAGCGCCGCTTTCGCAGTCGCGCGCGTGCAGCCCCCCGCCTCCATCACAATCGCAATCTGCCGCTCCATCATCTGTGTGGTATTACCGCGAATATCAACCCGCATATTGCTATAGACTCGGCCAGTGCGGACGGCCAAAGCGGTGGTCAACATATTGAGCACACAATTTTGCGCGGCAATCGCCTTCGGATTACCATATCCCGCCACCGCTTCAGCGCCGGTTTGTGGCGCAATGACGATATCGGCGAGCTCGGCGGCTTCGCTGTGCACGTTGCGGGTAATCAGCGCCCTTGTCGCCCCCAGTGACCAGGCATGACGCATCGCGCCCCATAGCCATGGGGTTTTCCCGCGAACGGAAAGCCCGATCAACAGGTCTTTTTGCGTGAACCCGATGGCCTGGAGATCCAGCACGCCACGGTTATAGTCCTGCGCCGCCTCGCTCATGTCGTGCAGCATCGCCAGCGCCCCGCCCGCAATCAACCCCACCAGCGGATGTTTTTCATCCGGCGCATACGCATTGGCGACCAACACCGCGTTGCGCCCCGAAGCGCCCGCCCCCGCAATCACGACCCGGCCACCGTGGCTTAAGGTCGCCACCGCGCGGTCGACCAAACGAGTCAGCTCGTCAAGACAGGAAGTAACAGCGTCGGAGATTATCTTATCTTCTTGATTAATAAGATTTAACATATCATGAGTGGACAGTCGGTCAATTTCAGCGGTTGTCGAACTGCGTCTTTCCATGACTGAACCTGCAAGCTTAATGCTCATAAACGGACTCCTTATTATGGGTTCTTCAACAATACTAAAGTGTTTTGTATGGAAAGCTCTGCGAGTACGGTCACAAAGAAAGGTTTGGTTTTGTCAGGACACGATGGCTTTAAGAAAAGGGATACATCGGCGATAATGATTTTTTGCCGTTGATAATAGAAGGTTTTCATGCGCAATATGCCGCAACAGCCACCTCAGGCCAGGCGCCCAATGAAGCTCAGTACGCTGGTGACGCTGATGGTATGCAGCGTGATTGTTTCCGTCCTGTTGGTGGTATACGCCTTCTATTTCATGCAGATCACTAAAGCGACTCGCACCGGTCTGCAGGACAAGGCCTTTGCCATCGCCCGCACGCTGGCCGATTCCCCAGAGATCAAGCGCGGGCTCGCGACGTCGCCTGAACAAAATATTATCCAGCCAATTGCTACAGCGGTACAGCAGCGCAATGGTCTGCTCTATGCCGTTATCACCGACATGGATGCGGTGCGTTACTCGCACCCCAATACCCATCTGATTGGCCAGCATTTTATCGGTGCCGATTTGCAGCCTGCGCTCAAAGGCCATGAGAATCTGTCAATTAATCACGGCGTTCTGGCAGAAGCGCTGCGCGTTTTTACGCCCATCTACGACAACCAGCATCGGCAAATTGGCGTGGCGATTGTCGGTATCTCACTGCAGAAGGTGGATGAACAGATTAGCGAAGCACGCTGGAACGCCATCTGGTTTGTATTGTTTAGCGCGGTGGTGGGCACGCTGGGTATCTGGGGGCTGGTACGCGTGCTGAAAAATATCTTATTTGGCTTCGAGCCGCATGAGATCTCCAGAATGTTCGAGCAGCGCCAGGCCATGCTGCAATCCATGCGTGAAGGGGTTATAGCCGTTGACGACAAAGGCCGCGTCACCCTGATTAATCAGGCCGCTCGTCACATTCTCTTTTCGGCTGATGCCCATGCTTTAGGGGCGGAGCAACACGCACCGCTGCTCAGCAATCTCAAAGAAGTGCTCGCCAGCGGCTCGCCGGTGACCGACCGTGAAATGGGCTGCAATGGTCGCCTGCTGCTATGCAATATCGTTCCGCTGCGCAACAACAGGCGCGTCATTGGTGCCATCGGCACCTTCCGCGACAAAACCGAAGTGAGCCAGCTGATGCAGCGTATGGATGGACTGGTCAACTATATCGACGCCCTGCGCACCCACTCCCATGAATTTATGAATAAACTGCACGTCATTCTTGGGTTATTGCACATGAAGCGCTACGACAAGCTCGAAGACTACATTCTGCAAACCGCACAGAACTATCAGGCGGATATTGGTACGCTGCAGCACAAAATAAAATCACCGATTATTGCCGGTTTCCTGCTGGGTAAAATCAACCGTGCGGGCGATATGGGCGTCAATCTGACGCTGGCGGAAGAGAGTCTGGTGCCCGATAACCCGAACGAAGAACAGGTGGCGGTACTGGTGACCGTACTCGGCAACCTGATTGAGAACGCCCTCGACGCCATGGCCGACCAGGGCGAAGGTGAAATTGGCTTGCTGCTACACTACCAGAACGGCTGGCTTAGCGGCGAAGTCAGCGACGATGGCCCAGGGATAGACCCGGTGCGCATTGACGCTATTTTCAATAAAGGATTTTCAACCAAAGGCGAAAACCGCGGCGTCGGGCTGTTCCTGGCCCGCCAGCAGACGGAAAACCTTGGCGGGACGCTTTCCGTCGAGTCGGAGCCGGGCGTATTTACGCAATTTTTTGTACATATTCCGTGGGACAGCGAGAGGAACAGCGCGTGATTAATGTGTTAATAGTCGATGATGATGCCATGGTGGCCGACCTGAATCGTTGCTATATCGAGAGAGTGGACGGTTTTGCCTGTTGCGGTATCGCGTCTACGCTCCAGCAGGCGCGAGATAAGCTTGTGGATCCTTCACTGTCTATCGACCTTATCCTGCTGGATGTTTATATGCAGCAGGACAACGGGCTGGATCTGCTGCCAGAAGTCCGGAATGCCGGGCGAGCGATTGACGTTATCATGATCTCCTCCGCTTCCGATGCCGCCACCGTTCAGACTTCGCTGCGCTACGGCGTGGTGGACTATCTGATTAAGCCTTTCCAGTTCCCGCGTTTTGAAGAGGCGCTACTAAGCTGGCGCGAAAAAAAACAGTTGATGGGGAGCCACGCCTACTATGAACAGGCAGACGTCGATCGCCTGCTGCACGGTGGGTCGCCCGAGTTGGCAGACACCAAGCGGTTGCCGAAAGGGTTGACGCCGCAGACTCTGCGCACGTTGTGTCAGTGGATTGATGCACACCCGGAAACGGAGTTCTCTACCGACGACCTGGCGCAGGCGGTGAACATCTCCCGCGTATCATGTCGCAAGTATCTGATCTGGCTTGCGCAGATCAATATCCTCTTTACCAGCATTCACTACGGTGCGACCGGTCGCCCGGTCTATCGCTATCGCCTGCAGCCGGAACAATACGGCCTGCTCAAACAGTACTGTCAGTAAGGTGATAATCGTTATCCAGTAGCGTGAAACGATAGTGGTGGGCCGAAGACAGGACCACCTTTTTCGTTTTCGTCACGAAAATGGCTTCAATATCCGGCCTTGCGCGCAGCGTCGCGCAGCCCTTCTCGACACCCATGCCATACATCAACGTGGTCCAGATATCGCCATCAATGGAGTTGGTGCTGACGATGGTGACGCTATCCAGCTCGTTATCCAGCGGGTAGCCGGTACGCGGGTCGAGGATATGATGATACAGCTGGCCATCTTGTTCAAAAAAACGCTCATAGATGCCGGAGGTCACCACCGATTTATTTTCGACGTTGAGCGTACCAATCATCGCCCCGGCGGTAGAGAACGGTTTTTTTATGCCAATCGACCAACCCCCTTCCGGCGTACCCAACGTTTGTACGTTGCCGCCAAGATTGATGAGCCCCTGCTCCACGCCCTCCTGGCATAAAAAATCGCGCACGCGGTCGGCAATATAGCCCTTGGCGATCGCGCCGAGATCGATCTCCATTCCCGGCAGCGCCAGGAAAACACTCTCGTCGCTATCGTTGAGGATGACCTGCTCGTGTTTAGTCAGCGTCAGCAGATGCGCAATTTCATCCGCTGGCGGCACGCTGTCGCCCTTAAAGCCGATGCGCCAGCGTTTTACCAACGGTCCAATCGCCAGGTTAAAAGCACTCTGCGGGAGTTCGCTCGCCGCTTTCGCACATTTGATCAGGGTATAAACCGGGTGACTGACCTTCACCGCACGTTGGCCTGCCGCATGGTTGATGTCCATCACCTGCGACTGAGCACGATTTACGGTCAGCAGATCTTCATATTGCTTAATCAGACGGAAAACGCGAGAGGCAAGGGCCTCATCGTGAACGAAGAGCTTTAACAGGATGGGCGACCCCATCAGAACGGCGGAATAGCTGTATACCCGAGCGGTATCTGACATCAAACTCCCCCTTCAAATCAGTTGAAATAGCCCGGCAATGCCGGGCTATGGGACTGGGTTACGCTGATTCAAGCATGGCCCAGGGCACCTGTTGCGCGCGCAGCGCAGCCTGATGGCCAGCGAGCGTACCAAAGATAATAATATCAGCAACAGCGTTCCCGCCAATTCGGTTGCCACCGTGGATACCACCGACCACTTCACCGGCAGCAAAGGCTCCTGGAATCACCTGTTTTTGCGCATTCAGCACGTGAGTTTCGGTATTAATGGTCACCCCGCCCATAGTGTGGTGCACGCCTGGCGCAATCTGAATCGCGTGGAACGGCCCTTCATTAATCGGTGCACGCAGCGCCGTTTTACGACCAAACTCTTCGTCGTCCTGTTTCGCTACCGCATCGTTATAACGGGCAAGCGTGGCGAGGAAAGTCTCTTCGTCTAGTCCCAGTTTAGCCGCCAGTTCACTCGCGGTGCTCGCGCTGGTGACCAGTCCTTTAGCGATATACTCATCTGCCGCTTTATTTTTGCTGCGGACGTGTTCATCAAAGACGATGTAGGCATATTGCTCCGGCAGCGCAATGATAGCGGCCGAGACTTTATCGCGCGTTTCCATTTCGTTAAAGAAGCGGTTGCCCTGCTGGCTCACCAGAATCGCGCCGCCGCCGCGGATGGATTCCGACACCAGATAAGAGGTTTTCTGTTCCACCGTCGGGTGAATCTGGATTTCGCCCATATCCACCGTACCCGCACCAATACGCTCCAGCAGGGCAATACCGCCGCCGGTTGCGCCTTTGTGGTTGGTGGTCACGAAGCCCGCCAGGTCCGGGCGGTATTTCACCACCATCTCGCTGTTAGCGCTGAAACCGCCGGTCGCCACAATGATGCTGCGGGTCGCAATGGTGACGCTCTCCTGCTCATCGGTCAGCAGGCGTACCGCCGAAACTTCACCGCCTTCCATCACAATATCGACCACCGAAGTGTCGAGCATGACATCAATCTCGCGTTTTGTGACATTACGCACAAGGCCGCTGATGAGATAACCGCCCACGGCAGAACCGTCTTTTGGACGGTGAGTACGGTCAATACTCATGCCGCCGGTGGTGGTGATGTCGTTGAGCATGATGCCGCGATCCGCCAGCCATTCGATCGCCTGCGGCGCATTTTCCACAAAGCGATGCAGCAGCGCCGGGTTGTTTTTGTTTTTACCGCCCTTCAGCGTTTCGGCGTAGAACAGCTCTTTACTATCCTGAATGCCTTTCACGCGCTGGAAGCGGGTTTCCGCCGCGTTCATCCCGGCAGAGGCCTTAATCGTATTGCCACCGATGGTCGGCATTTTTTCAACAATCAGCACGCTGGCACCATCATCATGGGCCTGAATCGCCGCCGCCAGACCGGCGCCACCGCTGCCCACCACGACCACGTCGTAGGCTTTTGGCGCTGCGGTATCGCCACCCTCTTCCGCCGCCAGCGCTTTACTGGATTTCACCATCGCTTTGGAGACCGCTTTTTTCACCGCCTCGCTCTGGCTGGTCGCACCGGAAATGGCGTCAACATGTGGCGTATTCGCATCGAGGATACGGGAACGAATCTCTTCAAAGCTGGTGACGAACTCAACGTCCTGATCGACGCCACCGGTCAGCTCGATATCGGCAATACGGTCGGTTTCCAGGCTTACGTTGATAACCAGTTCGCCGGCATCATCCTGAACGGTCTCCACGAATACGCCCGGCTTAAATTTTGACACCGTCATGCTCATGTCGCGGATCATCGCTTCCACCAGCGAGAAGCGCCACAGCGGTTCCGGAATGTTCAGCGCTTCACGCTGGGTGCTATCAATAAACAGATCCAGCGTCTGACCATCCGCAATACGGTCCGCCCAGTCAGGATAGGCAATGCAGGCACGGCCGACGGCCACCAGGTCATAACCGTGATCCATGGCGCTTTCAATATCGCTGTCATTAACCACACCGCCCACGCCCATCACCGGCACCTGGGCCAGCGTTTCAGAGCGCATCGCGACATATTTTTCAATCAGCGGGGTCGGATCGTTGGTTTCTACAATGGACGGGCGCAGGGTTGCACCGACGGAGAAGTGCAGGTAGTCCAGACCTCGTGCGGCCAGTTTTTCCAGCAGATACATTGTGTCGTAGAAGCGGATCCCCGGGACTTCCATCTCTTCCGGCGAGAAGCGATAGCCGATAATAAAGGCATCATCCGCATACTGGCGTACCATCTTATGGGTGATATCCAGCACCGCCAGCGGGAATTTTGCGCGGTTGTCACGGCAGCCGCCCCACTCGTCGTCGCGTTGGTTAGAGTTTGGGGAATAGAATTGTTGGATCAGATAGGTATTTGCACCGTGAAGTTCCACGCCGTCGAAACCGGCCTGGATAGCGCGGCGCACCGCTTCACCAAATTTACCGACCATGCCTTCCACTTCTTCCGTGGTCAGCGCGACCGGCGTTGCTGCGCCTTCACGCGGCGCGGCCACGGCGCTTGGGCCGACCGGCGTGCGCCCACCGATCAGCTTCGGATCGACCATACGGCCGCCGTGATAAATTTGCAGCAGCGCTTTGGAGCCCTGGGATTTGATGGCTTCGGCAATTTTCGCCAGCCCGGCAATTTTATCGTCGCTGTCGATCCCCAGAGCCCCCGGGAAGGCCAGACCTAAGTCATCCACAAAGCAGCATTCGACGATGATGGTGCCGATACGTCCGGCACGCGCACGGTAGTACTCCACCAGCTCGCTGCTGACTGAGCCATCGAAATAGCCTGAACACGTCGTCATGGGGGCCATAAACAGACGGTTTTTCAACTCGGTGCCATTGGGCAAGGTAAAGGAGCTAAGTACGCGATGATCACTGTTCATAAGAATAAACTCCAAACTTTAAAAAATTAAATTCAAGAATTCGGGATCGGGCTGCATTTGAGTTATTTTTTATGCCGATATCATGATATTAATATAGCGATAATTTTAGTTACTAAAGTCATTACGTTAGTTATAAAACTATTTAATCCCACGAATAACAGGAATACCTCCATGGTGTTACTAATTAGAATATATTTTATTCACAATTATTTAATAAAATCGCTTAAAAATATAACTTAGCAAACGGTGGATAAACCAGTCACAAACAAAAATAAAAACCAATAAAAACAATGATATAAAATTTAATTCAGGAACTAAAAATTTCCTTTATATAATTTTTATCATACTCAACAACCGCCAATAACCTATAATCTTATAGGGTTATTCCGATCGGAAGAAAAATAACACTGCGCTTGTCTTTTTTTGATCGCGATCAATTGTAATTGCCTTCAAAAGAGCATTATATAAATATAAGAATTTTTCACATTGGTGCTAAATAAAATAGCGTCAATGACCCATGCTCAAAATTGCCTGCAACACTTTTGAAAGATAAATAAAGTAAAAAAACTAAAAAAAGCAGAAAGGCAGTTTTTGCGAATCGAATTATTAACTACTTATAGAAGCGTAATATGAACGAGAAATCTGCGACATCGCACTCGCCGACGCCGGTGAGTAAACCGAAAGACGGCAAGAAAAACCGTCTTGTGATGATGGCCCTGCCCATTATCGTGGCCGTGCTATTACTTTTCGTCCCGGTTCCTGACGGGCTTCCACCTTATGCCTGGCACTACTTTGCCATCTTCGTCGGCGTGATCGTTGGCCTTATCTTCGAACCGCTGCCGGGTGCCGTCATTGGTCTGACCGGCGTGGTCGCCATTGCGCTGTGCAGCCAATGGGTACTGTTTAGCCCGGAACAGATGGCTGCCGATAAATTCCATCTGGCGGGCGCCTCCTTTAAATGGGCGGTCAGCGGTTTTGGTAACTCGACCGTGTGGCTGATCTTTGGTGCCTTCATGTTCGCCGCCGGTTACGATAAAACCCGTTTCGGTCGCCGACTGGCGCTGATTCTGGTGAAATATCTCGGTCGCCGTAGCCTGACGCTCGGCTACGCCATTACGCTGGCAGACCTGCTGCTGGCACCGTTTACGCCCTCTAACACCGCGCGCAGCGGCGGGACCATCTACCCGATTATCGCCAACCTGCCGCCGCTGTATGGCTCTAAACCGAACGACCCGAGCGCCCGTAAAATCGGCTCCTACCTGATGTGGGTGGCTATCACCGCGGCCTGTATTACCAGTTCAATGTTCCTCTCAGCTCTCGCCCCTAACCTGCTGGCGCTGGCGCTGGTGAAAAGCATTGTCGGTATCAACATTTCCTGGGGTACCTGGTTTATTGCCTTCCTGCCACTCGGCGTGCTGCTTATCCTCACCATGCCGCTGCTGGCCTACTGGTTCTATCCACCGGAAGTGAAGGTGAACGATGAGGTACCGCTGTGGGCCGCACGTGAGCTGGAAAAACTGGGTAAACTGTCACGCAATGAAATTCTGCTGCTGGTATTCGTCTGCTGCGCGTTGATGATGTGGATCTTCGCTGCGGCTTGGATTGAACCGGCAATGGCCGCCCTGCTGATCATCGGCCTGATGCTGTGGACCGGCGTGCTGGAGTGGAACGATATTACCGGCAACAAAGCGGCCTGGAACACCTTTGTCTGGTTTGCCACCCTCGTGGCGCTGGCCGACGGCCTCTCTTCCACCGGCTTTATCGGCTGGCTGGGTAAAGAAGGCGGTATGCTGATGAGCGGTATCTCTCCGGGCGTGGCGACCATCGTGCTGCTGCTGGCGTTCTATCTGCTGCACTATCTGTTTGCCAGCACCACCGCGCACACCACCGCGCTACTGCCGGCGATGCTCACGATTGCCTCCACGATTCCGGGTATGAATATGGAAGTGTTCGTGCTGCTGATGGTGACCTCGCTGGGCATCATGGGGATCATCACCCCGTACGGCACCGGCCCAAGCCCGATTTACTACGGCAGCGGCTACCTGCCAACCAAAGACTACTGGCGCCTCGGCACCATCTTTGGCGGCATCTTCCTGGTCGCCCTGCTGGTCATCGGCTACCCGTGGATGTCTATGATGTTCTGATTCATAACCGTCGGAGGGCAACCTCCGACGGTTTTATTTTTATGGAGTGAAGAGCTATGTCGAACAAACCGTTTGTCTACCAGGACCCCTTCCCGCTGTCTCATGACAATACCGAATACTATCTGCTGAGCCGCGAGCACGTTTCTGTTGCCCAATTTGACGGTCAGGATGTTCTCAAGGTTGAGCCTGAAGCGTTAACCCTGCTGGCCCAGCAGGCGTTTCACGATGCTGCCTTTATGCTGCGCCCTTCTCATCAGCAACAGGTCGCCGCTATCCTCAGCGACCCGGAAGCCAGTGAAAACGATAAATACGTCGCGCTGCAGTTCCTGCGTAACTCCGATATTGCCGCTAAAGGCGTGCTGCCGACCTGCCAGGACACCGGCACCGCAATCATCATGGGGAAAAAGGGCCAGCGCGTATGGACCGGGGGTGGCGATGAAGCCGCGCTGTCGCAGGGCGTGTATAACACCTATATCTCCGACAACCTGCGCTATTCGCAGAACGCCGCGCTGGACATGTATAAAGAAGTGAACACCGGCACCAACCTGCCGGCGCAGATTGACCTCTACAGCGTGGATGGCGACGAATATAAATTCCTGTGTATCGCCAAAGGCGGCGGTTCCGCGAACAAAACGTATCTGTATCAGGAAACCAAGGCGCTGATCACCCCGGCGAAGCTGAAAAATTACCTGGTTGAGAAGATGCGTACGCTGGGTACAGCGGCCTGCCCGCCGTACCACATTGCTTTTGTTATTGGCGGAACTTCCGCAGAATCGACGCTGAAAACCGTCAAGCTGGCCTCCACTCGCTACTACGATGGTTTGCCGACCGAAGGTAACGAGCACGGTCAAGCGTTTCGCGACGTGAAGCTGGAACAAGAGCTGATGGAAGAAGCCCGTAACCTCGGTCTCGGCGCACAGTTTGGCGGTAAATATTTTGCCCATGATATCCGCGTGATCCGTCTGCCGCGTCACGGCGCATCGTGTCCGATTGGGATGGGCGTCTCCTGCTCTGCCGACCGTAACATTAAGGCTAAAATCAACCGTGACGGCATCTGGATTGAGAAGCTGGAGCACAATCCGGCGCAATATATTCCCGAGGCACTGCGTCAACAGGGTGAAGGCGATGCGGTCAGCATCAACCTCAACCAGCCGATGAGCGAGATTCTGGCTCAATTGTCTGCTCATCCGGTCTCTACCCGTCTGTCGCTGAACGGCACCATTATCGTGGCCCGCGACATTGCGCACGCCAAACTCAAAGAGCGACTGGATAACGGTGAGCCGCTGCCGCAATACGTCAAAGATCACCCCATTTACTATGCTGGCCCGGCAAAAACGCCTGAAGGTTATGCATCCGGCTCCTTAGGCCCAACCACCGCTGGCCGCATGGACTCCTATGTTGACCTGCTGCAGTCTCACGGCGCCAGCATGGTGATGCTGGCGAAAGGTAACCGTAGCCAGCAGGTGACCGACGCCTGTCACAAACACGGTGGCTTCTACCTCGGCAGCATCGGTGGTCCGGCCGCCGTGCTGGCGCAAACCAGCATCAAGAGTCTGGAATGCGTGGCCTACCCGGAACTCGGGATGGAAGCTATCTGGAAAATTGAGGTAGAGAACTTCCCGGCGTTTATTCTGGTCGATGATAAAGGGAATGATTTCTTCCAACAGATACAGAATAAACAGTGTGCAGGCTGTACTCAGCGCTAAATTTGCTCACTCATTCTCACTCAAAGCCCCTCTCGGGGCTTTTTTTTACTTCAGCATAAGCCATTCGGCTTAAATATAAATATCCGTTATTTTGACTCACTTCGATAGTTTTATATTTTTTAATCTCAATGTAACAAAACATGTAAAACAATATAATTAAATGTCAGTGTAAAAAATACATATTTAATTAGTTATCGATCGCTAGTATAACGCCAACCTCTTAATGATCATGAAATAGACGAAAAACGATCATTTTACCCGCTTAAACATTCACGACACAAATTTAACACCGATGCTCTCATATGTTTTTAAAAATACTTTTGTGATCTCTGGCAAAAAGAAAACAATAAACACTATTACATTTATAAAATTAAGACCCCCCTTAAAAGGCATATTATCGCGATGTTTTTTAATATGAATTTCTTAAGGATTTTTAAATGCGCAACAAAACCAAATTAACGCTGTTATCGCAGTGTATTTTTATTTCGCTGGCTTCTTTTTCTGGCTCTGCGCTGGCTGATACCTGTGCCGGTAACGACATTTCTCAGACCTGTGGTTTAACGCCCTACACAGATGGTAACTACTATCAGGATTCAGGTGTTACAAATGCCGTTATCGCGAATGAGACAACCCCGCATGCGGATGTATTTATGGACGGCCATCGTGGCGACAACGATACCCAATCGCTGGTCGTTAATCAGTCCGATATGACCGGTTACTATATCGAGGGGAGTAATGGCGGTACGGCCAACATCACGCTGGAAAATGGCTCAACGGCGGACATGATTGAAGTCGGCACAGTCGGCGCGACAACGAACACCACTGTTACCGTTGACAACTCGACGCTGAATGGTGAAAACAGCAGCGTTGCCTATGATAATAACGGCGATGGTGGCCCAACAGCGGGCGACAAAGACTATATGCACGGCGCAGCCATCTATCTGGATCCGCAGGACGCTGGTGCCCACAACGTTAACATTATCAATGGCAGCCACATATATGGCAGTATTATCAGCGCCGGTCAGGGTGAGCAGAATATCGCCGTCAGCGACAGTACTCTGAAAACTGCGGGTATTTATGCCGGTAGCGCGAAATCAGCAACCACAATTTCACTAACCAACTCCAGCCTTGATGCTGAAGGTAGTGAGATTGCAGAGATGCTTCCACAATATAATGCTGATGCTTCAACAGGCGATGGAAAAGGGTTTGATGATGTCGGCATTGCCGCCTACAGCACCAATACGCTGAATCTTAATATCAATAACAGCGATATTACAGGTGATATCGCTCTATTAAATAACAATAGCAAAACCGCTGCCGCCACAAACGTTAATATAACCAATGGTTCAACCGTTAACGGTGATATCACGCTGAAAGGAAATGCCGACAGCACCATTTACATGGATAACAGTACGGTCAACGGCGATATCAATACCGGTGCTGGCAATGACACCATCACGCTAGCCAACAACTCACAGGTCAACGGCAACGTTAATGGCGGCGACGGTACCAATACTCTTTCTCTTGACGAGAGCAGTGCCATTAGCGGTGATATCAGTAACTTCAGTACGGTAAACACCGCGGGCAACAATGATATCACTACCGATAAAGTCGACAACGATACCACCTGGAACATTGACAACGGTTCAACGCTAACGGCGGACACCACCGGCAATGACGTTCAGGTCAATATGTCGACAGATAGTCAGGCTGAGTTGGGCAATGTTGATGCCAGCGCGGGAGATACCCTGGTCGTCACCAGCACCGCTCTCAGCACCGCTAACCAGCAGAACGTCGAAGTCGCCACCTTCACCACCGCTTCAGGCACCCCAACCGATGCCGTCACCGCCACCTTCGCCAATGGTTCTCAGCAGGTGGAAAGCCGTAGCGGCGCGTATAACTACGAAGATACCTTGACCGAGCAGCAGGTCGCGGCAGCGGGCCTTCAGGATACAACCGGGACCGCCTATAACGTTCTGTTCAGCAGCTCGCGCGGCGAACTGGCCAGCGACGTGCAGGGCATGATTGCCGGTCTGGATGCCGCCAAGCAGGCGGGCCGTATGATCACCGACGATCTGGCGAACCGCCTGACCCAGGTACACCTGCAAAACCTGTTCGGCCACGGCGTCGACGGTGCGCAGGTGTGGGGTGATTTCCTCTACCAGAACGGCGATTACAGCGACGACGTTGACTATAAAGACGTTACCCAGGGCGTACAGGGCGGTGTGGATTGGACCTCACATCTCAACAATGGCGACAGCCTGACCGGCGGTATCGCGCTGGGCTGGACCCGCAGCCGCGATCGCAGCACCAACGGCGGCTGCAACAACTTTAGCGACAGCGTCTACGGCAACTACTACAGCGTGTACGGCGGCTGGCAGCAGTCTCTGCACGACAACCTGTGGGGCATGTTCGTTGACGGTAGCTTCAGCTATGGCGATATGCGCTACTCCACCTCGGCAAACAACGTCAGCAACGCCACTACCGGCATGACCCAGGCGCTGAACGGTTCCTCCGACGGTAATCTGTACACCACCCAGGCTCGCGCCGGCGTCAACGTCGTGCTGCCGGGCGAAACGGTCCTTCAGCCGTACGCTACCCTCGGCTGGGATAAAGCGCAGGAAGACGGCTTCTCTGACCAGGCCATCACCTTCGGCGACAGCCAGGTATCTGAATGGAACACCGGCGTGGGTATGCGGATGACCACCAAACTGGCGGATCTCAATAAAAACGTTGAGCTGTATCCATGGCTGGATGCGCGCTATCAAACCGAGTTTAGCGATAACACCGATATCAAAGCGGCGGACTATCACAACACTAACGGTCATAACGCCACCATGGGTATCTTCGGCGCAGGGATTAATACCACCATCGGTAAAGATTTCTCTCTGAATACCGGCGTGTACTTCGGTACCGGCGATGTGGATAACGATGCCAGCGTCCAGGCAGGCGTAAGTTACCACTTCTAATCTCTCTTCAGGCCCTGAATCACAGGGCCTTTTTCATTGCGTCTTCTTTTATCTACTATACAAAAATCGCCTTACAACGCCTATTTATCGCTTTTCAACGCTATATACGTCACATTTTCTCACATCAATCATTTTGTATAGTAAACAAAAAACCTACACTTTCGCCATCGTTTACCACAACAGGACAGCAACCATGAGATTAGGACTGGATATTGGCGGAACCAAAATAGAGGCGGTGGTATTAAATGACGGCGGTGAAGTGGTTTATCGCCAGCGCTACGCCACGCCAAAACAGCGCTATGAGGATTTCTTTCAAGCCGTGATCGGCGCTATCCATGCAGCCCGCGAAGCCACGCAGCAAAATATCTCCATAGGCCTGGGGATCCCCGGCGCCGTCGCTCGCGATGGCTTAATCAAAAACTCGAACATCCTGGTGCTAAATCAACAGCCGTTTGTTGATCATCTTGAACAACAGCTTGCCATGCCCGTTGCCGTCACCAATGACGCCAACTGCTTCACCTTATCGGAAGCCATCGATGGCGCCGGAAAAGGCTACGGCGTGGTGTTTGGCGTTATCTTAGGCACCGGCTGCGGCGGGGGGTTATGCGTCGACAACCGTTTGATTACCGGGCCAAATGCCTGTGCTGGCGAATGGGGGCACAACGTTCTTCCTCACTATCACCCCCAGAAAGACGGTGACAGCGACGTTTGCTACTGCGGACAGAGCAACTGTATAGAGAGTTTTATCTCAGGAAGCGGCCTGGAACGACAGTATTTTCAGAAATTTAGTAAACATGATAAGGTGCCGGACATTATTACCCAGCTGAACGCAGGCAATACGGCCATTGCCGCCTTGTGGGATCGTTATCAGGATCAGGTCGCGAGAGCGCTGGCCGGGGTGATCAATACCCTTGATCCCGATGCCATTGTGCTTGGCGGCGGCGTGTCAAATATTCCTCAACTGTATACGGGACTACAAGAACGCATTGCACAGTATGTTTTTGGCCGGCAATGCTGTACCCCGGTTATACAGGCGCATCATGGCGACAGTAGCGGTGTGCGCGGTGCGGCGTGGCTGGGTGAACAGCGTCGTTAACACAGAGTGGGAGTGAGATGGCTAAAGCAGTCAGAATACGTGATATTGCCGCCGCATGCGGCGTATCACCCGGTGCGGTTTCACGTGCATTGAAAGGCCAGCCGGGTCTGGGCGAGGAGACGCGGCAGCGCATCATCGCCGCGGCCGAGCAGCAGGGTTACGATTTTTCCCGCCTGCGCAGCGATAAAATAAAACGCGTTCTGTTTTTGCTCCATCGCCAGCATAATATCAACCGTGCGCTGCCCTTCTATTCACCGCTGTTTTTAGCCATTGAGGCCGAATGTCGTGAACAGGGCATCGCCCTGAGTTTTCTGGCAACCGGTCCCGGTGACGCTCTGGCCGAGCAGGTGATGTTGCATCAGCCTGATGCGCTAATCTGCGCCGGTTTTTTTGAGCCAGAGCTGATAGCCATGCTGGAGCAACTTAAGCTGCCGCTGGTGCTGATTGACCTCTGGTCACCGGGCCTGCCGTGCATCAATCCCGACAATATGCAGGGCGGCTACCTCGCCACCCGTCATTTGCTGGATCAGGGGTGTAAGCGCATCGCCTTTCTCGCCAGTACGCTCTCGCACTACAGTATCCGTCAGCGTGAAAAAGGCTACCGGCAGGCCCTGTATGAGGCACGGCTGCTGATGCCACCGGAATACGAGGCTATCGCGCTTCCGCAGGTTGATACCGAACAATCACTAGTGCGGGCCATTCACGAGCTTTTTGACCTCGCCGAGCCGCCTGATGCCATTTTTACCTATAACGATGCCACCGCGCTATTGGTGTTAGCGGTGTGCGCAGAACGCGGGATCCGCGTGCCGCAAGACGTGGCGTTAGTGGGCTTTGATGATATTGAACCGGCGGCATGGTCGCAGCCGCCGTTGACCACGATCGCCGTCGATAAGCAGCGATTGGGCCGCGAAGCGCTGGAGATATTGTTGTCCGGGCAAAGTGAGACGAACGTTCTGCTACCGGTAGAACTGGTGGTACGCGCCAGCTCCGGCGCGTAACAGATTATCGTGAATGCCCGGCGGCGCTCTCACGCCTCGCCCGGGCTTTCCTTAACGCTTAGGGCGTTACCATATTGAACCAGAACTCGAATTTATCCATATAGCCCAGCATCTCGTCCAGCTTCGCATGATTGCCAGTGACACGGACGTCACCCTGCGCTTCCGCCTGCTGCAGCGATTCTTGCTTGAGGATAATTTTGTTTAGGGTCTCGCGGTTAAACGCAATGGTGGCATCCGGGTTGCTGGCCTGAACTTTTGCACTATAGTTCAGCACGCCGTTTTCCAGCTCCAGCTTGTATTTGCCCCCCTCGCTGTCAAGATCGACATTAAACACCGCTTTCGCGTTCGCCGCCTTCTCGCCGTTAATATGCACGGCCAGATAGTCGAAGAACATCTCCGGCGACATCGCCTTGACGGTATCCGGGCTGGCCGTATTCGGCGTAGGCCCTTTTACGACGCCATTACGCAGTTCCTGAGCGCCGGTCAGGTAGAAGTTGCGCCATGGACCTGACTCAGCCTGATAACCCAGCTGCTCCAGCGCATCCGCCTCCAGATTGCGTGCTGCCTGGTTGCTCGGGTCGGCGAAGACGATATGATTGGTGACCTGCGCGACCCAGCGATAGTGCCCCTGCGCGTAGTCCGCTTTAGCTTTTTGCATAATCGCATCGGTGCCGCCCATGTAATCGACGTATTTCTTCGCGGCGTCGGTCGGCGGTAGCTCATCAAGGGTTGCCGGGTTGCCGTTAAACCAGCCGAGATAAAACACGTATGTCGCTTTCACGTCGTGACTCACGGAACCATAATAGCCGCGGCTGGCCCATGAGTTTGCCAGGCCCGGCGGCAGCGTGAAATTGGCGGCGATTTCGTCGCGAGTCAGGCCCTGGTTAGCCATACGCAACGTCTGATCGTTGATATAACGATACATATCACGCTGGCTTTTCATCAGCTTAACGACGTTCTCATTGCCCCAGGTTGGCCAGTGGTGCTGAGCGATAATAATTTTCGCCTTACCGCCCCAGCGATCAATCACATCATTGACATACTTCGACCACGCCAGCGGATCGCGAATTTTCGCGCCGCGCAGAGAATAAGTGTTGTGCAGCGTGTGGGTCACGTCTTCCGCCGCTTCAATCATCCCCTTCTCTTCCACATACCACAGCATTTCTGACGGCGCTTCCGAGCCTGGAGCCATCATAAAATCATAAGTTAAGCCGTCAATGACCTCTTTCTGCCCGGTATGGGTAATGTAATCAGTCGGCTCGATCAGCGTCACGGTCCCTGCAGAAGTGGTGGTTCCCAGACCCGCGCCCACCTGGCCTTTCGCCCCCGGCTTCAGCAGGTTGCCGTACATGTAGCTCGCACGACGACTCATGGCATTCCCGGCCATAATGTTTTCCGAGACGGCTTCCTGCATAAAGCCTGCGGGCGCGTAAACTTTTACCTTACCGGATTTCACGTCGTCCTCATCCACAACGCCACGCACGCCGCCATAGTGATCCACATGGCTGTGGGTATAGATAATCGCCACAACGGGCTTCTTACCGCGATTTTTGTAGTACAGGTCCATTCCCACTTTCGCCGTTTCAGCGGAGACCAGTGGGTCAATAACCGTGATCCCCTCTTTACCTTCCATGATGGTCATATTTGAGAGGTCGAGGTTACGGATCTGGTAGACGCCGTCGGTGACTTCGAACAAGCCGCCAATGTTAATCAGTTGAGACTGACGCCACAGGCTCGGATTCACTGTATCCGGCGCTTTCTCACCCTCTTTAATAAAGTTGTACTGCTGAGGATTCCACACCACGTTGCCCGCAGCGCCCTTAATCAGTTCCTGTGGCAATGGAGCGATAAAACCTTTGTGTGCATTCATAAAGTCGGTCTGGTCAGCGAACGGCAGGGTTTTGTACAGCGCGTCATTGCTCGTTCTGGTCTGTACCGTGGCATCGTTACCCATTTCCTGTGCCATAGCGGGCAGCGAAATCAGGGATGTTGAACACACCCCGGCAATAGCCATACAGCCAACCATTTTATTCAGTTTCATAAAGCCTCTGTTTTTACATTTCGCCGCGCAGGAAAGAAGATACGTAGAGATATACTCGGCGGCAGATGATACTTAACAAAATAACAATGGCGTAAGGCTAGCACCGGCAGAGATACCGATAAAAAGATAACGCGTTTAAATTTAAATTTAGACGTCAAGACGTTGCATTATTTAAAAATGGATAAATCAACACTCGCCGTACTGCTGTGAAAAAAGATAATGAGCAGCATGCTTATTTAATTCATGTAAAATTATGCGTAAACTTTCTCTTATTATATTGCCCTTCTGCCTCATGGCCTGTACTGCAGAATCGCCCGCGGTGCTGAGCAAAATCGACGCAATTCAAATTCCTGTGGTACAAAATGGCTCACCATCGCGTGACGCGACGGCGATGAACTCACTCTATCAGCAGAATAAATCGATTCTCGATAACATGACGTTAAATCTGAAAACGGACTATCTGCTGAATGTGAAAACTGCCGAAATATTTGATGAACACAGTCAGGCACATCAGGTTTATGTGTCTTTGTCAAAACTCGATCAAATACGATTGATGAATCATTTATACCTGAAGGAGCAAAACGTTACCGGGTTGCAGAAGCTTAATGATGTTCTTCGCCCCCTTATCAACGTGTAATTAAATGCCACCGCATCAGGCGGTGGCATTTAATCATTGGGAAGCTCAAGTTATTAAAAACGTTCCGGCAAATTATGGAGTTCCATGAGATAGCCGCCACGTTTAAACGCTATATAGTGACCACTCTTCAATGCGGATAGCACGTTTAATATGCTACTGCGCGACAGGTGCGTACGTTCCTGAATATAATCAAGAATCGATACGCGCATCCGCATCTCTTCCGGCAGTTGGCTCATGTCCAGCAAATGGTTACGAATCACTGAATAGGTCCGCTGCTGCACCACCAGCGCATCACGATAAAAAAGATAGGCCGTATGGTAGGACAGCAGCGCGGCCACGTCTTCCCACACGCCGTGCTCACGAAACAGCTCCATGGCCGTGTTGGCATCAACGCGCAGGATCGTTGACTCGGTTTCAGCACGCAGCAAATGGCCCCGTACGGGTTGGATCATTTCAGCAATACCGAACAGGTGTGGATCGTAAACGGAGACAATCAGCAGCCCGTCGGAAGCCCTGAGAATTGACAGCTCTCCTTGCTGAAATAAGTACAGCTGGGGCTGGTTTTTGTAGGTCCAGGTCATACGCTTTCGCGGCACAACCTTCATTTTTTCGGCAATCGGCTCAAGCAGTGCCGTCAAACGCTGGATACTTTGTTCCGGGCGGATAGGCGGTAAAATATGCATAGAAATACCTGATTAATTCCATTCCATACGATTATAGAGCGCAACAGGATGTCCGTAAAAATTGCACAATTGCGTATTTACGCACATCCAAAACTCTCGGCAAACCGCAACGTTGTTTAAATTTAAACAAAGGAAACGGTCCCCGGCCTATTTTTCACAAACGCCCACCACGCTCGCCGGTTCAAAAGGCTCGCCAGATAAGGGCCGCGATCCCCGCAAACAGCAGCCATTTCACGATGTAGTACACAGCCTTATTCCATTTTTTCAGCCGTTTTCCCACAATACGAATCTGGTAAATATAACGAAAACTCCGATTAATACCGCCGACACGATCGCCGACATCGTTTGGTGCCACCGCAGCACTCATTAAGTGACGCCCCAGCCAGTGGTTTACCTTTTGCGCCCAGCGATAACGCATCGGGCGCTCAATATCGCAAAATAAAATCAGACGGTTCTCACCGCTGGTATTCTCTGCGTAGTGTATGTAGGTTTCATCAAACAGAACGCCCTCGCCATCCCGCCAGCTATAGCGCTGGCCGTCGACCTCAATAAAGCAGCGATCATCATTTGGCGTCAACAGACCAAGATGGAAACGCAGCGATCCCGCGTAAGGATCGCGGTGACGCGGTAAGCGACTACCGTCAGGAAGAGTCGCAAACATAGCCGCCTTCACGGAGGGGATGCTGCGCAACAGCTCAGTGGTTTTTGGGCACAGCGTATTGGCCGAAGGATGCGCCTCCTCATACCATTTCAGGTAGAAACGTTTCCATCCGGTTTTAAAAAACGAGTTGAAACCGGCATCGTTGTATTTTTCCGCCGCTTTAATTTTCTCCATATTTTGCAGACGAATGCCTTCGTCACGGATCGCCTCCCAGTGTTCCTGGAGTACAGCAAGTTCGGGAAACGATTCTGGACGTAAATATGGCGTGTTGTCGACGCGAGAAAAAAGGTACATAAAGCCATTCAGCGGTGCCGTGAATGTCGAATGGTCTGAAAGCTGACGCCAGAAGCGAAACCGAACCTTCCCCCTGAAATGCACGTATAGCACGGAAATAATCATTATCAGCAGAACGATATACTTCATCTTTGCTCACCCGACCATAGGTTATTTAAACGTCACCATCAATCACCGCGGTATCAGAAAATCCGCAGCTCAAAAATCTTAGCAAAGAAAATCTGCCCCGGAGAAAATCGAGGAACAAAATGGCGATAGCCGCCAGCACGTCAGGCAACCTGGTGCGCGAGTGAAGAGAATAAAATTCAGAGAATGTTGATAGCGTAGATCGGAACGGGAAGATATACCCAGTCTATACCAAGTGTGATGCTGGTCGTTGAAACAGAATGGCGTAAGTGATTGAATAGTGGCGGAGAGAGGGGGATTTGAACCCCCGGTAGAGTTGCCCCTACTCCGGTTTTCGAGACCGGTCCGTTCAGCCGCT
>PPYF01027097.1_pt1 | contig 31512 bp, 18 predicted proteins | sample 1559871 | NCBI WGS metagenome assembly PPYF01 (sample SAMN08240021, study PRJNA423297) | Human gut metagenome, whole genome shotgun sequencing project.
CGCATGTCGTCGGCTCCGCTTGATAAGATGGCCCCCTTCATGCCGGAGGAGCTGCAGCAGATGTGCGTGTTCAAAGGATAATATTGAATCTTGTTCAAATACCGCTTCACCTGCATGGACAACCTTACCGAACATAACAGCCCTTTGCTCTCCCTCTGTATCCCTACGTATAACCGCGCTGAGATACTTGCGCAGTGTCTTGAGAAGCATATAGAGGCGATAGGTGATGAGAGAGACATAGAGATAGTAATCAGCGACAATGCTTCGACCGACAGTACCCGGGAGGTGGTGGCCGATTTCATAGATCGTCACAGGGATATCCGAATAGTCTACCACCGTAACGAAGAAAATATACGCGACAAGAATTTCTTTGAAGTCTTCCGGCATGCCCGAGGCAGGTATCTTAAACTTCTCAACGACTACACCTACTACGGCGCGAAGGGTATGCGGATCATGATCGATGGGGTCAGGAGATATCCGGATGAGGAGACTCCGCTGTTTTTCTACATGAAGCTTCGGAAAGAGCCGACAGATTGTGTTGCCGGGGTGGATGAATTTGTCAGGTCTGTCAACAATAAGTTAACCTGGATTTCTAACTTCGGCATATGGCGCAGCCGAGTCGGGGAACTCGCCGACACACTTGACAGGTCTGGTTCGCAGCTGCTTCAATGCTATTGGACTCTGTCTATGGTGGAGCGTCACCCCGCAAGGCTTGTCGATATCCGTGACGTGCATCTTCTTCCGGTGCCGGGCAGCAAGAGGGTGCCGTATAATTTCTTTGTGCCCCATGTGGCAAACTACTACACCCTTCTTTCCTCCTACGGATTGTCGGCAAAGACACTGCGCTATGACAAGACAGTGCTTCTTTGGAGTTTTGTAGGCAAGAAAGCTGTCGATTATCTGATACTTAAGAAAGAATGCCCCTTTGAGCTGGAAGGATCGTGGAAAATCCTGTGGCGGCATTTCAAAGGCATTCCGTATTTCTATATGTTCATACCGGTCACCCTTGTGCGTGACGCCATAAAGGGATTACGCGACCTGGGACGTATAATCAGGGGGAAACACACCTGACAATACGTCCCAGGGAAATGCTTGTTAATTCTCAGCGAGCGTTTTTCAGCCCATCATGTCGCGGTAGATGTCGAGGGCCGCTTCAATATCCTTCTCGGAAGGCTCGCAGTTGATCTCCGGATCTCCTACGGATCTCAAAAGGGTGAAGTTGGCGCGGCCTGTGGTGGCGTTTTTCTTGTCGTGACTCATCAGGGCGATCAGCAAAGGAGTGTCGGCGCATGATGTGCCGGTGAGGGGATATTGTTCCTTCAGCATGGAGGCATATCTGTGCACCTCCTCCGAGGGGAATCCTTTCAGCATATGGCTGAGGATAAGTTCCACCAGCATGCCGTGGGCCACAGCCTCCCCGTGAGCCAGTGGTTTGTGCCTCTCTATGGCGAGACTCTCGAAGGCATGTCCGGCGGTGTGGCCAAAGTTGAGTATCTTCCGCAACCCTTTCTCTGTGGGATCCTGCCTGACAACGTCTTCCTTAATCTCCACACATCTTTTCATAGCACCCTCAAGGCGCGTGCCGTCGGCTATCACAGCGTCAACATCGAGCAATGATCTATAGAGCCCCTCATCCGCTATGAGACCTGTTTTCAGCATCTCTGCGTATCCGGACACAATCTCGCGGTGCGACAGGGTGGCGAGGGGGAGGGCGCTGATGATTACTTCCGAAGGTAGATGGAACGCTCCTATCTCGTTTTTCAATCCGTTGAAGTTTATTCCTGTCTTGCCTCCCGTGGCTGCATCGACAGCGCCCAGCAGAGTCGTGGGTATGTTGACGAAGCGAATTCCCCGTTTATAGGTGGCCGCCGCGAATCCTCCGATATCGGTCACGAGTCCTCCGCCTATGTTCACTACGAGACTGTGGCGTGTGGCTCCCGCTTCCTCCAACGCTTTCCATATGAGGATTGCCGATTCTATATTCTTATGATCCTCTCCGGGGGAAAGAATCACTTTGTTGGCTGATGAGAGTGCCTTCGACGATGCGAACGCCGGCATCACGTCGCGTTCCACATTCCCGTCGGTCACTACCGTCACCGTAGCAGGCGCGAGACTGGCTACTATGGCGTCGAGCTGTGCTGCCATAGGATTGGCGCCGAGTCTGCTTTCAAGCCAGTCGGCGAAGGCATCCATCGAGGGGAATATCATGTCTGCGCCCTCTTTCTCAAATGCCTCTCTCGGGATCGGTCCTGTGGTGACGGCTATCGTGAAGCAGCCGGCGGCTTTCCCGGCGCGCACACCGAGAGGGGCGTTTTCTACGACGATGCAGTCTGCAGGTGCGACACCTGCTTTCTCCGCACCCATGAGATATGGCTCAGGATCCGGTTTGCCGTGCTTTACGTCATGTGCCGTCACACGCATGCCGTCGGGGAAAGCTCCGGGATATTCACTGCAGAGGTTGTCGAGCAGGGATGCCTGTCCGGACCCGGTGACAAGCACGCGGGGAATACCGGCTTCCATGAACGCGCGGAGCATCCTGTCGGCTCCCTTCATGAGAGGTTTCTTGCCGAAAGCGGCGAATATCTCCGATTTACGTGCGTAGAGCTCTGCTGCCTCCTGCGGAGTGACATCCTTGCCGAGTTCACGGCGGTAGATAAGTCGTATGGTCGCCTCTCCGGTCATTCCCTCGTAAAGGAAGAATTCATCAGGATCTGTCTTAACACCCTGTTCGGCCATCATCTGATGCCATGCTCTGGCGTGATAGGGCATTGAGTCGTAGAGCACGCCGTCCATATCGATAAGCGCGGCGCATATTTTTTCAGGAAATCTGTCTGTCATTGTCGATAGTTTTAATGATTAAGTCGTTGACTTGATCGTCCGGGATTCATCGGAGAGTATGCCGCTATTGTCCGAGACACCGCCTCATGGCTGCTGTGAGGAAGGCTCCGTTATCGAGGTCATGTGCGAGAGCCACTGCTTTCCTTTTCATTTCGCAGTATTCCTCCTGTGGGAGAGCTTTCAGTCTTTCGGGAATCTTCCGGAGTGAGGATACGGCGAATCCGGCTCCGTTTTCCTCTACTATCTCCGCCATCGCCGACTTATCCCACACTATCACAGGCAACCCTGACGATAGATACATCGACATTTTATGGGGGGATATGAATTTCAGGTAGCTGCCGAGGACACCCTCGCAGGTGTCTATGCTGTCGCCGTCCCATACGAGCCCGAAATCTCCTTCGAGATGTCGGCCAAGCTCATTAGGATGAAAACAGCCTTTGTATACTATCCTGTCAGTCTGCCGGATCCTGTCTCCTCCCACTCCGTAGAGGTTAATGTTTACCGGCAGATCATGCAGCTTGTCGAGAAAAAGGCTTTTCTTAAGATTGCCGGCGAAGATGAGTCGGTATTCACCATTATGGCGGTATATGGATAGATTGGCATGCAGATAATCGAAGATGCCGAGTGTCTGGACGGACAGCCGGGGGTAGCGGGAGTTGATAAGTCGCGCCATATTCCGGTTGTGGAGAATTGCATGATCAACATCGTTCAGGAAGTCGAGCTCGTTGTCCGCTACGTCGAAACGCAGGGAATTTATATCGTGGATAAGTACGATCACCCGGTTCCCCTTTTCCTTTGCTTTGGCTATCATGGGCAGAATATCGTCAGAGGGATATTGCAGGAATACCGTTCCACCAGTAGGCATTCTTCTCTTGCCTACAAATTCTGACGTCAGATCCCAAAGTTTTCCCCATAGCCAGAAGTTGAATGTGCGCGTCGGAAGACCGATATTCTTGAACCCCATACGAGCCACTATCTCCTCTGCGTCGATTTTAGCTTTGGAGGAGGCCGTGAAGGGATGGCGGTAGTTTCTTGAGACGAATACTTCTTTCATATCTTGCCGTTTTTATTCAAATCATGCCGTTGAAAAGGTTCATTACAGAGGCTATGAGGGGAGCCATGTCGTAATATCTGTATTCAGCGAGACGGCCGCCGAATATCACATCTTTCTCTTGCCCGGCTAAAGTGGCGTATCTTTCATATATCCGCTGGTTGGCGGTATCGTTGACTGGGTAGAAGGGCTCCATGCCTTCCATCCATTCCGTAGAGTATTCCCGTGAGATCACGGTGCGGGGATTGTCGTAGACGGCATTGCCGAAAGTTTCGAAATGTTTATGTTCGATTATACGTGTATAGGGCACGTCGGAAGATGTATAGTTGACCACAGCGTTACCCTGATGATTGGGCTCCTCGAGTACTTCTGTCTCAAAACGCACTGTCCGATAGTCGAGTTTACCGAATCGGTAGCCATAAAATTCATCGATTTTTCCGGTGAAAAGGATCTTGTCGGCTTTTGATTCCCAGAATGCCCGGTCGTCGAAAAAGTCTGTGCGAAGTCTTACCTCCGACCCTTCAAGCAACCCGTCGGTGAGGGGGTTATAGCCCCCCTCGGGAATCCCTTGGAACGTATCATTGAAATAATTGTTGTCGAAGGTGAGTCGGACGGGGAGCCTCCTTATGATGAAAGCTGGAAGCTCAGTGCATTTGCGTCCCCATTGTTTTTCCGTGTAACCCTCTATCAGAAGCCGGTAGATGTCCTCTCCCACGAGAGAGAGAGCCTGCTCCTCCAGATTCCGCGGTTCCGATACTCCCTTGGCGCGCATCTTCTCTATTGCTCTCGCGCGTTGTTGTTCGAGCATAGCGGCTGCCTCGCGAGGAGTCTTTACTCCCCAGATGCGGGAGAATGTGTTCATGTTGAACGGGAGGTTATACAGATTCCCGTCGGGAGCAATGGCTATCGGAGAGTTTGTGAACCGGTTGAAGGGGGTGATAGAGTTGACGAAATCCCAGACTTTCCTGTCGGAGGTGTGGAAGATGTGTGCTCCATATTTATGCACGTTGATCCCTTCGATCTTTTCGCAGAAGATGTTGCCTCCCGTGTGGGGCCTTTTGTCTATCACAAGACATCTTTTCCCCGCCTTGCTTGCAAGATGGGCGAAAGTCGATCCGTATAGTCCGGCTCCCACTATCAGATAGTCATATTCTTTTGTCATGGTGGAGTGTCTTGTGATATGAGAACGTTTTTTTATCAGATAAGGGGAGGTTGGCTCCCGTTTTTGTCATCGTCGGCATAGGGCTCGAACGATACCAGCAGACGGATGAGGTCTCCGGGGAGGGGGGCGTTTAGTGGCCCGTCTTCCACCGATTCCTCATCGAAACGCTCGGTGTCGTAAGGGAGGTCATCGTTGAAATAGACCACTGCGGGCACTTCTCCCGGAAGCCTGCGGGCATCTTTCCAGGAGGATATGTGGTCGCCGGTCACGACGAGATTCATCTGTAGCTTGGCGTTCCAGACATAGTCGGCCACGGGGGTGATGAGCTGCTTGTCGATATCCTCAATGGCCTCGATCTTTGCCATGACGTCGCCGCGCATCGCCGCGCGGTCGGGGCCGTCGACGTATACGAGCACGAAGTCGAAGATATCTATTGCCTTTATAGCGAGCATGGCTTTGTCGGCCAAAGATCCTGTGGGATAACCTTTCGATATGTCGATCCCCTCACCCATGGGGAAAAGGGGCTTGAGCATGGCCATCATGGCGGCTCCCCTGACGGAGTCGGTGTCGGCCACCACTACGCCGTGGCCGGAGAATTTCGGCATGACGAACAGCCTCAGGTCGTTCTGGGGAAACGCGAGGCCGGCGCCGAACTTCGCAAGTGTCGACATAGGCACGGTGCCTCTTGAGAAATCATAGCCGAGCAGGGCGAGCATGGTGTTTTCCGGAGACACCTCCACGTCGTCGGGCAAGGTCTGTATGGATCCGCAGCATCCACATTTCGCGAGGGCGTCGAGCGATGGGGTGCGGGCAGCCATGAGCGGCGTCTGTGAGCCGTTGTCGGGATCGGGAATATCGGCGAGGCCGCCGATGACAATGAATATTGTTTTCATAATCGTCGGAGACAGGAATCCTGTCGGTTGGGGAGATATTTCAATGCCGCCACTCCCCGGAAGGGGTGGCGGCAATATATGCGGTGGTGGCGCCTGCCGGATGTCAGGCGTCGATGTTGGCGTAGGTGGCGTGTGCCTCGATAAACTCTCTGCGCGGTCCTACCTCTTCGCCCATGAGCACGGAGAAAGTGCGGTCGGCTTCCGCGGCATTTACGAGGTTCACCTGTTTGAGCATCCTGTTCTCGGGATCCATTGTGGTCTCCCAGAGCTGCTCGGGGTTCATCTCACCGAGACCTTTGTAGCGCTGAAGCACCATGCGGTCGCGGTTGCCGTCGCAATAAGTGTCGACGAATCTCTGCACCTGTTGTTCGTCCCAGGCATATTCCTGGGTCTTGGTTTTCCCTTTCGTGCTGCATTTGTAGAGCGGGGGAGTGGCGATATAGAGATATCCGTTGTCGATTATGGGGCGTATGCGGCGGTAGAAGAAGGTCATCAGCAGGGTGGCGATGTGGGCGCCGTCGACGTCGGCATCAGTCATGATGATGATCTTGTGGTAGCGGAGCTTTGTCATGTTGGGCTCCTTGGAATCCTCTTCAGTGCCGATGGTCACTCCGAGCGCTTTGAACATGTTGACGATTTCCTCGCTTTCGAAAACCTTGTGGTCGAGCGCTTTCTCTACGTTCAGGATTTTTCCGCGCAGCGGGAGGATAGCCTGATAATTGGGGTTGCGTCCCTGCTTCGCGCTTCCGCCTGCGGAGTCACCCTCGACGAGGAATAGCTCGCATTCCGCGGCATCGCGGCTTTTGCAGTCGGCGAGCTTGCCGGGGAGTCCGGCTCCCGAGAGTGGAGACTTGCGCTGCACTTTCATGCGGGCGTTGTAGGCGGCGTGGCGCGCCTGGGCGGCGAGCATCACCTTGTCGACTATGGCGCGCGCCTGCTTGGGATGCTCCTCAAGATAATAGCGCAATGCCTCGCTTACGGCTGTCTGCACGACTCCCGCCACCTCATTGTTGCCAAGTTTGGTCTTGGTCTGGCCCTCGAACTGAGGCTCCGCAACCTTGACCGACACTACAGCTGTGAGACCATCGCGGAAGTCCTCCTTAGAGAGTTCTATCTTGAGCTTGTCGAGCAGGTGGTTGTCGTCGGCATATTTCTTGAGGGTTGTGGTAAGGCCGCGGCGGAAGCCGGTGAGGTGCGTGCCTCCCTCAATGGTGTTGATGTTGTTGACGTAGGAGAAGATGTTCTCGGCGAACGATGTGTTGTAGGTCATGGCCACCTCCACGGGGACACCGTTTTTCATCGTGTTGAGATGGATGATGTCTTCGATAAGCGGCTCCTTGCCCTGGTCGAGATAGCGTACGAATTCCTTTAGGCCGTCTTTGCTGTGGAAAACTTCGCTATGTGGTTTTCCCTGCTCGTCGCGTTCGCGCATGTCGGTGAGCGTAAGCGATATGCCGGCGTTAAGATATGCCAGGTCGCGCAGACGGTTGGCCAGGGTCTCATAATCGTAGACAGTCTCGGTGAATATCGACGCGTCCGGGTGGAAGATTATGGTTGTGCCGGTGTGGTCGGTCTCTCCGATCACGCTCAGGTCGCATGTGGGCTTGCCGAGTGAATACTCCTGCATGTATATCTTGCCGTCGCGGTGAATCTCGGCGCGGAGATAGTCGGAGAGGGCGTTGACGCAGCTCACGCCCACACCGTGCAGACCTCCTGACACCTTGTAGGAGCCTTTGTCGAATTTACCTCCTGCATGGAGCACAGTGAGCACGACCTCAAGGGCCGGCTTATGCATTTTCTCATGCATGTCTACGGGAATGCCGCGGCCGTTGTCGACCACCTTTATGGAATTGTCTTCAAGAATCGTGACCTCGATATGGGTGGCATAGCCTGCAAGGGCCTCGTCGATTGAGTTGTCGACCACCTCATACACAAGGTGATGCAGACCGCGGCCGGAGATATCGCCGATATACATCGCCGGGCGTTTGCGCACGGCCTCGAGCCCCTCGAGCACCTGGATGTTGTCGGCTACATATTCTTTCGGTTGCTGATCCTGCAATTCTGTTTCTTCTACCATATCTTATTCTGAGTCAGTTATATGCTTCTATATTTAAGAAATGGGCTGCAATAAGCGCCTTTTCCTTACAAAATTACAAAAAAAATCAGTCATGGCAAAATAAAAATAGCTTTTCCATCTCTCGCTGCGGAATGGGGTGCCGCAGGCGCATGCCTGGGAATCCGCATGAGGCTGCGTGGCTTTCCGGTCACGCTGAGGTCGGAGATATAGTGTGGGTAGCGGATAGCGGGTCTTGACCTTGTGTCGAAAAAACTTCTCTCCTTAATTGTGTGTTAAAGAAAAAAAGTGTTAATTTTGCGCCCAAGTTTCAATAACGGTAAGAAAAACGCCTCGTTCAAGAGCTTTCTGACCAATTGCCAAAGGCACTAAAACAAACTGTCAAGATGAAGAATCTGGTCATAGTCGAATCGCCGGCAAAGGCGAAAACCATAGAAAAATTCCTCGGCAAGGACTTCACTGTCATGTCGAGCTACGGCCATATACGCGATCTGAAGAAGCATGGTTTCAGCGTTGACGTGGCCGACGGCTTCAAGCCTGTCTACGAGATACCTGACGACAAGAAAGAGCTTGTGAAAAAACTGAAGAAAGCGGCCGCCGATGCAGACACGGTGTGGCTCGCTTCCGATGAAGACCGCGAGGGGGAGGCTATTGCCTGGCATCTCGCGGAAGTTCTCGATCTTGATCCTGTCACTACGCGCCGCATTGTCTTCCATGAGATAACGAAGCCTGCCATTCTCGCGGCCATAGAGAATCCGCGCACCATCGACATTGACCGTGTCAACGCGCAGCAGGCCCGAAGGGTGCTCGACCGCATAGTCGGCTTCGAACTCAGTCCTGTGCTCTGGAAGAAGATAAAGCCGGCGCTCAGCGCCGGACGCGTGCAGAGCGTTGCCGTCCGCCTCATATGCGAGCGCGAAAAGGAGCTTGAAGACTTCGTGGCGGAGCCTTTCTTCCGTGTCAACGCACTCTTGAAGGTGCCTGGCGCGGAGCTCCCTGTCAAGGCTGAACTATCGTCGCGCCTGGCTGACCGTGCGCAGGCGGAGGCTTTCCTCACGGCATGTGCCGGAGCCGCATATTCGGTGGGAGAGGTGTCGGTGAAGCCGCTCAGACGCACCCCGTTCCCTCCGTTCACTACCTCTACCCTTCAGCAGGAAGCGTCGCGCAAGCTCGGTTTCTCCGTCAACCAGACAATGATGATCGCGCAGAAACTGTATGAGGATGGAAAGATAACATACATGCGTACTGATTCCACCAATCTCTCCGCTCTTGCCATCAACAGCGTGGCCGAGCTTGTCAGGAAAGAGATCGGAGAGGATTATCTCAAGGTGCGCCATTACCATACGAATTCCAAGGGTGCTCAGGAGGCCCACGAGGCCATACGCCCCACATATGTGTCGAACCATACGATAGAGGGCACTGCCCAGGAGCAGAAACTGTATGAGCTCATATGGAAGCGTACAGTGGCTTCACAGATGGCTGACGCGGAAATAGAGAAGACCACTGTCGATATCTCCATTACTCCCGCATCAGGTAAAACTCTTGGTGAAGCGTTGGGAGATGTGTCTTTCCGGGCCGAGGGAGAGGTCGTCAAGTTCGAGGGCTTCCTTAAGGTATGGAAGACAGAGAACGCCCGCCAGCAGGAATTCACAGAGCTCCCACCCATGAAGCCCGGTGAGAGCCTTGAGGCAGAGGAGGTCACCGCTACCCAGCGTTTCACGCAACCCCCCGCAAGATATACTGAGGCTTCCTTGGTGAAGAAGATGGAGGATCTTGGAATAGGGAGACCTTCCACATATGCGCCTACCATATCCACGATCCAGGCCCGCGACTATGTGAAACGCGGTGAGAAGGAGGGTGTGAGGCGTGACTATGAGGTGCTCACTCTCCGCAAAGGGAAGATAACGTCGAAGAAGCTCTCGGAGGCTGCCGGATCGGATAAGGGAAAACTTGTGCCTACGGATGTGGGGATGGTTGTCAACCGGTTTCTTACGGAATATTTCCCCGATATCCTCGATTATAATTTCACGGCCAAGGTTGAGGAGAAATTCGACGACATAGCCGAAGGCAAGCTTGGCTGGCAGAACGAGATATCCGATTTCTACGGAGGATTCCATCCTGAGATCGAGAAGATCAATTCCCTGAGGATGGAACATAAGATCGGCGAGCGCCAGCTTGGTACGGATCCGGCCACAGGCCGTCCGGTGTCGGTAAAGATCGGACGGTTCGGCCCGGTTGTGCAGATCGGACGGGCCGAGGATGAGGATAAACCTCTTTTCGCAAGTCTTCTGGCCGGGCAGAGTGTGGCCAGCATTACTCTTGAGGAGGCGCTTAAGCTTTTCGAACTTCCCCGCACGGTGGGAGAGATTGATGGTGAGAAAGTGACAGCCGCCATAGGGCGCTTTGGCCCTTACATACGCATGGGCAAGACTTTCGTCTCAATACCAAAAGATCTTACTCCCCAGGGCATCACTCTCGAGGAGGCGGCAGAACTGATCGGCAAGAAGAGGGAAGAGGAAGCCAACAGGTTGATAAAGACGTATCCCGAGATGCCTGGTCTCGAGGTGCTCAACGGACGTTATGGCCCTTATATGGCTTATAAGCCTGAAGGGGCGAAGAAAGCCGTGAATTATAAGATACCGAAAAATACTGACGCGTCCTCCCTCACTTTTGAGGAGGCCAAGGCCTTGATGGAGGCGCAAGACGCCGCTCCCAAGAAAAGCGTTCGCCGCGCTAAGAAATCATGACAGAGCATTAATATGCCATACAGAGAGAGGGGCATCCCGGATGATGGGATGCCCCTCTCTCTATGTTCTTGTAGCAGCTCAGATATCAGCCTCGGAATCTTTCATGCCGGTTTCAGAGCCGTTGTCCGCTCCCGATGCATCTGTATTGTGGACATAGGCTGTGGGTGGCACGCCATACATCTCCTTGAATGAATTGGAGAAATGGGAAGGGTTGGCGAAGCCCGTGGCATAGGCCACCTCTGCCACCGACAGTTTCTTCTCGCGCAGGAGTCTGGCAGCCTGCCGCATCCTGATGGATTTTATGAAATCCCTGGCAGAGAGATTGGTCAGTTCCTTGAGTTTGCGGTGCAGATGCACGCGGCTAAGTCCGACTTCCGTCGCAAGCCGCTCTACACTGAAATCGGGCGACGATATATTATCGTTGATCACATTCATGATCTTCTGCAGAAGCAGTTCGTCGTGCGACTTCAACGATATTTTCCTTACATTCTCCTCCTGCTGCTGGACTCCGCTGAACTTTGCCTTGAGAATGTTGCGGTTGGCGAGCAGTGAGGCTATGGTGCTCTTGAGGACGTCGGTGTTGAACGGCTTTGGAAGATATGAGTCGGCGCCGGCCTCAAGTCCCATCATGCGGTCTTTGTCGTCGGTGCGAGCCGATATCAGTATCACCGGGATATGGTTGACATTGACGTTCTGCTTGACTTTCTGGCATAGGGCGTATCCGTCGAGACCCGGCATCATCACATCGGATATGATTATATCGGGTGCGTCCGTGGAGAGTATCGCCTTCAATGCGTCGTCGCCGTTGCCGAAAGTAGTGACCTTATAGTCTCCCGACAGCTCTGAGGTCAGGAAATTGCGTATCTCCGTGTCGTCTTCCACTATCGCCACCACCTGCTTGGAACGAGGTTTCTGCATTGACGGTGGAGCGGCGGAGGCTCCCCAGTCGATATCGGGCGACGCATGGCGCGGCATCCTCGGGATTTCCGCATCCGCGATCTCCTCCGGAGAGAGGTGGGATCTTCCCGCCGGAATCCTTATTATGAACTCACAGCCTTTCGAGGGGGTGTTGTTGCGGGCAGTGATTGTGCCATGGTGCAACTCCACGAGCGACCGGCATAGGTGTAGCCCGATGCCGGTGCCTGCCGTTGATCCGGTGATGTCGTTGTCTATGCGGTAGAATCTCTCGAAGATCTTCTCAAGTTTATCGGGAGCTATCCCTATGCCGGTGTCTGATATCCTTATCTCCACGCTGTCGTTGAGCGGGGCGCCGATAGAAGGATTGTGGACTTCCGTGAGCGAGACGTTGATCTCTCCTCCATCCGGAGTGTATTTGAATGCGTTGGAAAAGATGTTGAGAAGCACCTTGTCGAAATTTCCGGCGTCTATCCATGCCGACACGGGAGGTTCGGGATGGCTGAACCTGAACTGTATCCTTTTCTGGCGTGCGAGATACTCGAAAGGGAGCATGGCGTTGTTGACGAAAGATACCATCTCGGTCTGCGCCATTTTCATCTTCATCTGTCCTTTTTCCAGCTTGCGCATGTCCATGAGCTGGTTGACCAGACTCAGGATTCTCTGGGCGTTGCGATATATTATGGAATAGACGCTCCGCAGATTAGGGTCCTGGCACTTCTCCAGGAGCTTGTCGAGAGGATTGAGGATAAGCGTCATCGGGGTACGTATCTCATGGGAGATATTGGTGAAGAACTGAAGCTTTGCCTCGAGTATCTGCTCAGACCGGCGCCGCTCTTCCCTCTCTCTCCGTTGGGCGTCTTTCATGTTCATAAGGCGTATGGCGGCGAGGATCACGAGCACGAAGATGAGTGCGTAGACAGCCATAGCCCACCATGTCTGATACCATGGCGGCCGGATTTCAATGACCAGCGATCGTGTGCCGTCGGGAGAATTGTCGCCCGCCACTCTCAGCTGGAAATGATATTTCCCCGGCGACATATTATTGAGTGTGACATGATTCTGCCCCGGCATTGTGCGCAGCCAGGTGTCTCCGTGTTCCCGTATGCGGTATTCGAACACGATTTTGTCTGGGTTGTCGAATGTGAGGGTGGAGAAATGCAGTGAGAATGTGTTGTCGGTATGGGATAGGGATACCTCTCCGGCCCGGTCGAGCACATCCTTTATCACGGGGATGCCTCCCGAGAGTGTGGCTGTGGTCACGGGTTGCGAGAAAAGGGTGAGGCGTGTGAGTCTTGGACTGTACTGGCGTGGCGAATCGTCGATGTCGTATGGGTAGAACATGCTGAAGCCGCTCACTCCTCCGAAATAAATGTCGCCGGTGTCGTCCTTGCAGAATGCTCCGTGGGTGAACTCGTTGCTTTGCAGTCCGTCGCCCGCGTCGAAATTCATGAATCTGTTCTGGGTCTCGATATATTTCGCGATGCCGTGGTAGGTGCTTATCCACATGTTCCCGCCTTCGTCTTCGCAGAGTCCGCACACCACATTGTTGGGCAGACCCTCCTTCTCGGTGAATTTCATCAGGGCGTGCGAGGTGGGATTGTAGACATAAAGGCCTGCCGAAGTGCCGCACCAGATCTTCCCATCCCTGTCAAGGGCGAGGGCGTATCCTATGCATCCGTCGGCAAGATTTCCCCCGTGCGACAGTTTGACGAAACTTCCGTCGGCCGGTGAGAAGCAGCTTATGCCTCCGTAGTGGGCGAGCCATATCTTTCCGTCCGGACATACAAGCATATTGTTGATCCAGTCCACCGGTTTGTTGGAGTCTTTGAGCAGGCTCCCTTTGGTGGTGATTTCCGAGATCTTTCCGCTGTCAGGGTCGAGCCTGAGCACACCTTTCCCGAAGGTCCCGATATATATCCGGCCGGTAGCGTCTTCACCCAGACTGTAGATCTTGCATCCCTCCAGTCCTCTCAGGGGGATGGGAGAGCCTTCAGAAGGTATGAGGAACAGTCCTGAGTTGAATGTGCCGGCCCAAAGTCTCCCCTTGGAGTCTGAAAGCAGGCACATGGCTGTGGATGGAAGCGAGACATGCCTCAGGCGCCTCAGATCGCCGTCGAGCTCATATATGCCTTCGTTGTCGCAGCTCACCCATGTGTGGTGTGTGCCTGTGTGGCATATGGCCATCACGCATCCCTCCCCGATGGGATTCGCAGGGCCGGAAATACGGCCATATGACTCGAATAGCCGGTTTTGCTGAGGTATCAGCATCATGCCCTGCTGGTATACTCCCACCCATACGTTGCCGTCGCGGTCTGTGGTCATCTGGTGGATTTTTCCTGTGGCGCACGGGAGGAGCGGGGAGGCAAGGGGGAGGTCGGACAGTGCCGAGGGGGTCACGAGTTTCGCGCCGTGCCCTTCTGTGCCGGCATAACATTTTCCGGCCACGCATGCCAGCGATTTGACGGCGAGTCCGGTGCCGGGATATGAGAGTGCCCTTGGAGAAGATGCTGTCCCGTCGATGCAGGCCACTCCTCCGTCGAGCGAGCCGATGTAAATGGCGCCGCTGGCGGGATCCTGCGTCACTGATGAAATCTTGTCGCCGGGAAGTTCCGGCTTACGGTATATCCGTAATTTTCTGGCTGAAGGGTAGTAGCGCCCGATGCCGCTGTTCTCGGTGCCGAGCCATATGGTGTGGGCGGAGTCTTCAAAGATACAGCTTATGAAGGCATCTTCCATGCAGTCCGCGATCCCGTCGATATGTGTGGTCTCCCCTGAGGAAGGACGGTGTCGGAAAAGTCCGTAGCCTGCGGTGCCGATCCATATCTCCCCATTGGAGAGCAGGGCCATGTCTGTGATGTGTGGATATATCAACCTTTCATTGTGATATAACGCGATCCTGCGGAAAGTCTCCGCGCCACGGTCGAATTCCAGAAGTCCTTTGACTGTGCCTACGAGCAGATGTCCTGGTCTGTTTTCTATGAGAGTGCGCACATAACTGTCGTTGAGCGACGTCGTGTCGCCCGGCGTGTGATAATAGGCCCTTATGGATGTTCCGTCGAAGCAGTTCAGCCCGTATTCCGTAGCTATCCATATGTAACCTTCGGAATCCTGGTAGATTTTGTTGATAAGGCTGCTCGACAGGCCGTCGGCCGATGTGAGGAGGCGTGCGCGCTGTGCATGAGCGCATATGGCGCATGCCAGAGTCAGAACGGCGGTGGTCAGGATGCGGATGGCGAGTTTCATGATTTGCGGTTCATCTGCGATGATACATTTGTTGTTTTGTGTCTGCAAAATTAAGAAAAAGAAACATGTGGAAAAGTGTCCTGTCTCCGTAAAATGGTGTGATGTTCTAAATCTTAAAGTTTATGTTACGCGGAGAAATGCGGTGATGCATTTTATATGGCATAAGATAACGTCGCGGGGAGTGGCTGACGGATGTTTTTTGTTAATTTTGCAATATGGTATGACACCAGTCTTCTCACTTCCACTTGGGGCTGCATGGGGCGTCCCTGTTAAGTCTGAATATAATATTTTGAAACACCATAAAAACTGACAGTCATGAATTCATTGATCAAGATTCTGCCGCTCGCGGCGATGATATCGCTTGCCGCATGCGCGACGAAATCACCGGAACCTGAGTCTCCGGCCCTTAAAGACGCCTTCGGGGGTAAATTCCTTCTCGGAGCGGCCCTCAACCTCGACCAGATTACCGGGAAGGATTCGCTGGGTGCCGAGGTGGCACGCCGGCATTTCAACTCTATCGTGGCCGAGAATGTGATGAAGTGCGAGGAGATTCATCCGGAGCGTGACCGCTACGACTGGACCGCCGCCGACGCTTTCGTGAAATTCGGCGAAGAGAACGGCCAGCATATGGTGGGCCACTGCCTCATATGGCACTCGCAGTGCGCCCCCTGGTTTTTTGTGGACGAGAATGGCGATCAGGTCAGTGCCGACACCCTTAAGCAACGTATGCGCGACCATATCCATGCGGTCGTTGGCCGCTACAAGGGTAAGATAAAAGGATGGGATGTGGTCAATGAATCGATTGTGGAAGACGGCAGTTATCGCAAAAGCAAATTCTACGAGATTCTCGGCGATGAGTTCATTCCCCTGGCGTTCGAATATGCCCATGAGGCGGATCCTGACGCAGAACTCTACCTCAACGACTACGGCATGAACGTCGCGGGACGTCGCGATGCGTATGTGCGTCTGGCGCGGTCGCTCAAGGAGCGTGGCCTGCGCATAGACGCTATAGGCATGCAGGGACACATGGGTATGGATTATCCGGACCTCAGTGAGTTTGAGGCGTCGATCGACTCTTTCGCTTCCACGGGTTGCAAGGTGATGATCACGGAATTTGACGTCAGCGCTCTCCCGTCGCCCCACTGGGGCGCCAACATCAGCGATACCGAGGCTTACAGAAAGGAGATGAATCCGTATCCGGAGGCTCTCCCCGACAGCGCCATGCAGGCATGGAGTGCCAGGATGGATTCGCTTTTCACACTTTTCGACAAGCATAGCGACGACATCACGCGTGTGACGGTGTGGGGAATCAGCGACAAAGGGAGCTGGAAGAACGATTTCCCGATGCGCGGCCGCACCGACTATCCTCTGCTTTTCGACCGTGACTACAAGATGAAGCCTTTCCTTGAGAAATATCTCACAGCCGCAGCCTCGAAATGAGATATAGAAGAATTCTATTATCGTTGATCATCACGATGATTGCCCTGGGGGCGGCGCGCGCATCTGCCGCGTCGCGCCCCTCTGCGGCAGATGCTTCCCACACGCCTTTTGCCACCGCGCAAAGGGAGGCGGCGGCTTTTCAGGGAGGCCACGTGGAGCTCCGGCTTGACAGGCGCGCCAAGTCTCTCGGGCAGGAGGGGTTTGTGATCCGTGCCCTTGACGGAGGCTACAGGGTCGAGGCGGCCGGTGAGCCCGGGTTGCTTTATGGAGTCTATGCCCTGGAGCGGCACCGTGCCTCAGGCACCCTCCCGAAGGAGGGTGAAAAGATTGAGGAGACGCCGTTCTACAGCCTGCGTATGCTCGACCATTGGGACAATCTCGACGGCACGATAGAACGCGGGTATGCCGGCAGGAGTCTCTGGCGCTGGGACGAGCTCCCCGATTCCGTGTCGCCGCGCTATGGGGAATATGCACGCCGGAATGCCATGGCGGGTATAAACGGAGCCGTGCTCAATAATGTGAACGCCTCTCCTAAGATCCTCGACAGCTCATATCTGAGCAAGGTCGCGGCCATCGCCGACGCCTTGCGTCCTTATGCCGTCAGGGTATATCTCTCTGTGAATTTCGCGTCGCCCATTCTGCTTGGCGGACTGCCCACGGCCGATCCCGCCGACCGGGAGGTGGCCAAGTGGTGGAAGAGGAAATGCGATGAGATCTACAGGCTGATCCCCGACTTCGGAGGATTCCTGGTGAAGGCCAACAGTGAGGGACAGCCAGGACCGTGTGATTTCGGGCGCACTCATGCCGAGGGTGCCAACATGCTTGCGCGCGCCCTTTCACGCCATGGGGGCAAGGTGATATGGCGGGCGTTTGTCTATTCCCCCTCGGATGCCGACCGTGCAAAACAGGCCTATCTGGAGTTTCAGCCTCTTGACGGGCGTTTCGACAGCAATGTGATAGTGCAGGTCAAGAACGGTCCGATCGATTTCCAGCCGCGCGAGCCTTTCAGTCCGCTGTTCGGGGCTATGCCGGCCACACCTCAGGCCGTGGAGTTTCAGATCACGCAGGAATATCTCGGCCACAGCAATCATCTGGCGTTTCTGGCCCCGATGTGGGAGGAATTTTTCAGCCATGTCGATCCCTCATCGCTGACAGGGGCGGCCGGAGTCTCGAATGTGGGCGATTGCGCCAACATGACCTCCCATCCGCTCGCGGCAGCCAACTGGTATGCCTTCGGGCGTCTTGCCTGGGATCCGCGGCTCACATCGCGCCGCATTGTGGAGGAATGGCTTCCTATGAATATTGCCGGATATGCGGATATGCCTCGCTCTGTCAGAGACGGACTTGAGGAGATGATGCTGCAGAGCCGGGAGGCTGTGGTCGACTATATGATGCCGCTGGGATTGCACCATATATTCGCGTTCGGCCATCATTACGGTCCTGAGCCCTGGTGTGAGGTGGAGGGGGCGCGTGCCGACTGGCTCCCGAAATATTACCACAGGGCAGACTCCGCAGGCCTCGGTTTCGACCGCAGCGCGCGGGGAAGTGATGCCGTGGGGCAGTATCCCGAACCTTACAGGTCGCTCTATGGCGACATGTCGCGTTGCCCTGAGAACCTTCTTTTGTGGTTCCATCACGTCCCCTGGAACCACAGGATGCGTTCTGGCTCCACCTTATGGGATGAGCTCTGCAGGGCTTATCAGAGGGGGTGCGACAGGGTGGAGCGCATGCAGCGCCAGTGGGCTGCCGCGAAGCCATATGTCGATCCGGAACTTTTCACCGACGTGGAGGGGCGCCTTATGATTCAGGCGCGCGACGCGCAATGGTGGAAAGACGCTTGTCTGCTCTATTTCGGACAGTTTTCCGGGATGCCTCTTCCCGACGACGTGGCTCCTCCGGTGCACACGCTGGAGGAGATGATGCGTGTGAAACTTCCGATAAGCAATTTCGAGTGCCCCACAAGAGAGATGCTCAACAGTGTGAGATAAGGACGACTGTCCTTTAGATCCTGTCAGGGATTCTCCTCCGGTATGAGGTGCAGGTTGTCGTGGGCGTTCACCCGGTAACGGTGTGAGACATCGGTAGTCTCGTTTGTCACCCTGAACACCAGGAGGCGTATATCCTGCTGCAGTTTCGAGGCGTCATAGGCCTGTAGCACGGCCTCATGGAGATTGCTGACTCCGGTGGTGCGGAAAGTGAAAAGCTTTTTACCATCGTCGTTGAATATCTCTACCAGCACATTGTTGCTTTTCTTGATAAAATCGTGTTCCATAGTGAATGATAATAATAAGAAGTGGAGACAGGCGGTCGCGAGGCCGTCTGTCTCCGTTATAACGTAGCGGTTGGCCATGCGGTTCTCAATTGCCGAAGGTCAGGGGGCGAGACTGCCGGCGAAAACCATCTTCCTTGAAATCCCTATTATTTGTGAAAAATTAGGGTTATGACAGAAAAAAACGGTTTTTGATTGAGTAAAATCTGAAGTTAAAACGAATCCATATATAAAGAGAGGCGGAAAAAACGTATTCTAAGCGGATTCAGACCGGATCCTTATCCAGACTGATGCCGTATCAGGTCAGAAGCCTCCGAGGAAACGATAACCATTAAACTGATTAAAAACCTAAGATGATGAAAATTTCAAGGATAGTGATGATGACGGTGATGGCGGCGGCTATCCCCGCCGCGGCCAAGGTTGTGACTTATCCCGCGGGCCCGGGAGTGGAGACACTCGGTGATTTCTCCGTGGAGGTGCGCCAGGACGGGGGCTCATGGCAGGCCGTGTCTGTTTATCCCGTGAAAGTGGATGAAGTCCGCGGCGCCAGACACCATGTGGAGACAGCCTCGATGGCCTGTTTTGATTTCGACGGCAAGGTAGATGTGCGTGTGATAAGCAACAGAGAGAAAGTCAAGGATGCCAGGGTGCGTCCGCTCAGTTATAAAATAATTCCGGCCTGTGCGGGCGACACCCTGACATTCTCCCTCGACCGTCCGCGTAACCTCTCCGTGGAGGTCAACGGCGATATCTTCCACAATCTCCATCTCTTCGCAAACCCTATCGACCGTTTCCGTCCTACCGACAAGGAGATAAAGAAGGCGATCAGGAACAGAGGTAAGAAAGGGAATAAGCTCGTGTATTTCGGCCCGGGCGTACATGAGCTCCCCGGCGACACGTTGCGCGTGGAATCCGGTCAGACCGTCTACATCGACGGCGGAGCGCGCGTCTACGGCCAACTGATAGCCGAGGGGGTGAGAGACGTGAAATTTCATGGCCGCGGCGAGGTGCATCCCAAGGGTAGAGGCGCCGGAGTCTCCGTGCGACGTTCAAAGAATATAGAGGCGGAGGGGATCATGCTGACCCAGATACCGGTCGGAGGCAGCGATTCCGTGCGGATCGACAATGTGAAATCTATCAGCTACTATGGCTGGGGCGACGGCATGAACGTCTTTGCCAGCGACAATGTGAGCTACGACAATGTGTTCTGCCGCAACAGTGACGATTGCAATACGGTCTATGCCACGAGGATGGGCTTCGTAGGTGGTTGCAAGAACATAAAGATGGAGAATTCCACGCTTTGGGCCGACGTGGCCCATCCGATCATGATCGGTCTTCACGGTTCGGCCACCGATATCGGCATCGACGCTCCCGCCGATACCATACAGAATCTTCTCTACCGAAACATCGATATCCTTGATCAGAAGGAGAAGCAGGTGGACTACCAGGGATGTATGGCTATCAGCTGTGGCGACAACAACATTGTGCGCGACGTGACTTTCGACAATATCCGCGTGGAGGATATCCGCGAGGGGCAGCTCATCAACATACGTATCTTCTTCAATAAGAAATATTGCGCCGCCCCCGGCACCTGCGTGGAAAACGTTCTCTTCAGGGATGTGGAATACAACGGTCATAATGCCGCCCTCTCGATTATAGCCGGCTACGACGACACCCGCAAAGTGAAGGGCGTAACCTTCGACAACCTCGTGATCAACGGTGTGCGCATAGCCGACGACATGCCCGGGAAGCCCGGATGGTATAAGACTTCCGATTTCGCCAACATGTTTATCGGCGAGCACGTGGAGGACGTGGTTTTCAAATGATGATATAGGAAATTGAGATGGGAAAGAGAATATCATATTTATTTGCCGGAGTAATCCTCACTTTGGCGTCGGGGGCTTCCGCGCAGTCGGTATATCCCGGTCAGCACCACGGGAAGCTGCCCGTAGAGACTCAGATGCCATGCAAGGCTGAAGCTTTCGACCTGCGTCAGGTGCGCCTCCTTCCGGGACGTGTGCACGACAATCTAAGCCGCGATTCCGCATGGATGGCTAATATCTCTGTGGAGCGGCTTGTGCACAGCTTCAAGAACAATGCCGGGGTCTACGCCGGTGTGGAGGGTGGCTACGAGAGCCTGAAGAAATTCGGCGGCTGGGAGTCGCTCGACTGCGACCTTCGCGGCCATACCACCGGCCACCTCATGTCGGCCTACGGACTGATGTATGCCGCTACGGGCGACAAGCTCTTCAAGCAGAAGGGAGACTCCATCGTGGCCGTGCTCGCCGAGGTGCAGGAAGCGCTCGGTCCCTCAGGCTATCTGAGCGCCTTCCCCGAGGAACTCATCAACCGCAACCTGAAAGGGAAAAGCGTGTGGGCGCCGTGGTATACCCTCCATAAGATCATGTCCGGACTCATCGACCAGTATCTTTATTCCGGCAATGAGCAGGCTTTGACCGTGGCACGCAAGATGGGCGACTGGGCTTACGGGAAGCTCAAAGGGCAGCCCGAGGAGACGCGCCGTCTTATGCTCCGCAACGAATTCGGCGGTATGAACGAGGCTTTCTACAATCTCTATTCCGTGACGGGTGACAGCCGTTACCGGGAGCTTGCCGACTACTTCTACCATAATGACGTGCTCGATCCTCTCAAGGGTGGCGACTACGACATGGGCACGAAGCATACCAATACCTTCATACCCAAACTTATCGGGGAGGCACGCAATTATGAGCTCACCGGAAGCGCCGACAGCCGCAGGATGGCCTCCGATTTCTGGCAGACAATGATCGATACGCATTCATTCGTGACAGGATCGAGCAGCCAGAAGGAGCATTTCTTCGATCCCGTTAAGTTCTCGCAGTTCATCAACGGCTACACCGGCGAGACCTGCTGCACATACAATATGCTGAAGCTCTCACGCCATCTCTTCTGCTGGGATGCCTCGCCGAAGGTGGCCGACTACACCGAGCGCGGACTCTACAACCACATCCTCGCGCAGCAGGATCCGCAAAGCGGCATGGTATGCTACTTCCTCCCTCTCATGACGGGAGCCTATAAGGTCTACAGCACTCCGGAGCAGTCATTCTGGTGTTGTGTGGGCAGCGGTTTTGAGAGTCATGCCAAATATGCCGAGTCGATCTATTTCAAGGGGGATGACGGCGTGTATGTCAACCTTTTCATACCCTCGCGTCTGAACTGGGAGGAGAAAGGGCTCGCACTTACCCAGACTACAGCCTTCCCCGAGGAAGAGACCACCGTGCTGACCGTAGACGCTGCTCCCGACGAAGCCATGAAACTTCATCTCCGCTATCCTTACTGGAGCGGCAAGCCCACAGTGAAGGTCAACGGAAAGAAAGTGGCCGTGAAAGGGAAACCCTCGTCGTATATCACCGTAGACCGTCGCTGGAAGGCGGGCGACCGTGTGGAGGTGACATATCCGATGTCGCTGAGGGTGGAGACCACGCCCGACAATCCCGCGAAAGGAGCCGTGATGTATGGTCCTGTGGTTCTCGCCGCAAATCTCGGCACCGAAGGCATGGAGGCCCCGGCCCCATTCTCCGATCCCACAGTGCGCAACGACTACTACACCTACGACTATAAGGTGCCACAGGGACTGCCGACCTCTCTTCCCTTCATCATAAAGGATGTCCCGGGCAAGTTCAAGCGCCAGGGTAAGGAACTGAAGTTCGTCACAGAGGGTGGGCTGGAGTTCTCACCGCTCTACGATCTCAATCATTGCCGCTACGGCGTCTATTGGGATTTAAACAAATGACAATACAAACCAGACATAGATCAAACCTGACATATTAAATCTGACATAGATCAAACCTGACACTGATTATGAGACAACAGCTTTTAGCCATATGCCTCCTGTGCGCCTCGCTCGCAGCCGCCGGCGCCGAGGAGATCAAGCACCCCTCCATGCTCTTCACTGCCGACCGCGTGGAGCGTGCCAAGGAGATGATGAAGAACGATCCGGCCCGTCAGGAGGGCTGGAAAGCGATCCGCGCGAAGGCCGATGAACTTCTGCGCAAGAACGACTACCACGACATAGAGTATCTCTCTCTGGCTTATATGATGACAGGAGAGAAGAAATATTCCGACAAGATCATCGATCTGCTGAAGAAGGCCTCGAAGACGAAATCGTGGGGCAACAGCGAGATGATGGCCCGCAAGCCGGCATGGCGCAGTGAGCTGCAGATGGCCTGGAAGGCAATGCAGTGCGCCAACGGTTATGACGTGGTCTACGACCTCCTGACTCCCGCGGAGCGCCGGGAGATAGCCGACGGCCTCTACAATCTGGCCGTGGAGCCGCTGCTCGGCGACTGGCTTGTGGAGCCCGCGCGCATACACTCGCTCAACTCCATGGGGCACAATTGGTGGACTGCCTGCGTCAACGGCGGAGCGCAGCTCGCCCTGGCCATAGGCAACGAGCGTCCCGATGCCGCGGAGCTTGCACGTAAGGCGGTGGAGGCCCTTCCCGAATGGTTTGACTTCGCAGGCGACGTCATACAGCACAAGCCGAAGACCTTCGACCGCGACGGCGGCATGTATGAGAGCATCAACTATGCCAGCTTCGGCACCACTTCCGCGCTCTCCCTGCGTCTGGCATGGCTCAACTCCCATCCCGGCGAGACGCTCGAGGATATTCCCCAGATGCATCAGCTCGCCTCCTTCTTCAGCAATGTGGCCTATCCCCGCAGCGGCGAGCTCTACAGCATCAGTTTTGGCGACAGCCATAAGAACGTGACCGGAGAGAGCTCCATGATCCTGGCCTACGCTATGGGAGCGGAGTCGCCCGAGACCCTCTGGTATATCAATCAGGTCGACTCGCAGCAGTTCCGCGAGGGATATCCCCTCCGTTTCCCGATGGGATTCGTCTATTCTCCCGACACCTCCGCGGCACCTGAAGTGCCGGCGCTCCCGACCTCCCATCTCTGGAAGGATTTCGGATGGGCCACGATGCGCGACTCCTGGAAGAAAGATGCCACGATGCTCGCCGTGAAGAGCGGCATGACGTGGAACCACTCTCACGCCGACGCCAACTCCCTCATACTTTTCCACAAGGGTGTTGACATCATCAAGGATGCCGGCAACAGCTCATACGGCACTCCGGAATATCGCAAATATTTCTTCCAGAGCGATGCCCACAACATCGTGAAGTTCAACGGCCAGGGACAACCTACTTACCAGCAGTACCACGGCACGATGCTTCCAGGCTCCGTATCGTCGCTCCTCGACGGAGGCAACATCAAGTATGTGATGGCCGACGGCACGGGTCCCATGTCGCGCTGGCTCGACCGCAACTTCCGCCACTATCTCTGGATTGACGACGTGATCTATGTGATCGACGACCTCCACAGCCATGAGCCCGGCACTTTCGAGTGGGTGTGGCATCCCGGCGGCGAGGCCATGAAGCGCGGCTATGACCTTGAGATCACAAACGGCGCCTCTTCGGCCATAATAAGGCCGATATTCCCCCGTCCGTTGGCCTACAGCAATTTCGTGCACGACTATCCTGAGGACATGTACTGGGAGACCCACGAGGGACCGACAGAGAATCTTAAAGGGAAAGAGACTTACTGGAGCTTCCATCTTCCGGGAGCCAGGGATAACGTGAAGGGTGTCACGGCTATAATTCTCAAGGATGATCCGAAGCAGAAGAAAGAGGATCTGCCGCAGATAGAGCGCCGCGAGGGAACCGACTGGATCGGCCTGCGCATAAGGCATGACGGAAAGGTGACAGACCTCTATATCAATCAGCTCGCCGACGGACGCCTGATGCACATGAACTCGTGGATCGATGCCGACGGATGGACTACCGACGCCTACATGCTGGCCGTGAGCTATCCCGATGGTGGCGATCCGAAGGATCCGTCGGAGATGTTCGTATGCCATGGCAGCTCCGTGCGTCGCGGCGGCGATGTCTATTTCTCGACACTCTCCAAACTCAGTGCCATATCCCGCACCGATGGCGACACCATGAGGGTGCAGGTTGCCGGGCAACCGCGCGTCAACCTGGCTGTGAAGGGGAATGCCGGGAATGTTGAGGTCAATGGCCGTAAAATGGAGACAGTGAAGGAAGATGGTCTTACACGTATAAAATATCGTGAACAATGAAAAAACTTATATATTTACTCGCCATAGCCTCTCTCCCGGCTTCGATGGGAGCCGCCACCGACCTGGTGCTGACCTCGCCCGACGGGCGCAACCGCATCACATTCACTAAGCCGGGTAAGGAGCTTTCGTATACGGTGGAGCGCGACGGACATGCGCTTATCCTTCCCTCAAGGGCCGGCCTCGATGTCGACAATAGGGTCTGGGAGATGGCCCTGGGTAAGCGCGACCTCGCACAACCGGAGTGCTGGATGGATCTCCTGACGGTGGATAGCGTCAGCTATGCCGCACCGGTCGACTCCGTGTGGCATCCCCTCTACGGGGAACGTTCCACCGTGAGAGACCGCTACAACGGCGCTACTCTCCATATGAGCCGCAAGGACAAGAGCGACTACCGGCTCGACGTGCAGGTACGCGCCTACGACGAAGGAGTGGCTTTCCGCTATTTCTTCCCGGAGCATCCCGCCGCCATATTCCATAAGGTGGTGGAGGATCTGACCGATTACACCTTCCCTGAGGGTACGAAGGCCTGGAGCGAGCAGTGGGCGCAGGCGTTTTTCGATGAAGGACCGGTGGACAGCATCACGCGTCCTGTTGAGAGGGCGCTGACGCTTCTCAATCCCGCCGGCGACTGGACGGCGATTCTTGACGCCGATGTCGACGACTGGTGCCTTACGAAGCTCGTGGCGCGCGAGGGTAAGCACAACACCCTGAGCTCCGTGATGTATAGCCCCGTTGATATCGTGACTTACTATGCCACTCCCTGGAAGATCATCATGGTGGCCGACCGTCCGGGCGAACTGATAGAGAACAACGACATTGTGCTTAACCTCAATCCCCCTTGCGCGATCAAGGACGCTGAGGCCTGGGTGAAGCCCGGACGCATAATGCGGTGTACGAAGATCGACACGGAGGCAGGACTCCGCAACATCGACTTCTGCGCCGAGCACAACATCCCGTATATGCTCTTCGACTGGCTCTGGTATCTTCCCTGTACATCCCACGACGGCGACGCCACGAAGGTGGTCGACAAGCTCGACATGAAGCGCGTGGTCGACTACGGCAAGGAGAAGGGTGTGGGCGTATGGCTTTATGTCAACCAGCATGCCCTCATGAAGCAGATGGACGAGCTTTTCCCATTGCTCCGCGAGTGGGGGATTGTCGGTGTGAAGTCGGGGTTCGTGCAGTATGCTTCGCATCGCTGGGCCACATGGCTCCACGACATGGTGCGCAAGGCGGCCGACAACCATCTGCTCATGAACATACATGATGAGTTCCGCCCTTCCGGTTTCTCGCGCACCTACCCCAACCTGCTCACGCAGGAGGGGATCTGCGGCAACGAGGAGTGGCCTGACGCCACCCACAATGTGACGCTTCCCTTCACGCGCATGATCAACGGAGCGGCCGACTATACGATCTGCTACTTCGACAAGCGCCTGAAGAACACCCACGCCCATCAGCTTGCCGCATCGCTGGTGTTCTACAGTCCGCTGCAGACGATCCTGTGGTATGACACTCCCGACCGTTATCACGGAGAGCCCGAGATCGAGTGGTTTGAGACGCTTCCCACGGTCTTCGACGATACACGGGTGCTTTCCGGTTATCCCGGTGAGAATATCGTGATGATGCGTCGCAACGGTGATGAGTACCGTGTGGCCCTGATGACCAACAATGAGGGGCGGCATGAGACCCTACCGCTCGATTTCCTGCCTGAGGGTGTGAAGTACAATGCCAGGATCCTCACCGATGATCCGAAGTTGAAGACTGCCACGCAGGTGAGGATAACCGACCGCAAGGTGGATTCCCGCAAGAAGCTGGAGTTCGACCTCCTTCCACGAGGCGGTGCCACAGTCATCCTCACCCCGGTCAATTAATTAGCAATGAGTAATTAGTGATTAGTAATTAGGTTGGTTAGTTATTTGGGCTTTAGCCTTTAATTGTTGGCGGCTGATGATTTTTATATAAAAATCATCAGCCGCCAATGGTTTTTGAGGAGAGACCACGGCTTTCAGCCGCGGCACGGCAATGCCATCCGGCAGTAACATGGAGGCAGGGAATAATGCCATCCGGCAGTAACATGGAGGCAGAGGATTACGGCAATCACAATTGCTAACTGCCAATTACTCATTGCTAATTGAAATTGCGCAGTGCATGAGGTCGCCGCGTGAGTCGCGGAGGTGCATGCCGTTGCCCTCGCAGTAGCGCCAGAAGCGGCAGTCGGCACAGACGCCGCGGCGCATCCAGCTACGGTCGCGGTATTGTCCGAAACGGGTTTGCCAGACATCCCAGAAATCATCTTCGTAGATATTCCCCTGGCGATAATCCGCGCGGATGCTCGGACATGCGCCTATCCCTCCGTCGAGGAGCACGGATCCGACCGTGACACCGGCCTGGCATTCGAAGAAATTGTCGCGCACGATCCCCTCGTAACTTCCCATGAACCCCTCGCAGCAGAACGATGCCTTTATCCGTCCCTCCTTGCGTGTGTCGGCAATGAAACGCATGAGGGTCTCGATCTCCCCCTTCGTAAGCTTGAACTCAGGATAGTCGGCCGCTCTTCCGGCAGGGAAGATCGTGAAGAGACGCCATCCCTTCACCCCGGCCTCAATGAGCAACTCCTTCAGTTCCGTGAGCCTTGATAGAGAGCGACGGTTGACGCATGTCACCACGTCGAAATTGAGATCGGAGGCCTTTGCCGTCATCCTGATCGCCTCATAAGCCCTTGCAAACGATTTCGGATGGTTTCTCATCCAGTTATGGTCCTCCTCAAGTCCGTCGAGGCTGATCGTGATGTTGTGGAGTCCTGCGGCGCGCAGGCTTTCGAGGCGCCCCGGGGTGAGCAGCAGACCGTTTGTGACGATCCCCCAGGGCATTTCACGGTCGTATAGCTGACGGCCTACATATTCTATGTCGTCTCGCACGAGAGGTTCGCCTCCGGTGATGATTACGTTGAGGATGTGCGGATCCACGTGGGGCAGAAGCGAGTCGACCACCCGTAGGAAATCGGCCGCGGGCATGTCGGGGAGAGTGGATGAGCTCTTGCAGTCGCTCCCGCAGTGGCGGCACGACAGATTGCACCTCCAGGTGCATTCCCAGAACAGCTGCCGGAGGGTATGTTCCCTCCGGCGCGTGTCCTTCAGTCGGCGGTTGAGCTCGAGGGCTATCCTCTGGCGTATCGACAGATCGTTCATTGACCGGATTCTTTCTTTTTCAGAGTGAAATCTACCGTGGCGTTGGCCTGGCCGATATCCCACGGGTTATTCTTATTGTTTTTGCCGGTATACTTCACGTCGATGATCACGGAGTCGGCTTCGAGGGCCGGATCATCTGGCACGCATACCACTTTGGTTTTGTTGCCGAGTAATTCGTTGCCGGTCGAGATGTAGGTGCCGTTATCACCGGTTTTTACCTCGGCATAAGAGAAGACTCCGGAAGGGAAGTCGGGTTGAGTCACCCTGACGGCGGCTCCCGCAACCTCCTTGCCGTCTTCCGTGACAACCTTCCCCTTTATCTCAAAAGTGCCGACGGGGGTGCCATACATATCGCCGCCCCCTCCGGGATAGTCGCCGTCGCATCCGAATCCGAGGAGTGCCATTCCTCCGGCGCAGAGGCGGGTCAGAATGGATTGAAAACTGAAATTACGCATATTCATTGTCGTTTGTTGTTTCTGTATATAAGATGACCGTAAGATGGAAATACTGCATGAGGCTGATGAAAAAATTTAATTGTCGCTGCCTACATGTTGAATCTCAGACCTATGGGAAGCGAGAACCCGACAGGATCGTCAGTCCAGATGTTGGGCACCTTATATTCGTGGTCAAACCTGTATTGAAGGGTGGGCTCCAGGAAAATCTCGAAATGGTCAGTCAGTTTTATGGCCGCGCCGAATCCGGCGGAGAGCGACCATACGGCCGGGGAGCTGAAACGTCCGGCTTTCAGGTCGGGAGGATTCTGGGTGGTGGTCACCTCTGCCTCGGAGTAGAGGGGAATATCCAGCTGGGCACCGGTGGAGGCGTAGAGAGCCAGAGGCCCCGAGGAGAGAAGATTGAACCTCACCCTCAGCGGAATGCCCAGGTAATGCCAGCGGCAGTCGGCTGTTGATCTTATCCCCTTGAATTCCGTGTGGAGATATGTGTAGGTCAGTCCTGTCTCCGCGGAGATTGATCCGGTAAGTCGTCGGGCCACGAGGAGTGAGGCCGAGACGGGGAGGGAGTTGCGGTGAGGGGCCGCGCCATAGGGGAGGAATGATGATGAGGCTCTCGTGGGAGGCGCGGGGGCATTCTCGTCTTCCGGTTTCTTGTCGGGATCAACGGGATTGGTGTAATCAGGAGGAGCGCTCGCATCTCCATCCATGCCATTGCCCCGGGCATTGAAGTTGGCTATTCCGGGGTTCACGCCGATGCCTAACGACCATTCCGGGGTGGTATGGCTTCCATGGGCGCGAGGGAGGGGGATATCTGCATAGAGAGGGGCGTCGTCCTGGTAGTGGGCGCCGTCAGCGGCCGGTAGTGGTGGATTGGTGTCGCCCGGCTGCGGGTCATTCTGAGGTTGCGGCTCTCGCGGAGCATCTTCCGGCTGTGTGGCGACTGTGTCAGGCATGGTATGGATCCCGGCCGTGAGGAGAGAGGAGGATGGCGCTGCGGAAGGCTGCCGGTTCGGGACGGTAGTGATTGAGGCGGACGCGATGGGCGTTGCGGGCAGGTGGGTTGTCGGGGCGGTCGGTGGTGCGGTCAGGGTTGAGGCGGGGGTGGTGACGGTAGAGGCGTCGGTTATGGCCTCTTTGTCGGCGCGGGTCAGGTAGATGCCGGCAGGGATGGCTGCCAGTAGGAGGATGAGTGCACCGGCCTGTGCGCGGTAGTCTTTTATGAGCCTTTGCATCATCATGCGTGCCCGGAAAAGCTGAGAGGAGGATGATTTAGGGGAGATGCCGAGAATACGGGCTATCTCGTTATGCGATTTTTTCTCGAGCACGGCGAGGCGGAACACCTTCTGGTAGCCTGCGGGAAGTTCCTTGATAAGCGATTCGAGGGTCTCCATGTCGAGGAATTCATCGATTGCCGGGGTGTCCGCGGTGTCGGGTATGTCGTGGAGCATGGCTCCGACATCCTGGAGGTGGAGGAACTGCAGGGATAGGTTTTTCATGATGGTGGCCAGCCAGTAGTCGGCGTGGTCGTAGTCGCGGAGAGTGCGCAGGCGCGTGAAGGCTACGATGAAGCCGTCGTGGAGGATATCCTCGGCGTCCATGGGATCGCTGACGTAGCGGCGTATCAGGGCGAGCATCTTGGGCGCGAAGCGGGTGTAGAAGAGGCTGAGGGCTTCACGGTCGCCCTTCAGGCACTCCTCCACGAGGCTGCGGTTGTCGATATGCAGGTCGCGGTTCATATCCTCACGTATATTCCGTTTCATAATGTAAAGATACGGATTTACCCGAAATACTGCATGGCGTCCCCGAAAAAATTTTACATCGCCTCACGTGGAGTTTTTAATTTTCACGCGGAGGGGGATGTGGTTGGATGGAATTGATCCTCCCGCAGAGGCGCAGAGGGCTCGCAGAGTTTTTTAGTATGAATTTTGGAAAATTCATTTTAGGAAGAGGGGATTGTGGGGTGATAAGGGACTGCCGTGACAAGGATCTCTGCGAGCCCTCCGCGCCTCTGCGTGAGTTTTTGTGGAGGTATGGATGTCACGCGGAGGAGGATGTGGTTGGATGGAATAGATCCTCACGCGGAGGCGCAGAGGGCTCGCAGAGTTTTTTAGTATGGATTTTTGGAAAATTCATTTTAGAAAGAGAGGATTGTGGCGGTGAAGAGGGACTGCCGTGACAAGAATCTCTGCGAGCCCTCCGCGCCTTTGCGTGAGTTTTTGTGGAGGTATGGATGTCACGCGGAGGGGGATGTGGTTGGATGGTATTGAATACTCCCGCAGAGGCGCAGAGGGCTCGCAGAGGTTTTTAGTATGGATTTTGGAAAATTCGTTTTAGGAAGGAGAATTGTGGGGGTGAAGAGCGACTGCCGTGACAAGGATCTCTGCGAGCCCTCCGCGCCTCTGCGGGAGTTTTTGTGGAGGGATGGATGTCACGCGGAGGGGGATGTGGTTGGATGGTATTGAACACTCCCGCAGAGGCGCAGAGGGCTCGCAGAGTTTTTTAGTATGGATTTTTGGAAAATTCATTTTAGGAAGAGGGGATTGTGGGGTGATAAGGGACTGCCGTGACAAGAATCTCTGCGAGCCCTCTGCGCCTTTGCGTGAGTTTTATGTGGAGGGATGGATGTCATGCGGAGGGGGTGCGGTTGGATGGTATTGATCCTCACGCGGAGGTGTTGATGTGCATGAAAATGGGTCAGCGTGTGTCCGGATAATTCAAAATGCATTGCCCGAAATGGAAAAGCAATCGTTTGCATAATTTGTATTCCAAGGTATGTCGCTAAGAATTAATGTGGTACATGAGGCGATTTATCCTTATGATTGTTTTGGAATGATTTGGAGATTTGGTTTTCCGTTATTATATTTGCGACATATTTCAGCTCATAGTGTCGCGGGTCTGCGGAATTGGCCTTCCTTTGGATCCGTGGCGGCCGGCTGGATTGCAAAACCGAACCTGACACATACCGTATCATGAAGGAACTACGATATATGCTCATCCTGCTCATTCCGCTGCTCGCAGCATGCGGGAACAAGGGTAATATGGCCCGTCTTGACGAGGCCGACCGTCTTCTCGACCAGTATCCCGACTCGGCTCTGGCGATTGTCAACAGCATCG
>PPYF01437602.1_pt1 | contig 31512 bp, 29 predicted proteins | sample 1559871 | NCBI WGS metagenome assembly PPYF01 (sample SAMN08240021, study PRJNA423297) | Human gut metagenome, whole genome shotgun sequencing project.
CCTCTGGGGTGGAAATCACCACAAACTGTTCTGAGGGAATTTATTGATCGGGGTGTAACATATGTTTGACAAACCTACAGAATTCTAATGAGCAAAAATCGGCATCAGTTCATTTTGACCGCAATATAAATTTATAGAATATGAAAACCCGGCTTTATTTCTCTGTATAAATAGCAAAGCAGATATCCGCTTATAATAATCCCGAATATACATAGTCCCGAAAAAAGAACAGCGAACGGAAAGCAGATCTGCCCCATAAGGTGAAACGGCTGATCTGTATAATCCCAGACATTCCATCCCATAACTTTATTTACTATGATCCCTGTGATAAATTCAGCAGATACTACAAACGCCGTACACCAAAGGACTTGTTTCCAGAGAGGCTCTCTCCACTTCGTCCATAACCCTTGTTGTGCGAAAAATATAAAACAGATTCCGCCCAACAAAAACATCGACCAATGAGAATATCCTCTGAAAATAATTTCTATCATATAATAAAGCGTTCCTCCCAACGCTCCCATAAACAAATATTCACTTAATTTTTTCATTTTCATCTTCCGGACTCATCTCCTGTTTTTATCTCTTATTATAGTCTGAACATTTTAAAAAAATATATAACATATTCCTTTTCGACTTTCAAAATAATTGCCTAAGTTATCACTGTATGATATAATAAATAAGATTATGGACAGTTCAAAGTATCCGAGACCACTGAAAAATATATTTTTCGTAAAATATGTTTTTCAGTAGTTTCGGGACATTTGTAAAAACCGTTCACGATTGATGACAACATAGATTGAAAAGGAGAATAACATGTACAAAATGTATGAAATGGAACTTGCAGGCAGAACACTGCGTGTAGATGTAGACAGAGTTGCCAAACAGGCAAACGGCGCTGTTCTGATGCATTACGGAGACACAACTGTTTTGTGTACATCAACGGCATCTGAAAAGCCAAGAGACGGAATTGATTTTTTCCCTCTTAGTGTTGAATATAACGAAAGACTTTACGCTGTCGGAAAAATCCCGGGAGGATTTAATAAAAGAGAAGGGAAAGCATCCGAAAACGCAATTTTAACCGACCGAGTTATCGACCGTCCGATGCGCCCTCTTTTCCCGAAAGATTATCGAAATGACGTAACTTTGGAAAACCTTGTAATGTCAGTAGATCAGGACTGCAGCCCGGAACTTACCGCAATGCTTGGAGCTTCTCTTGCGACAAGTATTTCCGATATTCCGTTTGACGGCCCGATATCTACAACACAGGTCGGACTCATTGACGGAGAGTTTGTGTTTAACCCGACGGCAGCTCAAAGAGAAGTTTCTGATCTCGCACTTACGGTTGCTTCTACAAAAGAAAAAGTGATTATGATCGAAGCCGGAGCGAACGAAGTTCCGGAAGACCGCATGATCGAAGCAATTTTTGCAGCACATGAATTAAACCAGAAAGTCATTGCTTTTTTCGATACGATCGTTGCAGAATGCGGAAAGCCGAAACATGAGTATGAAAGCTGTGCGATTCCCGAAGAACTGTTTGACGCAATCAAAGAAATCGTACCGCCTGCCGAAATGGAACAAGCTGTATTTACAGACGAAAAGCAGATAAGAGAAGACAATATTCATCAGATTACAGAAAAATTAGAAGAAGCATTTATAGATAATGAAGAATGGCTCTCTCTCCTTGGCGAAGCCATTTACCAATATCAGAAAAAAACTGTAAGAAAAATGATCTTAAAAGATCACAAACGTCCGGACGGACGCGCTATCGATCAGATCAGACCTCTTGCAGCAGAAGTGGATCTTCTTCCAAGAGTCCATGGTTCTGCAATGTTTACAAGAGGACAGACCCAGATTTGTACGGTAACGACACTGGCGCCTTTGTCTGAAGCACAAAGACTTGACGGTCTTGATGAATCAGAAACGACTAAGCGATATATGCACCATTATAATTTCCCTTCATATTCTGTAGGTGAAACAAAACCGTCAAGAGGACCTGGAAGACGTGAGATCGGACATGGTGCGCTGGCAGAAAGAGCTCTTCTCCCGGTACTTCCAAGCGAAGCCGAATTTCCATATGCCATCCGTACAGTATCTGAAACATTTGAATCAAACGGCTCTACTTCACAGGCAAGCGTATGCGCATCCAGTATGTCGCTTATGACAGCCGGAGTACCGATCAAAGCTGCAGTAGCCGGTATTTCCGCAGGTCTTGTAACTGGAGATACAGACGATGACTATCTTGTTCTTACCGATATCCAGGGACTGGAAGACTTCTTCGGAGATATGGACTTTAAAGTAGCCGGTACACATAAAGGTATTACAGCTATTCAAATGGATATTAAGATTCACGGACTTACAAGACCGATCATTGAAGAGGCAATTTCTGCGACAAAGAAAGCCAGAACCTATATCATTGACGAAATCATGAATAAGGCAATTTCTGAACCAAGAGCAGAAGTCGGTGAATTTGCACCTAAGATCATTCAGATGCAGATCGATCCGCAAAAGATCGGCGATGTTGTAGGACAGCGCGGAAAAACGATTAACGCAATCATCGAACAGACAGGTGTGAAGATTGACATTGATGATGAAGGTTCCGTTTCCATTTGTGGTACAGAAAAAACAGCAATGGAAAAAGCTGCGAAGATCATACACACGATCGTAACCGACTTTGAAGCAGGTCAGGTCTTTGAAGGAAAAGTTATAAGTATTAAAGAATTTGGCGCTTTTCTTGAGTTTGCACCGGGAAAAGAAGGTCTCGTTCATATCTCAAAAATCGCTAAAGAACGTGTAAATAAAGTTGAAGATGTACTCTCTCTCGGAGATGTTGTAAAAGCTGTTTGCCTTGGAAAAGACAAAATGGGAAGATTCAGCTTCAGCATCAGAGACGTTGCAGAATAATAATTAAGGGCAAGTTGAGATAGCGTAGTAGAGGCAAAATTTCCCAATCGCCCTCATCCCGCCCAAATTAAAAATTGAGACTCAGTACGGAGGATGATTCCTCTGTATTGGGTCTTTTTCTAAAACGGTCGTACACACCAAGATCCTTCCAGACAAGGAATTAGACTTTCCGCCATATAAAAAAGGAACAGATCAAATCTGCCCCTTTTTTGCTTACATTGAAACCTCTGACTATTTTCTGAGTCCGAGTTTCTCAATCAATGCACGATATCTTTCAATATCTACTTTTTTAAGATATGCAAGAAGACCTCTTCTCTGTCCTACCATCTTAAGAAGACCTCTTCTTGAGTGGTGATCTTTCGGGTTTGCTTTGAAGTGATCTGTCAGTTCGTTGATTCTTGCTGTAAGAATTGCGATCTGTACTTCCGGTGATCCTGTATCACCTTCGCTTCTTCCATACTCTTTGATGATTGCCTGCTTTTTGTCCTTTGCGATCATGTTGTAACTCCTCCTTAAATACTTTTATAAACGCCTGATATTAAGTAACGGTCGGAGTGATCCGATTACCGAACATCGGCTGGTTTTCTAACCTCAAGTAGTATATCATATGCCACTTACAATGTAAAGAATTTATTTTAGATTTCTTTTGAAGCCTTAAAGTAGTCTTTTCCATAACGGAGATCTTTCGCCACTTGTTTTTTTAATTCGTTCACAGAAGAAAATCTTATCTCGGGTCTTTCAAAATCACAAAATTCCACCGTAATTTCTTTCCCGTATGCATCTCCTTCATAATCATAAACAAATACTTCGACAAGACTCTTGTGTTCTTCCGTAACTGTCGGCTTCACCCCTACGTTTCCAATGCCGTTGTACCATTTTCCGTCTATATTGATACGGCAGACATACACTCCGAATCTTGGCAGTATTTTTTTTTCTTCAGGCTCGACATTCATTGTAGGAAAGCCGAGCGTCCGCCCCAGTTGTCTGCCATGCCGAACAATTCCGGTTACTCCATACCGATATCCGAGAAGCTCTGCCGCAAGAGTTACATTGCCTTGTGAAAGGACATCTCTGATATAAGTACTGCTGATCACGATCTGATCATATCGTTCTTTTTCGATGACATCCAGCGTATATCCCCCTTTTTCGGAAAACATTTTCAACATTTCTGTATTTCCTCGTTTTTCATGACCAAAAGCAAAGTCTGTTCCTACAACAATATGCGCCGCATGAAGTTTTTCGCACAAGATGTTCTTAATAAACACTTCCGCTTCCATTTCACGCAGTTCTTTCGTAAAAGGATATTCGATCAAACAATCGATTTTCCCTTCAAGATGACTCCGCCTCTCCTGCTTTGTCATTAACGACTCCCGGTGCATATCGAAAGCACAGAGGACGCTTTTACAATTTTCTCCCGAATAAGCGCATATTTTATCGATCAGTTTTTGATGTCCTTTATGAAGACCGTCAAACTTGCCGAGAGTTAACGCTGTCTTTTCTATTCCTGCATATTGCTCAATCCCCGTGATGTACTCCATGATCTACTCTTCCTTTTATCCGCTTCATATCATTCTCATCTCATTTACATAATTTGAAACGAATTTTTCTATTTTCCATCAGGATCGAAAAACATTTTTTCGATTCTGAATAACTGCCTTTGTTTTTGATAAGAGTATATAGCGATAAACCGTCCCTGCTCATCGTATACTCTATATTTTTTATATCTAGAAAAAATGTCGGAAAGATCATCCTCTCCTCCGTCTTTTCCGGGTAAAATCAAATTTTTCGCAGACTCTTTCGGAAAAGGATTTCCGTTATATGCCAACTGAGCCTGGCGTCCTGTTACGATTATCTTAGGATATTCGACAAATACTTCATCCAGAGGCAATATTATTTCTTCTGTCCTTCCTTCATTCTTCGCCTTTTCAATATCTGCAAGCTTCATACTGTCTTTTAACTCAAACCGACTGACTTTTGTACGAAGCAGTGATTCCATACATCCGCCAACGCCAAGAACTTCTCCTACATCATTACATAAAGTACGGATATATGTTCCCTTTGAACAAGAAACTTCCATCCGTATGCGAGGAAGTTTCATTTCCTTGATCCGAATGTCATAAATCTGTACTTTTCTGCTTTTCCGTTCTACGACTTTCCCTTCCCGAGCCAATTCATAAAGCTTTTTTCCATTTACTTTTAGTGCAGAATACATAGGAGGAATCTGATCATATTCCCCTATAAAACTTTCAATACATTTTTTTGCTGTTTCTTCAGTGATTTCCGATGGATCACATTCTTTTAAAACAGTCCCTGTAATATCTTGAGTATCTGTTTCTTTTCCAAGCAAAAGCACCGCTTCATACGTTTTATCTTTATCTGTCAGCAGATCACATACTTTTGTTGCCCGTCCAAGACATACCGGAAGCACTCCTTCCGCATCCGGGTCAAGCGTTCCGGTATGACCGATCTTCTTTTGTCCGAAAATTCCCCGAAGACGAGCCACCACATCATGCGATGTATAACCTTTTTCTTTGTAAATATTTAAAATTCCGTTTATCATACTTCTGATTCTAGTCCTTATTTCATTGCGGAATCACTGATTTTTCTTCCAGTTTTTCAAACTGACGGGCGATCTGCTCGGTAATATTGTTGATCACGTCATGTGCAGATCCTGTCATTGTCACACCTGCCGCCCGTATGTGTCCGCCGCCTCCGAAATGTTTTGCGATTACACTCACATCAATATATTGTTTAGAACGAAGGCTTACTTTATATTTTTGAGGTTCAAGCTCATGTAAGAAGATAGCGACTTCCACACCTTTTGTCTGCCTGAGAATACTTACTACCCCTTCCAGATCAGACGGCTCTGCATGGAAAAATTCCATCGAACTTTTGCGGATAACCGACACAACGCATTGACGATCCATAATGAGCATACTCTCAAGGAGCGCTCTTCCCAAAATCTGGTTTTGCACATATGTTTTTTCGTAAAAGGTTTGCTCAATGATCGCGTTTCCGTTTATCCCTTTTCTCATCAGTTTAGCCGCATTTTCCATCGTTTCCGGCGATGTGCACGAATATCTGAAAACACCTGTATCGTGAGCAATTCCCATATAAAGAGCTTCTGCCGATTCTTTTGATATTTTCTCTTCATCGAGCAAAGTAACTACAAGCTCAGACGTAGAACTTGCATCCGAAACAATATAGTTCAAGTCTGCAAACGATTCGTTGCTGATGTGATGATCGATGCAAACCGTCTCTTTTGCGTTTTCAAAGACCGAACTTGAAAATCCAAGTCTCATCGGATCTGCACAATCAAGACAGATAAACAGATCATACGGCGTTTCGTTATTGTTTACTTCTGAACGAACTTCATCTGTTCCTTTGATCAGACGAAATGTCTCAGGTATTTTTTCCAGATAAACGTCTGTCTGAATATGCGGATATTCTTGTTTTAAATAAAGATATAACCCCATTACCGATCCGATGCAATCGCCATCCGGGCGGACGTGTCCGCCCAGGGCAATTTTTTTCTTCTCTTTCAGCAGCTCTTTTAAATCAATTTTTTTACTATTCATCAATATCACCGGCCTCATCTTTCAGATCCTTTGTAACCTCGTCGATCTTCTTGCTGATATTTACGCCATATTCGATCGACTGATCTACAATAAACTTAATCTCCGGAGTGTTTCTCATATTAATCGTTCTGGCAAGCTCACGACGGATAAATCCTTCAGCGCTTTGCAACCCTTTGATCGTATCCTGCTGTGCCTTTTCATCTCCGAGTACGCTGATATATGCTTTGCATGTTTTCAGATCCGGCGCCACTTCCACTGCCACCACAGATGTCATGGGCGACACTCTCGGATCTTTGATCCCGCCACGCAGTATATTGCTCAGTTCTCTTTGAACTTCCGCATTTACACGGGTATTTTTTATGCTGTTTTTTCTCATTAATGCTCCCTCTTTTCATCTGCGAAACTAATCATTCGGTTTTTTTGAATCAAATTTATTTTCTCTCAGTCTCAACCATTTTATAAGCTTCAACCTGATCTCCTTCTTTGATATCATTATAATTTTCAAATACAAAACCACATTCATATCCGGCTCTTACTTCTTTTACATCGTCTTTAAAACGTTTCAAAGATGCCAGCGGTCCGTCAAATACTACGATTCCGTCACGGATAAGACGTACAGAACAGTTTCTTTCAAAAATACCGTCCTGAACATAAGATCCTGCAATCGTTCCGACTCCAGATGCTTTAAATGTCTGACGCACTTCCGCGTGACCGAGAATTTTTTCCTCAAATACCGGATCAAGCATTCCTTTCATTGCAGCTTCCACATCTTCTATCGCATTATAAATGACTCTGTAAAGTCTTAAATCAACGCCTTCTCTATCGGCGATTTCTTTTGCCGTCGCATCCGGACGTACATTAAATCCGATAATGATCGCATTGGAAGCCGATGCAAGGCTGACGTCCGATTCATTGATTGCGCCTACTCCACCGTGAATGATCTTGATTACAACTTCATCATTTGAAAGTTTCAAAAGACTCTGTTTGATTGCTTCTACTGAACCTTGAACATCTGCTTTTACGATAATGTTGAGTTCTTTCAAATTGCCTTCCTGTATCTGGCTGAACAGATCATCAAGAGACATTCTTGATTTTGTCTCATCAAGAAGTTTCACTTTATTCTGAGCGATAAACGTCTCTGCAAAACTTCTTGCATCCTTTTCGGAATCACATCCGACAAACACTTCTCCCGCATTTGGAACATCATTTAATCCGAGAATCTCTACCGGCTGTGACGGACCTGCCTCTTTCACCCTTCTGCCTTTATCGTCCATCATCGCACGAACGCGACCATGTGCGCTTCCTGCCGCGATTGCATCTCCGACATGAAGAGTACCTTTCTGAACAAGAACTGTCGCAACAGATCCTTTTCCTTTATCAAGTTCCGCCTCGATCACAAGACCTCTTGCCGCACGGTTCGGATTTGCTTTTAACTCCATAACTTCTGCTGTCAGAAGAACCATTTCAAGAAGCTCCGGAATTCCTTCTTTTGTATGTGCGGATACAGGAACAAAAATCGTACTTCCGCCCCAATCTTCCGGAATCAACTCATATTCTGTCAGTTCTTGTTTCACACGTTCGATATTTGCACTTGGTTTATCAATCTTATTGATTGCAACAATAATTTCAATTCCGGCAGCTTTTGCATGATTGATTGCTTCTACTGTCTGAGGCATTACTCCGTCGTCTGCCGCTACGACAAGAATGGCGATATCCGTAGAGCTTGCACCGCGCATACGCATTGCCGTAAACGCCTCATGTCCCGGCGTGTCGAGGAACGTAATTTTTTCTCCGTTTGCTTCCACAACATATGCTCCGATATGCTGAGTGATACCACCTGCTTCACGATCGATCACATTTGAGTGACGGATCGCATCAAGAAGAGATGTTTTACCATGGTCAACGTGTCCCATAACGCATACGACCGGAGGACGTTTTACCATCATATTTTCATCTTCCTCTTCCTCTTTTAACAGTTCTTCGATCACATCTACGACTTCTTCTTTTTCGCAGAGAACTTCAAATTCCATTGCGATCTCTTCTGCAGTATCATAATCGATTTCCTGATTCACTGTTACAACTTTTCCTTGAAGGAACAGTTTTTTCACGATAACAGAAGGAACAATCTTCATTTTATCTGCAAGTTCTTTGATCGTAAGAACTTCCGGAATTACAATCTGTTTAATCTTTTCTTCTTTCTTCTCTTCTTTCGGCTGCGGTCTTTTCACTTCTGCTACCTGTTTTTGTTTTTTGCCTTTTTTGCCTTTTCCGTCAAAGGCTTCGTCTCTGTATTCTTTTTTCTTATTATCACGTTCTTTATCTTTCGCCTTATTACGCTGGCTCTTCTGCTGCTCCACGATCGGTGCCGCCACATCATCTCTTCGTGACTCTCTTTTCTCTCTGTCAGATCGACCGTTTTGTCCTCCCGGTCTGCGGTCTCTGTCTCCGCCTCGGCTCTGTCTTCCGTCACCGAACTGACGATTTCCCTGTGGTCTTTCCTGGCGCGAACGATCATTGGATCCGCGATCGAATCTGCCTTGTCTGTCAGACGGTTTTCCGTCTCTTACCGGCTTTCCGTCTCTGTTTTCTCTTACCGGACGATCATTGGACTGTCTTGCTTCACGATTTTCTCTTGCCGGACGGTCATTCTCTGTTCTTTTCTCCTTTTCGGACTGTACCTGTACCGGTTTTTCCGCACGTGCCGGCTGTTGCTTTTCCTGACGTACTCCCTGCGGCTTTTCCGCTGCTGACTGCGCTTGCGTACCCGGTCGTTTTTCTGTAGTTGAATGTTCGGCAGCAGTTTCGGCTTTTACAGTTTGAGCAGGAACCGGCCGCGCAGCCTGTGGCTTTTCTGCACCTGACTTTTCCGAACGTGCTCCCTGTGATGCCGGACGCGTCGTCGCTGCCTTTGCCTCGTTTTGACGCGCACTCTGCTGTGGACGCGCAGACTTTTGAGCCGGACGTTTTCCCTGTATGCGACTGCTATTTTTAGAGTTTTGCGGACGAATCACAAATGCCAGATTTTTCTTTTTCGGAGCTTCTTCTCCCTCTGACTTTCCTTCTGATCTTGTGTTTTTTCCTTTTCGGATCTCATCTGCTATATTGTCCTCGATCGAACTCATATGATTTGACACCTCCACATTTTTCTTATGCAACAAATCGATGAGCTCTTTATTTTCCATTCCAAGCTCTTTCGCAAGTTCATGTACCCTCATTTTTGTCATATTAAAACTACCTCCTTATGCAATATCCTCTCGGTTTTTCAGCTCTCTTTGAATTCCATCTGCAAATCCTTCGTCAAGTATCGCCAGAGATGCACGGAACTCTTTTCCCATTGCATGCCCTAAGGTATCTTTATCTCCGTAGAAACAAAATGGAACTTTATAAAACTTACACATATCCCCGAATTTTTTCTTCGTGTTCTCCGATGCGTCACCGGCGACAATGACAAACTTCGCTTTTCCTGATTTCGTCTCGCTTTCTGTCATTGTCTCGCCGCTTACACATTTTCCGGCCTTCATCGCCAGTCCGATCAGGGAAAGGACCTTATCTCTCTTACTCAAGCTCTCCCATCTCCTTTTCCATTTTCTCATATACTTCCGGCGGTATTGCCTGCTTAAACGACCGTTCCAATCCACGGTTTTTCACAGCTTTCTGAAAGCATTCTACGCTCCGGCAAAGATAAGCGCCTCTGCCGTTTGCTTTTCCAAGTGCATCCACGACGAATTCTCCGGTTTCTGTCCTGAGTATTCGCAGCAATTCTTTTTTAGGTTTCATTTCTCCACACCCTACACATTTACGCATAGGAATTTTTTTATTAACTGCCAAATAACCCACTCCTTTAGATATTACTCATTCTCTGTCTCGATAAATTCAATTTCTTCCGACTCTTCGTTCTGATCTTCTGCCGCTTCATCATAAGACTCTTCACTGTATTCTTCGTTATACTCTTCTTCGTAATCTCCTGTATAACCTTCTTCACCGACAAGTCCCATCTCTTCCATATAATTTTCTGGAAGTTCTCCTGCCTCTATCGCCTGTGTCTCGCTCTTAATATCAATCTTATATCCTGTAAGTCTTGCAGCAAGACGTGCATTCTGCCCTTCTTTTCCGATTGCAAGTGAAAGCTGATAGTCGGGAACGATCACACTCGCGATTTTTTCTTCCGGATCTGCCATTACAGAAATCACTTTTGCAGGGCTAAGTGAATTTTCTATCAGAAGCGCCGGATTCTCATCCCAGTTGATAATATCGATTTTTTCACCGCGAAGTTCCTGAACAACTGCGTTTACTCGTGCTCCGTTCATTCCCACACAAGCGCCTACGGGATCTACATTCGGATCGTTTGACCATACAGCCATTTTTGTACGGGAACCTGCTTCTCTTGCAATGCTCTTAATTTCAACTGTACCGTCTCTTACTTCTGCCACCTCTGCTTCAAAAAGACGTTTCACAAGTTCGGGATGTGTACGGGATACAAGTATCTTCGGTCCTTTCGGAGTATTTTTCACTTCTACTACATACAGTTTAATACGTTCTGTAGGTTTAAAATGTTCCCCTTTCACCTGCTCGTTCTCAGTAAGCATTGCATCTGCTCTTCCAAGATTAATACTGATATTTTTCCCGACATATCGCTGAACAACACCTGTCACAATATCTTTTTCTTTTTCAAAATACTGGTCAAATACAACTTTTCTTTCTTCTTCTCTTATTTTTTGAAGAATCAGGTTCTTTGCATTCTGAGTCGCAATACGCCCAAACTCTTTTGAGTGTACCGGAATCTGTGCGATATCGCCGACCTGTAATGCAGAATCCAGCTTTTCCGCTTCTTCGAGACTGATCTCCAACGCAGGATCTTCTACCTCTTCTACTACATTTTTCTCTGCATATACAGCATAATCGCAAGTATCACGATCCATGATTACTTTAATGTTATCCGATGTTCCGAAATGATTCTTACATGCGCTGATCAGCGAATTTTCAATCGCATCCATCATAACATCTTTACTGATATTTTTTTCTTTCTCAAGAATTGTCAACGCTTCCATTAACTCTGTGTTCATTTTGTCATTTCCTCCTAAATTTTAAAAATCCAAAGCAAGACGAATCAATGCAATTTCTGCTCTGTCAAATACTTGTTCTGTTTCATCTTCATATATAATGGTCACAGTGTTTTCATCAAACCCTTTCAAAATACCGGTAAATTCTTTCTGACGATCGATTGCCCGGTAAGTACGGATCTCTACTTCTTCTCCGATACTTCTCTTAAAATCTTTTTCTTTTTTTAACGGTCTGCCAAGCCCCGGTGAGCTCACCTCAAATACATAAGAATCCGGGATATAATCTTTTTCATCGAGAATATCCGAAAACTTTCTGCTGACCGCCTCACAGTCATCTACCGTAATCCCGCCCGGTTTATCGATATACGCACGAAGATACCATGTTCCGGCTTCCTTGACATATTCTACGTCAACCAGTTCAAATCCAAGTGCAGACACGATCGGTTCTAAAAGTTCTTCTGTTTTCTGTTCATATTCTTCTCTTTTTGACACGCTATACTTCCTTTCTTCTCATTTGGCAGAAGCTATCTGCCGCTTATGTTTCTTTTGTTATCGTGAATTTACAACTGAAAATATCTATAAGATATTTTTTGTCGTATGCATAGCAACAAAGAAGAGTGAACTTTCGTTCACTCTTCTGCCGGATTTCTATGTAACTATTTCATAGTATAGCACTGTTTTTTTTATATTGCAAGGCTTCTTCTCTATTTTCTTGCTTTTGTTCCTGCTCCATCACGTTTCGCCGTTTTCAATCGATTTAAAGAGACCTCTTTTTCATTATATAGAATCTTTGTTTCCGTTCCTTCTTCAAAAAGATATACCTTTTCCAGTTCATCTTTTTTCTGAAGACGGATACCTCTGACACCGACTGCAGCTTTTTTCTTTATAGGAACTTCCGTGGCCGGGAATCTCAAAAAGTACCCGTTCTTTGTCTGAAGAACGACATGCTTATTTTCATTAACAACCCGAACATCGACCAGAGAATCTTCTTCCTGAAGTTTTGTAGCCAGAATTGTTCGTTTTGCCACCTGAAATTCACTTCCGCTGACTTTTTTTACCATTCCCTGCGCCGTTGAAAACAAAAGCATGGCAAATCTCATCTGCTCGGAATCGTATACCGAGACAATCTGTTCATCAGAACTGGAGTAATTGCTGACATTGTCGATCGGAACTCCTTTATCCCTGAATTTTCCATAAGGAAGATCAATTACTTTCACCTGGTGCATTTTCCCGCTATTGGTAAAAATACATATTTTCCCCGTGTTCATACAATGGACAATATACTTATTCTCACTATCCGCCGCTTCCTTATTTCTTTCGTAAACGGCAACGTCTACTATTCTTGCATATCCGAACCGATCCATCAAAAATACGACTTCCTGCTCTTCGATCTTCTTCTCTTCAAAAACGGCTTCTTCAGCATTTTCAATGACTGTACGGCGCGCTTTTGCATATTCTTCTTTAAACGATTCAAGTTCTTCCACAATAACTTGCGCCATAGAATCATAATTATTGAGAATATCTTCATAACGCGCAATATTCTTCACCGTCTGTTCATGTTCCGCGATCAAAGCCTGTACTTCCAGACCGATGAGGCGATATAAGCGCATCTCGAGGATGGCAGCAGCCTGACGTTCTGTAAAGCGTAAAAGCACCGCCATCTTTTTGGAAATAGAAGATTTAAACTTAATATTATCTGTTACGCCATTTACAAGACATGCTTTTGCATCTTTTACAGATTTACTGCCTCGAAGGATTTCAATAATAAGATCGATCACATCACATGCTTTGATCAACCCCTCCTGCACCTCACTTTTTTCCTGTTCTTTTGCAAGAAGTGTTTTGTATTTTCTCGTCGCCAGTTCAAATCGAAAATCTACATGATGCTCAATGATCTTCTTAAGTCCGAGTGTTTCCGGTCTTCCGTCTGCAACTGCAAGCATATTCACGCCGAATGTGTCTTCAAGGCGCGTCTTTTTATAAAGCATATTTTTTAGATTTTCTACATCTGCGCCTTTTTTTAGTTCCAACACAATCCGAATTCCTTCTTTGGAAGATTGGTTTGAAATATCTGTGATATCTGTTGTTTTCTTTGTCTCTACCAGACCGGCTACATCATTTAAAAACTTCCCTATTCCCGCTCCGATCATCGTGTATGGGATCTCACTGATCACAAGCTGCTTTTTGCCGCCTTTTAATTCTTCTGTCTCTACTTTTCCCCGGACTTTGATCTTTCCCTGTCCCGTTTCATATATATTGATCAGATCATCTTTATTAACAACAATTCCGCCTGTCGGAAAATCAGGCCCTTTTATGTATTTCATCAGTTGTTTTGTAGTGATCGAATCGTTTTTAATATATGCCTTTACCGCATCGATCACTTCTCCGAGATTATGAGGCGGTATACTTGTCGCCATACCTACCGCAATTCCTTCCGCTCCGTTTACGAGGAGGTTTGGCACACGCATCGGAAGTACAAGCGGTTCTTTTTCTGTTTCGTCAAAATTCGGTCCGAAATCTACCACATCTTTATCTAGATCTGCAAGGCAGACTTCCTGCGTGAATTTCGTCAGTCTTGCCTCAGTATAACGCATTGCCGCAGCGCCGTCACCTTCTATCGAACCGAAGTTTCCGTGACCGTCTACAAGTACCATTCCTTTTTTAAACTCCTGAGCCATAACAACAAGAGATTCGTAGATCGAACTGTCGCCGTGAGGATGATATTTACCCATCGTATCTCCGACAATACGCGCGCATTTTCTGTACGGCTTATCATAGCGGATTCCCAGTTCGTACATATCATAAAGCGTACGGCGCTGAACCGGCTTCAGTCCGTCTCTTACATCCGGAAGTGCCCTGGAAATAATTACGCTCATCGCATAATCAATATATGATTTTTTCATAAGATCCGAATATTCCGTTCTTATGATCTGTGATTCACTGTTCATTTCTCGTCTCCTTCATTTCATTTTGCTCATATGACACAAAGCAAGTCCATTTTCTGACACAAATCACGTCGACTCTGTTTCGTCATACAGATTATATATCAAGTTCCGCCTCTGTCGCATTTTCATAGATGAATGCCCGCCGCGGAGGCACTTCCGTTCCCATAAGCATCTCAGTCACACCGGAAGCCATTCTCGCATCTTCAATCTCAACAAGCTTTAAAAGACGTCTTTTAGGATCAAGTGTTGTTTCCCACAACTGTTCTGCATCCATCTCTCCAAGCCCTTTATACCTCTGAAGAGTAAACGGTCCTTTGTGTGTCCTTCGATATTTTTCAAGCGCCTTATCATCGTAAAGATATTCCTCTTCTCCGCTTTTCGGCATTGCCTTATAAAGCGGCGGCATTGCAATATACACGTGCCCCTCATAAATCAGTTCCGGCATAAACCGATAGAACAGCGTCAGCAAAAGTGTTGAAATATGAGCTCCGTCTACATCTGCATCTGCCATAATTATGATCTTATCGTATCGAAGCTTTGTAATATCGAAGTCATTGCCGTATCCTTCGGAAAATCCACATCCGAACGCATTGATCATCGTTTTTATTTCTGCATTCGCAAGGACTTTATCAATACTTGCTTTCTCCACGTTTAATATTTTCCCGCGAATAGGAAGAATCGCCTGAAAGTTTCTGTTTCTGGCCGTTTTTGCCGAACCTCCCGCCGAATCTCCCTCAACAATAAATATCTCGCACTTTTTCGGATCTCTGCTCTCGCAGTTTGCGAGTTTTCCGTTACTGTCAAACGAATATTTTTGCTTCGTCAAAAGATTCGTTTTCGCCTTTTCTTCTGTCTTACGGATTTTCGCCGCCTTTTCCGCACTTGACAATACCGTTTTTAAAACGTCCAGGTTACGGTCAAAATAAAGAACAATTTCATCTCCCGCAACTTTACCGACCGCTTTTGCCGCGTCGGGATTGTCCAGTTTTGTCTTTGTCTGCCCTTCAAATCTAGGATCCGGATGTTTGATCGAAATAATCGCCGTCATCCCGTTTCGGATATCAGCTCCCGTAAAGTTCGTATCCTTCTCTTTTAAAATACCGATTTCTCTTGCATACTGATTCATAACCGTCGTAAATGTCGTTTTAAATCCGGTTAAATGCGTTCCGCCCTCGGCATTGTAAATATTGTTGCAGAAACCGAGCACATTCTCATGAAATTCATTAACATACTGAAATGCCGCCTCCACTTCAATACCGTCTGCTTCCCCTTTAAAATAAACAGGCTCATGAAGCGCCTCTTTTTTCTTATTCAGATCTCTGATAAACCCGATGATTCCCTCCGGTTCATGATATTCGATATGCTCGGTCTGATCTCCTCTTTTATCTTCGAATATTATCGTCAGTTCCGGGTTAAGATATGCTGTTTCATGCAGCCTGCTTTTTACTTCCTCCGCCCGGAACTTCGTCTTTTCAAAAATCGTATCATCAGGCAGAAAATTAATTGTTGTTCCTGTCTTTTTTGTCTTTCCGATCTTAGGAAGAAGTCCGTTTTCCAGTTCAATGACAGGAACTCCGCGCTCATATCTGTCATGGTATACCGCCCCATCACGGCTGATCTTAACATCCATATATGTAGAAAGTGCATTTACAACAGAAGAACCGACGCCATGAAGACCTCCGCTTGTCTTATACGCCGAATCGTCAAATTTTCCCCCTGCATGAAGTGTGGTAAACACAAGCCTTGCCGCAGAAATTCCTTTTTGATGCATATCAACCGGAATTCCCCTCCCGTTATCGGTTACTGTTGCCGTTCCGTCTTTTTCTAAAACAACACGGATTTCCGTACAAAATCCTGCCAGATGTTCATCCACGGAATTGTCCACAATTTCATAAATAAGATGATTCAGACCTTTTGTCGATACACTTCCGATATACATTCCCGGGCGTTTTCGTACCGCCTCTAATCCTTCCAATACAGAAATACTCCCTGCATCATATGTATTATTTCCAGCCATTTACCTTCTCCTTTACCGGATCATTCCTTCTATTTTTCTCGACTTCTTTTCTTATGCCGCACTAATTTTGTTTCACGCTATAACGAGATTGTACCCTCAGATGCCGGATGTTGTTCCTTTCATCTGAGGGTATTATTTTCTATGATACCACCCGTTTTCGATCTTGTAAATAGAATCCTTGTCATTCCAGTATAACTTCACACAGCGTATCTGCCACGACCTCCATCGCATTTTTCATTTCTTCTACAGTATTTGTCTGCGCACCGGCTTCAATCAACAGAGACTTCGGCAGCAGATGCAGATTATATCTATATGCCCGCAGATAAATATGTCTTGCAAACCCGGGATACATTCGTTCTGACGCAAGCTGCATCTGAAGAGAAAACGCCAGATTATCCTGTATGTACGGATTATAAAGATAATCGATATCTCCGTTTGTGCGAGATCGGCTCAATCCATTAAAATACATGATCTTTGCAGTCGGCTTTCCGTTTACTTCTGTGACTAAGTGCGTTCCCTCGGCAACGCCATCCCTATGAAGGTCGATTGCCACCTCGATCGTTGGGTTTGCCTCCAGAATCGGTCTGACAGACGCTTCTGCGTTTTCATATGCATTACTCCTGTCGAGCTGTCCGTTAATAATATCATATACCCCTGTATCATGGATTGTTTTGATTCCCCGCTTATTTAAAAGCTCTGTCAGATATTCCCCTATTCCGACAATACTTGTGGCAGGATCTCCCGGAATTGAATCGACAAATTCCTCCTGTGAATGAGTATGAAATATCAATACTTTCGGACCATCTTCCTTTTTATTGATCTTCATACTCCTCCCAAGAAGGTCATCTGCATTCAACTGTTCAGGACCAATCATCGTAGAGCTGTCTACCGTATAAAAATTACTAAGCAAATAATCAAAATCTCTTAACCTTTCAATAGACATATCGACAGAAGAAAGTGACGTTTCTCCCGACGGCTGCACATTTTGCGCCGTTTCAGGAGACTCTTTACTAATAAGATTTCCGTTTTCATCGATACAGTTCTCATCGTTTGCCTGCGCCTCTAAAATTTGAGCAACAGTTTCTTGATCTTCTGCCGTAAATCCCTCTCTCCTATGCTCCATCGCATACCCTGCTGTCGGAAGAAACAGATAAGATTGTTCTATAAAAAACTCGTGAACTGTTTTTTGCGGGCTTCTGTTCAAATATGCAAGCCGCGGCATGTACATCTCTTCCGCACCCGAAAAAATATGAGTTTGGAAACCATACATTCGAGCCGACCACATTCCTTCCGAAATCAAACAAATCATTGCCAGAAAGAAAAACAGAAACCTGATCATCCGCTTCTTCCGTTCTCGTTCTTTTTCTAATATCCGAAATCGATCCGCCATCAGACATCGTCCTTTCTATTACTTCTGACAGTGTATGCTTTGTTCTTTTCTCTTATGCTTCCGATCTGCCTGAACCGGCCGAAAAAAGCATATTGATCGCTTCCGATAAAGTATGACTGATATGATGAACCATTTCATCAACATCTTTAGGCGTGACAAACATTCCGTTTAAATGAGGAGAGATCAGCTCTTTTACAAATTCATATTTTTCTCCGGCGTTATAGGAACGCAGCACTTCCCCGACTCCTTTTAAATAATCCGAAGATTCAAGAGCCCTTATAAAGTTTTCCATTGTATCATTTACAATCGTTGCCGCGTCTACAACTGTCGGCACACCGATTCCGATAACAGGTACTCCTAATGTTTCTATTGTCATCCCGTTTCTGTGATTCCCCACTCCACTTCCGGGATGAATCCCGGTATCTGCGATCTGAATCGTCCGGTTCAATCGCTTACTGTTTCTCGCTGCCAATGCATCAACTGCAATAATAACATCAGGATTCGTTTCCGATACAATCCCACGCACGATCTCCGCACTTTCCATTCCCGTTTGCCCCATCACTCCCGGCACGACAGCGCTGATCATCGGCGCGTCGTCGACTCCTATTGCATATTTTCCATATTCTTTTACAATATGCCGCGTCACGGATAAATGATCTGCCACGCAAGGTCCCAGTGAATCCGGAGTAACTTCTCTATTCCCCAGCCCTACTACAAGAATAGATAGATCTTTATCTTTTACTTCAAATTTTCGGATCAGTTCCTTTATAAAAGAACATACCTTTTCGGCAATCACGGTCTGACTTTTTTCATCAGGCATTGCCAAATTAGGAGTTTCTATCGTCAAATAAGTTCCTACAGGTTTTCCCATTGCCTTTGCTCCGTTTTCTGTTTTGATCTCCACTCTTGTAACACGAAGTTCTGATGCTTCATCATAATCTTCTTCAAGAACTACCCCTGATATTTCTACATGATCTGATTCAAACCTTTCTTTTTCTTCAAGCGCAAGATCTGTCCGCACACTATAATTTTTTATCATATCTCATCCTCGCTTTTTATGTTCTTATTATAGTATTCCTGCTGTTTTTATATTCAAACCGTCTTTTTAATGCAGATACTGTGTTTTTTTATTCCGGTTTTCCAAATAACGCAGTTTTTCTCTATATATGTTCCATAATTCCCAATATTTATTAAAATATGTATTGACAACCCTTTAGAGTTGGCATAAAATAAATGAGTATGTTTCAGCAGAACGTCCGTGTCCGAGTCTGCGGAAACTCAAATTACATTTGAAATCATAGATATATTTGGAGGTGTACGCATTGGCTAACATTAAGTCTGCTAAGAAAAGAATTTTAGTAAACGAGACAAAAGCTGCAAGAAACAAAGCAATTAAGTCTAAAGTAAAAACTGCTGTAAAGAAAGTGGAAGCTGCAGTTGCCGCTAAAGACGCTGAAACTGCTAAGACTGCTCTTCGCGCAGCGATCGTCGAGATTTCCAAAGCTGGAACAAAAGGTGTTTATCACAAAAAAACTGTTTCCAGAAAGATTTCTCGTCTTTCCAAAGCTGTAAGCAGCATTGCTTAATCTTATTAATAGAATTGATAAAAATAGAAAAGACATTTGCTCCCGTCAGGCAGATGTCTTTTTTTGTACATAATCTTATCATCATAAACAAAAAGACATTTTCATACAAAAAGACGCTTCGCGTAATGCAAGGCGTCTTTTTGTAATTATATCCTATTAGTTATTGATCAGTTTATCTTCATCGCTCCAACTGTAAAGTTTTCTGATCTCTTCTCCTACTTTCTCTGACGGATGCTCTGACGCAAGTTTTCTCATTGCGCGGAAATGTGCCTGACCTCCGGCTTCGGACATATCCAGAAGAAAGTCTTTTGCGAACGTACCATCCTGAATATCTGTCAAAATCTGCTTCATCGCTTTCTTCGTATCATCTGTAATGATCTTCGGTCCTGTTATGTAATCACCATATTCGGCAGTATTGGAAATCGAATATCTCATTCCTGCAAAACCGGACTGATAGATCAAATCAACAATAAGCTTCATCTCATGAATACACTCAAAATATGCATTTCTCGGATCGTATCCCGCTTCTACAAGTGTCTCAAAGCCTGCCTGCATAAGAGCGCACACACCGCCGCAAAGAACCGCCTGTTCGCCGAAAAGGTCTGTCTCTGTCTCTGTACGGAATGTAGTCTCGAGGATACCGGCTCTTGCTCCTCCGATCGCAAGACCATATGCGAGAGCTTTATCAAGAGCTTTTCCTGTATAATCCTGCTCTACAGCTACAAGGCAAGGAGTTCCTTTTCCAACCTGATACTCGCTTCTTACAGTATGTCCCGGAGCTTTCGGAGCGATCATTGTCACATCTACGTTCGCCGGCGGAACGATTTGTCCGAAATGAATGTTAAAGCCGTGTGCAAACATCAGCATATTACCTTCTTCAAGATTCGGCTCAATATCGTTTTTATATAAAGCAGCCTGTTTCTCATCATTAATCAGGATCATAATAATATCTGCTTTTTTTGCCGCTTCTGCCGCTGTATATACTTCAAATCCCTGCGCTTCTGCTTTTGCCCATGATCTGCTTCCTTCATAAAGTCCGATCACGACATTGCATCCTGATTCTTTCAAATTCAGTGCATGAGCATGTCCCTGACTTCCATAACCGATGATCGCGATTGTTTTTCCCTCAAGAAGTGAGAGATTACAATCTTCCTGATAATAAATTTTTGCTGCCATTTTGCATTCCTCCTAAATGATAATTAAAAATATGCTACATCCTTACTTCCTCTGGAAAGACCTGTAATACCTGTTCTTGCAAGTTCCAGTATCTCATATCCTCGAAGAAGATTCAGAAAAGCTTCCAGTTTACTCTGAGTTCCGGTGAGTTCGATGATCAGCGAGTCCTCTTCGACATCAACTATCTTCGCTCTGAAAATATCTGCCACTGAAATAATCTCGCCCCTTTGGGATGCGTTTGCCCGCAGTTTTACCATGATCAGTTCGCGGTATACTGACTCTCCGTCTTTCAAAACTTTTATATCAACGACATCTTCCAGCTTCCTTACCTGTTTTTCTATCTGGGATAAAATCAGCTCATCCCCCGATGCAACTACTGTAATCCTCGTAAACCTCGTATCGGTCGTCGCACCTGCCGTGATGCTGTCTATACTGTATCCGCGTCTGCTGAATAACCCTGCAATACGGCTCAACACTCCCGGATTATTGTCTACAAGCAATGAAAATACCTGACTTCTCATGTGTTCCTCTCCTTCTTCTCTAAAAAACAGAGTGCGTTCTGTTTTTATATTTTATAATATTACCAACTCAGCTATTCTTTGTCAAGATGTTGTGCTAAAATTTTTACATATTTGATGACCGTTCAGTCAGTCTAAAATCAAGAATGAAATCAAAAGTTATACGCAGCCGATCTTTTCTGCAATCTCGTTTAAATAAACCCATCTTTCTGTTTTTTCGTCAAGCTGTGCCTGTACTTTCTCCTGTTCCTCAAATAACTCTTTTAGTTTAACAGAATTGGTCGCATTCGCATTGATCTGCATTTTAATTTTTTCTATTCTTTCTTCAAGCGCTGCGATATCGTCATCAATCGTCTCAAATTCTCTTTGTTCTTTATAAGAAAATTTAACCTTCTGCGACGCATTTTGTTTCCAGCTTTTCGGATTACTTTCCGCAGGATCTTTCGGAAGATTTCCGCGCGAATTTTCGGTTTTGTCTGTAAACTGCGTTGATGCAGATTCTCTTTTCTTTACATTCAAATAATCGGTATATCCTCCTTCAAACTGACGGATATGCCCCTTCCCATCTAACTCGAAAATGCGATCCACAATGTTATCTAAAAAATAGCGGTCATGCGATACGGTGATCACGATTCCCGAAAAAGAGTTTAAATAATCTTCCAAAATCGTAAGTGTGGGAATATCAAGATTATTTCCCGCCTCGTCAAACAAAAGAACATTTGCATTTTCGGCAAGTACGCCAAGAAGATGCAGCCTTCTCTTCTCTCCGCCCGAAAGTTTACCTATCGGAGCATACTGCATATCAGGAGTAAACAAAAAACGCTCCAACAACGCTGACGCACTGATTTTTCCTTCTCGTGTCGTAATATATTCTGCAATATCTTTCACATAATCGATCACTCTTTGAGAAGGATCCATCTCTTGTTCTTCCTGTGCAAAATATCCGATCTTGATCGTTTCTCCGATCTCAATGTTTCCACTGTCCGGAATCACCTGTCCCGCGATCATTTTCATAAGAGTTGATTTTCCGCATCCATTTGGTCCTATGATTCCAAGTCTTTGATTTTTTAACACAATATAACTGAAATCATCCAGTATCACTTTTTCTCCGTATTTTTTACTCACATGATGAAGTTCGATCGTCTTTTTCCCCATTCTGGTTTCTACCGAATCAAGTTCTACTGTTTGATCTTTTATCGGAGTATTTCCGTTTTTCAGTTGTTCAAGACGCTCCAGTCTCGCTCTTTGTTTCGTTGTTCTGGCACGACACCCGCGTTTCGCCCATTCAAGTTCCATTCTCAAAACACTCTGTCTCTTTCGTTCAGATGCTGATTCCATCTCTTCTCTTTGCGCCTTCAGTTCAAGAAACCCTGAGTAGTCAGAGTCGTATCCATACATTTTTCCATGACTGATCTCCAAAATACGATTTGTAACTCTGTCAAGAAAATACCGGTCGTGAGTTACCATAATAACGGTTCCTTTATAGGACCGAAGATATTCTTCCAGCCATCGGATCATCGCTTCATCCAAATGGTTCGTAGGCTCATCCAGCAAAAGTACGTCAAAATCATCTGACAGTATTTTTGCAAGCACAACCCGTTTTTTCTGTCCTCCTGATAAATGCTCGATTTTCTGATCAAACCGGGTGATATTTAATTCCGTCAGATTACTTTCTACTTTCCAATTCTCTTCCCCTTTTTTTAATGCATATGACCGAATCGTACTGTCTTCTGAAAAAACCGGATTTTGCGGCACATAGGCAAGCTTCAGTCCATTTTGTTTTATAATCTGTCCTTTATCCGGTGTTTCTTCTCCTGCTATCATTTTAAGAAGCGTTGATTTTCCGGTACCGTTGATCCCTACGATCCCGATTTTATCTCCTTTTTGAATTCCGAATGACGCATCGTCAAATATTATTTTCTCACCGTATATTTTATAGAGATGTTCCACATTTATAATATTCATAAAAAACTCCTTGCAAACCATTTTCTCTCATTCATTTTGAGATGTCTGCAAGGAGTTGTCAAGTAGATTTTACCTATGCTTTTTTATTATTTTTATGATTATCTATTGTTTCTCTTTTATTCGTTTTCAATCTTTACATTCCGGCAAACCGTCGATTTATACCGAATTTTATTTACCAAAACAATAATAAGACTGACAATGAGCAAAAAGTAGAAATTAATTCCTCTGCTTACAAGCATGGACGGTATAAGATATGTACCGGTAAATACATGGGCAAACACAGTTTGATACATCAGCTCTGTAATTCCCTGCGCTCCCGGAAGCGGAAGCATATCTACCGCTATATAGACTGCGGCTTGAAGAAGGATAACTTTCATCATTCCGGTTCCGTGCAGCCCGAATCCAAGGTATACCATATATGTCAAAAGAAATACGCTACATCTTTGTAAAAATGTAACAAGCACAATAAACAAAAGCTTTCCTTTATGTGTCCTAAGCCATGAAACTGCGTTTTGATAACTTCCGATAAACTCGTGAATTTTTTCAGGACGCTTTTCAGAAGGTTTCAAAATGCTCATTTTAACAAACAGCTTTTCAAAAAAAAGCGCACATCGCAGCATAATATTCGGCATCAACATAATTCCCGCTATGACCACAACTAAAATTACATTTAATAAAAGTCCGAAAAGATAGAGAGGGAAAAATTTCCCTAACTCCGAATAGAGAGGCCGGTACCAAAATAATAAAATCGCCGCTCCTAAAATTACAAGTACAAATTTATAAACAACAGCAACTGTCATAAGCACAACCGTACTGTCCGATCCTCTGTTCCCGTCTTTGCTCATATAATAGAGCTGCACAGGCTGTCCTCCTGTTGCAGACGGCGTAATGCCAGAATAGAAAAATCCGATAAAAGAGTATTGGATACAACGAATCAAAGAACTTCCTTCTTTTCTTCGGTTTGCTTTCATTGCCTGAAGCAGATACCAGATCATATATCCTTCTGCGCATACAAAAAAGATAGCAAGAGCAGCCGCCGGAACCAAGTATCCTACTGACATTTTTGAAACGGCATTTGCAATTTCACCAAGATTTTTCCCACTGAAAAGTGTATAAAACGTCAAAAACATTACAAGTAAGAAAATCGTTACTTCAAGAATTCGTTTCTTAACGCTCATACCTTCTCCTCCGTCCTTTTCTTTCTTCTTCCCGGACATTATGTACATGCGCCATTGTTATATAATTTCCCGCAGCAGATAGATATGCCGGGCGGGATATCGGCGGAAAAGTAAGTGTTCCATACTCCGGATATGTCTTTTTCTCTCTTTCGGTAAGTTCTCTCAAACTACCTTCAAAAATTTTCTGTTTCCCCTTATATTCATAAAAATCCTTTGGCGTAACAAGCGAAAAATGCTTGTTCCATGTACAGACGCCTGCCTTTTCAAGCAACTCGGCAGCATAGGAAGAACATGTGTAATGATTTTTTTGATAAAACGGTTTTCCGAAAAGTAAAAACGGAAGTCCGAGAATTGTATAATGATAGCGATATCTGTTCTTCATCGCCTCATGAAGCTCCTCTTTAATAAACTGCTTTTGTTCTTGAGTGCATGGAATTGAGCAGATCATATAATCCGCTCCCGGAAATGCCCGCAAAATTTTTCTTTTCTCTTCTTTTTCAAATCCTGCAATCAGAGGAATCGACGGATGTCTCCTTCCGATACTGTATGCTTCATCCAGATTCTCATCAAGCCCGATTGCCACATGAATATATTTTTGTTTAATTACTCTTCGAATAATCGAAGCAAAAATTCCCGGTGTATCTACAAATGCTATGTATATTTCTGTCATATTAGTTCATCCTTTCCCCCTGTAATGTAAATCTTCCGGATTAACAATACATTTTTCCTTTTGTCTTTTTTACCGATCATCGTTCTTTATTGAAAGCGATATACTTTTTTTGCAAGACGATATCCCCCGATTGTCAAGCTTGTGCCGATCTTTCCGGGTAAATATGTAAAACCGCTCAAAGTACGAAAGCGAAGCCGATAGTAAAGAGCTTCATTATACTCTTTTACATGATTCCACATATCTTTTCGCTTTTTATAGGAATCGGCTGTATCGATAAGGAGCAGATGGATAGATGAAATTGTAAGCATAATTGAAATATTTCGCACCATGTATGCTTCTAATTTCGGATGGATTTTCTTTACTTCCGCCAGATCAACGCTGCGGGTTACAAGATCTGTTACCAAGATCTGCTGATCGATCCTTTTCATAAGCACCTTTTCATTTACAGATTGATCATCTCTGCCCAGGTAATAATGATACAGATCGATGTCCATATAATAAATAGTCTCGGCGTACGGAAGCGGCTTATATGAAAACAGATTATCTACATAAAATGTATGCTCCGGCAGTTTCACTTCAGATTCTCTGAGCACTTTCGTCTGAAACATGAGCGAGTGCATGATCAAATATTGGGACGGATAAAACTTTCCGATTTCATCCCATGTGCACTGTTTTTCAATCGGAAATACATTTTTGTAATCCATTGATTTTTTTATTCCTTCATCAAGGTGATCGTATACATAATTACATACGATCAGATCCGGGCGCTCGCCTGTAAACGCTTTTAGCTTGACAAGAAGTTTCTGATATGATTCTTTATCAAACCAGTCATCCGAATCTACGACTTTATAATAAATACCGTTTGCCAACTCGAGTCCTTTATTCACACCGGAACCATGTCCCCCGTTTTCCTTATGCACAACACGTACAATATCCGGGTATTCAATCTCATATTCATCGGCAATCTGTGCAGTACGATCAGAAGAACCGTCATCGATCAGAATAATTTCTACATCTTTCCCTCCGATAAGAAGAGAATCCACACATCTTCTCATATAATTTTCAGAATTATAACACGGAACTGCAAACGTAATGTATTTCATATAACTTTTCCTCCTCAGTGTGTTCCATATGCTCCTAACGGGCTGAAACACAGCGTTTTTTCATCTCTCATTTCTTAATGCTATTATTTACAGCCTAAATAATACTTGACCCTTCTTAAGATAACATCGAGGTATTTCTTAAGATTTGGGAAAGATTTTTAAAACAATATGAAAATATAGAAGAAATCATTCCAATCGGCATAATGATCAAAACAATAAATAAGATCATCAGCCATCCGATCAGCCGTCCGACAATTCTGCTCACAGACAATTTCATCTCATTTTACCTCCTAAATATCTGTATGTATTTATTGTAGAAAAAAGAAAAATTTTTTCCACATGGATTGTCTTACATTTCCAAGCATGCATCTTACACTTTCGTAAGGCGCATAAAGAACAATGAAAAATTTCTTAAATTCTCTTTTATCACTTGTATCTCTTTTGGAAAAGTTATAACATAAGGAAATAATTTTATATCAGCTTATCCAAAAAAGGAGTTTTATTTTATGAGAAAAAATCCTGAATTTGAAGAGTTATTTGATGATGATTTTGAAGTGACATATGAGGAATACGTTCCAAATGAATATAGGTCAAGTAACGACATCTATAACGACTATGATGATGATGACGATTATTATGATGATGACTATGAAGATGAATACTACGAAAGTGATGATGAAAACAGTGACTATGATCACACCGATCCCGATGACCGTACCAAAAAGAAAAAACGAAGAAAAAATTCTAAAATACCTCTGGCTGCACCTATCAGAAAAGGAGGACGTATCCTTTCCAACATTTCCGCTTCTCTGATCCGCAGCCTGACGGCTCTTTTAATTTTAGCTGTCATGATATTCGCCTCTTGGACATTTCTCCGTGCAAGTGCGCCCTACGGAGATATTATGGAAGCTGTTAATACAAAAACCGTTCCTCTCTCACTTGCCGCATACTTATCTGTTGCGCTTATTTTTCTTTTAAGCGAATTTATTGCACTTCTCTGGTCTATGACGAAAGTAAGAGTTCGAGATCAATGGGGAGTTCACAAAGAAGATACCGGCAGAGGACTGAATTCTTTCTTACTTGTATTTCTCACCTCCTATGCTGCATTCTGGATCAATCGGTTTCTTCCCGAAACTCCGGATATCATCTATGGACTAAAGGGCGGACTTGAAGTATACGGTTCTATGCATAATGTTTTATTCGGACTTTGTGCAGCGGGGATCATCTCCTGTCTGATCCGCAAATACCTTTAAAATATTCCACAGCAGAAAATAGCAAAAGGTTTTTCTATATCGGACGCTCGATTCGGATCTTCACAAGATCTGCCGAGCGTTTTTTCAGATTCTTTTTATATCCCATCCCTTTGTACCGTTTGATCTGACACACAGTTCTTCCCATTTGATCCGATACCTGTTCTTCAGTCGCACCATATGCAAACAAATTAAACGCACAGCAATTTCTCACTGCTTCTGCGCTGTAAGATGGAATTTTTGCCTTTTCACAATACTTCTTCATCATTCGGCTGATATACATCGTATTCAGAGGATTTTTGCTCCGATTATAAAAAAGGGATCTTCCTTCTTCCCATTCTTCCAAATAAGAAAACAAAATTTCTTTTGCATCTTCCGGTATATAACACGGCTCTTGCCTTCCTTTTAAAAACACATACAATCCGTCGCCATACTGTACAAAATCTTCCGGCCCTTTCAATGCTATAATTTCCGTAGAGGACAGTCCTGCCCTATACATTAAAGTTAAGATCGTATACACCATATGATTTTCCGCCGATGCTGTCAACAATCGATCTATATGCTCCAAAGGGATCATCCTTGCCAACTCTTTTTCCTTTACCAGTTGTTTCAAATACGGTTCAAAATAGTCTTTAAACGAACTTGTTTTTGACTCATCTTCTAATCTGTCGCTCCACTCTTCTAACAAAAATTTTGAAAAAGAATGAAGTTCCCTGAATTTTTTTGTCACTGTCAATGGACCGATCTGTCCATTTTTTATCTTTTTTTGCATATAGATATAATATTTCTGTACATCCGAAAAATCTGTTTCCTGAAAACACTTTTCCGTAAAGCGACAAAATTCTGACAGATCGGATTTATATGATGCTGCTGTAACATCACTTTTAAATTTCTTGCAAAATAATTCCCATACTTCTTTTTTTATACAACTTTTAAAAAAATCAAATTTTTTATTTTTCGTATTGACAAATTTTGATTCTGCGTTTTGGCTCATCAGTTTATCTCCCCCGCCTTGTTTGTATCAAGCTTTTTAAATGTTATTAGTTTTATTCATACTATAACATTTTATTTCTTTTTTAACAAGCAGCATTTTAATATGCTACTCGTCAAATTCCAATACTGCAATATGAAACTGCGGCGTTTCTTTTAATTCTTTCACAATTCCTCTTCTGGTTTTTAACCGCTCTGCCTGTTTGAAATTAGCGCTCATCCCGAGTGCGTGCTCGATCGTGTAGTAATAAGACGTCGGAAGGACTCCTTCTGTCACTCCCACTTCCATCCCCGGCTTTAAAGCTTCTGTGTCTTCAATCGTAAACTCCATTTCGCGCATACTTTTCTCCACTCCTCTCTTCTATGACTGTGCGATTCAAATATGACAGCTTCCATTCGCTGCGCTGCTGTTTTTCTTTTCGTTTATCAGTATATCATAAAACAAAACTTTTGAAAGCTCTTCTTCGGCAGTCTTAGACTTTAACGACCACTGTTGAAAAAAACTGTACTGCAAACGAATTTCATATCTATTTGCAATACAGTTTCTTTTTTATCATTCTTCTTATTTTATATCAAATTCAGGATGTTCATCTAAATGTTCCGATACATATTTTCCGTTTTTCTTTCTCTGCCTTACACACTCGGTCAGCAAATATTCAATCTGCCCGTTGACTGAGCGAAAATCATCTTCTGCCCAAGCTGCCACGGCATCATACAATTTTGCAGAAAGCCGAAGCGGAATCTGTTTCTTTTTCTGATCTGCCATGATCAATACAAACTTCCCGAATTTACAATAGGCTGCGCATCTTTGTTGCCGCACAAGACGACAAGAAGATTTGAAACCATTGCAGCTTTTCTTTCTTCATCCAGTTCTACAACTTTCTTTTCGCTGAGACGATCAAGCGCCATTTCTACCATTCCGACCGCTCCATCTACAATCATTTTTCTTGCGTCTATAATAGCCGATGCCTGCTGTCTTTGAAGCATCACTGCCGCAATCTCCGGCGCATAGGCAAGATATGTGATTCTTGCTTCCAGAATTTCCAGACCTGCCTCACTTACTCTTTTTTGAATCTCATCACGAATTCTTGCAGCCACTACCTCGCTGGAGCCTCTCAGACTTCCCTCGTCTGCTACACCATCGCCGGTTGTATCTACATTCGGAGAAACATCATACGGATAAACACGTACAATATTCCTAAGAGCTGTATCACACTGAAGAGAAAGATATTCTTTATAATTATCTACGTTAAAAACCGCTTTTGACGTATCTACAACTCGCCACATCACCGCAATACCGATTTCTACCGGATTTCCGAGACAATCGTTAATCTTTTGACGGCTGTTGTTCAAAGTCATAATCTTTAAAGAAATCTTCTTTCCTGCCGATTCCAAACCGGATTTTTCCGAAGTGCCTGCCAATAATCCTGAAAGTGAAGATTTTCTTGTACTGTTGTCAACATCACCACTTTGATTTAGATGTGTATCCGCCGCCGGATTTACACTTGTACAAAACGGATTTACCGCATAAAATCCTTCTCCTTTCAATGTGCCTGTATATTTTCCGAACAATGTCAACACAAGCGCTTCTTGAGGTTTCAGCACACGCAGTCCACAATACGGAAACCAGCCTACACACATCCAAAAAATACTGATCCCGAGCAGCAACGGATTTCCGATCATAGCTCCCACAACGCAGACTGCGATTGACAATAGATACAACAATGTTGTTAGAATCAAGACAAGCATTCCGTTTTTCTTATTATTCAGTACTTTTTCTTTCATCATTATCCCTCCTGTTCTTGTTTGATATCATTATGATATCATTTTGTTTGTATTTTGTAAATAGTAATTCAAATATTTTATTTTTTGAGTATTGACAAAACATTCTTCCGTACATATACTATACTCAAAGCTAGTTAGTTACTCAACTAATAAACTAATGCACAAGGTGGTGATACGATGCATATCAATCCTAATATAGAAAAACCTATTTTTATTCAAATAGCTGAGCAGCTTGAAGACTCCATTTTTACAAAAGTGTTTCCTGAAGAAACAAAAATCCCTTCGACAAATGAACTCTCCTCTTTATTGAATATTAATCCTCATACTGTCTTAAAAGGAATGAATCTTTTAGTAGACGAGGAAATCATATACAAGAAAAGAGGGTTGGGCATGTTTGTAAAAAAGGGAGCAGTCAATAAAATCCTATTAAAACGGCAAAGTCAGTTTTACGAACAATACGTTGCTGCATTGATTCAAGAGGCATCCAAACTGCATATGAAAAAAGAAGAAATTATTTCATTAATAGAAAGGGGTTTTGAACATGAACAAAATTCAGATTAAAAATATCACAAAAAAATATAATAATTTAACAGCCCTTGACGATGTTTCATTTTCCTTTGAGTTCGGAAAAATTTACGGCCTTTTGGGGCGAAACGGAGCGGGCAAATCTACACTTATCAATATAATCGCAAATCGTATTTTTGCCGACGAAGGAATGATTCTTGTAGATGATATTCCGGCAAAAGAAAATATGCAGGTACACGAAAAAGTGTTTTGTATGAGCGAAGCTGATTTATATGATAAAGATTTAAAAATAAAAGAACACTTCAGGTGGATCAATCGGTTTTATGATTGTTTTGATTTAAATAAGGCCTTGACTATTGCCAAAATGTTTGACCTTGACATCAACAAAAAATTCAGATCCTTATCTAAAGGTTACCAATCCATTTTTAAATTAACAGCGGCATTGTCATTAAATATTCCTTATGTAATCTTTGACGAACCAGTCTTAGGATTAGATGCAAATCATAGAGAACTGTTTTATGAACTGCTTTTACAAGATTTTGAAAATAATGAACGAACAATCATTATCGCTACACACTTGATTGAAGAAGTAACAAATATTATTGAAGAAGTTGTTTTGATCGATCACGGAAAGATTATATTACAAGATACTGTTGAGAGTCTTTTAGAAACAGGATACAGTGTCTCAGGAATCTCTCACGAAGTTGATCAGTATTGCTCAGATAAAAACGTGATCGGGCATGACGAATTAGGCAATATGAAAATCGCCTATATATTAGATAACAAAACGTCCATCCCGGTAATGTAACAAATTTTGTGTAAACCTCTCAGATTGATGAAAAAATCTCAGGTTTAATTAGAATCGTATATGATTA
>PPYF01267373.1_pt1 | contig 31507 bp, 20 predicted proteins | sample 1559871 | NCBI WGS metagenome assembly PPYF01 (sample SAMN08240021, study PRJNA423297) | Human gut metagenome, whole genome shotgun sequencing project.
AAGTCAACCGCTTCTTGTACTACTTGTCTGTTTATGTAAAATCTTTCAAAGAACTCTTTCTTTATGTTGCTAAGAGAAAATGTATTTCTCAAAAGCGAGTGCAAAAGTACTAACTATTTTTCATTCCACCAAATGTTTTGAGGAAAAAGTTTCAAAAAACGCCACTTTTTAACAGTTGTAAACACTTAAACAAACTATCAGATACTCAGCACCTTATAATATACATGCGCACACTGGGGCGCGCATACATACGCATATATGCGCACGCTCTCGCGCGCGCATATTATATATTGTATTCAAATATTTTTGCTTATTTTTTAAGGGTAAACTCAAACTTGAGACCGCCTTCCGGCAAATTACTTACCCGAATAGTACCTCCATGCAGGAGAACGGCATTCTTAACAATGGCAAGTCCGAGGCCAGTACCACCCATTTTGCGACTACGTCCCTTATCCACCCGATAAAATCGCTCAAACAAACGGGCCAGATGCTCCGATGGTACTCCCTGACCATTATCCTGGAAAATGAAATGCCATTTATTTCCCTGTTCCTTCGCCTCCAAGGTCATCTTGCACCCCTCTCCAGCATAAGCAATGGCATTATCTGTAAGATTGCGGAAAATACTATATATCAGACTTCGGTTTCCCTTCACCACGATATGTTCCGGCATCCGGTTATCAAAAGTCATTTTCCTTTCCTGTCGAGCCAACGCTGTCTCACGGATAATATCAGTCACCAACCGGGTAATATCTACCGCTTCAAAATCTATCATATCAGAACCATCATCCAAACGGTTAAGCGTAGAGATGTCGTGAAGCAAGGAGGTCAACCGCTCACTTTGGGCAAAGCAGCGTTGCAGGAATTGCGCCTTGGTCGCCTCATTGATATGCGGGTTATCCAGAATCGTTTCCAGATATCCCTGAATACTAGCCACAGGAGTTTTCAACTCATGAGCGATATTCTGAGTAAGTTGCCTTTTCAGGATATCCTGTTCTTTTCGGGTAGTCTGCACGCGCTTATACATCTTGATGATTCTTTCAGCAATTTCTCCCAATTCATCCCCCGGGAAGCTTGCCAAATCTTCTACCTCCAGGCTTTCATTGTGATCTGCCTTATAGGCAAATATACGGAGTTTGGAAATATTACTTCCCAGACGACTGGTGAAACGATAGAGCACAAGCGTAAGAATGATGACGGCAACAAGAGCAAACCAGATATAATGCTGATCAGCCTGAAGCGACTTTGCCAAATCATCGTTATATGGCAACGCCGTACGCACAACTAGCTGACTTTTAGGAAAATAGGATGCCACATAGAAATAATCGTGCTTGAGGGTAGAAGACTGGCGTTCCACACTGGTTCCCATTCCATCCTGAAGTGCCTCCGCAATCTCCGCTCTTTTTGCATGATTGGAAAACTTGCGAAAATCCTTACCCATATTATCATAAATAACCTTACCATCAGGCTTGATAAGAGTCACTCTCAAGTCTTTACTTTCGTGTTCCTGAACAAAATCCTCAAGTTTAGCCTCAGCTACCCTGACACTATCCACCAGATTCACCGTATCCGACAATAGAATACCATTTGAAGAAGATAGAGCGAGATCCTCTACCAGCAACTCGTTATAGTTGGCAAGTTTCAAGGTAAGGGTACTAATCTTATACTGCTTCTCTCGTGTTTGCTGAAACACGATAAAGCTGACAGCGAACACAAGGAACACCGCCAGCACACTAAAGTACAATTTTCTACCTACAGTATTTGTTTTAAGCATCGAACTTTAAAAACTGAATATTAAACTTCACAATTATCTGTAAATCAAAGTCAAACCAATCAGGCATCGAAATAATATCCGAAACCGAGACGAGTCACGATGCACTTTGCAAATCGTCCAACCTTTTTACGCATACGGGTAATGTTCACATCCACGGTACGATCGAGTACCATTACATCCTTAGGCCACACCCGGTCTATCAATTCCTGACGGGAGAAGACTCTACCCTTTTCCTCCAACAAAAGGTGGAGCAACTCAAACTCAGTCTTGGTAAAAGGAACAGCTTCGCCATCAATGCTAACCGTTTTCTTATCAAGATCCAGCACCAGCCCCTGATAGCCAATCACCTTAGGTTCATCAGCACTACCATTCTGTTCTGCGGTACGGCGCAATACGGCACGAATGCGTACCATCACCTCACGGATGGAGAATGGCTTGGAAATATAATCATCAGCACCCAGGTTGAATCCCGTCAACGTATCATTCTCCGTATCCCGAGCGGTAAGGAAAATGATTGGCACATGGGCAGTCATCGGGTTCTCCTTCAACTTCTTAGCCAGTTGGAATCCACTCATACCTCCCATCATCACATCCAGCAGCAACAGATCATAGGATGCAATATCCATTTCCAAAGCCTCTTCGGCAGAATTGGCTGTATCCACATGATATCCTTCTATCTGGATATTGAAACTCAAGATTTCACACAAATCCTGTTCATCATCAACAACAAGAATTTTTTTATCCGCCTTTTCCATAATCTATTTTTTATAAATTCGTAATTATGGTGCAAAAATACATTTTTTATCTCGTAATAAGCGTTACATCAGATTACAATTTTGTAACAACAACGATTTTTTGCAAAAAAACGATAAAGCATAGTATAATATTACACTTTTTAACTCAGTGTAATTATATTGGCTACACCATATAACTAAACAAATCGCTTTTCTAACAAATAAAACCCTGCAATACTTCTATATAAACGAGAAGTACTGCAGGGCTTTTTTATCTTTCTGAAGAAGAGAGAGGACTATGCCAATCTCTTCTCCAGGCGCTCACGGATAGCAGCGATGAAGCCGGCTGAGTTGACAGGCTTAGCCTCAACACCTTCCATCAGGTTGACGAGATCCTTGGTAGCGATACCATCATTCAAGGTATCGAAGCAAGCTGCCTCCAGCTGGTCGCCGAAGTTCTGGAGATCCTGAAGTCCATCCATCTCACCACGCTTTCTCAAGGCTCCACTCCATGCAAAGATGGTTGCCATTGGGTTGGTAGAGGTATCCTCACCCTTCAGATAGCGATAGTAGTGACGGGTAACGGTACCATGCGCAGCCTCATACTCATACTTTCCTTCTGGAGAGACCAATACAGAGGTCATCATAGCCAGAGAACCGAAAGCGGTACTGAGCATATCACTCATCACATCACCATCATAGTTCTTGCATGCCCAGATGAATCCACCCTTGCTACGGATTACACGAGCCACCGCATCATCAATCAATGTATAGAAGTATTCGATGCCGAGTTCAGCAAACTTCTCCTTGTAGTCACTCTCGTAAACCTCTTCGAAGATCTTGCGGAACTGCGCATCGTAAGTCTTTGAGATGGTATCCTTGGTAGCAAACCAGAGATCCTGTTTGGTATCGATGGCAAACTTGAAGCAGCTGTGAGCAAAGCTACGGATGCTCTTGTCGGTATTGTGCATACCCTGGATAACGCCTGCACCATCGAAGTTGTGGATTTCCACCTCCTGCTTCTTTCCGCTCTTACCCTCAAACACGAGTTTGGCTACTCCCGGTTCATCGGCACGGATTTCCACACTCTTATATACATCTCCGTATGCATGACGGGCGATGGTGATAGGCTTCTCCCAGTTCTTCACACAAGGGTGGATGCTTGGGATGGTGATCGGTGCACGGAACACAGTACCATCCATAATACTACGGATAGTACCATTAGGGCTCTTCCACATCTTATGAAGCTTATACTCATCCATACGCTGGGCATTAGGAGTGATGGTAGCACACTTTACTGCTACACCATATTTTTTGGCAGCCTCAGCAGAGTCGATGGTCACCTGGTCATTGGTCTGGTCACGATAAGGCAGGCCCAGATCATAATACTCTGTTTTCAAATCTACAAAAGGAAGAATCAGTTCATCCTTGATCATCTTCCAGAGGATTCTTGTCATCTCATCACCATCCATCTCTACCAATGGAGTCGTCATCTTAATCTTTTCCATAACAATTCATGTATAATTAATAATTTGCCTGCAAAATTACGAAAAAGATTCGACAAAAGAAAGGGAATTAAGATATTTTCTATCAAAATGATAATAAAACACGCTTTTTCCAAGCCACATTCTATAATTCATGCATATTTATACTAAAAAAGGCACCAATGAGCATAAACCCATTGGTGCCTTCTTGTATATTTTCTATTCAGATTACTTCTGAGAATCCTCTGGAGCCTTGTCGATCAAGTCCATAAACTGGTCGAGCTTAGGAGTGATGATGATCTGTGTACGACGGTTACGCATCTTGCCCACCTCAGTATCATTGGTAGTTACAGGATTGTACTCACCACGACCACCAGCAGTCATACGCTTAGGACTAACACCGAAGTTGTCCTGGAGATACTGAACTACTGAAGAAGCACGGAGAGCAGAGAGATCCCAGTTGTTGCGGATGTTCTTCATCTTGGCACTGGTAGTGCTTACAGGCACGTTATCAGTGTTACCCTCGATAAGTACATCGTAATCCTTGTAGTCCTGGATGATCTTTGCAATCTTGCTCAAAGTTTCCTTGGCACGGCTGTTTACCTCGTAGCTACCGCTCTGATAGAGCATGTTGTCAGCCAGAGAGATGTAAACCACACCCTTCAGCACCTGAACGTCAACCTCCTTCATCTCCTCACGGCTGAGAGAACGGGTCAGGTTGTTGGTAAGAACCATGTTGAGTGAATCGCTCTTGCTCTTCACCTCTACCAGGTGACGGATATACTGGTTGCTCTCATTAATCTGGTCAACGAGCTTCTCAATGCTGATGTTGTTCTGATTGGCATTGGTCAAACTCTTGTCCAGCGAGTTCTGCAACTTGGCATAATCCTTCTTGGTACTGCTCAACTGCTCCTGCGCAGCAGCAAGGCTAGCCTCAGCAGCAGCAAGCTTTTCCTTGGTTGCCTGATAATTGGCAGTCAATTCTCTATTTTCAGATTGACAATTCTGGAGATCCTTCTTACTAGCACAGCTAGTAGCCATCAGGGCTACAGCCATCATTGCCATTACAAAAATTTTAGTCTGTTTCATATTTGCTTTCGATTTTTAAATTTTCTGTTATTGTTTTTTAATCACTATGTTATTATATAGACGACAGTTACGCCCTCCATATAAAACGCCTTATGCGTCTCTTTCTGGATGCAAAGTTACTGATAAGACTCCAATAAACCTTATTTGTCTAATCCATTTATAAAATTTTAACCACTAAATCACTATTTATCACCTTTTTAACTAAAAAAAGAAAATAAATGCGTATTCTTTGCGGCGAAATCAGAATTTTGTATTACCTTTGCAGTCGGAAAGCAAAAGCATATATAATATGTAGGCTTTTGTCAAGGTAGAATTAATACATTAACAATATAAAAAGAGAAATAGTATGATTCTTTTTTTCAGAACTCCATCTAAGAGTGTGATTGCGACCGAGATTGACCACAAACCATCTCAGGACGAAATCAATGAACTTTGTTGGCTTTATGGTGACGCAACTTTAGAGGACGCCCAGCAGTTGCAGGGCTTCTATGTTGGCCCACGCCGTGAAATGATTACTCCTTGGAGTACGAATGCCGTTGAGATAACTCAGAACATGAGTCTTGACGGCATTTCGCGTATCGAGGAGTACTTCCCTGTGGATAGCGAGGACGCTGAGCACGATCCTATGCTCCAGCGTATGTACAAAGGTATCGGACAGGATGTGTTCACCGTGAACCATGAGCCAGAACCTATCAAGTACGTCGATGACCTCGAAAAGTACAACGAGGAAGAGGGTCTTGCCCTCAGCGAGGACGAAATGGCTTATCTCCACAAGCTGGAGAAAGAAAACGGACGTCCTCTCACCGACAGCGAAATCTTCGGTTTCGCACAGATCAACTCAGAGCACTGCCGCCACAAGATCTTCGGCGGCCAGTTTATCATCGACGGCAAGGAGATGGAGTCTTCTCTTTTCAGCATGATCAAGAAGACCACTCAGGAGAACCCTAACAAGATTCTCTCTGCCTATAAGGATAATGTGGCTTTCTCTCAGGGTCCTGTTATCGAGCAGTTTGCTCCAGCCGATCAGACTACCAGCGATTTCTTCCAGGTGAAGGATATCGAGAGTGTTATCTCTCTGAAGGCTGAGACCCACAACTTCCCTACTACCGTAGAGCCATTCAACGGTGCTGCTACCGGTACGGGTGGTGAGATCCGCGACCGTATGGGTGGTGGTGTAGGTTCATGGCCTATCGCAGGTACTGCCTGCTACATGACTGCTTATCCTCGATTGAAGGATGACAACGGCAAGAGCGATGCTGAGCGCGACTGGGAAGACATCATGCCAGTGCGTAAGTGGCTCTATCAGACTCCAGAGCAGATTTTGATCAAGGCTTCCAACGGTGCATCAGACTTCGGTAACAAGTTCGGCCAGCCTCTCATCACCGGTTCTGTGCTTACTTTCGAGCACGAGGAGAACGGTGAGAAGTATGCATACGATAAGGTAATCATGCTTGCTGGTGGTGTAGGCTACGGCAAGAAGCGTGACTATAAGAAGGGTGAGCCACAGAAGGGCAACAAGGTTGTCGTAGTAGGTGGTGATAACTATCGCATCGGTCTCGGTGGTGGTTCTGTTTCTTCTGTAGATACAGGCCGTTACAGCAACGGTATCGAGTTGAACGCTATCCAGCGTGCCAACCCTGAGATGCAGAAGCGTGCCTACAACCTGGTTCGTGCACTCGTTGAGAACGATGAGAACCCAGTAGTCAGCATCCACGACCACGGTTCTGCCGGTCACTTGAACTGTCTCTCTGAGTTGGTAGAAGAGTGCGGTGGCGAAATCGACATGTCTAAGTTGCCTATCGGCGACAAGACTTTGAGCGCGAAGGAAATCATCGCCAACGAGAGCCAGGAGCGTATGGGCTTGCTCATCGACGAGAAGTATATCAGCGAGGTTCAGAAGATTGCCGACCGTGAGCGTGCTCCAATGTACGTGGTTGGTGAGACTACTGGCGATGCTCACTTCAGCTTCAAGCAGGCTGACGGTGTGAAGCCATTCGACCTCGATGTAGCTCAGATGTTCGGTCATACTCCTAAGACTGTAATGGTAGATGAGACCGTAGAGCGTAAATATGAAGATGTAACTTATTCTGCAGATAACCTCGACGAGTACTTGCAGCGTGTTCTCCAGATGGAGGCTGTGGCTTGTAAGGACTGGTTGACCAACAAGGTTGACCGTTCCGTAACAGGTAAGATTGCCCGTCAGCAGGGTCAGGGTCAGATTCAGTTGCCACTTTCTGACTGTGGTGTCGTAGCACTCGACTACCGTGGCGAGAAGGGTATCGTAACAGCAATGGGCCATGCTCCTCAGGCAGGTCTTGCCGATCCTAAGGCTGGTTCTGTACTCTCTGTAGCTGAGTCATTGACCAATATTATCTGGGCTCCATTGGCAGATGGCATGGACAGCATCAGCCTCTCTGCTAACTGGATGTGGCCTTGCCGCAGCCAGAAGGGTGAGGATGCCCGTCTGTACGAGGGTGTGAAGGCATTGTCAGACTTCTGCTGCACCATCCACGTAAACGTACCTACAGGTAAGGATTCCCTCTCATTGACCCAGCAGTATCCTAACGGCGAGAAGATCATCGCTCCAGGTACCGTTATCGTAAGTGCCGGCGGTGAGGTTTCAGATATCAAGAAGGTGGTTAGCCCAGTTCTCGTCAACGACAAGAACTCTAGCCTCTACCACATCGACTTCAGCTTCGACGAGCAGCGCCTCGGTGGTTCTGCCTTCGCTCAGAGCCTGGGCAAGGTGGGCAGCGATGTTCCTACCGTCAAGAACCCAGAGTACTTCGTTGACTGCTTCAATGCCGTACAGGAGCTCATCAACCGCGGTTGGGTAATGGCTGGTCACGATATCAGTGCCGGTGGTTTGATTACAACTCTCCTCGAAATGACATTCGCCAACGTAGAGGGTGGTATGAAGATCAACCTCCACGACATCGCAGATGCCGACATCATCAAGACTCTCTTCGCTGAGAACCCAGGTGTTGTCATCCAGGTAAGCGATGCTCACAAGGATGAGTTGAAGGCATTCTTCGATGAGAACGGTATCGGTTATGCCAAGATTGGTTATCCTGCTCCTGAACTCCGCAAGATTATCATCAAGAAGGAAGGCTTCGAGCACGAGTTCGATATCGATGCATTGCGCGACGACTGGTATAAGACATCTTACCTCCTCGACCGCAAGCAGAGCATGAATGGTATGGCCAAGAAGCGTTACACTAACTATAAGAAGCAGCCTATCGAGATGAACTTCGGTTATGGTTTCAAGGGAACTCTCTCTAGCTATGGTCTCGATGCCAACCGCCGCAAGCCATCTGGCATCAAGGCAGCCATCATCCGTGAGAAGGGTACCAATGGTGAGCGTGAGATGGCTTACTCAATGTATCTCGCCGGCTTCGATGTAAAGGACGTGATGATGACCGACTTGATTTCCGGTCGTGAGACTCTGGAGGATGTAAACTTCATTGTATTCTGCGGTGGTTTCTCTAACTCCGACGTTCTCGGTTCTGCCAAGGGTTGGGCTGGTGCATTCCTCTACAATCCTAAGGCTAAGGAGGCACTCGATAAGTTCTATGCCCGTGAGGATACCCTTTCACTCGGTATCTGCAACGGTTGCCAGCTGATGGTTGAGTTGAACCTCATCAATCCTGAGCACAAGCATCGTTCACACCTCTGCCACAACACATCCAAGAAGTTCGAGAGTACATTCCTCGGTTTGACCATTCCTCAGAACGACAGTGTGATGTTCGGTAGCCTGAGCGGTGATAAGCTCGGTATCTGGGTAGCTCACGGCGAGGGTCGTTTCTACTTGCCAGAGCCTGAGGATCACTACAACATCATTGCGAAGTACAACTACGCTGAGTATCCAGGTAATCCTAACGGCAGTGACTACAACGTAGCAGGTATCTGCTCTGCAGATGGTCGCCACTTGGCTATGATGCCACACTTGGAGCGTGCCATCTTCCCATGGCAGAATGCCTGGTATCCAGCAGACCGCCGCAACGACGAGGTAACTCCTTGGATTGAGGCATTTGTCAATGCACGTCAGTGGATTGAAGAAAGAGCTTTGAAAAAGTAAAAAGGTAAAATAGTAAAAAGGTAAAAAATGAATAATAGCGTAAGTTATCTTACATTATTCAAAACATTTATGAAGATTGGCATAGTCACCTTTGGGGGTGGCTATGCCATGATTCCTATTATAGAATCCGAAGTCGTCGACAAGCATCATTGGATGACGAAGGAGGAATTTCTGGATGCCATCGCTACCACCCAGGTTTGTCCGGGAGCCTTGGCAATCAATATGAGTTCCCTGCTCGGATATAAGTTGGCTAAGATACCGGGAGCCATCGTCTGCACCTTCGGCGCTTCGTTGCCATCGTTTCTTATTATCTTGGCGATAGCCATGTTTTTCCATCAGTTTGAAGACAACAAGGTGGTGGCTGCCCTGTTTGCAGGCATCCGTCCTGCCGTCGTGGCATTGATAGCCGTACCAACATTCTCGCTTGCCAAGAGTGCCGGTATTTCGCTTGTCAACTGCTGGATTCCTATTCTATCCGCCCTTCTGATCTGGCTTTTGGGCGTCAACCCGATCTGGGTGATTATCGCAGCTGCCGTAGGTGGCTACATCTATGGACAATTCATTCAACCAACAGAATAATATATGATATTTTTTCAGCTTTTCATCGTATTCCTTCAGATAGGCATCTTCGGATTCGGAGGTGGCTATTCCATGATATCCTTGATTCAGGGACAGGTTGTTACGCAGTATCATTGGATGACGATGAAGGAGTTTACCGATGTGGTTGCCATCTCTCAGATGACACCGGGACCTATCGGTATCAATGCCGCTACCTATTGCGGCTATACAGCTGTCCATAATGCCGGCATGAGTGGCATGATGGCTGTACTCGGAAGTGCCATGGCGACCTTTGCGCTGGTTCTCCCATCCTTGGTTTTGATGATTCTTATCAGCAAGATGCTGTACAAGTATATGAACACCTCAGCCGTCCAGAGCATCTTCATCGGTCTTCGCCCAGCCATTGTCGGATTGGTAGGAGCCGCAGCTCTGCTTCTGATGAACGGAGAGAACTTTTCTACTCCCGAAAATCCTTGGAGATTCTATATCTCCATCGCCCTCTTCTTCGCCACCTTCATCGGTGTGAAGGTGATGAAGATCAATCCCATCCGCATGATACTCTATGCGGCATTTGCGGGATTAGTTTTATTATATTAAACAAAATTAGACCATGACATACTCACAGGCAGATATTACCGTTCCATACGCTGTGGCGAACTTTGCAGAGATTCGCCACAAGGGATATTATTATGTGGACAAGACCAACTATATTCCACTGCTTGAGCGTTACAAAGCACCAGTTTTTCTCCGTCCTCGCAGATTCGGAAAGAGTCTGCTCGTTTCCATGTTGGCTCACTATTACGACCGCAACATGGCAACACAATTCAAGGATTTGTTTGGTGGAACTTGGATTGGCGAACACCCTACAAACGAGCACAACCAATATCTCGTTGTAAGATATGACTTTTCCACAACTTCCGTTGCCAGCAAGAAGGAAGACATCGAGAAGAACTTCAATGCCGTGAATTGCAGTCCACTCCGTACATTGGTGGAACGCAACAGAGACCTTTTTGGAGATTTCAGGTTCAGAGAGGATGGCAATGCCTCCAACATGTTGGTTGAAGTATGCGAGTTTATCTCTTCCCATAATCTTCCACCTCTTTATATATTAATAGATGAATACGACAACTTTACCAACCAGCTACTAGTTGTCTATAAGGACTCGCTGTACCAGGACCTGACCACAGGGGAAAGTTTCCTACGAACATTCTTCAAGGTTATCAAGGCAGGCATTGGCGAAGGTACCATCCGCACCTGCTTCTGCACAGGAGTACTGCCTGTCACCATGGATGACTTAACCAGTGGCTATAACATCGCAGAGATGTTGACTCTGAAGCCGGAATTTACCAATCTATTGGGCTTTACCCATGAGGAAGCAGCCCAATATCTGAAGTATGTCATCAATAAATATGGCCCTCAAGCCTCTTTTGAGGAATTATGGACTCTGATACTCAACAATTATGACGGTTACCACTTTTTACCAAATGCAGAACCATTGTTCAACTCTACCATTCTGACTTACTTCCTCAAGAACTTTGCAGAACTGAAAGGCGGCATCCCTACGGAAATGGTAGATGAGAACCTGCGCACTGACACTAGTTGGATAAGAAGATTGACCATCACGCTTGACAATGCCAAAGAAATGCTCGACAGCCTGTTGATGGATGGAGAATTGTACTATTCACAAGCCGATTTACGCAGCAAGTTCAACAAGCAAAAGTTCTTCTCCCCAGAGTTCTACCCTATCAGCCTCTACTACTTGGGTATGACCACCCTGAAGGGCAATTACAAAATGGCTTTGCCAAACTTGACGACCAAGAGTGTATATATGAGTTACTACAACGAATTGAATAGTATCAGCGACAATGCCCGTAAGTTTGTTCCTGCATACGAGGCATTTGTCAGAGACAGAGAACTAGAGCCATTATTCCATAACTATGTTAAGGAATACTTAGGTCAGCTTCCAGCCCAAGCCTTTGACAAGATGAACGAGAATTTCATTCGCTGTTCATTTTTCGAGTTACTGAGCCGCTACTTGAGCAATTGCTACACATTCGCCATCGAACAGAACTTGCCATCAGGTCGTGCTGACTTAGTGTTGACAGGCATTCCTGGCACATCATTCCACAACGACTGCCGCATCATTGAGTTTAAATATTACAAGTCTAAAGACGCAGGCATTGTTGATCATTTGGAAGAGGCACGCTTAGAAGATTGTCAACAAGTAAAGGCTTATGCAGCAGATATGCAGAAAGCCTATCCTCACTATCAAATTAAAGCATACGTAGCTTATATCGCAGGAAATAAGGCTTGCAAGATTTTTGAAAAGAAATGAGAAAGGTATATTTATCCATAGCCCTTGGCTTCTGCTGCCAAGGCATTCTGGCACAGCAGAGTTCCTACCGCTGGAAGGTGGAGGCAGAAGCTGGTGTCAGTTGCAGTGTGCTCGATACGGACGTGTCGGGCTTGTCGGAGACTTATTATAAGGTGCGACCGGGTTTCACGGCTGCCATTGGTGCCGAATACAATATCGTAGATCAGCTGGCGGTAGGAGCAGGCATCCGCTTCGTTCAGCGCGACTACCTGTACCAGAACCTCGGCGGCGACTCCTGGAACACCCGATACAACAACAACTTCATCAGCATCCCACTCCATGTGGGCTACTATCTCCTCCATAATCCATACCACGAGAAGGGATTGTGGATCAAGCCGCAGGTAGGCATCTATTACGAGTACTTCACCTCCATGCATACCAAGGGTATGTATCCGATGAACATCATGGAGGGGTACAAGGGCGATGGTTCCTACATCCGCTATAACACCACCTACGATTTCAGGAAGAATGAGAACCATCTCCGCCGCAGTCTCTTTGGCGGCGAAGCTGGTATCAAGGTGGGTTATTCCTTCGGAAGATTAGATGGCTCTATTGGGTATAACTTCCAATACGGTTTCTCGCATATCTACCAGGATAAGGCCCGTACCAGCAAGACTGCCCGACGCAACTCCAGCCTCATCACAGCCTCGGCTGCCTATAAGTTCTAGCCCCATACGCCCTGAACCAACGGTCACCGGCCGAAGGGAAAGGTAAAGGGCAGAAGCTCCTAGCCCAGGGCAACACCCTGGGTATAATAGCAGACAGCAATACGCCCTGTAAGGGCAAAAGCTTTTAAAACATATAATTTATGAGAACCCCTATATATATAAAAGGTGGAATGCGATGCCTCTTCGCCTTCCTCCTGGCGACCACCACCACGGGGATGTCGCTTACCAGTTGTGTGGCAGACAATGATGCCAACGAGAAATCGATTTTCGATTATTCCGATACCGATGTCAAGTCGTATGGCGACCTGTTCCAGGTTTTCTGGAGCGTGATGAACCAGCGCTACTGCACCCTCAATGAGCAGTCTGCCGTATCTTCGCAGACTTGGGACCAGGTGTACAAGGAATACAAACCCAAGTTTGATGCCCTGAAGACCTTCCAGCATACCTCCGCTTTTACCCAGCAGGAGATTCAGGAAGACAACGCCAAGGCAAAGCAGTATTTCCAGGAAATCATCGACAAGATCATCGACCAGCATTTCTATGTCAAGATTACCCTGCCCGTCTCCCACTCTTCTACGGAAACGGTAAGATTCAACAGCACGCTCCGCAACAAGACCGAGTATTTCCCACTGAATGCTCACTGGAACCATACCCGCGACCAGCTCAACCTGGATGGTACAGCCTTCGGCGAGATTACCTCGGATGGTTTCTGTATCATGGGCGGTTACCTGAAGGAGCAGCCGGGCACCTATTACCTCGGCTTCAACAAGTTTGCCCTCTACGAAAACTGTTTCCACGAGTATCAGAAGTCCTATCTCCCTGGCAATGCCGCCAGTACCTATCATCTGGATGCTTCCAAGATAACAGACAAGGCGAAGGAACTGATTACAGATGCTGGAAAGCGAGAGAAGGCTGAGCAGCAGGCAGCGCAGTTGCTTGCCGACATGGATAGCTATCTGGCTTCGGATGATGCAGCCCAAGCCTGCGAGAAGATGGCGGCCTACAGCAACCAGGGCGACTATTCCGGTCTCTATGCTCTCGCCAGCGAGGCATACGAAAAGTCACCGAATCTCCTCAAGCTGTTACCTGTTACTGCTGATGCAAGCGGCATGGGCGAGCAGATCCGAGAGAAGCTGCAGGGCGATGCCCGTTACCAGCAGATGCTTTCAGCCTCCGGTTTTGCCAGCTGGTATTGTCAGGCTCTTGCCGATTACCTCTGGCACGAACGTGAACTCTACGCTTACTGGAGCGACCTGAAGTTTACCTACAATCATCTCTGCGTAGAAGGTTACCGCCGCCTTTTCCTGGAGCCTCTGGCTAAGGGCGAGATCAAGAAGCTGATTCTCGACTTCCGTGGCAACGGAGGCGGAAGCGTGATAGACACCCGTCTGCTTACCGACTATCTCATCACCCAATCTGCCGTCTATGCCTACGTACGCAAAAAAGAGGACAATAATCCATACAGTTATACGCCTTGGATTCCGCAGAAGATTACGGTAACGCCGAAGAGCCTGGGCAGAAACATCCCTACCGCCATCCTGCTCGACAACTACAGTGCCAGCATGTCGGAGGTGACAACCCTCATTCTGAAAAGTCAGGGTGACCACGTGAAGACGATAGGCAGAAACAGTTACGGAGCGCAGGCGATGCTCACTTCCGACAACGAAGCCAGCAATGGCGGTTGGATAGGAAATGTAACGAGCTACCTCTACTTCTACATGCCGTTCTCGCTTACCAAGGATGCACAGGGCAACCTGCTGGAAAGTGTGGGAATCACCCCCGATTATCTGCTCGACGAGATGACTAAAGAGGAAAAGGAGAAGCTCTACCAGAACAATCCATCCGCTGTGGATAGAGGTCTGAAAAAGGCGATGGAAGTTCTGAAATAAGCGAAGGTGTGCAAATCACACCCTCGCTTTTTATTTTCTATATATCAGGTACTTATATCTTATTCACGATTTTTGTGCTCCCACACACTTTGCACAGCAATGCAAACGTTTGCATTTCATTTCCCTTGATTTCCATCAATTTTTTGAAGCATCTTTGAGAAAATCTTCCTACATTTGCAACCGAAAAGGAAACCCAACGGCATTCAATCGTGCTGCAAGGCTTATCCTATAAGTAAATGACGATAAATAAGAATAATCAACTAGCATTATCCTTAAGAAAGAAAATCAACAGAGTAAAAATATGATGATGACGCAGAGTATGTTCAAACGAACACCGATGTTGTTACTGCTGATTCTCTCATCAGTAATAACCCGAGCGCAAGAGGTAGCGCTGAAGACCAACCTGCTTGGTTTGGCAACCACCTCGCTCAATGCTGGTCTAGAAATAGGCACGGGCAGGAAGAGCACTTTTCAGCTTTTCGGCGCCCTGAATCCCTGGAAGTTCTCAGGCGACAAGAAATTGCGCTACTGGAACGTAATGCCAGAGTACCGCTGGTACACCTGCCAGAAATTTGGAGGCCACTTCTTCGGCATCCATGCCCTTGGAGGTGAATACAACGTAAAAAATGTGGATCTGCCTTTCGGCATCTTGCCAAAGACAGAGAAAGGAAGACATTACGAAGGCTGGTATGTCGGTGGTGGCCTCACCTACGGATACCAATGGCTGCTGTCTGAGCATCTCAATCTCGAAGGATCCATCGGATTAGGATACATCTACAGCCCATACAAGCTTTACGGAAGATGTGAGAAATGCCTTAACGAGGACCACCGCAACTATGTAGGTCCTACTAAAGCCGCCCTTTCCCTGATATACGCATTCTAGGAACGATATCACCGAGATAGCGAAAAACAAAATCAAACCCTCTTTTACAAGATGAAGAATATGAAGAAAATGAAGCTTTATGCGGTCATTTCGCCCCTTTGCATTCTGTTTGCACAGAGCGCTTTGACTGTCCAAGCCCAGAAGATAGATGATTCGCAGCTACGGTTGGCTGGAGGCAAGATTCTGATAGACAGCGTCTTGACACAGAAGAAGAGCGACAGTCTGAAGGTTGCTTTCCGTCTCCATCTCGATAGTCTGCAGCTCAAATCAGAGCAACAGCTGGTTTTCACTCCGCTTATTGCCGGAGAAGATACCATTGCCCTGAATCCCATTATCATCAATGGCAAAAACCAGAACATCAGATACCTGCGCAAAAGCAGCAAACTGAAGAACAGCCAGGCAGTGGTAGTGAGACGCAGGAATGATACCGAACAGCAGGTGCTCTTCTCGCAGACCCTTCCCTACAGGAAGTGGATGAAGGCTTTCAACCTCTCCATGACGGAAGACCTCTGCGGATGCGGCAACCTGATGGATCAGGATACCACCCAGATGGCGGTCATCAACCCAATACCCAAGATTGGTCGCGACCATTACGTGAAGCCAAAGGCTGAAGCCATCAAGGTGAGAGCCGAAAAGGGTGAAGCTTACCTGAGCTTCAAGCTCAACAAGAGCGATATCCTTGCCGATTTCCGTGAGAATGCCACAGAGCTGAGAAAGATTACATCCACCATCGACCTCGTAAAGAACGACAAGGATGTGAGCATCACCAATATCGATATTCATGGCTATGCGTCGCCGGATGGTCCTTACGACAACAATGTGCGACTCGCCAACAATCGTGCGGCTGCCCTGCGCAATTATGTATGCAATCTCTACACCATCGATAAAAAGCTCTTCACCTATCACGCCACCCCAGAAGACTGGGAAGGATTCAAGAAGAAGGTGGAAGCCAGCAACTTAGCCGATAAGTCTGCCATCCTTGCCGTTGCCAACTCATCATTGGCACCCGATGCAAAGGACCAGAAAATCAAGAAGCTTTATCCGGCTAGCTATCGCTACATCATGAGTGAGATTTATCCTCGTTTGCGCCACAGCGACTATACGGTAACCTATACCGTTCGTCCTTTCGACATTGAGGAGGCAAAGGTAATCTTGAAGACCAAGCCTCAGCAGTTGTCATTACAAGAGATGTACCTGGTGGCACAGACCTATGAACCTGGTTCTCCAGAGTTCAACGAGGTATTTGATATTGCCGTCCGTCTCTTCCCTGATGATGAGACAGCCAATCTCAATGCCGCCTGCACAGATTTGCAGAAGAACGACCTCGTAACTGCCGAGAAGCATCTTGCCAAGGCAGGAAACTCAAAGGAGGCTGAACGCATCAGAAAGATCTACGAGGAAATGAAGGCGGAACAATAAAAGTAATAACTAACAATAAAATCACATAGATTATGAGAATTAAACATTTCTTTGGATTGGCAGTTTTGGCTGCTATGACTGCTAGTTGCTCTAGCAACAACGACTTAGTAGGGGGGGGGTAATGGTTCAGGTGAGAATGAATCAGGTGCAAGCTATGCATCTATCACTATCAAGTTGCCTACAACAAGTGGTACACGTGCCGGTGCCGTTTCCGGTTCCAAAAACGACCAGTTTGATGAAGGTACAGCTTCTGAGTATGCTGTAAACGATGCTACACTCCTTATTTTCCAGAAGGTAGGAGAATCTGAAAACGAGTACAAGTACATTGAAACAGCCGAACTCGGAAATTTGGATCCTTGGAAGAATGATAACACAACAGGTATCACAACTGAGTCTACTACTATCACAGCTAAGCTCGAGCAGGCTACAGCTGGTGAGAATGGCGATTATTATGCATTGGTCATCCTTAATAACGAGACTTCAACAGGCACCAAGGTTACCCTTCCTTCAGGTTCCACTACTACATATGGAACTTGGAATGCTGCGACAACAGATGCAACAAACCTTTTAGATAATACTAAAGGTTTCTATATGGCTAATGCTCCTCAATTTACTGCAGCAGGTGTTGAGCCATCAACCCTCGTACATATAAAAGGTATCTATAGAACAAAGGAAGAGGCACAGAATAAACCTGGTACAACGGTTCACGTAGAACGCGGTTTGGCAAAGGTAACAGTAGGATCAAACAGTACAAGCAATTATTTTGCAACAGAGGGTGCCAGTGCAACCGGAACAAAATATAGCAACGACAATGTGAAAATCACAGATTGGGCATTGGATGTTACAAACAAGAGTTCATTCCCAGTACATGTAACTTCTGGTTTGAATGATAAAACAACAGGTTACCAAGATATTTGGAAGAATGAAGCAGCTGCTGCAGGTACAGCAGCTACATCTCGCTTCGTTAGTCAGCTTAATACTACAGATGCTTTCAAGCGTGTATATTGGGGTATCGACCCAAACTACAGCATGGACTTATCGGACTTAACAAAATGTAAGACACAATTTACTATAGCTGATGCCGCTGGAAAAGGAGTTACATGGAAAAACGGTTCTGGTTCTGATAAGCCATTGTATTGCTTGGAGAACACCTTCGACATCAAAAATATGACGCAAGGTCAGACTACCCGTGTTCTTCTTAAAGCAACTTATACCCCAAAAGCTTTAGAAAAAGAGACAGATAAGACCTTCTTTATGATTGGCAATAGTTCTGACTTTTGGACAGAAGCCACTCTTAATAAACAAATTACGAGCAAAGCTGAAGAAGTTCTGAATACAAAAACAGGAGTTACAGTAACTTTCAAGGCTGATTTGCTGAAAGGCGGTACACACGTATTGGATGCAACCACTGTTGAGATCAAAGAAGGTACAGAAGACAAGACATCAGTAGTAGCAGAACAAATTAACAAAAAACTTGGTTTAGATAAGTCTAAAGGTATCGGTATCAAGACCTACAAGGAGGGTGTGAGCTATTATATTGCCCGTATCAAGCACTTCGGTGACGACTTGACTCCTTGGAAAGAAGGCGATGCCACATATAATGAAGAAAACCTGAAATGGCTTGGTCGTTACGGTGTGCTCCGCAACAACTGGTACGACCTCACCATCAATAGCATTAGCGGTCCTGGTTATCCAGACGTACCAGAGGTTAAGCCAACCGATCCAGACGATGAGGATACCAAGTACATCAACGTCAGCGTGAAGATCCTCGACTGGGCTAAGCGTTCACAGAGCGTAGATTTGTAATCGAGTATAACAACGAAAGGCGGAGCTTAGGCTCCCGCCTTCGTTAAAACACAACCTGATATTCTGAAACATTATATTGATAATAACCAAAAAGCATCATGGCAAACAATAAGTTACATAGTTGGATCAAGAATATACGCATGGAATGGGGATTCGACAGCATGGCTGCTATCAGCCGTACCGCTGCTTTCGGAACCATCGTCGCTCTCGGCAGCATGCTCAGCAGCTGCCACGACTTGATGCACGACGACCTCCCTCCTTGCGATATGGGAGTCGACTTGCAGTTCAAGTACGACTACAACGTCCAGCGCGCTGATATGTTCAACGATCATGTAGGCGGTGTCTGCGTGTTCGTCTTCGATGAGCAGGGCAACCTAGTGGCTCGCCAGGATGCAGCCAACGAGGGAAAATCCCAACCCCTCAAAGACCCTAACTATGCCATGCGCATAGACTTGCAACCTGGCAAATACCGCTTCGCCACCTTCGCCTTCCAGAAGAAATACGAAGAGGCGCTGTCACAGGCTGGTGCCAAATTCCACATTGAAGCTCCAGCAGCAGGAGAAAGCATCGAAAAACTCCGTGCCCGACTCGACAGAAATGCCGGAAAGGTAGAAAACCAGGCACTTCCGCTCGATACCCTCTGGCAGGGATTGAGCAACGAAACCGTAGAGGTGAAGGATCTTCAGATTACCCACCATACCATCAGTCTCATCAGAGACACCAAGCAGCTCACCATCAGTCTGCATCAGCTGGACGAACCAGCCGACATCCACGCCGAAGACTTCAGTTATCAGATAACTGATGCCAATGGCTACATCAATTACGACAATTCTCTCCTCCCAGACGAGGAGTTGACATACACCCCATACAAGACCTGGACCACCGAGTTCACCACTCCGGAGGGTACCGTACAGGAGCGTACCGCTCACGCCGCCCTGATGTTCTCCCGCCTCGTGTTGCATCCAGTAACCGAGAACGACAAGAATGCGATACTGAGCATCTGGAACAAAAAGACGGGCGAAGAAGTGGTTCGCATCAATCTTGCCGATTTTCTGGCACAGGGCCGTGGAGCATTCGAAGCACTGAACTATTCGGCACAGGAGTTCCTGGACAGAGAATACGACTACAAGCTGGACTTTTTCCTGAAAGGCGACAAGTGGCAATACGTTAAGTTGGGCATCTCCATCCTCGATTGGAGCAAGCGCATACAGCGAGCCGACTTATAATCAGATTCCACTTTGTCGAAATTAAACTATTGATATTAGTAAAGTAAAAGACAAAGTTATCATGAGAAGATTTCATATCTATATAGGTTTCATAGTTTGGTTGTTGACTAGTTTATTTGCAGTTAGTTGTACCGACGAGTTGGAGGGTAACGGATACTCCTTCAACTCGTCTAGCAACCTGCACGTGCTGGTACCAACCGTGCTCAGTGCGAACGGCACCCGTACCGACGATGCTTCCGGCCTTCCTACCTATAATGCTACGGTAGATGAATGCCAGATCAACGACCTGACCCTCTATGCTTTCCCTGTAGAAAATGAAGGCAAGCTCCTGGTAGAGACGCTCCCTGCCCCATTGGCTACGATGATGGTAGAGCCGCATGTAGCTAACTATCAGCTCAATATCGAACCGGGCACTTACCATATCTATGTGGTTGCCAACATGAACAAGGTGTTGAGTGGTAAGACTATCAAAACAGAAGATGAACTCAAAGATAGAGTACTGAACTATGCAGCTGGAACAGAACCGGGAATGCCTGTTTCTACAAACATCCCGATGATTTATGAGCCAAAGGATGTGAACGGTAATATCATCAATACAAAAATAGAAAAAAGTGGTGATAAATATACAGAGGTAGCAGCTAACCTGAAGTTTACATGCGTAAAGGTTAAGCTGAATCTTATTATGGACCCAACTGCGAGCGATAATCTTTATGACAAGAGCTATAGCATAACAGATATTGTTGCACAGAAGCTTACTCCTTCTACCCATTTATTATGGGATGGTAAGTTTACCCAGAAAGATGTAACTCCAGAATATGCTAAAGGTATCGAGCCCACCATTTACAGTAGTTCATCTACTGGCGAAGCTAGCACTGGACGTTATTATCAGAATGGAGAATACACCATAAATGAAGATAACAAAAATGTAGCTAACGAAGATGTTGTGAAAATCGCTGATGCTTATAAGGATAAGGGTACACCGAACCCAGCGAACCCTAAGCAGTGGCTTTTTCAAGGTACTTACTATCTGCCAGAGCGTTATATCTCTAAGGTAGAGGAACAGTCTGTATTGAAGATTTCCGGTATAGTTAACAACAGCAACAAGAATCAATATACCATAAATTTGGGACATAAGCAGAACGCATCAGATGATCTGCCTACATTCCCTCGTGGAACCTATTATGAAATTACAGGTAAGCTGAAAAGCTATGGCGATATGGATCTTGACTGCGATGTGAAAGTGGACGATTGGAAGCCAGTAGAAATCAATGCTGATTTCTACCATACTAATTTATGGGTTAACAAGACCAAGGCTGAAGTCTCTTCTACAAAGAGTGATACCATCTCTTATAAATCAAGCGAAACTGTTGTAGACTTTGGCTGCATTGACACCAAGACTGTTGGTGAAACAAACCAAGATATTATCGTTGTAACAAAAAAAGATGACAAAAATATTATCTTTGGTATCAATCCAGAAATACCAATAAATCAGTTCGAAAAGGATCCGACAACAGGAAAGAGAGAAGGAACTGCTAGAGTTTATTTGATGGCTAACAACATCAAGAAGTATATTGAAGTACATTATGATGTTACTCCTTATTTTAAGGTGAGCCCAAAGAACGTAGTTATCTATTGGGGTAAGGATCCTGACGACAAGCAGGTTCTAGAGAAACACTTTGTGGTAGAAACCAACCTGGGTGGCTTGAAGGCATATCAGAACATCAATGGTACGCTAACAGAAAAAGCTTCCGGTTCTACAGCACAAGTTGGTGGTGCACCTTCTCGCCTGGAGATAAGTTATGATAATACTCCTAATGCAGATGGAAAATATCTGATGAAGGTAACGGAAACCCAAAATCCTGTGACGACTACCGTTTATAACTTCACGCTTTCGCCGCTGAATCAGATTTCTGGCGACGAGATTGCTTCACAAGAAGTTACGGTTACAGTAAAACCGGAGTTCGGTCCTTATCGTATCTACATGCGAGCTATCAATAATATATGTAACTGGGATGGTAATGAAGACGGGACCGCTAATCTAGATGTCGTTTTTGCTGAACAAAAAACAGAATATACTGGAATAAACGGCAGTTATAATGATAAGTATAATTTCAATTGGTATGATGGTTGGACTGATAAAGATGTAAGTAAAGCCGAAAATAATGAAGATAATAAACGTATTCAAAATGGTAGACATAAAATGTATATGTATACACAGCTTGGTGAGAATGATGAGCATAGTACTACCGTTAAAGATGACGCATATGTATGGATATTTTCAGAAAAATTCCCTGGTGACCAAATGACAGGTGACATAAATAATGCTGGATGGTATTATAAAGATATGCCATTTAATGCAAATAGCAAGTATGCAGAAAATAAAGCGACAGGTACAAAGCAAATTAAACCAGGTCAAACGCTAGTTATATTTGGTACTGGCGAGAATCATGGCAATGGTAAGACTGGTTGTACTCCACACCGTTTTCCTCATACCATGGACCCAGGTATTCCTTTGTTCAACTACGAAGATCGTGAAGGCTGGTATCTCTATGACCCTACCTGCATTCCATATTATCGAGTATATGATGACAAGCCGACTATTATAAATGTTGACTATGTGATATATACTAAAAGTGATATTACTAAATGGAAAATCGATTTTGGAAAGAAGAATAATAAATTCGATTCGTATACTTTGGAATGTAACTCTGATAAGTTCAAGCAAAAAAGCGAAGATGTTGGAAATGGTTGGAAACGTACAATTCTCAGTTTCAAAGCACCTAAGGGCGAATACGAAAAAGCAATAATGGTTAGCATTAGTGGAAACAATGATCAGATGCTCTTCGGTGGTGACAGCTATCCATGCACCTACAATGCAGCTACCAAACAATACCAGATATTCGGTTATTACGATGGTAGCTGGCATGAAGGCAAACCGTCAGGAGTTTCTAAATAGTAAAGATAGAAAATATAATGATGACAAGAATAAAGACTTTAATGATATGGATAGGATTGCTCTTAAGCCTTGCATCATGTAAGGACTCTTTAGAGGCAATTACTCTCGGTGGGGACGAACTCCCTACCGAGGGAGTTACGCTGAGCATACAATTGCCTAATTTCACTCCTCAGGAAATCTCAACTCGAGCAGGAGGCGAAACTGCAGAGAGCATTACTTCTCTGTGGCTTGTATGTTATGGCACTTCAGACAAATATCTTGGTATGCAGAATTGTACAGAAGCTTATGCAGCTGCAACTGCCGATAAAGATGGTTACAAGAAAATCAAAACGAACCTTCCTAAAGGTACAGAAACGGTACATTTGGTTGCCAACGTTCCTGGCTTGACAGAAGCACAGGCTGCAAAGCTTGACGCGATGAAAGATATCACTCCTGATTTATCAAAGCCAATCTGTTGGGGTGCAAAAACACTTAGCAACCTGATGAACGACAGCAAGATTTCGCTTACCCGTCAATGTGCAAAGATTACATGCACGGTAGATGCAGCCGTAAGTGATTTCGAAATCACAGACCTTCATGTATGGCATTCTGCTAGCAAAGGTTCTATTGCGCCAGCTAAATACGAAGAATCTACCAATGAAAACTTGGCAGAAACTACAGATTTGATGGATGACACCAAACCTATTGCTGGAGGTTCTGCTGCTGTAGTTGCAGTAAATGAAACTTCTGCAGGCAAGGCTGACATCATTATCAAGGCTAAATATAAGGGTACAGAAGGCTTCTATAAAGTAGCCCTCTATTATAAAAAAGATGATGGCAAAACTGCACAATATGCATTAGTACGTAACCACAACTATATCGTGAAGGTTAAATCTGTAAACGATGCGGGCTATGCGACTGAAGCTGAAGCATTAATGGCTGATCCAGAAAATCGACTGATGGTAACCGTGGTAGATGATAACCCGGAGATTGTAGATATGATTGCCTGCAAAGACTACGAACTGGGTGTTTGTGGTACACAGACGGTTGATGCTTCAATTACAACTGCTCCTATCACTTTGGTTACAAATCTTAAAACAAAGAATACAACAGATAATAATCTCTATAAGGTTGAAATCAGCAAAGATGTGCAATCGTGGATAACTGGCTGGTCACAAGGTAGCAAGTCAACCACAACAAGTCCTGAAGAAGGCACTAAGTTTGTTCTCAACCTCACTTTGGTTGCAAACAACAAATCGGAGAAGCCTCGGGAAGGTACGATTACCATCACTTCCGGTGACTTGAAAAGAACCATCAAGATTCATCAGGAAGGTTACGACTTTAAACGTGCTGATGATCGACAGGTACTCATTAAGTTAAAAGATAGTGATACTCCTTTCGCTTACTTTGCTTGGCTTGATTCAGAAATGCATGGTGTTAAACCTAGCGAGAATAAGGTCAATAATCAGGAAGAGACCAGAAACCAGGGCTTGCACTTCAGCGTAGGAGATAATACTATCTCTTATTTGATACCAAAGAAAGATGGTGACCAATTCGTGAACAAATCTGACAAAATCAGTTATTCGGATGAAGTTTACGAAGGCAATAACTATTATAAAGTTACATTGAACACCAATAACTACGATTTATGGATAGACGAAGAAGGTTTTGTCATCCAGAATACTGAAGATGCTGATCATCCGTTTACCATCAAATACCCGATCTATCATGCTGGTGTATTTGGAGAAATTAAAAATCTGGGAGACGAACAGTTGGGTGAAAAAAAAATAGGTTGGTACTACTACGGAGTAGTGAAGATTCTGGTAGATAAACCATCAGTTGATGGTAAAACTACTACTAAAAAGACATACTACATGTTAGACCGTAATCTAGGCGCATCCAACAGCGATTTCTATTCGCCAGGTTCTGCCAATATTGCCAATGATAAAGGTTCTATAGGTGGATATTTCAAGATATCAAATGGTAAAAGCAGTAACGACTATATCAACAAGTATGTAATCGGCAATTTTAGAGTACCAAAGGGCAACGAGCTAGAGGCAATTGCAAATAAAATCGAAGTAAAGCCGTTGAGTACATCTACGGGTGAACTATATAATTGTCTTCGCATCCCGACAGAGTCTTCGCAGAAGGATTACATCTATATCCCAATCAGCGGATATTACGAGAGCAACAGCTTCAAGGATGAATATCACGCAAATCTGTGGAGCCAGTCTTTGTTGTCGGGCTATCAGGGCTTCAGTGAAAACAGTAAAGAATATGGCTTCTGGTATCTTTATCTGGATATCTATAATAAGATAAAGACTATCACAAATACCCGTTTCATTCAGGGATATGATGGTAATAGCACCGGCCGCTACAAGGCGATGCCAATCCGCCTGATATACGTTCCATAAACATAAGATGAGTGATAAATACAATAACATCATTTACTTATATATAATTAAAGTATAAAAACAGCTGTTTTAAAAAGAAGGGTTGGGTTTTCGTGAGAAAGTCCAGCCCTTCATTTTGTCAGGATACTCCTGACAAGGGGTCAAGGCGACAAAGAGAGATCGTCATGATAGTACTGACGGATGGTAAAGACGCTTCCATCGCTTATTGCCTCACTACGGCATTATATTGCCCTTTACCAGGGCAATATCTTGCCATTGCCAGGCACAAAACGATACGTCGGGAGAGAAAATCCCCACTCTCTTTTTTACTCTTCACCCTTCACCAAATCGCCTGAAACCCCGATAAACACTGGGGTTCCGAGAGGTGAAGAGTTGGCTCAACTCTTCACCACTCTTCACCACTCTTCACCTGGATATTTTATTTTCCGTCAGGCGTCTGTCTTCCGTGAGGCGTCCCAGCGGATTTGCAATCCGCTGTAAAAAAATGTTCGACCTATGAAACCGGGGGATTTGCAATCCCCCCTCAATCTATAAACAGCTAGCGAAAAAATCTGGGGTGAAGAGTGGTGAAGAGTCGAGCGCACTCTTCACCCTACCAAAACAACTTATACACAAACACTTACGCCACTCCGGTGAAGGGTGAAGAGTATTTTTGAAATTGGCGGATAATCGTTACAAGTTACAGCGGATTACAAATCCGCAAAGAAAAGGTCGAACATTTTTTAACAGCGGATTGCAAATCCGCTGGGACGCCTAGCGGAAGACAGCCACCTCACGCATTACAAATCCGCTGGGACGCCTAACGGAAGACAGCCCCTCACGCATTGCAAATTCGTCGGGACACCTAGCGAAAGAAAGGAAGATTTAAAATAAATATCCGCCCAACAGCTGATTTCCACTTGCACAACAGGTGTTGGGCGAGCGCATATCAGCTGTTATGCAAGCGCACAACAGCTGTTGTGCGGCTGGAGAAATAGGCTTTTCCGGCTTATACTATTAGTCCTTCTGGCAACAAGTAAAGGTTACTCCGAAGACTATTTACGTTAAATCGATGCAGCAGCGATAATACTTACAAGGCACAGCGATAGTACAGTTCGGTCTTGCAGTTTCGACGGATTTGAAATCCGTCGTAAAAAAAGGTTCGACCTATCAAACCTGGGGATTTGTAATCCCCCTAATCCATAAGATATTACAGTTAGAACTTTTAATCCTCCATTGAATACGTGTATTTTTTAAATGACTGAATAGTTACCCAGAAAGACCGTGAGGCAGAGTAAGGTAAATAACTTTCAAGCCCCAAAAAACTCCCTATAAGTTCAGGCATCTATCGCCTGGCTTATGGGGAGAACTTGTATCTGATAATTTTATGATTTCAATTGATGCAATTGCTCATGGGTTAAGCCTGTCAGTTCCATGATAGAGTCATCATCCATACCCTTTAATAGCATTTTCTTCGCTATATCAAGACTTTTGTGATAACTACCTCTTGCTTCACCTTTGGCAAAACCCTTAGCTTCACCTTCATCAATACCATTCATGTAATAGCTCATTAAGACCCCATAGTAATCATCGGCGGCCTTTAAGCTTTCATCATATTTCTCTTGCTCTTCCTGACTCAGACAGCGGGAATCTGCCAGTTCTGCAAGACGCTTGAAAATCTTCTTCTGTGCCGTAAACGGCATTCTCTCTAATGCTTCCATATGCTTTAATACATAAATCCATTTGTCAAAATCACTTTCACATTCTTCAGCCTTCTTGTCAAAGAAAGGAAGAGACAAGTAGATGTGAAGGGGTTAATATATTTACCCATGGCAAAATATTGAGATAATTGATATCTGATGGCAAATTTACGATTTTTCTCTGAAAACTCCAAGAAAAAAATGCAAAAAATTGAAAAACCATCGAATTTACCTCTATTGAATAATAAAACTATTCCGCCTCACCGGATATGTCGTTCATCCACGTAATCCGATGAATAATGACACACCCTCACAGAGGATAAAAAGGTGGATTTTCAGCAGAAAATCCACCTTTTACACTATATTCTCCGTTTTGTCCACCTCTTTTCCGTGTATTTTGTGTACTTTTGCGGCTGTGTATGAATCGCAGCAGGAAGTAACTTCCAAAAGCTGCGGCTTCATGCTACCAGCAAATAACAAGCAACAAAATAAAAACAAGCCTAAAAATAAGCAAATGAATAAGAAAAGACAGTTTTTACTTTCGGCGGCTCTCGCCTCTGTTTTGGCAGCCAACGCCCAAGTAACCATCCATGTAGATGCCTCTAACCCAGGCGTCAAGGTTTCACCTAATTTATATGGTATCTTCTTCGAGGATATCAACCATGCTGCTGACGGCGGTCTCTATGCCGAACTCATCAGCAACCGCTCTTTTGAGGATGACGACAAGAACATCCCTACCTGGAAAACTTCCGCCCAGGAAGGTGCAAAGATCCAGACACAACTCATCAACAAGGGTCTGCTCAACAAGGCACAGGGCAAGGCTCTCCAGCTTACCATTGCTGCCAAACCAGCTGCCACAGCCTCTCTCATCAACGAGGGCTTCTGGGGCATCAACGCCGTTCAGGGCAGAACCTACAAGCTCTCTTTCTGGGCAAAGGGTAGCTACAAGGGCGGATTGAAGGCTCGCCTCACCAACGCAAAGGGCGACAAGGTGTATGCAGAAACATCCCTCAATGCCAAGGTAGGCAAGAAGTGGACCAAATATACAGCAGAACTCACAGCCAATGCCAACGATGCCAAGGCGCAGTTTGAACTCGTAGCCGACGGAAAGGGTACCATCGTTCTCGATGTGGTTAGCCTCTTCCCTCCTACTTTCAAGAATCGCGAAAACGGCTTGCGCCCTGATTTGGCTCAGCTTCTCTATAACATCCATCCTAAGTTCGTCCGCTTCCCAGGCGGTTGCTACGTAGAGGGACAGGAGTCTCCTGAGAATGCATTCCACTGGGAGAAGACTATCGGTCCTATCGAGGAGCGTCCGGGTCATAAGAACGTAAACTGGCGCTACCGCACCAGCGACGGTATGGGATTCGATGAGTATCTTCAGCTTGCCGAAGATTTGAACGCCAAGCCTCTCTATGTAGTAAACGTAGGTTTGTGGCACGGCGGTATGACTCCTGTGGATAGCATCCAGCCTTGGATTGACGAGTGCATGAATGCCCTGGAGTATGCCAATGGTCCTGTTACCTCTAAATATGGTGCCCTGCGTGCCAAGAACGGTCATCCGGAACCATACAACATCGAATATCTGGAGATTGGTAATGAGAACAACCAGCCAGACCCTCGCCAGCAGAGCGACCATTACTACGAGCGCTTCAAGAAGTTCAAGGATGCCGTATTGGCGAAATATCCTAAGATGCATCTCATCGGCAACGTGGTAGCCTGGGGCGATGACAATCCTAAGTGGGAAAGCAACGAGAGCGTAGAGCTGCTCGATGAGCACTACTACAGAAACCCAGCCTGGTTTGCAGAGAACTTCAACAAGTATGATAACTACAACCGCAAGGGCAGCGAGATTTATGTAGGCGAATATGCCGTAACCCAGGGCTTCGGCAATATGGGTTCGCTCGATGCTGCGCTCGGTGAGGCAGTCTATATGATGGGCATCGAGAACAATTCTGATATCGTGACCATGGCATCCTACGCTCCTATCTTCGCCAACCTCAACAACCGTATGTGGGCACCGGATATGATTCAATATACCTCTGATAAGGTATTCGGAACTCCATCTTACTACGTTCAGAACGTGATGGCGAACAACATCGGTACCCGTGTATTGAAGGTGAACCAGGAGAATCCATACAAGTATGAGCAGACCCAGGTGAAGCCAGCCATCTGCCGTGTGGGTATGGGAACATGGGGCACCCAGGTTTCTTTCGAGGACAAGGGCTACAGCGATGAGAACGGCAAGGCGCTGCCAATGACCTTGCAGGAGTTGCCTACCGATATCCATGGACAGTGGAAGACTGAGGGCAGCCTCATCAAGCAGACCAGCAACGAGGAGAGCTGCATCCGTCTGAATCCGGGCGAGATTACCAGCAACGGTTATATATATAAGGTACGTGCGAAGAAGGATGCCGGAAACGAGGGTTTCCTCATCATCTTCAACTATGTAGATAAGAACAACTACTGCTGGTTGAACCTTGGTGGCTGGAACAACACCCAGCACGGTGTGGAGTCAATCGTGAATGGTGCCAAGAGTCAGGTGGCTACCTGCCCAGGCAAGATTGAAACCGGCAAGTGGTACGATATCGAGCTGAAGGTAGTAGGCGACAGCATCTTCGCCAAGTTGGATGGCAAGGAGGTATTCGCTACCAAGTTGAAGGCGAACACCCTTCCTGGCATCTTCTCTACAGCCACACTCGATGAGAAGACTGGCGAGGTAATCCTGAAGATTGCGAACACCAGCACCGAGCACACCACAGCGAAGATCAATCTTCAGGGCAAGGAGATCAAGGCTGGCAAACTCATCCGCCTTTCTGCCAAGAACGGTCTGGAGGAGAACACCATCGATAATCCTACCAATATCTATCCTGTAGAAAACTACGTAACTACAGAGAAGAATGGTGCTACGGTAGAGATTCCAGCCAACTCTCTGAACATCATCAGATTGAAGTAGAAAGATTGAAATAAGAAACAAGCTACATCCAGGGCATCAGCCCTGGATATACCCAATATATTGATACATTTTTTGAATAGTTGATAAGAAAGTTAGTTAGAAATGAAGAAGGCGGCAATCTGCGTGATGCAGGTTGCCGCCTCGTTTTTATCTATCGCTTCATTTAGCTGAAAACATAATTGAAGAGCAGGAAGATGCTCAGAATATAGAGCGTAAGATTCAAATCCTTGAACTTACCCACCATCATCTTGATGAGCACATAACTCAGGATGCCGAGACAGATGCCATCGGCGATGCTGTAGCAGAGCACCATCGTAATCATCGTGATAAAGGCAGGGAATGATTCGGAAATATCCTCCAATTCAATCTTCTTGAACGAATCAATCATCAATACACCCACCATTACCAGGGCACCACTGGTGGCTGCACTCGGAATCAGCAGGAAGATAGGAGCCAGGAAAATGCTCAGGATAAACATCAAACCCACAAAGAAAGATGTCAAACCCGACTTACCGCCCTCGGCAACACCCGAAGCACTCTCCACATAAGTGGTAATGGTAGAGCTGCCCAGCAGGGCACCGGCAGTAGTACCGATGGCATCACTCATCATCGCCTCCTTTACGCCCGGAATCTCACCCTTCTCATTCTCCTTGATACCCAACTTGGAAACCAATCCCAACACCGTTCCGATGGTATCGAAGATGTTGACAAGCAACAGGGAGAAAACCACCATGAACATCTTTGGGGTAAAGAAGCCCGAGAAATCGAACTGGCAGAAGATAGGAGCGATGCTGTGAGGGGTAGATACCGGCATCCAGTTGTCAGAGAACTGGGTAACTCCCATCGGAATACCGATCAATGTAGAGATGATGATGGCGATGAACAGGGAGCCCTTCACTCTTCTCGCCATCAGACAGCCACAGAGCAGGATGCTGATGAGACCCAGGATACTGACTGGCGTAAACTTGCCGAGCTGCACGAAAGTATCAGCATTCGCAGTAATGATGCCCGCATTCTTCAAACCGATAAAGGCGATAAACATACCGATACCTGCCGATATGGCAAAGCGGAGGTTTTTCGGAATACATTCCAATATCTTGTCACGGATATTGAGGAAGGTGATGGCAAGAAAGATGATTCCCTCTACGAGCAATACTGCCAAAGCCTGCTGCCAGGTCAAGCCCATTGCCTGACAAAGGGTGAAGGCGAAGAAGGCGTTCAGTCCCATACTAGGAGCCTGGGCAAAAGGCAACTTTGCCATGAAAGCCAGCAGGAAGGTGGCGATGGCAGAAGCGATGGCTGTGGCAGTAAAGAGAGCACCCTTGTCCATGCCTGTGGTGGCAAGGATGGTAGGGTTCACTGCCAGGATGTAACACATGGTCAAGAAGGTAGTCATACCAGCTATCAATTCCGTCTTGACCGTAGTAGTCTTCGGGTCGAAGCCCAATAATGCTTTTAATTTATTCATCCTTAATTCCGCAACACTTTGATTTAACTTTATTTATAAGTTCCTGAGCAACAAAAAGTTGCTCAGGATTTTGCCA
>PPYF01267374.1_pt1 | contig 31504 bp, 30 predicted proteins | sample 1559871 | NCBI WGS metagenome assembly PPYF01 (sample SAMN08240021, study PRJNA423297) | Human gut metagenome, whole genome shotgun sequencing project.
AGATGGATTTCGTGCGCCGTTTCGGGGCCAAGGCGACCAAGGCCCGTCAGGCCGGTTCCCGTCAGAAGATGGCGAAGAAGCTGGAGAAGGAACTTGAAGGCTTCCGTCCGGAGGCCAAGCGCAAGGAACTCAGCTTCAAGTGGCCCGAACCGCCCAAGGCGGACAAGACCATCCTTTCCGTCGCCGATCTGGCCTTTTCGTTTCCCGACGGCGTTACGCTGTGGCCGCCGCTGACGTTCACGATTTATCGGGGTCAGCGGATAGCGCTGGTAGGGCACAACGGTTGCGGCAAGTCCACCTTGCTCAAGATTCTTGCGGGCCGTCTGGAGCGCAAGGGGGGAACGCAGGTCATGGGCTCCCTCGTGCGGATGGGCTACTACAGCCAGCACCAGACGGAACTCTTGAACAGTTCGGGGACGGTGCTCGGGGAAATCCGCCGCCTGTCCGATCCCCGGATGACGGAAGAGGAGCTGATGAGCGTCCTCGGCCTGTTCCTGCTCGGCCAGAACTACTTCGACCGCCTGGTCGGCAGCCTGTCCGGCGGCGAGCGGAGCCGGCTCGTGCTGGCGTCCCTGTTCCTCGCGCGGGTGAATTTTCTCGTGCTCGACGAACCGACGAACCATCTGGACCTTGAAAGCCGCGAGGCGCTCGTCGAGGCCCTGAACACGTTTGACGGGACGCTGCTGATGGTCGCGCACGACCGGTATCTCCTCTCGGAGGTTGCGGACGAGGCGTGGTCCATGTCGGAGCAGGGCATCACCGTCTACAAGGAAGGCTTCGCCCAGTACGATGCGGCCCGCCGTGCGGCCCTGAGCGCCGCCAGAAACGGCAGGGAAAAGGACGCGGACAGGAAGGCGGAAGGGCCGGTTCCCGGCAAGCCGCTGGACAGGGAAGAACTGAAGCGTCTCAAGCGGGAACAGGCCGAGCAGCGGAACGCGCTGTACAAGAAGATGCGTCCGAAGCAGGATGCCTACGCCAAGCTCGAAGCGGAACTGGAGGCCATGTTGACCGAACAGTCTGAGGTCGAGGCCGCGCTTGCCGATCCCGAGGTGTACGCCGACGGAAACAGGACGACGGAATTGCTCAAGCGGTTCAGTCAGCTCAAGGAAACGAGCGAACAGGCGCTGGAGAAGCTGGAGGCGTTGGAGGCGGAACTGGCGGAACTGGAGGCGCAGCGCGCCGCGTTGTCCATGAACAGCGGCCCGGATGAGCTGTAAGAGAAGGAGTGTTTTTGTGGTCAGAGAAATTTCCGAACGTCGCCGCGCCAAGCTGGAACGCGTATTGGGCTGGCGCCAGAAGGATTTGACGCTGGTTTTGGCGAATATTCACGATCCGCACAACGTGTCCGCCATCTACAGAAGCGCGGACGCATTCGGGGTTGCGGCGCTGCATTTGTATTATACGGATACGGCGTTTCCCGAATTGGGGAAGAAAAGTTCCGCATCGGCCCGCAAATGGGTGGAAAGCGTCCGGCACAGGAACGTCGAGGAACTGTACGCGTCGCTGAAGGCCGGCGGGCATCAGATTCTGGCCACGAGCTGTACGCCGGAATCGAAGCCGCTGGGGAGTTACGACTTCACGAAACCTACGGCCGTCATCATGGGGAACGAACACAGCGGCGTTCCCGCCGAACTGGCCCCCATCGTGGATGGGGAGGTGTACATCCCGATGTACGGCATGATCCAGAGTTTCAACGTTTCGGTTGCGGCGGCGATCATTCTGTCGGAAGCCTCGCGTCAGCGGGTTTTGGCGGGCATGTATGAGCGCCCGAGCTATGCGCCGGAGGAATACGCCGCGCGGCTCGAAAAGTGGATGGAAAAATGAGCCCGGTCTGTCATTGACCTTTCTCCTCGCTATTGGGTAAGAGAGGACATGGACAACGGCGGAATCCGGCCCGGCGGCTCCGGGGGGACGAACGGACCTATGGGGAACTTCATGAAACTTCGCGTGTTCGCATTGCTTGGCGTCCTGCTGCTTGCGGGATGCTCTGGGCTGTCCGTGCGGCATCTGCCGAGCAACCCGTGGAAAAACGAGGCTTCCCAGAGTATCCAGATGCGGTATCTCGTCTTTCAGTATCAGGTGATACCGGTGGGCAACGAGTTGGGCATCGTGGCGGAAGCCTACCCGGTCATCGACAAGCTGCCCGACTGGGCCTCTTGGTATGGGGAAATCGGGCTCAGCGTCTATGTGTCCGACGAGCGGGGAAGGGTACTCGCGTCGCAGGATATTACGCTGGTCCCGCGTCCGTTGAACCGTGAGGCGGGGTTGCCGCTGGACGTCAGTCTCGATTTGGGGACCAACCGGTATCAGCCGCTGTATGTTTCGTTCGGCTATCGTCTTGTTCTGACGGATGCCCAGCCGAATGCCGAAACATCCCGCCGGATTCTGGTTTCAGAAAAGGCTCTTGAAAAATAGGAACGGCGTTTTTGAGTCAGCCGGAGGGCAGGCGGACGCCTGCCCTTTTTATTGGGAAGCTGATTTTTCACCGTTATTTTTGCTTGCCAGCAGCCTTATTTTTGGGTAACATTTTTCGATTCCATTGATATGGTCAGTGTTTTTGAGATGCTGCACCCCGGAGACAGAGCCTTTTGGTCTTGGCCCAAAGGCTCGATTGCGCCTTTTCGGCACGCCACGTCAGCCGAATGCGCGGCGCGGGATTTGGGGGAGCGTTGGTCTGTTCACTTCTAAAAAGCGATAAGCGGGGTTCTGAGATGTTCTCATTCATCGTGGTATTGGCTTGCGGGCTGTTCGCCCTCTACTATGCGTATGATACTTCCAAGCGCGTCTTCTCCGCCGGTACCGGCACTGAAGAAATGCAGAAGATTGCCGGCGCTATTCAGGAAGGCGCTCAGGCGTACCTGAACCGCCAGTACAAAACCATCGCCATCGTGGGCGTGATTGTGGCCGTGCTTCTGGCTTGGGCCCTTTCCGGCCTCGTGGCTCTGGGCTTCGTGCTCGGCGCCGTGCTTTCCGGCGTCGCCGGTTACATCGGCATGAACGTTTCCGTGCGTGCCAACATCCGTACCACCGAAGCCGCTCGTCAGGGCATGACCCCTGCCCTCAACGTCGCCTTCCAGGCCGGCGCCGTCACGGGCCTGCTGGTTGTGGGCCTCGGCCTGCTCGGCGTGATCCTGTACTACGGCGTGCTGACCCTGTTCGGCGTGGAACAGAAGACCCTGCTCGAAGCGCTCGTGGCTCTCAGCTTCGGCGCGTCCCTGATCTCCATCTTCGCCCGTCTCGGCGGCGGCATCTTCACCAAGGGCGCCGACGTGGGCGCCGACCTCGTGGGCAAGGTTGAAGCCGGCATCCCCGAAGACGACCCGCGCAACCCCGCCGTCATCGCCGACAACGTGGGCGACAACGTGGGCGACTGCGCCGGTATGGCCGCCGACCTCTTTGAAACCTACGCCGTGACCGTGGTCGCCACCATGCTCCTCGCCGCCATCTACTTCACCGGCGAGTTGCAGCACCTCATGATGATGTACCCCCTGCTCATCGGCGGCGTGTGCATCCTCGGCTCCGTGTTCGGCACCAAGTACGTGCGCCTCGGCTCCGACAACAACATCATGAAGGCTCTTTATCGCGGCCTTTCCGTTGCCGCTCTGGCGTCCGCCGGTCTCATCATCGTCGTGACCCTGCTCCTGTTCTGGGGCGCTCCCGACATGCAGATTCAGGGCAAGAGCTTCGGCGTGGGCAACCTGCTGCTGTGCTCCCTGACCGGCCTCGTGATCACCGCCGCTCTGGTGTGGATCACCGAATACTACACTTCCACCGCCTTCCGTCCCGTCCGCAGCATCGCGCAGGCTTCCACCACCGGTCACGGCACCAACGTCATTCAGGGCCTCGCCGTGTCCATGGAATCCACCGCCATGCCGGTTATCGTGATTTCCATCGGCATCCTTTTCTCCTATAGCAACGCCGGTCTGTTCGGCATCGCCATCGCCGCCACCACCATGCTCGCTCTGGCCGGCATGATCGTGGCCCTCGACGCCTACGGCCCCGTCACCGACAACGCCGGCGGCATCGCCGAAATGTCCAACCTTCCCAGCGAAGTGCGCGAAGTGACCGACGCGCTCGACGCCGTGGGCAACACCACCAAGGCCGTGACCAAGGGCTACGCCATCGGTTCCGCCGCTCTCGCCGCTCTGGTGCTGTTCGCCTGCTACACGCAGGACCTCGGCCGCTTCTTCCCCGACCTGAACGTGTCCTTCTCCCTGCAGGACCCCTATGTTCTGGTTGGCCTGTTCATCGGCGGCCTACTGCCGTACCTGTTCGGCGCCATGAGCATGATGGCCGTGGGCCGCGCCGGTTCCGCCGTCGTGGTTGAAGTGCGTCGCCAGTTCCGCGAAATCCCCGGCATCATGGAAGGCACCGCGAAGCCCAACTACAGCGCCGCTGTGGACATGCTGACCAAGTCTGCCATCCGTGAAATGATCCTGCCCTCCGTGCTCCCGGTGTTCGCCCCGATCGTCGTGTACTTCATCATCGACGCCTTCGGCGGCCAGAGCTCCGCGTTCGCGACCCTCGGCGCCATGCTGATGGGCACCATCGTGACCGGTCTGTTCGTGGCCATTTCCATGACCTCCGGCGGCGGCGCGTGGGACAACGCCAAGAAGTTCATCGAAGACGGCCATCACGGCGGCAAGGGTTCCGAAGCGCACAAGGCCGCCGTTACCGGCGACACCGTGGGCGACCCCTACAAGGACACCGCTGGTCCGGCTGTTAACCCGATGATCAAGATCATCAACATCGTTGCGCTGCTGCTGCTCCAGGCTCTCGCCTAAGCATTAGCGTCTCAGTTCCATTATCGCGAAGCGCCCCGATGGCATTGACCACCGGGGCGCTTTGTGGTTTCCGTAGAAAAACGATTCGGGAAGGTCCGCATGCTGCACATCGGTTGTCACTTGTCCAGTTCCAAGGGGTATCGGCATATGGGAGAAGAGGCTCTTTCCATCGGGGCCGACACGTTCCAGTTTTTCACGCGCAATCCGCGCGGCAGCAAGGCCAAGCAGGTGAATCCCAAGGACGCCGAGGCGCTGCGGGACATGATGCGCGCGCATACGTTCGCCCCTATTCTGGGGCATGCGCCGTATACGCTGAACGCCTGCGCCGTGGACGAAGGGTTGCGGGAGTTCGCGCGATCCGCCATGCGCGAGGATATAAGAACATTGGACACCTACCTGCCCGGCATGTTGTATAATTTTCATCCCGGCAGTCATGTGGGACAGGGGATTGATGCCGGAATGGCCCTGATCGTGGAACTGCTGGAAGCGATTCTGACGCCCGGACAGACGACGCGGGTACTCTTGGAAACCATGTCCGGCAAGGGGACCGAAGTGGGCAGCCGTTTTGAAGAATTGGGGCATATTCTGCGTTCCGTTTCGTTGAACGGGAAGATGGGCGTGTGCCTCGATACGTGCCACGTGTATTCCGCCGGATATGACATCGTCAACGATCTCGATGGGGTATTGGAGCAGTTTGATCGGTGTATCGGTTTGGACAAGCTGTACGCGATTCATTTGAACGACAGCCTGATGCCGTTCGCAAGCCGCAAGGATCGCCATGCCCGCATCGGCGAGGGGACCATCGGGTTCGATGCGCTGGCGCGGTGCGTCAATCATCCCGCGTTGCGGCATTTGCCGTTCTATCTGGAAACGCCGAACGAGCTTCCGGGATACGCTCGCGAAATCGATTTGTTGCGGGAGGCGTATCGCGAAGAGAACCTTCGCGGATAGTGTGGCGGCTCTCCACAATTGGGGAGGCCAGTACGCAGGTCGTGTTCACGAAAAAGGCGCGGGATATGCCCGCGCCTTTTTCGTTGGCTTGTATGGCCGTAACGCCTAGGAAAACGTTCCGGCATAAAAGGACGGCTTGAAAAAGGGAGAACGCGTCTCCCCGTTTTCAGCCTTTATGAGGGGGAACGTTACGCCGACAAGGGAACGTAACGTTCAAGGGATATTTCCGGATTCTGGAAAGCGACGGCGCCGTGGGCTGGAACCGCCGGGTATCCCCATGTCCGGAGCTGTTCCAGCGCCAGTTCCACCAACGCATCCAGTCGGGACAGGATGAGCGGGCTGAGCGTATGGCCGTAGGTCATGTCCAGAGGCTGAACCCCCAGCAGGCGGATTTCCTGCGGCAGGCAGTTCTTCAGTTCCGCGAGCGCCAGCACTTCGGAAAAGCTGTTCTGATGCAGGCTCATCTTGTGCGCGCTCAGATAGGCCGGAATGCCGGTGCTGTCCCGCTGTACCACGGTCCCCGGCTGGAGGCCGAAATCCACGGCATCCAGCAAAAGGAGGCGGGTGGCGCGTTCCACAAAGGCAAGCAGGGGATGTCCCTGTGTGCCCGCGTCCACGATTTCCACATTGTCGGGGAACGCATACCGCGTGTACAGCCGTTCCGCCACACGGACGCCGAATCCCTCGTCGCCGTACAGGATGTTTCCCAATCCCAGCACGATGATCCGTTCCATGATCAACCTCCCTTCCCCGAGCGCAACAGCCGGAAGCCGCTGAACATGGTCGAGACGAGCGTGGACTTCCCCATGATTTCTTCGCGGATGACCATGTACAGATGGATGATGATGAAGCCCATGAGGAAGAGCATGCCCAGACGGTGATAGCTGTGCAGATCGCGCCCGCTGTCGCCGATCCAGTAGATGAAGTCCACGACCAGATGGAACGGCTGGAGAATGGCCACGTCCGAAGACTGGACGTACATGCCGAACCCCGTCAGGATCATGATGATTACCAGATTGATGCAGGTCATCATGCCGAGCTGGGCCAGCGGATTATGCCCGATATGTTCCCGCGGCGTGCGGTCGAGGAACAGGTACCAGCGGAAGTCGGAGAGCAGATCGAGCCACCAGCTTTTTCGCCAGAAGGGGATGACGAAGACCTGCCGGGAAAATCTGTTCCCGAACAGGGCGAAGATCATGCGCCAGAGCAGCCCGATGGCGAGGATGAACCCCGCGATGAAGTGGGCCATCCGGGTATACCCCATGTAGAACAGATACGTCGGGTCCCCGTCCAGCGAGTGCCACGGCTTGCCGATGATGTATCCCGTAGGGATGAGCACGAGGAACGACAGAACCATGCTCCAGTGCCAGATGCGGACCGGCAGTTGGAAGACGTAGACGGGTTTCCCTTCCTGAGGATGTGTTTCCATACTCTTCTCCTTAGTCCAGATGGACCGTCAGCAGTTCGCTGCCGTCCGGTCCCAGAACGTGCGTGGCGCAGGCGAGGCAGGGGTCGAAGCTGTGGAGCGTCCGCAGAATTTCAAGCGGTTGTTTGGGCACCGCCATTTTCGTGCCGAGCAGGGCGGCCTCGTATGGGCCGAGCTGTCCGCCGTCGCTGCGGGGCGCCGCATTCCATGTCGTGGGGACGACGCACTGATAATGCTCCACCTTTTTGTTCTTGATGGTCATCCAGTGCCCGAGCGCGCCGCGCGGCGCTTCCGTGAAGCCGACGCCGCGCGCATCCTGCGGCCATGTTTCGGGGTCCCATTTGTTCGTGAAGACGGCGGTGCTGTCGCCGTTTTTCAGGTTCGAGACGAGCTTGTCGAAGAAGACCTGCATGGTGTCGGCGGCCCAGTGCGCTTCCTGCGCACGGGTGAGGATGCGCCCCATCGTGGATTGCAGCGCCGTGACGGGGGCGTTGAGCCGGGAACAGAGATCGTCGATGCGGGCCACGATGTCCGCATGCTTGAGGGAATAGGCGACGAGCGTTCGGGCAAGCGGGCCGACTTCCATCATGTTCCCGCGCCAGCGCGGCGTCTTGATCCACGAGTAGGGGCCGGTTTCGTCCAGTTGCCTGATGTCCGTTTTGGTTCCCTTGGTGCCCGGAGCCAGCTCGAAATGCGGGATGGTTTCGCCCTGATAGGGATGGAGCGAGGTGATGCCCTTGGGATAGGTATACCATGAGCGTCCCACTTCTTCGCGAATCTGGTCTTCGTCCGAAAGGTCTACCGACAGCACTTCCTCGAAGTTCCCGTTGATGATGGCCCCGCCGGGGAGGAGCAGGCTCTTCTGGCTGTAATCGTTGGCGATGCTCGGGAAGGCTCCGAAAGCCAGAACGGACTGGTTGGAGAGCCCCGTACCGAGTGCCATCCATTCGGGATAGTATTTGGCGAGGGCGATGCTGTCGGGCACCAGCACCTGCTCGGCGAAGGCGCGGCAGCGGGTGATGATCGACTGCACCAGTTCGAGCCGCTCCATGTTGATGACGTCGGCGCCGCCCTTGGCATTGAGGTTCAGGGCAAGCGGCACGCCGCCGATCAGCCAGTTGGGATGGGGGTTCTTGCCGCCGAATACGGTGTGCACCTGAACGACGTCCTTCTGGAAGTCCAGCGCCTCGATGTAGTGGGCCACCAGCATGAGGTTGGCTTCCGGCGGGAGTTTGTAGCCGGGGTGGCCCCAGTAGCCGTTTTTGAAGATGCCGAGCTGTCCGGAGGAAATGATGCGGACCAGCTTGTCCTTGACGGACGCGAAATAGCCCGGCGAGGATTGCGGCCACGGTGACAGGCTTTGCGCCAGCCGGGACGTTTCCTTGGGATCGGCTTTGGAGGCCGAAACCACGTCGATCCAGTCCAGCCCGCCGAGCTGGTAGAAATGCACCAGATGGTCATGGTACCACAGGGCGAGCTGCATCATATTGCGGATGGCGTTGGCGTTGTCCGGAATGTCGATTTTGAGGGCGTCTTCGACCGCATGGACGGAGGCGAGTGCGTGCGTGCCCGTGCAGACGCCGCAGATGCGCTCCGCAAACGCCCAGACGTCGCGGGGATCGCGATCCTTGACGATGATTTCCAGCCCTCGGAACATGGTCCCGCACGATACGGCGTTCGTGATCACGTTCTCGTCGTTGATGTTCACCTCGCAGCGCAGGTGACCTTCGATGCGGGTGATGGGGTCGATGACGAGACGCCGTCCGGAATCGTTAACGGTGTAGCCTTGCGTCGTATACTCGTAAGCCATAATCAGTTCCTTTCAGAAGGGGTGGAGTCTTTGGAAGAGGTGCCCTCGGCCGCCGGAGTCCCCGTATCGGACGTTTCGCCGGGCGCGTCTTTCGGGGCGTCGGTCTTGCAGTCGTCGCCATAGCGATGCTTGAGGTGGACGGCGGTGCTGATGGCCGCGTGCGTGACCACGCCCGCGCCGATGCCGGCGACGACCGCCACGCCGACGGTTTCCGCCGTCGTGTTGGTCCCGAACTGGGGAATGCTGGTGATGCGGTCATAGAACGAGCCGTGATCCCAAAAATTCTGCTCCGAGCAGCCGAGGCAGCCGTGCCCGGACTGGATGGGATAGGAGACGCCGTTGTTCCAGCGGGTCACGGGGCAGGCGTTGTAGGTCGTCGGCCCCTTGCAGCCCATCTTGTAGAGGCAGTAACCGAGGCTGGCGGCGTTGTCGTCCCACGATTCCACGAACTGCCCCGCGTCGAAATGGGCGCGCCGGACGCATTGATCATGCACGCGCTTGCCGTAGAACACTTCCGGGCGGCCCTGCGAGTCCAGCTTGGGGAGCTGGTCGTAGGTCAGGATGTAGGCGACGATGTTGCTCATGACGTCGGGGATGGCGGGGCAACCGGGAACCTTGATGATCGGCTTGTCGTGGATGAGCTTGTGCACCGGCGTGGCCTGCGTCGGGTTGGGATGGGCCGCCTGCACGCAACCCCATGAGGCGCATGTGCCCCAGGCCACGATGGCCTTGGCTCCCGCCGCGCCGCGTTCCAGCTTTTCGAGGAACGGGCGGCCTCCGTCGATGCAGTACATCCCGTCCACGCCCAGCGGGGCGTTGCCTTCCACGGCGAGGATGTAATGGCCCTTGTAGGTGGAAATGGCCTCTTCGAAACATTCCATCGCCTGATCGCCCGCTGCGGCCATGATGGTGTCCTGATAATCCAGCGCAATCATGGAAAGGATGATGTCGGAAACCAGCGGATGGGCCGAACGGATGAACGATTCCGTACAGCAGGAACACGAGAGCCCGTTGATCCAGACGACGGGCAGATGCGGTTTGGTTTCCATGGCGTGCGCGATTTCGAGATGGCCCAGCGGGCCAAGGCCGAGGGATACCGCCGCCATGGAACAGAATTTCAGGAAATCGCGTCGGCAAATGCCTCTGCGGCGCAGCACTTCGTACTGGGTTTCCTCTGGGTTGAACATGGATACATCCTTTTTGTCATTCAGCGTTGCCGTCAGGACGGTTCCGGCGCATGCGGAACTCCCCCCTTCACAGGGCATGACCACTCTGGTCTTGCCGTACTTGTCCACACTGAATCCGTTTTGGGCGTATCCGTCAACCGCATGATTGCACGATACGGATGAGAAATGTTTGAAGCGCTCCCCGTACGTATGAGAATATGAGGGCGAAGGTTGATACTCAAAAAGGCATGCCGATACTCGGCATGCCTTTTGCCTGAGAAAAGCGTTTGAACTGCCCTGAATGAGAGGCCTTGTTGTCTGAATAAGGGACGTGTTCCTGAAAACGTACGAATGTGCCGATAAACCGGGTCCGTTCCGCTTGTCCTGAAGTCTTCGAGCGTGTTCCCCGTTCCGCGAGGGCGGCCCCTCCGCCTGTTCGGCGGGCGGACAGGAGTGGTGCGGCCCCGTTTTCGCGCTGCAAGTGGTTCCGGCGGAAACCCGCTCCCGCGTAAAGGATCGGCTCTTGCGGTAAGACAGCGTTCAGGGCACACTGGCGGCATATTCCCGTACGTTGCAAAAGCGTTTTCCGCTGAACGGGCAGGGTTGCCCGCAGCTCCAAGGAACCCTATGTCCTACGATGTGCTCATGCTGCTTGTTCTGATTCTGTTCGTATCGGTTATCATCTTCGCGTGCATCGGCTTCGGAACGGTGGTGCGCTGGGTTTTGCGCAGAAGGCGTTCCGCGTCTCTTCCGGGAGCGTGCTCCGATGCGATGATTGACGTTCCGCCGCCCGCTGTTACGGAATCGTCGCTTGCGGAGATGCCTGAGGCGAACGCAGCCCGTTTGGACGGTCCATCGGATGGTTTTGCTTTTGAACCCGAACGGACCGAAACATCCGACGAACCGCCCGCCGCGGTTTCGCCGTCTTTGGAGGACGCCGTGAACGTTCCGCAATCTGACAGCAAATGCTCTCTGGAAGGCTCTTTGAACGCGTCGCCGCTGTTCCGCTGCGGCGTGGTGATCGGCATCGGGCTGTTGCTTTTGATCCCGCTCATGCTTGTGGAAAGCCTCGTACAGGAACGTGCGGGGCTGTACCGCGACGTGGTGCGCGACATCAGCCGGACGTGGGGCGGCCAGCAGCGGCTTTCCGGCCCGTATCTGTTGATTCCGTATACGCAGCGCGTGATTCAGGAACGCGTCGTACCCACGGAAAAGGGCGACGGCAAAATCGTGCGCGAGTCGCGGCTCGAGTCGAGTTCGTTTGTCGTCCTGCCGTCGCAATTGTCTTTCAAGGCGGTCCTCGATCCCGAGTCCCGACAGCGGGGGATTTATCGCGCACTGGTGTACTCGTCCGAAGTGGATATTTCGGGACGGTTCACATTGCCGTCACGCGAGGCGATGACCCGCATCGTACCGGGGCTGGTGGAGGTGGACTTCAACCGCGCCTTTGTGGTCATGGGCCTCAGCCATCCCAGCGCGCTCCGCAAGGTCGAACCGTTCGTGTGGGGCGGAACGCCCTATGCCGCCGAACCGGGCACGCAGCCGTTCGAACAGGTGTCGTCCGGTTTTCGCATTCCGATCCGATTGGACGGGCGGCAGACGACGTTTGATTTTTCGCAGCGGTTGTCCATGAGCGGCAGCGACGGTATCCGCTTCGCGCCTGCGGGCGAGACGACCGACATCTCGGTACGGTCGTCGTGGCCGCACCCGAGTTTTCAGGGGCAGGTGCTTCCGGCCTCGTACGAGACTTCGGACAAGGGCTTTTCCGCAACGTGGAGCGTGCCGTCGCTGGCGCGGTCATATCCCAACCTTGGATTGCTTCATTCGTGGCCGGACGACTTTACCTCGTTCGCCGTGGGCGTGGACCTCTACCAGCCGGGGACGCATTACGGACTGGTGGAACGTTCGGTCAAGTACGGTGTTCTGTTCATCGGCCTGACGTTCCTTGCCTTCATCGTGTTCGAGATGGGGCTCGGGGCCCGTCTGCATCCGATACAGTACGGGATTGTGGGGCTGTCGATGGTGGTCTTCTATCTGGTGCTGCTGTCGCTGTCCGAGCATCTGGCGTTTCTGACGGCCTATCTGTCGGCCTCGGCCTGCATCATACTGATGGTGTCGGCCTATGTGGGGGCGGCCCTGCGGAGCGTCAAGGAGGGGCTGGGGATCGGCGTGCTGCTTCTGGCTCTGTATACGCTGCTGTATACCATCCTCCAGATGGAGGATTATGCCCTGCTCATGGGGACCGCCCTGATCCTCGTCATGCTCGCCGCCCTCATGGTCGTATCCCGCAACCTTGCGCGTGGGAGAACCTGACGGAACGCGGAGCCGTTACGAACGGAACAGCCTTTCCGTCGGATGCGGAACCGCTCCGTGTCCGACGGGAGAATGAGCGTCAAGCGAAAAGCCCCTCCCTTACAGGTGGGGCTTTTCCGTATCCGGGAGAGGACGAATCAACGGCGTATCAAGGAAACTGGTTTGGGAAAGGCGCGTCGACGTTCGAGAACCATCTCGTTTTGTGAGGCCTTTTGAGACGCGCAAACACGTTCGGTGCTCTCGGAAAAACATGTTCGCATCCGGAGATGATGCCGCTGTGCCTGCCGAAACGAGCGGGCAGCCGGAAGATGCGGATGCGTCCGGTCAGTGTTGCGACGTCGCCGCGAAGAGCATGCACAGGAACCCCGAGGACAGGCCGAGAAGACAGCGGATGACGGCGCCGATGGAGAGGAATTCCGTCGTCATGCCCGGTACTCCGTATGCGGCGATATCGAGAACGGGGGCCACGAGCAGGACCAGCGCGGAAAACAGAAGCATGGCGGCGGAAAGGGCGCTCAGGAACGCGTTGCTTTTTCCCATCGCCAGCAGGCAGAAAACGACGACGCCGAAAGCCGACGCCGTCAGCACGAACAGATGGAGCGGAAGGGCCTTGTCCCCGACGGCGGAGGCCAGTTCGTAGATGCGGTATGCCCCTTCCCCGGCGATCAGGGAAGACAGGATGCCGATGCCGCAAAAGAGCTTTCCCATGAAATGCACTCCAGACGCGCGCCGTTCGGGAGAGGCCGGCACCGAAAGAGGAGAAACGTGGCGTTTCTCCTCTCTTCGGTTACGGGGAACGCGGCGCGTCCGGTATTATTTGTTTTTCGGTCGGATGATCGTCACGGAACAGTGCGCCCGTTTTGCCACGTCCGTCGCCACGGAACCGAAGAACAGCCTGTTGAAGCCGATCTTGCCGTGGGCGCCGATGACGATGAGGTCGATGCCGCCGTGGTCGGCGTATTTTACGATTTCTTCCGAAACCTTGCCCAGCAGGAAGGCGCAGTCGTCAACGCCGTCGGGGAAGTTTGCGTTCAGAAAGGCTTCCATCTTCTGGAGCAATGCCGGAGAAGGCGCGATTCTGTTGGGAAGGCTTTCGCTTGAGAGGTAGTTGGCTTCATAAACCGTTTCGGACGGAACGACGTAGACGACCGAGATGGAAGCTCCGGTCAGGGAAGCGACCATTTTGACATGCTCGATCGCGGGGTGGGGTGCGTCTTCCAAGTCAACAGCGTACAGAAGCTTTTTCAGTTCCATGGCAAGGCCTCCTGGGTAAGCCCCAACGGTTTTCGTTTTTTCTACGATGCCTAGGAGGGCGGGGGTCTGTCAAGAACTATCCGCGCAAAACCAGGGGAAAACGGGCATGGTGCCGGGGTGTCCGGCCTTTTCCGCATCCGGTGGGCGAACCGGGGAGGAGGGGCAAAGAGGTCTTGCGTTGTCAAGAAGACGTAACCGTTCGCGTTAAAGGGCTTTTGCCCGGATAAGGGGCGCATTGGAAACGTTCCGCGTATCCGAAACCCACGTTGCAGTCCATGAAAGAATCCGTAGCGGAGACGTTGCGGGGCGTAACCTCTCCCGGAGGGACGGGCCGTCGCGCCCCCGGTACGCGTTCCGGCGGGCTACTTGCCGATCTGAAAGCTCGGCTTGATCCGGGTAAAATCCTTGAGCAGCTCCGGGGAACCGGCGGGCGGGGGGAGGTAGATTTCGCAATACCCGTCGTCCGATACCTTGATGGCCATACCGCCGAGCGCGGCTATTTTCTTGGCGGCCGTGGTTCGGGCTCCCTGGCTGGCGTTGCCGTCGTGCTGGATGATGCTCCCTACGGAAAGGAGAGCGCCGGTTTCGGCGAGAACCAGCACCGCGCCGTCGATGGAGAGCATTTTTTGCCGAACGGTGCGGGTATTTCCCCAGAAGCATCGGCTTACCGAAGGGGCCATACTCAGGAAGACGTCGGCGGAACCGAGCCGTGTTTCCTCGAAATGGCGTGACCATACGTCCCGTTTGATGATCCCGAGGCAGCACCCGGATTGTTTCAGCAACATGTCTATGATGGTCAGGCCGATGTCTTCCTCATCGTAGGGGCGTTCTTCGGAGCCGAAATAGGCGTGGATGGTATCCATCAGGCTGCAAAAATTGAGGAAGTGCCAGTGCCCCTTGCGCTTGAAGAAGACGATGGCGTGGTTTTTGTAAATCAGGATGTCGCTGTTTTCCTTGATCGAAACCACGAAGATGTCTTTTGTTTCGTACTGTATCTGATAACGGAAGATGTATTCGAGGATGTACTTGTCTTCGACGGCGCAGGGAAATTCCTTCTGGTTGCAGGCGGCGCTTTTCTCGTCGGGCCCGACGGGAGCCGCGGAGTATTCTTCCCCCACGTCCTTGTAGTCCACGAATTTGCCGTTTTCGCTGATGAAAAAGAAATTTCTGTCCGAAGCGAGGCTCTTGATGAACTGGTTGGCGTAGATGTCCTCCAGCGCGAAGGGTCCCGCCGTATGCGTGCCGAGCAGGAAGGCGACGGTGAAAGGGAACTTCGAGCCTTCGTTGGTGGAATATTCGAACAGTTCCGTGGCGTTGATGAGCTGCATCACCCTGTCCATGATGCCGCGTTCCTTCCGGGAGAACAGCCGGACCTCGTCTTTCCCGTATTGCGAAAGGTACGACAGGGGCACGATGTCCGTATTCAGTTGCCTGTGGCGCAGGCTCGACTGGAATTCGGGAATGAGCATGCAGGCCGCGATGACGATATGCGAGACGATGGTTTCGAGGGAGAGCAGGGCGCTGTAGTCGTAGACGCCGCGTCCGGCGTACTCGGCGGCCTTGGAAACGGACCAGTCGATGATGGAACGTTCTATGGGGTAGAAACGTGTGCAGCCCGTGGTGAAAACGATGTGCAGCCCGCGTACGGAGAGGCAATGGTGTCTGTCCGCAAAATCCGGTTCGCGCATCTTCTCCTTGGGCATGTTCCGCGGGTCGTCGTACAGCACGTAGGAAAGGTTGGATATCCATCTGGAAAGGAGGCTCTTGTAAATGATGTGGAGCATCTTGAGAAACTGTTTTTCATCGTGGGCCATCACGCGCAACCCCCGGCTGAGGTTCTTCCTATCCGCAAATGTATCTGATGAACGTCGGAAGAGGTAGCCTTGAGCGTCTTTTTATCATGGGGCGTCAAAATCATGGATTCCGTTGCGGGCGGATCGTACTGGAGGAAAACAGACAATCCGCTTAACGGAAAGGAGAATTCCATGAGTAAACCGTATATGCGTTTGGATAAGGAAAAGGCCGCGTGCCTTCTTGTCGATCATCAGACGGGTCTGTTTTCCCTTGTGCAGGATTTCGCTCCCAACGAATTCAAAAACAATGTTCTGGCTCTGGCCGACTGCGCCAGATTTTTCGGCCTGCCGACGATTTTGACCACCAGTCTGGAAAGCGGCCCCAACGGGCCTCTGTTGCCCGAAATCCGGAAGATGTTCCCCGATGCGCCGTTCGTCGCCCGCCCCGGCCAAATCAATGCTTGGGACAATGAAGCCTTTGTGGCGGCGGTCGGGAAGACCGGACGCAAGCAGCTTCTCATCGCCGGGATCGTGACCGACGTGTGCGTGAGTTTCCTCGCCTTGTCCGCCGTTGAGGCGGGGTATGAGGTGTTTGTGGTCACGGACGCTTCCGGGACCTTCAACGTCGCTGCCCGTGATGCCGCCTGGCGGCGTATGGAAGCGGCCGGAGTCCAGTTGGTGAACTGGTTCGCCGTGGCCTGCGAGCTGCACCGCGACTGGCGTAATGATATGGAAGGGCTCGCCGGGCTGCTGTCCAAGTACATGCCCGCCTACGCCAACCTGATCTCCAGCAAACAGTTCAAGTAACGGAACGGCGACCGGCCCCTTCTTTAGCGCTCTGACGGCAGTCGCCGCCGGGGCGCTTCGTGTTTTTGGAGCCTTGCGCGGACGGCGGCCTTGTCCTCGGGCACGGTGTCCCGTATGATGGAAAAGAGGCGACGCAACGGACCGGGGTTTCCGTGTTCAGGGCGTTTGCCGCGACTGTAGGGGATATCGGACGGAGAGGCACGACGGGCGATGAGGCGCCGTTGGGAGGATGCTGTCGCCCGATACTGTCTGGAGGAAACCGGAGTGTTGAGAAGGAGTGGGAGATGTCCGCAAAGAAAAGCGATTTCGCATTGATCATCAAACTGTTGCTGGCGCTGGTCATCGGCGCCGTGCTGGGGCGCATGGCGAACGTGCAGGTCATGGACGCCGTCGGGTCCGCCAAGTACGCGCTGGGTCAGATCATTTTTTATGCCGTGCCCCTCGTCATCGTGGGGTTCATCGCTCCCGCCATCGCCCGTTTGGGGCAGAACGCCAGCAAGATGCTGCTGACCGCCGTGGCGCTGGCCTATCTTTCTTCCATCGGTGCGGCGGCGTTCTCCGCGATTTCCGGCTACGCGATCATTCCGCACCTGTCCGTGGCCAGAGAAGTGGAGAATCTTGTGAAACTGCCCAAGCCGTCCTTCGTGCTGGACATTCCGCCGCTGATGTCCGTCATGAGCGCGCTGGTGACGGCCCTGCTGCTCGGCCTCGCCGTAAGCTGGACCAAGGCCGAAACCGTCAACAAGGTGCTGGAGGAACTGGAGCGCATCATGACCAGCGTGGTGACGCGGGTGATCATCCCCCTGTTGCCGTTCTTCGTGGGCGCGACCTTCTGCGAACTGTCCTTTGAAGGCCGCCTGACGGTTCAGCTTCCCATTTTCCTCAAGATCATCGGCATCGTCATCCTGGGACACTACATCTGGCTTACCGTGCTGTACGTCATCGGCGGCGTCCTGTCGGGCCGCAACCCGTGGCAGGTGGTGCGCTACTACCTGCCCGCGTACCTGACCGCCGTGGGCACCATGTCCAGCGCGGCGACGCTGCCCGTGGCCCTGTCCTGCGCGCGCCGCTCCCCGGTGCTGAGCAAGACCATGACCGAATTCATGATCCCCTTGGGCGCGACCGTACACCTGTGCGGCTCCGTGCTGACGGAAACCTTCTTCGTCATGACCATCAGCCTGATGCTCTACGGGGCGCTGCCGTCCGTGGGGACGATGGCCTTCTTCATCGTCCTGTTCGGCATCTTCGCCGTGGGCGCGCCCGGCGTGCCCGGCGGTACGGTCATGGCCTCCATCGGCCTCGTGATCAGCGTGCTCCATTTTGATCCGGCGGGCGTGGCCCTGCTGCTGGCGATCTTCGCGCTTCAGGACAGCTTCGGAACGGCCTGCAACGTGACCGGCGACGGCGCGCTGGCGCTCATGCTGGAAGGTATCTTCAACCGGGACAAGCAGCTCGACGACCGGTTCGGTACGGGCGAGTAGCCTCCTCCCGCGAAAAGAGAGGAAACCATGCCTTGGGTGATTCTGGCGATTGTGCTGTGCGTGCTGGTCTGGTTCTGGCCCCGGAACACCCTTGTCGGTCTGGCCGTCGTCGTGGTCGTCGGCGGGCTGATCGGTCTGGCGGTCTGGGGATACGTCGCCTACGGCGAACGGGAGAAGGCGCTTGTGGCCATCCGGGTGGAACCAGCCGCCGAAGCGATCGCCCGTGACGCGAAAATCGCCTGCGGCGAAGGGGAACTGCTCGTTTCCATCAGCAACGGATCGGGAAAGACCGTAACGAACATCCGGTTCAATGTGGCCGCCTATCGGGAGGGCCGCAGTACGAACATCGCCAAGGGAAACTGGTATGACGACGATCATATCATCAATCCCGGCGGTTCGGTGGCGGCCTGCTGGAAGGCTCCGGGGCTGACCCGCGACCCCGGGGGCGATCCGCTGGTCTGGAAGGCCGGCATCATCAATCTCGAATTCGCGAAATAGCTTCCTCACAAACGAACAGGCCGGGACGAACATCCCGGCCTGTCGTTTATGGGAAGGGGCATGCGAACGGCGGCTGCGTCGTCACATGTCGTATCGTCTAACCTATTTCATCCACGTTCCGTTGAGCAGATCAAGGGCGTCGCGGGTGAGGGGGAAGATGTCGCGGCGCTCGATGTAGCGGACGTCGAACTTTCTGTTCAGGGCCGCGAAATGCCGCAGACCGTAAGCGAGGCGGTTGAGGTAGGAATACACGCCGATGGCTCCGGTGGAGAAGGTGTTTGCCTGTTCCCCGTACAATCCGCGCAGTTCGGGCAGATCGCTGAACAGCTCGTCCACGGTGTTCCCGTAGCGGGCGAGTTCCGGCGGCACCTTGCCAGCCTTGATGAGCTCCCCGATTTTTTTGGCGCTCATGGCGGCGGCCATGCCGGCGCGGCATACGCCCACGGCGGAAACGAAGGGCGCGCCGAGGGCCAGCGCCTTGTATATCTGATCTTCGGTCGCGAAGCCGCCGGTGATCGCGATATGGGGCAGGGGGAGTTCCTCGGCCCGCAGTTTCTTCAGGATGCCGTAGAGGATGCTTTCCATGACGACCGTGGGCAGACACCATTCGTTCATCATCTTGCAAGGGCTGTACCCCGAGCCGCCGCCCGCGCCGTCGAAGGTGACCATGTCCACCTGCGCTTTGGAGGCCAGACGGAGGATGTGCTCAAGGTCTTCGGGATCGAACCCCGCCATCTTGAAGTACACGTTGGTCATGCCCATGTCGCGGAGCTGGTCGATGCGGGTGAGCAGGTATTCCTCGCTCCACAGCGGCAGACGGCCATAGGTGTGGAACGCCGGGCAGGCCTTGCGCTTGTAGGCGTCCTGCACGGCGGGATCGCTCGGATCGGGCAGGACGAGGAAGCCCTGTTCCTGTTTTTTCAGCGCGTCTTCCAGCGAGCCGACGAGGTTGGCCGGCTGCGTCCCCTTGGCGGACTGCCCGAACTTGAATTCGATGGCCTTGGCCCCGCATTCGCGGATGGCGTAGTCCGGGACGCCCTGTGCGTCGTCATCGTAATTCACCTGAAGGACGATCTGCCCGTAGCCGCGATCATAGCGGTTGAAGGCGTCGAGCATTTCGCGGAGCTTGGGCGCGTGTACGACCTTGCCGTTTTCGTACCGCAGGGTGGGGTCCTTGCTGACGGCCCCTTCCCCGATGACCGCGTTCACGCCCGCCATCGCCGCGCCGCCGAAGTAGTCGGGCCAGTTCAGCTTGATGAGCGCGGGCAGGACAATCGGCATCGCCAGCCTGACGGGATTGAGGGTGCCGATTTCGGTTTCGAGGTTCACATGATAGATGGTCGCCTTGTCCGCATCCAGCGGCGCGCCGACCGCGCCGAAGACCCGACCGTTGATGTTGAAGTGGGAATAGTCCACCGGATACGTTTTTTCCGAGGCGATCTGGTTTTCTCCGGTCGTCGTGGGGTAGACCATCTCCATGCCCCGGACGGCGGACAATCCGATTTCACAGCTGCCGATACAGTCGGCGGTGCACATGGCGCACATGCCGGAAAAGCCGCAGACATGGGCGGCGTCACGCATTTTCGTACGATTGAAGGAAGAACTCAGTGCGGGACTGTAGGACATGGAGACCCCCTTGGGCTACGGGTGAAGACGTATTAAGGTTATCTTGTCCGATACGCCTTCCCCGTATTCCTGTAAAGGCGGGGCAGCGTTTTTCGGCGGTCCGTCCCGTTCGCCCAAAAAGAAAGCCCCGGTCGAGCCGGGGCTTGCCGCTACTTGGCGGGGGAAACGTTGAGGTCCTTGTTCAGGTCCTCCTTGAGGGGGAGCTCCTTGTGGTGCTTCAGGTAGTCCTGCTGGGCCTTTTCGCGTTTCTTCACGTAATCTTTGCGGGCGTCCCGAACGTCCTTTTGATAGGTGTGCAGGTCCTTGTCCCGCCGTTCCCGGAATTTCTGGGCATCGCTCTTGTTGTCGCCCGTGATTTCGTTCACGGTTTCCTTCACGTCTTTCTTGATGTCCTGATAGCCGTCCTTGACGCTCTGCGTGAACGAGGATTCCGCGAGGAAACGGTTTGTCAGCCCGGAGGCATGGGCCGAGGCGGCGGGAACGAGGAGCAGACCGGCGGCGAGGAGGCAGCCGCCCAGTGCCGTGTAGGAATGTTTCATGATGATCACCTGTAATGTTAGACTGTTATATGGATACGTCGACTGTACCGTAGTTTGCGGAAAACACAATCGGTTGAGAGCAAAGAATCATCGAACTCACGGCGGGTGGTTTTCCCCATCCTGTTGATTTGAGGGTTGACAACTGAGGAATCGTCCCCATGATATGAAGAAAGGAGATTCGACATGTCACAGAAAGTGAAAACGTGGGAGTCGCATGTTCCCGGTTGTTTTGGGAGTTCGGATCATATTTTCGCCGGGCATCCGGCTGAAGAAAAGCGCGCCAAGGAATTGCGCAAGGTGTGTTCGGAACAGCGTATCGCCATGGCTGACGTCGCCAGGGCGATTGAGCATTTCCTGAAATCCAAGAAGGTCGGCGATGCCCGCATTCAGGAACAGGTGGAGCGGGCCGGAAAGTTTCTGAAGCTGGCCTGATGATTCTCCCCCGCCGGGATACTGCGTCCCGCTGCGGCGGGCACAGCCCCGGAGAAGCGGAGGAACGCCGTCATGGAGCGCCGAAAGGGCGCTTTTTTTGTGCCTTCCGTTCGGAAAAGACTAACCCTTTCTTATTGTTTCCTCCTTTTTCGTACCCTTTGATGAAGGCCGCCGGGCATGTTCCATCCGTCTCAAGAGAAGCCTTTGAAATGGCCAACCCCGGTTTGGAGGCCGTTCACCCTGTTGGAGCACTGTGTTCCGCAAGAGGAAAGCATTCTCACGCGGCGGGACAAGAGAGATAATGCACCGTGTAATGCGCTCTTTTTCACTATAAGATTTTCCGGAAACGTTATTGACACGATCGTATCCTTACCGTAGCCTTCGAATACCCTTATACTGGCGTTTCGCAGGAGAGTCTCTTTATCCGGGGAGGACAGGGGGACGCGGCGGGTTTTCCGGCGTTTTCTTTTCGAACGGTCCAGTGGCGTCTTCACGGCGTTCGCGCGGGTCGCGGAGGGTTTCCGACCATTTTGATCCACATGCGATCGACGTTTCTTGCCGGTCGTTTGAAAAGGAGAAGCGTATGCGTATTGCCATTGGTCTGGGAAAAGAGAACGTTGAGGCGCGGCTGGAACGGCAGGGCATTTCCCGTCGAGATTTTTTGAAATACTGTAGCATGGTCGCGGTGACGATGGGCATGGGGCCTGGATTCGCCTCGCAGGTCGCGCAGGCGCTGACCATGCCCCGGCGTCCCTCCGTCGTGTATCTGCACAACGCCGAGTGCACGGGGTGTTCCGAGGCCCTGCTGCGTACGGGACAGCCGTTCATCGACGAACTCATTCTGGACACGATTTCGCTCGACTACCATGAGACGATCATGGCCGCCGCGGGCGAAGCCGCCGAAGCCGCACTGGAAAAGGCCGTATCCGCTCCCGAAGGCTTCATCTGTGTGGTCGAAGGTGCCATTCCCACCGCCAACGAGGGGAAATACGGGTATATCGCCGGTCACACGATGCTGGACATCTGTAGCCGCATCCTTCCCAAGGCCAAGGCCGTGGTCGCCTACGGCACCTGTGCCGCGTTCGGCGGCGTGCAGGCCGCGAAGCCCAATCCCACCGGGGCCAAGGGCGTCAACGAATGCTTTGCCGACAAGGGCGTCAAGGCCATCAACATCGGCGGCTGCCCCCCGAACCCGCTGAATCTCGTAGGCACGCTGGTGGCGTTCCTGCGCGGCGACAAGATCGAACTCGACGCCAACAACCGCCCCATGATGTTCTACGGCAAGAGCGTGCATGACCAGTGCGAGCGCCGGGAACACTTCGACAACGGCGAATTCGCTCCTTCCTTTGATTCCGAAGAAGCCCGCAACGGCTGGTGTTTGTACGAATTGGGCTGTAAGGGGCCTGATACCATGAACAATTGTCCGAAGGTCAAGTTTAACGGCACAAACTGGCCCGTGGGTGCCGGTCACCCGTGCATTGGCTGCAGCGAACCCGGTTTCTGGGACAACCTGTCACCGTTCTACGAAAACTAGAGGATGATCACCCATGAGCGAAGTCAGAAAAACTCCCCAGAGCAGTTTCACCGGCCCTGTCGTCATTGACCCTCTGACCCGTATCGAAGGCCATTTGCGCATTGAGGTGGAAGTCCAGAACGGGCGCGTCAAAGACGCCCGCAGCGTCGGCACCCTGTTCCGTGGTCTGGAAACGATTCTGGTCGGGCGTGATCCCCGCGACGTGCAGCACTTTACGCAGCGTACCTGCGGCGTGTGCACCTACACCCACGCACTGTGCTCCACCCGCGCGCTCGAAGACGCGATCAAGGTGGAAATCCCCAAGAACGCCACCTACATCCGTAACCTTGTGCTCGGCATGCAGTACCTGCACGACCACATCGTGCATTTCTATCACCTGCACGCCCTCGATTTCGTGGACGTGACCAGCGCGTTGCAGGCCGATCCGGTCAAGGCCGCGAAGCTGTGCTCCTCCATTTCTCCGCGTCCCACCTCTGCCGACGATTTGAAGGCCGTACAGGCCAAGCTGAAAGCCTTTGTGGAGAGCGGCCAGCTCGGACCGTTCACCAATGCCTATTTCCTTGGCGGTCATCCCGCCTACTATCTTGATCCTGAAGCCAACCTTATTGCCACCGCGCACTATCTGGAAGCCCTGCGGCTTCAGGTCAAGGCCGCGCGGGCCATGGCGGTGTTCGGCGCGAAGAACCCGCACACGCAGTTCCTCGTGGCCGGCGGCGTGACCTGTTACGAAAGCCTGACCCCGGAACGGATCAACGAATTCGAAGGCCTGTACAAGGAAGTCAACGATTTCGTGAATCAGGTCTACATTCCCGACCTGCTGCTCGTAGGCGGTGCGTACAAGGACTGGACGAAGATCGGGGGTACGACCAACTTTATGACGTTCGGGGAATTCCCCGGCGACGAGCGCAAGCTCGAAACCCGCTGGCTCAAGCCGGGCGTTCTGTTCGACCGCAAGCTGGAAGTGCTGCCCTTTGACCCCTCGAAAATCGAGGAGCACGTGCGGCATAGCTGGTATGTGGGCGACAAGGCGCACAAGCCGTTCCAGGGCGTCACCGAACCCCGGTTCACCTTCATGGGGGACAAGGACCGCTATTCGTGGATGAAGGCTCCCCGCTACGACGGACGCGCCGTGGAAACGGGTCCGCTCGCGCAGATTCTGGTGGCCTACCTGAGCGGCAACGGGGACGTGAAGCCGGTGGTGGATACCGTGCTCCAGACCCTGAGCCTGACACCGGCGGACCTCTTCTCGACGCTCGGTCGTACCGCCGCCCGCGGTATCGAAACCGCGGTCATCGCCAAGAAGACCGGCGAACTGCTCGAAGCCTACAAGGCCAACGTCGCCTCCGGGGACAAGAAGATCGTCGAGAACTGCGAAGTGCCGGACAAGGGTGAAGGCGTCGGCTTCGTCAATGCCCCGCGCGGCGGCCTGTCGCATTGGCTCGTCATTGAAAACAAGAAGGTCGCCAACTTCCAGTTGGTCGTGCCGTCCACATGGAACCTCGGCCCGCGCTGCGCCAACGGCATTCCAAGCGCCGTCGAGGAAGCGCTTATGGATACGCCCATCGCCGATCCCAAGCGGCCTGTGGAAATCCTGCGCACGGTCCATTCCTTCGACCCCTGCATCGCCTGCGCGGTGCATGTGATCGACGGCCGAACCAACGAAGTCAGCAAGTTTACGATTCTGTAGGGACAACGGGAGAACGGATATGGCTGAACAGGTGCTTGTTTTGGGTGTAGGCAATATTCTGTTCTCCGACGAAGGCATCGGCGTGCGCACCGTTGAGCATCTGCAGCGGTGCGCCGTCCTGCCCGAAAACGTGACGCTCATGGACGGCGGCACGCTCGGCATTCGGCTCATGGACGCCATCATGGGGAGTGATCTGCTGATCGTGGTGGATGCCGTCCTCGGGGGCGGCGAGCCGGGCACCCTGTACCGTTTGGAAGGGGAGGGCCTGCGCGAGAGCATGAGCTTCCGGGATTCCATGCACCAGACCGACTTGGTGGACACGTTGATTTATTGCGATCTGGCTGGCCACAGGCCGGACGCGGTGGTCATCGGCATGGAGCCCGCAGACTACCACACGATGGCAATGGCGTTGACGCCGCACTGTCAGGAACGGTTGCCCGAACTGGCCGAAAAGGTGCTTGACGAATTGCGTTCCCGGGGCGTCATCGCGGCGTAGCAGGCATTACGATAGGATGACAAAACGCCGGAGCAGCGGGTTTCCCCTTCTCCGGCGTTTTTGTATCACGCGAAAAGATATGAAAAAAGGAAGGCCGAAACCTTCCTTAAAAAATCTGGCTGGGCTACGTGGACTTGAACCACGATTAACGGGACCAGAATCCGTCGTCCTGCCAATTGAACGATAGCCCAACAACGTGAGAAGTCTTCTCTCAGAGAACGCCCGTGAAGTCAAGCGGAAAAACGCTCCGCACGGGAAAAAAGGTGAAAAACGATACCCGGAGGACGGTGTTTGCGGGTATCCGAGAATATCTTGTGGCTGCCGCCCGTCGGGACGGCAGCCCTTTTCACGGGAGAGTCACCCTGTAACTATTCGTCGGACAGCTTCTTGCCGATGTAGCCGAGGACGACGCACAGAAGGACAAAAGCCGAACAAGCGATGAAAACGCGCATTCCGAGGTCCATAAGAACTCCTTGTCGTTTGCCGGGACCGTCACCGGAGGATGGTCCGGGCGTGTGGGATGCCGGCCTGAAAGGGCACGGAGGTCCAAGGCATCAGGAGTTCAACGGAGGGGCGAGAGGGAGAGGCAACATGCCCCGTATTTCCAGAATACGGGGGAGCAGGCTGTCTTCCCAGAAGCGCGCCCGGAGCGAGCGCAGGAAACAGGGATAGAGAAAAAGGAGGAGCAGGGCAATCCCCGGAAACGACGGGGCTCTGTTCAAACCGCGCTGCGGGAGAATGGCCGTTTCGGCCTTTATCAGTTCGTAGTCCGTACCCGCGGGGAGCAGTTCGCTGTGGGTTGCCGGTACTGTTGTGAACGAAGTTTCAAGAGGCGACCGGTCCGACGGCGTTCCCGACACGCACAGCATCATGATGGCAATCGCCAACAGCATGATACTCTTGAGGATATGTCCTCGTTGCGAGAAGGGATTCCGAGACATGGCACACCGTCGCTGGTTTGGATTGACCATAAACGAGGAATGGTTTTCCGTCAATAGGGTCGGGAAAAGAGGGGGTTGTCTTTCCGATGATGGAAATACGTCGATATTGTGAAAAATAAGGCGTTATATGCGGCAGACAGAAGAAAAGGGCACCTTCGCCGTAAGGCCGCGGCCAAGCCCTGAGAACGGCGACCAGACATGTTTTCGGATTTGTTTTGAAGGCGTTTTCCGGCGGCGGGGTATGGACGAGGGAAAATACATTGGTTCCGCCGTTCCGCACAATGGTGCTGTCCGCAGAGGCGTCTATCCGAATCGTCTGGTGGCGATTGCGCGTAGTGCTGACGTGACGGCAGACGCCCGAAAGCAAGCCGCCATCGCGAAAGCCTATCCCAAGGCGTTCCCGATGGTTTCGGATGGTGCCTGTCGGTTGGGGATGCTGGAATGGAGAGTGACGCGCACTGTATGGGGGCAGGGCGGAAGGCTCGGGGAAAACGGTTATTTTTTGCGGCGGGAGATGTATTTGCCCAGAACGATACCGATCAGGATGGCGCAGATGAAAGAAATGAGGGGCCCGGTCAATCCGTCCATAACGTACCTCGAAAGGATGAAGGACCCCGGACCGTGCCGGGGAACGCCTGATTCTTACCCCGGATAGGGGGAAGGAACAAGTGGAATCATGCGCCCTTCCGGAACGCGTACAGCAGCGGGACGAGATAGAGGTACAGGGCGTAGGGCAGGCATTCCATGCCCACGCCGAGCGTGGCGCAGGGCACGCTGCATGCAATGCTCCACGGCACCAGAGCGGCGATGAGGATGACGCTGTTTTCCAGCGGGAGCGCGAGGGCCCTCCGGTCGGGATAGCCGGTGCGGCAGAGACGGCAGGTCAGGATGGCGGCCAGCGTCTGGTTGCAGCTGATGGCCGAGACGGGAACGCTGACCAGCGCGGTGGCCCGGAACGCTCCGATCCGCCGCGCCAGCGAGGCGATTGCGCGCTCGAAGCCGTTCAGCAATCCGGTAGCGTCGAAAATGCCCGAGTAGGAGGACGACAGCAGCACGATGCCCGTTACCGACGCCATGGACAGGATGCCTCCTCCCGCCAGTATCTCCATGCCCGGAGCGGGGGCGTACCCGAAGACGAGGCAACGGAAGAGATCGGAGGCGGACATGTGTTGGACGAACAGGCACACGCCGCATCCCGTGAGGATGCTCCAGAGCATGGTCCGTTTCACTTCGATCCGGCACAGGCTGAGGATGACGATGCAGGCGGCGGGCAGCAACGTCCACGGATTGAGCGTGAAGAAGGTTTCCAGCCGTCCCGAGGCTTTCGGGCCCAGCCGTGCCGCACCGGAGGAAAAGGCGAGGTAGCCCGCACAGGCCAGTGCGAAGGGGACCGCCGAGGTCCGCCACATGGCCCGGATATTGTCGTAGATGTTGGTGCCGGTAAGGGCGCAGACCAGCGCCGCGCTTGAGGACATGGGCGAGCACCGATCCCCCACGTAGATGCCGCTCATGACGGCTCCGGCGGTGACGGCTTCGTTCAGGCCCGCCGTGCGCGCCAGCAACATGAAGATGACGCCGATTGTGCTGACGGTGCCTATGGAAGTGCCGAGTAAAAGGCTCAGCAAGGTACACAGCAGAAATACCCACAGGGGAAAGTACGTCGGGTTCACGAGCGGCAGCGTATTGCTGATAATGAACGGGATGGTGCCGCTGGCCCGCCAGACGGCGGTGAGCATGCCGATCAGGACGAAAATAAGGAGGATGTTGCCGACTTGCCGTATGCCCGCAAGCAACATGGAGGCGACGTCTCGCGCCGGATGCCCCTGAAGGAACGCATATCCCACGAAACAGAACAGCCCGAGCAGGAGTGCCCAAAGGACCGTTGCTCCGGTGCTGACACAGACGGTCAGTCCGATCAGAAACACACTCAGGACAACCGTTTTCATGGTTCGTTCCTCCCTCCGTCCAGAAAGAGGAAAAACTTTTCCATGCTTATGATGTCTTGTCAACCGGAGCAGGCAGTTGTTGTTATTTGCCTGTGATGGCTGGGCGCTCGATAGTATCCGTCGGGGCAAGCAGGCCATGCTGGGAGGCACGGGACCTGTCGCACCCCGTCCGGGCTCCGCTTCAATGGCGCCGGAGCGATGGAGAGGCTCCACCCCTTCTCGGTTTGGCTCACCGAAGCTGACTGTCCTTGCTGCCGCGCCGGTTGTACAGGCTGACGGCGCGCTGGTCCTTGTCGGCTTCCTCTTGGCACGCTACGCAGAGACGCACGCCGGGGAGCGACCTGCGCCGCGCCTCCGGAATGGCTTCGCCGCATTCCTCGCAGAACAGGAGGCTTTCCCCCTTGGGCAGACACCTTCGCGCCCTCGCCACCTCATCGTTGATCGAATCCTGAATCTGATCCTGCACGGCTCCGTCGCCGGCCCAACCGCTTGCCATGACAGACCTCCTTGGGTGCCGTTGCACGCGGGAATCTTCCTGCATGCAGGATACTCCGCACCGGGGCATCCGTCCATGATTACGGAATGCCCGAATGGTGACCCCGGTCACATCCCGCGGCAGGGGACGGGGGTAGGGTACTTCCACAAGGCGTGTCTGACGCGCGCAGGAGCGAACATGAACAGAAAGATCAACCTGTCGCCACGGGACCCCGTCCCGCTCACGACGGAAGACGTCTACAGGGGCATGCAGGAAGTCGGTTCCTATCTGGACATCACGATGCAGGATTTCCGTGAACTGTATGAACACGCGTATCGGATCGCGCGGGACCGCATCCTGCATTCGGTTACGGCGGCGGACATCATGCGTGTTCCCGTCTTGTGTGTGGGCGAAGGCGACGGCGTGATCGACGTCATCCGGTTTCTGGACGAGCACGGCATTTCCGGAGCGCCCGTCGTCGATGCGGAAAGGCGGCTCATCGGGATCGTCTCGGAGAGCGACGTCGTTCGGCTTGTGGGCGGCGGAGCGGCCACGGCCATGAGCCTGTTGCACGCATTGCTTCGGTATGGCTGCCGTCCCGCCGCGCCGCTCGACGTCGCGGTCGGCGCGATCATGACCCGGAAGTGTGTGGCGGCGTCGGCGGAGACGCCGCTGGCCGAATTGCTGGGCCTGCTGCAACGGAACGGGATCAACAGGTTGCCGGTCGTCGACGCGGACGGACGGCCCCTCGGGCTTGTGTCGCGTACGGACATCATCAACGCGTTTGGAGTGGCGTCATGAGAGAACTCCTCCTCAAAATGGCGGGTGGAGAGCAATCGCCGCCCCGTGCCGGAACCGGTGAAATCCTGTGGGCATGGATCGGAAGCTGCTTGAGCATCGCCTGCATTGCGCTTCTGGAACGGTACGCCACGGGCAACTACGGATTTCCGCTTTTGATCGGTTCGTTCGGAGCGTCCGCCGTGCTGGCCTTCGGTGCGATCCGCAGTCCCCTCGCGCAGCCGCGCAATCTGGTGGGCGGGCATTTCCTCTCCGCTTTCGTGGGCGTGTCGAGCTCCGTATTGTTTCCTGAAACGCTCTGGCTCGCGTCCTGTCTGGCGGTGGCTACGGCCATCGCACTCATGCACCTGACCAAAACCCTGCACCCTCCGGGAGGCGCTACGGCGCTCATCGCGGTGACGGGCGGGGAGAGCATCCACCAGCTCGGCTATTGGTACGCGTTCGTCCCCTGCCTGCTCGGGGCGCTGCTCATGCTGGCCGTCGCCCTCGTGGTGAACAACATCCCGAAACGCCAACGATACCCGCTGTTCTGGTGGTGATCGGGTTCCGTTTGGGAGCAAGAATCGTTTTGTGGGGCATTCCTTCGGGGATGCCCCTTTTGCATGTTCCCCATGCGGGACGGGACCCGGAAGGTGATGCGCGGAGCCGCTTGACAGTCCGAAATGTTAGTTATACTCACTCACATTTGAGAGGAAACCATGAGCGCAAAAAACGATACCTCGGAACGCATTCTGGACGCCGCCATCGCGTTGATGACGAAAAAGGGCTACAATCCCGTTACGATCCGTGAAATAGCCAAGGCCGTCGGCCTCAGCGAAATGACGGTCTTCCGGCACTTCCCGTCCAAATACGCCATGTTGATGGCGGCCATGCGCCGTGCGTCCTACACGGCGATCATTGAGGAAGTCTTTACCACCCACGTACGCTGGGAACTGGAGCACGACCTGCGCTGCATCATGCGCCGGTATCTGGACGTCGCGGATCAGCGGATGGCCACCTTGCGCATCTACTTCAGCGCGCTGGGTCAGCTTGACGAGCACTCCACCGAACTCGTCAGCGACGTGACCCTGCTGTTCTGGAATCAGATTTTCGGCTTTGTCGCCATGCTGGTCCTCGGGAGAAAGCGCGCGGCGCTGGATCGTGACCTGTACATTGAGAACACCGTCTCCATGCTCATCAACGGGATAGCGCAGGAGGACGAGGCATGTCGGTAGCCGTCAGAAAGCCCGTTTTGTATGCGCTCGCCGCAGTGCTGTGTGCGGGAATCGCCGGAGGCGTTTGGCTATGGTACCGCACCCATTGCATTCTGAGCACCAACGATTCCCGCATCGAAGGCACGTTGGTGGGGGTCGCCTCCCGGCTGTCCGATCGCGTCGTGCAGGTGTTGGTCAACGAGGGGGACACGGTCCGCAAGGGGCAGGCGCTCGTCCGCATCGACAGCCGCAGCGTCCTTGCCCGCAAGGCCAAAGCGGAGGCCGCGCTCGAATTGGCGAAGGCCCGCTGGGAGGATGCCAAGGCCGGTTTCCGGCATCAGGAGATCATGGCGGCGCAAGCGCAACTGGATCAGGCGCTCGCCATGCGGGAACGGGCCGGGCGCGACTTCAAACGCATGGAGCAGCTTGCCCGCAACGATGGCGGGGTGACGCAGGCGGATCGGGATGCGGCCCGTTCGGCCTACCGCGCGGCGCAGGCGAGGGCCGCCGCCGCGCAGGAAGAACTTGATCTCAAAAAGGAAGGCACGCGCCCGGAAGTCATCAAGGCCGCCGAAGCGCAGGTCATGCAGGCGCAGGCCGAACTGGACGAAATCGGCGTGCTGGCGCAGGACAGCCTGATCGCGTCCCCGGTGAACGGGGTGATAGCCCAGAAACTCGTGAGCGCCGGGGAACTGGTGGCGGCGGGACAGAAGCTGTTCACCATCGTGGACACCGACGACATCTGGCTGAACGCCCGCATTGAGGAGACGCGCATCGGGCAAATCCATGTGGGGCAGCCCGTGCGTTTTTCCATCGACGCGTACCCCGGCCGGGAGTTCACCGGGACCGTCTATGAAATCAACCCGGCGGCCTGTTCCGTGTTCTCCCTCATTTCCACCGAAAACGTTGCGGGCTACTTCACCAAGATCATGCAGCGGGTTCCGGTCAAGATTTCCCTGCCCCGGATCGCCCCCGGACCGGATGCGGAAACGGCAGACGTCGTGTTCCGCATCGGCATGCAGGGAACGATTGAAATTCAGCTCTAGGCAGAGGAGAAAACCCGCCATGCTTCTGTGTCCGTACCGGATGCGGCAATGCCTCACCCGTTTTTTCGCCGCGCCGGAGATCGGTTCGGTCCCGCCGCGAAGTCTCCGGCAGTTTGTGCTGCTGGCGGTTGCCTGCGTAGGGGGGATGTTGCCCATTTCCAACATGGCGATGCTCAGTTCCTCCTATCTGGCTCTTTCCGGCGACTTCAACGCCGATCTCATCGATCTGGCGCGCCTTTCCCTCGGCAACCTGTTGATCATGGGGTTGGTACAGCCGCTGATCAACTATATCCATGCGGGACTCGGGCTGCGCGGCGGGCTGTCCCTCGCGCTGCTTGTGCTGTCCGTCGCCGGGACGGGAGCCGCCCTTTCCGGCTCGCTGACCGAGATGACGCTGTGGTATGCGCTGGCGGGATTCGGAGGCGGGCTGTTCCTGAGCCTGTCCGCGCGCATCATCTTCGTCATCGTGCCGCCGGAATCCCGCAGGTTGATCGTGGCGATCTGGAGT
>PPYF01385095.1_pt1 | contig 31496 bp, 20 predicted proteins | sample 1559871 | NCBI WGS metagenome assembly PPYF01 (sample SAMN08240021, study PRJNA423297) | Human gut metagenome, whole genome shotgun sequencing project.
TAAATTTATGGACTCTTTTTTAGACGGGTGCCAGCAGGCACCCGTCTAAAAGGTGACACCCTAAAATTGGAAACTTACATTTATATCAAGAATATATTCTGTAAAAATACTCTATTTAAAGTCTTTTAATCTTCTACATATAGAGAATGCGAAAACAACAATGTATAAAAATATTTATGCATAAAAAGAAACCGGATACATATTTCAATGAAACATGCATCCGGTTTTCATATCATTTCAGAATCAAATCAGAACATAGTATTTTAATATTTTATTTTGAAAAGTCTTTCTTCCTGAAGTGATTCTTCTAACTATTACAGATTCCTTTAAAACTCACTCGTAAAATGGAATTTAATATGCTTGAAGTCCATCTGAGCCATCTGAAGAACATAACCGCTATCGGCCAGGAATACATCACGTCCCTCACGGTCTTTCGCCATATACTGGTATTTACGTTTCTTGAAGGCTTCCAGTTCAGCCGGATCATCACTTTCTATCCAGCATGCTTTATACAGACTGATAGGTTCCCAACGGCATTTAGCATTGTATTCATTCTCCAGACGATACTGAATAACTTCAAACTGCAACTGACCTACTGTTCCGATAATCTTTCGACCATTAAACTGATTGACAAACAACTGAGCAACACCTTCGTCCATCAGCTGATCAATACCCTTATTCAACTGCTTGGTTTTCATCGGGTCAGCATTTTCTATATACTTGAACATTTCAGGAGAGAAGCTAGGCAAGCCTTTAAAATGAAGCACTTCTCCTTCGGTCAATGTATCTCCGATCTTAAATGTTCCGTTATCAGGTAATCCAATAATATCACCGGCCCAAGCCTCATCGACCGTAGTCTTACGCTGTGCCATAAACTGAGTAGGCGAAGAAAAACGCATCGTCTTGTTATGGCGTACATGTAAATAAGGCGTATTACGAGTAAACTTACCCGAACAAACCTTACAGAAAGCAACACATGAACGATGGTTCGGGTCAATATTTGCCGTAATCTTAAAGACAAAACCTGTAAACTTTGGCTCATCTGGCATTACAGCACGCTCTTCTGCTTGTACTGGACGAGGACTAGGTGCAATTTCGACGAAACAATCCAACAATTCCTGCACACCGAAGTTATTTAATGCAGAACCGAAAAATACAGGTGCCAATTCGCCTTTCAGGTATTCGTCTACATTGAAAACCGGATATACTCCGTCAATCAGTTCCAGCTCACCACGCAATTTATCAGCAAGTGGTGTACCAATATGATTATCCAGGTCTTCTGTATGGATATCAACTTCTACTTTTTCAGTCACTACCTGCTTGGAAGGCTGAAACAAATTCAACTTCTGTTCGTAGATGTTATATACCCCCTTAAAACGAGGACCGCTTTCAATAGGCCATGTCAGAGGACGAACATTGATAACCAGTTCTTCTTCCAGTTCATCCAACAAGTCGAACGGATCTTTTGCTTCACGGTCCATCTTGTTGACGAAAATAATAACAGGAGTGTTACGCATACGACATACTTCCATCAGCTTACGTGTCTGCGTTTCCACACCCTTTGCACCATCCACAACAATAATAACACTATCTACAGCAGTAAGTGTACGGTAAGTATCTTCCGCAAAGTCCTGGTGTCCCGGAGTATCTAGAATGTTGATTTTATAGTCGTGATAATCAAACTCCATCACAGAAGTTGTTACAGATATACCACGTTGCTTTTCGATGTCCATCCAGTCGGATGTCGCAGTTTTCTTAATCTTATTCGACTTAACAGCTCCAGCCACCTGAATCTGTCCACCGAAAAGCAATAACTTTTCAGTCAACGAAGTCTTACCGGCATCCGGATGCGCAATAATCGCAAATGTACGTCTTCTTTCTATTTCAGCGTTCATTCTTATTTATCTATTTACCTTTTTATTTATCTTGATAACAGTTTATCGATACATTCTTTCAGGCTGTCTACCCAATAAGGAATTTCTATACCATACGTTTCCTTAATTTTCGTTTTATCGAGTACGGAATAATGAGGACGGTTCGCCTTTGTAGGATATTCTTCCGTATGAAGAGGTCTAAGTTTACAAGTTCCAATACCAGCCAGATGATGAATCATCTGAGTAAAATCGTACCACGAACAAACTCCTTCATTACTATAATGATATATACCTGGAACAATACCTTTATTGATAGCTGCAAAAATAGCAACAGCCAGATCACGCGCATAAGTAGGAGTTCCAATCTGATCGAATATTACTCCTAATGCTTCTTTTTCCTTACCCAAACGAATCATAGTCTTCACGAAGTTATTTCCGAAAGTAGAATATAACCACGCAGTACGGATAATCATCGTATTGGAACAATATTTCATAGCCTCCTGTTCACCGGCAAGTTTAGTCGTTCCATAAACAGAGTCAGGACAAGTAGCCTGTTCTTCCTTATAAGGAATATGCGCAGTCCCATCGAAAACATAATCGGTAGAAACCTGTACCAGATATCCTCCACGGCTTTGAATAGCCTTTGCCAAATATCCCGGAGCAAAATGATTCAGCTTGTCACAAAGTTCTCTATCATCTTCCGCTTTATCAACAGCAGTATATGCTGCGCAATTCACAATAATATCTATTTGATGATCAGTTACGAAATTCATCACAGCCTGCTCATCACATATATCCAGTTCAGCAACATCTGTAAAAAAGTATGTATACTCTTTATTAACTTCTGCAAGCAAACGCATTTCATTACCCAATTGTCCGTTTGCTCCTGTAATCAAAATATTCTTCATCTCACTATTTGATTTATTCCAGATCCAGTTCTCCCTGTTTATCCTTTATATAATATCCGGCAAGCATAGCCAGTAAATCTCCTATTACTTTCAATGCTTTCTGTGTGCCTTCGGTAATTTCCTTTTTCTGAAGCTTCAACATCAGGACACCATACATGGCATCAAAACAAGTTTCAAGTTCAGGCACATCTTTATCGGCTCCTTTTGAGCGTAATTCCACAATAAAAGGCAAGGCTTTATAATAAGCTGCGCTATAATACGGAAATTTAGGAGAAGCCAGCAAACGCAAATGCAAATCAGTCAACCAGACGATTATATTTTTATTAATCTGGATATGCCCTTTTTCCATCACACCCTCATCATGCATCATATTAATAAGATCGGCATACCATTGTATCAATGCTTTTTTCTGCTCTTCAGACAATGAAGGATAAGGCTCTACAATATTTTTTTTAATCCGCTCTATATCAAAACCGTTAGCACGAATCAAATCTTCCACCTGCCACATATACAGCAGGTATTCGGCAATATTCTGTTGTTTTAATTGTTGAGAAATATACATATCAAGATAAAGATTTTCCTGCAATAGCCAATACGATACCAATAATCGAAGCAATTATCACTACCACGCCGATAATACGATTCAAGATCCAAATACCTCGTACATTAAAGCGTGTACGTACCTTATTTACAAAATAGGTAATGCCAAACCACCATGTCAAGGCTCCTATGATAATAGCGAGATATCCCACCAATTGAAATCCCAACGGACTACCCGGCATTACAAACGAAAAGCGGGCAAACAAACCAATAAAAAGAAAGATTATCAATGGGTTGGAGAATGTAACAAAAAAAGCAGTAATAAAATTATGAAGATAAGTACCACGATTGGCAGAAGTGGGGCGAAGAGATTTTACCGGATTACTGCGAAAAGTATATATACCGAAAGCCAGCAACATTATACTACCAACAATCTGAAGAAAAATCTGGTGTTTAAGAATCAGTTCATCCATAAAGCTCATGCCGTACCCTGTTATCAAGGCGTAACATATATCGCTTAAGGCAGCTCCCAAACCTGTTACAAAACCAAACCAGCGTCCCTTGTTCAGTGTCCGCTGAATACAAAGTACGCCCACAGGTCCAAGAGGAGCTGAAACCACTACCCCAACAATAAACCCTTTCACCAATAAATCCAGTATAGTAACCTGTTCTATCCAATTCATAGTGCAAAGATGCTACTTTTTTTATAAAGTACCTATATTTCGTTTCGTTTTTCTTTCGTACAAAAAGGAGTTTATGTAACTTTGCACTGCATTATTCCGATAATAAGATTATCATTTTAACAAACATAAACAAGTGCTATGATTCTATTTTTCAGAACACCCACTAACAGTGTAATTGCTACCGAATGTAGTAAAGAACTGAACTCTGAAGACATCAAGAAATTATGTTGGCTGTACAGCGACGCTACTGTAGAAGTGGAAGAAAACCTTAAAGGCTGGTTCATCGGTCCACGACGTGAAATGATTACTCCGTGGAGTACAAATGCCGTCGAAATTACTCAAAACATGGGTCTGGAAGGCATCCGCCGTATCGAGGAATATTTTCCGGTAAAAGATGAAAACGCAGATCATGACCCGATGCTGCAACGTATGTATCACGGGCTGGATCAAAAAATATTCGATGTAAACATTAAGCCTCAGCCAATCGTTTACATTGAGAACCTAGAAGAATATAACGAACAGGAAGGTCTTGCACTTTCACGTGAAGAAATGGACTATCTGCTGAAAGTAGAAAAAGACCTGGGTAGAAAACTGACAGACTCTGAAGTTTTCGGATTTGCACAAATCAACTCAGAACACTGCCGCCACAAAATATTTGGTGGAACATTTATCATCGACGGACAGGAAATGGAATCATCACTTTTCCAGATGATCAAAAAAACCACTCAAGAAAATCCTAACAAAATCATTTCTGCCTACAAAGATAATGTGGCATTTGCTGAAGGTCCGGTAGTAGAACAATTTGCTCCAAAGGATCACTCAACTTCCGATTATTTCATCATCAAAGATATAAAAACAGTTATCTCTCTGAAAGCAGAGACACACAACTTCCCGACAACCGTAGAACCATTTAATGGTGCTTCTACAGGTACAGGAGGAGAAATCCGTGACCGTATGGGCGGTGGTAAAGGTTCATGGCCTATTGCGGGAACTGCTGTTTATATGACTTCATACCCACGTACAGACGAAGGTCGTGAATGGGAAAATATCCTTCCTGTACGCAAATGGCTGTATCAGACTCCTGAACAAATCCTGATTAAAGCGTCGAATGGTGCTTCTGACTTCGGTAACAAATTTGGTCAGCCACTTATTTGTGGTTCTGTACTTACTTTCGAACACCAGGAAAACAATGAAAAATATGCTTACGATAAAGTAATCATGCTTGCCGGAGGTGTTGGATACGGTACACAACGCGACTGCTTGAAGGGTTCTCCCGAAGCTGGTAATAAAGTAGTTGTGATGGGTGGTGATAACTACCGCATCGGTTTAGGTGGTGGTTCTGTATCATCTGTAGAAACAGGACGTTATTCTTCAGGTATCGAGTTGAACGCTGTACAGCGTGCCAATGCAGAAATGCAGAAACGTGCTTATAACGTAGTACGCGCATTGTGTGAAGAAGATGAAAATCCGATTGTTTCTATCCACGACCACGGATCGGCCGGACACGTTAACTGTTTGTCTGAGTTAGTAGAAGATTGTGGTGGTCTGATTCACATGGACAAGCTTCCTATCGGCGACGAAACATTGTCTGCAAAAGAAATTATTGCCAACGAATCTCAAGAACGTATGGGATTGCTGATTGATGAAAAAGCAATCGAACATGTACAGAAGATTGCCGACCGCGAACGTTCTCCTATGTACGTTGTTGGAGAAACAACAGGCGATCACCGTTTTGCATTCGAACAAGCTGATGGCGTACGTCCGTTCGACTTGGCAGTAGACCAGATGTTTGGTTCTTCTCCTAAAACATACATGGTAGACAAGACTGTAGAACGTCATTATGAAAATGTATCATACGATACTGCAAAATTAAATGAATATATCCGTCAGGTACTGCAATTGGAAGCAGTAGCTTGTAAAGACTGGTTAACCAACAAGGTAGACCGTTCAGTTACAGGTAAGATTGCACGCCAGCAGTGCCAGGGTGAACTCCAGTTGCCGTTGAGCGACTGTGGTGTTGTAGCTCTTGATTATCGTGGAGAAAAGGGTATTGCAACAGCATTAGGTCATGCACCTCAGGCTGCATTGGCAAATCCTGCTGCAGGTTCTGTACTTGCTGTTTCAGAAGCTCTGACCAATATTGTATGGGCTCCTATGGCAGAAGGACTCGACAGTATTTCTTTATCAGCCAACTGGATGTGGCCTTGCCGCTCACAGGAAGGTGAAGATGCACGTTTGTATACAGCAGTAAAAGCTCTGTCTGATTTCTGCTGCGCATTACAAATCAATGTGCCTACTGGTAAAGACTCTTTGTCAATGACTCAGAAATATCCGAACGGAGAAAAAATCATCAGCCCGGGAACTGTTATAGTTTCTGCAGGAGGAGAAGTTTCGGATGTCAAGAAGGTTGTTTCTCCAGTTATGGTCAACAAAGACAAGTCAACTTTCTACCACATCGACTTCAGTTTTGACGAACTTCGTTTAGGTGGTTCTGCATTCGCTCAGTCACTGAATAAAGTTGGTGACGACGTACCAACCGTACAGAATCCGGAATACTTCCGCGATGCCTTCCTTGCTATTCAAGAACTGGTAGACAAACAACTGATTCTTGCCGGACACGATATTTCAGCCGGAGGTATGATTACTACTTTACTTGAAATGTGTTTCGCTAACACAGAAGGTGGTATGGAAATCAACCTCGACAAAATTAAGTGCGATGATATCGTCAAGATTTTGTTTGCTGAAAACCCAGGTGTTATCATTCAGGTAGCAGACAAACACAAATCTGAAGTAAAGAAGATTCTGGACGAAGCCGGTGTAGGTTATGTCAAGATTGGTGTTCCTACAGAAGAACGTCATATCTTAGTAACTAAACACGATGCAACTTATCAGTTCGGCATTGATTATCTGCGCGATGTATGGTATTCTACTTCATATCTGCTCGACCGCAAACAGAGTATGAACGGATGTGCCAAGAAACGTTTCGAAAACTATAAGCAACAACCTTTGGAAGTTGTATTCGATAAATCATTCACTGGTAAATTATCACAGTTCGGCCTTGATCCCGACCGTCGTACACCAAGTGGAATCAAAGCTGCCATTATCCGTGAAAAAGGAACCAACGGTGAACGCGAAATGGCATACATGCTCTACTTGGCTGGATTCGATGTGAAAGATGTTACCATGACTGACCTGGTAAGCGGACGAGAAACTTTGGAAGACATCAACATGGTAGTTTACTGTGGTGGTTTCTCCAACTCAGACGTATTAGGATCTGCAAAAGGTTGGGCGGGAAGCTTCTTGTTTAATCCGAAAGCTAAAGCAGCCCTCGACAATTTCTACGCTCGTGAAGATACACTGTCACTGGGTGTTTGCAACGGTTGCCAGTTGATGATGGAACTTGGTCTGATTACTCCGGAAGACAAGAAAAAAGGCAAGATGCTGCACAACGACTCTCACAAATTCGAATCAGCATTCTTGGGTGTAACAGTACCGATGAACCGCAGTGTAATGTTCGGATCTTTGAGTGGTTCAAAACTGGGTATCTGGGTAGCTCATGGAGAAGGTAAGTTCTCATTGCCTTATCCGGAAGATCACTACAACGTGGTATTGAAATATTCATATGACGAATATCCAGGTAATCCGAACGGCTCAGACTACAGCGTAGCTGGTATCGCTTCTCAGGATGGACGTCATCTGGCAATGATGCCACACTTGGAACGTGCATGCTTCCCATGGGAAAACGCTTATTATCCATTAGACCGTAAAGACAACGACCAGATCACTCCGTGGATGGAAGCCTTTGTCAATGCACGCAAATGGGTAGAAGCTCATAAGAAATAAAAATATCACTTGATTTATAAAAAGGTGCTGTTCTTTTACCAGAAGAAACAGCACCTTTTATTTTTCTTCGTTTTGTTTTGAGAAATCAGCCTTTTTCCCGACATTTGCATAATTTCATTCTCGGAACAAAACAAATAATAATGAAACGAACGACTCTAATTATAACGTGCTTATTACTATCGTTTTTCCTTCCGCTACAAGCCCAGATTTTTGAATATATCGATATGGATAATGGACTCAGCAGCCGAAGAGTTTTATCTATCCAGCAAGATAAACAAAATTATATATGGATTCTTACTCACAAAGGTCTTGACCGGTATAATGGAAAGCAATTCAAGCACTACCAACTCCACCGATGCAACAATCCTCTCAGCTTCTATCCCAATCTGAATTTTCTTTATACAGATAAAGACAGTACTATTTGGGAAGTCGGCAAAGATGGATTCGTTTTTCGTTACGACGAACAAAGAGATTCCTTCCAGCTAGCGTTCGACTTACGGGCAACATTTCCCGCACTGAAAAAAGCTCCTATATCCAGTGTTTACATGGATTCAGAAGCAAATATTTGGTTTTGCACAAACCAAAGCCAATACATATATAATTATCATCAAAGCAAAAATTATCAGTTGTCACCTGTTATTTCAGATAAAATTATCTGCATAACTCAGGCTGAGAAAAACAAATATTATCTCGCATCCGAACATTTGTTATACGAAGTACAACTGAAAGGAGAACAACTCACTGAAATAAAGAAGATACAACTTCCCAATGTTCATCTGATAGACCACATATATTACCATAACCCGACCAAGCAATTGATAATAAATACGTTGCTAGACAAATTGTTTATATACGATATCAAGGAAAAACAACTGGAAAGCATAGGCAACTCCATGAAAGACATCGGAGTAAACAAGATTATTCCAAGCAAGAAAGAGAAAGATGTCCTCCTCATTGCAACAGACGGTGACGGAGTATATAAACTGAACTTGAAACAATTAACGTTAAATCACTTTCTGAAAGAAGATACCCGTAAGCCTAATAAGATGAACGGAAGTATCATCAAAGATATTTATATGGATAGTGCCAACCGAATCTGGAATGTTATCTATCCAACAGGTATCACCATATACACCGAAAAATATCCTGCTTACGAATGGTTCATGCACTCAGCCAATTACACTAATTCGCTGGCAAACAACTGTATAAACGGAGTTATGGAAGATTCGGAAGGTGATTCCTGGTATGCAACGAGCAACGGTATATGTTATTTTGATGTAAGTGAAAACAAATGGATAAACTTCTCACCATCACATTCACCAAATGGAGAACGAAGTGAGAATCACATATTTACGTCACTATGCGAAAGCAGTCCTGGTATCATCCTGGCAGGAGGATACATGTCCAGCATTTATAAAATAGACAAAAGAACAAAAGAAGTAACCTTTTTCCAGCAACAAAACATCCGGCAAGGAGAAGGGCCAGATAAGTATATCCGCAGCATTTACCGCGACAATGAAAGACTTATCTGGATTGGAGGATTTTACCGACTAAAATCATATAGCCTGACGACAAAGGAGGTTTGTGAATACAACATTGGTTATCCTATTACATGTATTACTCAAAAAGATGAGCATTCTTTATGGATAGGAACAATCAATGGAGTCTTTGTATTCGATAAATTAAAAAAACAAGCCATACCTCTGGATACGGAATTTGATATTCAATGTATCAACATGATATACAATGATCCGTCAGGAAACTATACATATTTCGGTACGTACGGTGACGGATTATTTATTTTCGAAAAGAAGACAAGAAAAGTAACCCGATATTACGACGAAAACTGTGGACTAATCAGTAACAACATATACAGTATCGTACCAGACAGAAACGGAGATCTTTATCTTGGAACAGAAAATGGACTGTCCTTTTTCGACATAAAGGCCAACAAGTTTATCAACTGGACCAAAGAACAAGGATTGCTGGCTGCCAGCTTTAATCCTAACGCGGCCATACATTCGCGCGACGGTTACATGATATTCGGAAGCAATGAAGGAGTCATCGTATTACCCGATAGTATTCAGCTTCCGGAAACATTTTCCAGCCACATGATATTCTCTGATCTGAGTATCATGTATCGTACCGTACATCCGGGAGAAAAAAATTCCCCCCTTACTCAGGCGTTGGACAAAACTTCATGCATTGAGCTGGACTACGATCAGAATACATTTTCGATGAACGTATCGTCTATCAACTTCGACAATCCTTCCAACATCATGTACAGCTGGAAGCTGGAAGGATTTTATGATCGCTGGTCACCACCTTCAAGCGATAACCTGATAAGATATACCAACCTGTCACCGGGAAATTATACATTACGCGTGCGTGCTATACTGATGGACAACCATCAGATTCTGGAGGAACGTGAAATACAAATTTTAATCGGACGCCCTATCTGGATGACATTCTGGGCATTCCTATTGTACGCCCTGATTATTATCGGAATTAGCTATGCTATTATCCGTTACCAGATGATACGCCGCGACAAGCAGATTTCACAAGCCAAAATCAACTTTTTCATGCAAACGGCACACGACATACGTACGCCGCTGACGTTGATAAAAGCACCGTTAGGAGAAATCCTGAAGAATGAACAACTTACAGAACAAGGTACAACCAACCTGAACCTTGCCATACAAAGCACGGATAATCTTTCGGAGCTGGCAAACAACCTGATGGACTTTCAGAAGGAAGAATTATATAGCTCCAAGATATCAGTAGTACGCTATGAACTGAATCAATATATACAAAATTATATGCAACAGTTCAAAGCATATGCAGAACAAAAAGGAATAGACTTCCAGTATAAAAGTAGCTTTACCAGTCTGGAAGTCTGGATAGACCAGAACAAGATAGATTCCATTTTGCAAAATCTGCTGAGCAACGCATTAAGATATACACCAAAAGGAGGAAGTGTCACCATAGAAACAGACCATAATAAGAACCGGTGGATATTGACTATAAAAGATACCGGAATAGGAATTCCTAAAGAAGACCAGAAAAAATTATTCAAATTCTTATTCAGGGGAAAAAATGCAACCAATCAGCTTATCACCGGATCTGGAGTTGGCATGCTACTTACTTACAGACTTATCAAAAACCATGAAGGAAAAATAAGTTTCAGCAGTACAGAAAATGTAGGAACAACATTCCAGTTAAGCTTCCCGATTCAGAGCGAACATTATCAATACAGAAATGAAGGTGTTGATCAGAATCTCAGAACCGTTTTGTTGCAAGATGGTATAGTTGCCCCTATGCCCGAAGCAGAACAGACACAAATTACGGCTCATCCTGACAGTCCTCGAATCATGATAGTAGAAGATAATGCCAGCCTTCGTTTATTCCTGATGAAAAGCTTGTCGGATATCTATCAGGTAGATGGAGCCGAGAACGGTCAAGAGGCAATAGACAAGATAAAAGTTCAGCAACCCGACTTGATTATATCGGATGTTATGATGTCGGTTATGGACGGGGAAACGATGTGCCGTACACTGAAGTCGGATATCGAAACCAGCCACATACCTATCATCCTGCTGACAGCTTTAGGCGACAAGAAAGATATTCTCCGCGGACTGGAAACAAAGGCTGATATGTACATTACCAAGCCTTTCGACCTGATGGTGCTGAGAGCCAATATCAGCAACATATTGGAGAACAGGGAAATCATACGCAAGAAACTTCAGCAAGCGTCGGTCAATATCGAGTCTAAAACAGAAGATATACCGATGCCGACCAACCTGGACAACGAATTCATGCAAAAGGTTACCGTACTGGTAAAAGAAAATTTAGGCAAAGACCTTACGGTAGATACCCTTTGTGCTGGAATGAATATGAGTCGTACCAGTTTCTATAACAAGATAAAAGCACTTACAGGAATGGCTCCAAATGATTTTATAAGAAATATACGTATGCAAGAGGCAGCTGCTCTTCTCAAAAGCCAGCGGTATACTGTAGCCGAAGTAGCCGACATGATGGGATTTGCAGATCCTAAATATTTTACCGATACGTTCAAGAAATTTTACGGCGTGCCACCTAGCATATACAAGAAAAATGAAGAATAAACAATAAGTATAAGACAATGATTTTTTACATCAAATCGTTTCTGATTTTTACCCGTATCGGAGCATTTACCATAGGAGGCGGATATGCTATGGTTCCTTTGATAGAGAACGAACTGGTAGACAAACGAAAATGGATATCAAGAGAAGATTTTCTCGACCTGATGGCATTGGCACAGACCGTACCGGGTATTTTTGCTGTCAATATAGCTATTTTCATCGGATACAAACTGAAAAAGTTCTGGGGCGCTTTCTGGATGGCACTGGGAACGATCCTTCCTTCTTTTATCATCATGCTTGCCATTGCACTGTTTTTCCAGCAGTTCAAGCATATTCCGGCAGTAGAAAATATCTTTAAAGGCATCCGTCCCGCAGTTGTAGCACTCATTGCTGCTCCAACATTTAAAATGGCCAAATCGGCAAAGATCAGCCGGTATAATATCTGGATTCCCTGTGTTTCTGCCCTGCTGATCTGGCTGCTCGATTTCTCTCCTATCTACGTTATCATACTAAGTGGACTAGGAGGATATCTGTACGGACGATACAAGAATAAACAAAACCAACAGAAGTAAAATAAACAGCTATGATATTTTTACAATTATTCTATACATTTTTCAAGATAGGGCTCTTCGGATTCGGAGGCGGATATGCCATGATTTCGATGATCCAAGGCGAGGTAGTGACACGCCACGAATGGCTCAGTTCTAATGAATTTACCGACATCATAGCTATCAGCCAGATGACTCCCGGTCCGATCGGAATCAACTCCGCTACCTATGTGGGTTATTCAGCTGTTGTCAATGCTGGATATTCTCATGCAGTAGGCATCTTAGGTTCTACTATCGCCACAGTTTCTGTAGTGCTGCCGTCATTCATTCTGATGGTACTGATAAGCAAGTTTTTTCTGAAATATCAGAAACATCCGATTATTGCTTCCGTATTCGAAGGATTACGCCCGGGTGTTGTCGGATTGCTGGCAGCTGCAGCACTGGTTTTGATGAACAGAGAAAACTTTGGAACATACAACTGGCAGATTCTCACAAGTATCATACTGTTTGCCGGCACATTCATAGCATCGTATCGCTATAAAGTAAATCCGATTCTGCTGATAGTAATTTGCGGTATTATCGGTTATGTAACTTTCGGATATATTCTCACCCCTCAATAACACAATCAGAAATTGCTGAAATTAATAAAAAAACATCAGCATGTTTTCCTAAAAACATGCTGATGTTTTTTATTTTTTCGTACAAACTTTTCGTACGATTTCAGCTTCTTTTAAGACATCTGGATGCAGTAACCCGATACCTCCCTCACAATTCACAGACAAGTTGAGAAGAAGCAAACAAGGCTTCGAATGAACAATAAACCTCGGAATTCCTTTCTGTACTTAATATCAGATGATTAGCAGATTTCACTTCGAGCAAGGGCAAACATTCCTTTCTGTCCGCTCCCGGCAATTCAAGACATAAAAAGCCATTACGGTTCATCGCATTCTGCGCCCAATGGCGGAGAATTTCATCGGAAACCGACAAATAAATAGATTTTCCTCCCTTTACTTCTGGAGAATAAATGCCATGCATCGAATCAAAACGAATGTCTTCGTGAGGAAACAGTGTATCCATTCTGTGAGCCAGTATCAAGTCTTCGGTTACCCCACATTCCAGTCCTTTCCCTTTTTTCAGCAGCCAGAGTTTATCACCAAGCACCAGCGCCTGTTCTATATCGTGAGTAGACATTAAGATAGCACGCTGTTCTTCCGATGCCAGGCGATGGAGCAATGTCATTATCTCAATGCGACTTACCACATCAAGAAAGGCAGTCGGCTCATCAAGCAAGATCAACGGACATTCCTGAACCAGTGCTTTGGCTATCATCACTTTCTGACGCTCTCCATCCGACAGTTCCGCTGTATATTTTGAAGCTTTTTCCGCCATGCCGACTGCTTCCATCGCATGGTCGATGATTTCATGATCTTCTTTTCCCAAACGTCCGAAGAATCCGGTATGAGGCTGACGTCCCAAGGCAACCAGTTCACGTACGGATAATCCTCCAGCCTGTGTCTTATCCGTCAGAACAATACCAATTTTCCAAGAACGCTCTTTAGGAGAATAACTGGCCAACGGCTTACCTAGTAAAGTAATATCCCCCGACAAAGGAGGCTGGACAGCAGCCAACGTACGAAGAAGTGTCGACTTTCCCGCACCGTTTGATCCAAGCAAACAAGTCAGCTCACCACGGCACAAAGCAAAATTTAAATGACTATGAACTACTTCTCCCCGCTTACCATGCCGATAACCGATAGTTAAATCCTTGGCCTCTATGACAACAGACTGTACTTTCATTTTTAATTAAAATACTGAATCTTACGCTGATTGATAATAACATAAATAATGACCGGAGCTCCCAGAAGAGGAGTCACGGCATTGAGTGGAATAATGCCTGCTTCTCCGGGTAAAATACAAATCAGGTTACACAACAGTGCGACAGCACTTCCCGTAAGCAACGTTACCGGCATAAGCATATTATGATTGGATGTGCCCAACATTAGTCGCGCCATATGAGGAACAGCCAGTCCGATAAAGGCAATCGGACCACAAAAGGCTGTAGTTACCGCAGTCAGCAATCCGGTAGCAATCAGCAGCCAGTTGCGTACCCTGCGTATATTTACACCCAGATTTTCTGCATAGCGAATGCCAAGCAACAGAGCATTAAGAGGTTTTATCATCAACACCGCGATAAGCAATCCCAACAGCGTTATGATGGAAAAGCCGGGAAGCTGCTTCATCGACACGCCACCAAAGCTTCCCATTCCCCAAAGTACAAACGAGTGTACCCCTTCGGCTGTAGAAAAGAAGTTTAATAATGAGATGATGGAAGAAACTACATAACCTATCATAATACCGGCAATAAGCAACATCACCGTATTTTTAATTATGGCAGACAGAGATAAAATGATTGCCATCACCAAAGCCGCACCGGCAAATGCCCCAGCCACTACAGAAAGAAAACCTGAAAGTACAAACTCTCCGGCAATGATACTTCCTCCACCTGCCAGCAGAACAAGTGCAACTCCCAGACTTGCTCCCGAACTGATACCTAAAATAGAAGAATCGGCAAGCGGATTACTAAATACGGTTTGCAGCATCAAGCCCGACGCAGAAAGAGCCGTTCCACAAAGCAGAGCTGTGATACACTGAGGAACACGCGACTCCCATACGATAAACTGCCAGCTGTCTTTTTCTACTTCTCCGCCAAAAAGGATGTTTGCTACGGCTTTCACCGGAATATCTACCGAACCGAAAACCAGATTGGCTGCCATAAGCAGCACAATCATTACAGCAAGTACACAACCATATATATATCCTCTATTTGTCTTCATGCACACACTTTCTGAGATATCACTCCGCTAAATTAGTAAAATATCTTGGAGTATAATCTTTCAAGATATCAGGATGAAATACTTTTACCAAATCCTTGAGCAACAATTCTGGATGAAAAGGTACTTCCTCATAAAAAGAAATGCGGCTGGTATTACATCCATATACCCGACGATTGCGGAACGCATCAAAATTGGCATATGGCGCATAGTCACTCTTCAGTTCTCTATAAGTTTTATCCACCTGCTGATTGTATTTTATCAGCCAGAAATCGGCGTGCTGTCCTTTATCGAATACTGTTTCAAAAGCCAAAGAAGCAGAACCGCTTTGAGGAATATCGGCAAATATATACCGTGCCCCCGCATCGGCATACAGTTTTGCCATTGTACTGTTTCCCCCCGGCACATACCATGTACCACCGGTTTTCAGTTCTGTAATGACAGTCGGTTTCGGTGTTATGTCTTTCACTTGATTCCGGAGTGAAAGATAGGCCTCCTCTACCCCAGCAAACAAAGAGTCTGCCTCAGCCTCTTTTCCAAACAGCAACCCATAAAAACGTACCCATTCGGCACGCCCCAATGCTGAAGTTTCCATATAGTCGGCACATTCAAGAATCGGTATATTCAGCTTTTCTATACGTCCGTAACCACCACTGTTTTCGTAAGGTGAAAGCAAGATACCGTCGGGATGCATGTCTATCACTTTCTCTATGTCCGGATTCATACTGCTCCCCGCATCGGTTATTTCTTTTTTCCGACAACTTTCCAATATAGCAGGAACACGGATGTACTGCAAATCACATACTCCTTTTATTTTATCCAGTGCGCCCAACTCCTGTAAAAGTCCGCAGTGCACAGACGAGAATATCAGGGAGTTTGATAAAGGAACCCGAACAATTGTACCCTCCGGCAAGGATGAAGGACACGAATCCTGTTTATTGACCAACAAATATGTATGCAACGTTTTCAGTGTGTCCCAGGGATTACGCAGGGTAACCTGAGTATAATGCTGGTATTTTACAATTTGCAGATTCTCTGCATAGCGTAAATTCAGTGTATCACCTCCTTCTTGCATAAAAGAGGTCTTGCTCTTTCCGTTACAAGCGGAAAACAGCAAGACCATAAGTACTATATGGGCAGATAGTATGTATTTCTTCAGTTCATTTGCCATGATTATAATAATTTATCGGTCTACAATAAACAAAGCAATATGAGAAATAATCATTCTCACATCAGCTTCCTCAATATTAACATAGTAAAAACATAGTTCTTGCTACTCTTTCCTCGAGAGCACAAGCATGATTTCGTTTTGCAGGTCTTCTGACTTACTCCGGTTTGTTATGCCTTCCCACTTTCTCAAACAGAAGAAAGCAGTGGCCTGAAGTAGTAAACAAACCTTTACAAAGGAGCTTACAGCAGCGGGACTGTCCGGGACTTTCACCCGATTCCCTTTTCATCCGTGGCCTCGCATATACCAATCGGAAGCCCGACGGAACAAAACTGTGACAAATATATGCAATAAGTACTTATAATGCAATAAAAGGTGAACCAAAATCCAATTTTATTTGTTTACTTTGTGTTTATATTAAAAGTTGATATCATCTATGATTACTGCAGAAAATATTTTACTAGTCGGGTCTATTTTAATCTTTACAAGTATTCTAATCAGCAAAACCGGATATCGTTTCGGTATCCCTACCCTGCTGTTATTCCTGCTGGTAGGTATGGCTTTCGGCAGTGACGGTCTCGGCATTCAGTTCAACAGTGCTTCAGACGCTCAGTTTATCGGCATGATGGCACTCAGCATCATCTTGTTCTCGGGAGGAATGGATACCCGATACGCCGATATCAAACCAGTCTTAAAACAAGGTATACTGCTCTCTACTGTGGGAGTATTGGTCACCACACTGCTTACCGGATTGTTTATTTTCTTCCTTTCGCATTACACGCATGCCAACATAGAACTTACTCTGATGGTTTCTTTGCTGCTTGCTGCAACCATGTCGTCTACAGACTCGGCTTCGGTATTCAGCTTGTTGCGCTCACAACGCATGAACCTTAAATACAATCTCCGCCCCATGCTGGAGCTGGAAAGTGGAAGTAACGACCCGATGGCATATATGCTTACCATTGTACTGATTCAGGTTATCGGCAGCGGAAGCAATTTCGACGTAACAGTCATACTGAAAGACTTATTTATACAGTTCCTGTTCGGAGGAGTCATAGGATACGCCTTCGGTAAGTTCGCTGTCTGGCTTGTCAATAAAATAGAACTTTCCAACAGTGCTCTCTACCCGATTCTTCTGCTTAGTCTGGTCTTCATCACATTTACTCTTACCGACCTGGTTAAAGGAAACGGCTATCTGGCAGTATATATCGCCGGAATGATTGTTGGAAATGCCCGACTGGCTTACCGGAAAGAAACCAATACGTTCATGAACGGACTGACATGGCTGTTCCAGATAATCATGTTCCTGACTTTGGGACTTTTGGTCAATCCTCATGAAATGCTCGATATCTCTGTAACAGCTCTGCTTATCGGCGTCTTTATGATTCTGATAGCACGCCCGGTCAGTGTATTTTTGTGCCTGCTTCCATTTAAAGGAATCACTAATAAGGCACGAGTTTTTATTTCCTGGGTAGGACTAAGAGGAGCCGTTCCTATTATTTTTGCAACTTATCCGGTAATAGCACAAATTCCCGGCTCAAACCAGTTGTTCAATATCGTATTCTTCATTACTCTGTTATCGCTTACTATACAGGGAATGACTATTTCGAAAATGGCACGCTGGCTCAAGCTTGACTTGCCTGAAGAAAAAGAAGGTAATGAATTTGGTGTAGAACTTCCGGAGGAAATCGACACCCACCTGGATGATATCACGCTTACAGAAGACATGCTCTCAACCGGAAACCGGCTAGCCGACATGAATATTCCTAAAGGCACACTCGTGATGCTTATCAAACGAGGAAACGAATTTATTATTCCTAACGGACAGATAGAACTTCATGCCGGAGATAAACTGCTGGTAATGTCTGAAAAGAAATAAAAGTAAGGTTTACAGCTGTTTATTTCCATTTTATTTATTACATTTGGGAAACAACTTTAAAATCAAATCTTATGGAAACATATCTTTTTTGGTTGGTTCCCATTGCATCAATTCTGGCATTAGCTTTTGCCGGATATTTCTACAAGCAAATGATGCGGGAAAGCGAAGGCAGTCCTGAAATGCAGAAAATAGCTGCCCATGTTCGCAAAGGAGCCATGTCGTACTTAAAACAACAATACAAAGTTGTTACGCTTGTTTTTATCGGACTCGTTATTTTGTTTGCCATCATGGCATACGGATTCAATCTGCAAAATCACTGGGTTCCGATTGCTTTCCTTACAGGAGGATTCTTCTCGGGACTGTCGGGCTATCTGGGAATGAAAACTGCGACCTATGCTTCGGCACGTACTGCCAATGCTGCACGCAATTCACTGAACGGCGGGCTACGGATTGCTTTCCGAAGCGGAGCAGTAATGGGACTCGTAGTAGTCGGACTAGGGTTGTTCGACATTTCCTTCTGGTATATTCTTCTAGACAAATGTATTCCGGCAGATGCCATGAATCCGACTGCTAAATTATGTGTCATCACCACTACAATGCTTACATTCGGAATGGGAGCTTCTACACAAGCCCTATTTGCCAGAGTTGGAGGAGGTATTTATACGAAAGCTGCCGATGTAGGAGCTGATTTGGTTGGTAAAGTGGAAGCCGGAATTCCCGAAGACGACCCACGCAATCCGGCAACAATAGCCGACAATGTAGGTGACAATGTCGGTGATGTAGCTGGCATGGGAGCCGACTTGTATGAATCGTATTGCGGATCAATACTTGCAACAGCCGCACTAGGAGCAGCAGCCTTCATCGGAACAGGCAATACAGAAATGCAATTTAAGGCTGTTATTGCTCCGATGTTGATAGCAGCAGTAGGAATTATCCTTTCCATTATTGGCATATTCGCTGTACGTACAAAGGAAAACGCTGGCATGAAAGAATTGCTCAAAGCGCTCTCTACCGGAACAAACCTCAGTTCTGTTCTCATCGTAATAGGTACATTCCTTATTCTTTGGATGCTAAACATAACCAATTGGGTTAATATTGCCTTTGCTGTAGTAGTAGGACTATTGGTAGGAATCATTATCGGACAGTCTACCGAATATTATACATCCCAATCGTACAGACCGACTCAAAAGCTTTCGGAAAGTGGAAAAACGGGGCCTGCTACTGTTATTATCTCCGGAATCGGGCTGGGAATGATCTCTACAACAATACCTGTCATTGCAGTTGTAGCTGGAATCATCCTTTCTTACTGGCTGGCATCGGGCTTCGATTTCACCAATATCGGTATGGGACTATACGGTATAGGTATAGCCGCTGTAGGAATGCTCTCGACATTAGGCATCACCTTAGCAACCGACGCTTATGGTCCGATAGCTGACAATGCAGGAGGAAATGCCGAAATGAGCGGATTGGGCGAAGAAGTACGTCACCGTACCGATGCACTCGACTCTTTGGGAAATACAACAGCTGCTACTGGAAAAGGATTCGCCATCGGTTCGGCTGCACTGACAGGGCTTGCTTTGCTGGCTTCCTATATTGAAGAAATACGTATCGGTTTGGAACGTATCGGAACAACACTTCTCGAACTACCAGGTGGTATCAGCATAACGATCCGCGAGGCTAGTTTCACAGATTTCATGATGTATTACGACGTAACACTGATGAACCCAAAGGTTCTATCGGGTATGTTCATCGGAAGCATGATGGCCTTTCTGTTTTGTGGTCTGACTATGAATGCCGTAGGACGTGCTGCTGCCAGCATGGTAGAAGAAGTTCGCCGGCAATTCCGTGAAATCAAGGGTATACTGGAAGGCAAGGCAGAGCCGGATTACGCACGCTGTGTACAAATCTCTACCCAAGGAGCCCAGCGCGAAATGGTCTTTCCATCACTTCTGGCTATAATAGCTCCTATTGTCACCGGATTATTATTCGGGGTCCCTGGAGTAATCGGACTGCTTATCGGAGGATTGTCTTCTGGATTTGTTCTGGCTATTTTTATGGCAAACGCCGGCGGTGCATGGGATAATGCCAAGAAGTATGTAGAAGAAGGTAACTTCGGAGGTAAAGGCAGCGAAGTACATCGTGCAGCAGTAGTAGGAGATACAGTAGGCGATCCATTCAAAGACACGTCAGGCCCCAGCTTGAATATTCTTATTAAATTGATGAGCATGGTAGCTATTGTCATGGCAGGACTGACTGTATCCTGGAGCTTATTCTAAAAAGAATAATACTCACATTGATAATTTTTATCCCCAATATCCTTCACTATCTTTATTTTCTTTACTGTCAGTAATAAAAGGTAGTGAAGGATTATTTTTATAGAATCGATGTGCTTTTCTTTCATTACTTCTCAACGCACCACACATATTAGTTTCTTTTAAAACTATTTCTTTTACAAATAAAAATCACCAAAAGTTTGTGAAGCAGATAAAATAAAGCTACCTTTGCGGCTTTAATTTATCAAAAATATATTTTAATGAAGAAATTTTTACTTATCGGCGCAGCGACACTAATTGTTTCAAACTCAACTTTCGCAGGAGATTATTTAACTAATACAAATCAACATGCCGCCTTTTTACGTATGGCAGCGCGTGGTGCCTCTATTGATGTAGACGGTGTATATAGCAACCCAGCCGGACTAGCCTTTTTACAAAAAGATGGTTTTCACCTCTCACTAACCGGACAAAGTGCATATCAAACTCGTGAAATTGCTGCCACTACAGGATTATGGACATTAGATGGCAAAGAAACAACACAAAATTATAAAGGTACAGCATCAGCACCGTTCATCCCTTCTTTCCATGGTGTATATAAAGATGGGAACTGGGCTGTTTCTGCAAGTTTTGCTATAACAGGAGGAGGAGGAAAAGCTTCCTTCGACAACGGTCTGCCAATGTTTAACTCTCTGGCAATTGGGGGAATTTATAAAAACGAACAACTGGCTGGTTTAATAGGAAAACCTGTTACTCCTAATATGTATGATATCAATACCGCAATGGATGGTAAACAATATATTTATGGTGTACAGCTAGGATTAAGCTATAGAATCAACGACTGGCTGAGTGTATACGCCGGAGGACGTATGAACTATGTAAAAAGCGGCTATGAAGGATATCTGAAAGCACAGTTAAAACAAGATTTCGGAGGAACGCAATTAATGAATCTGGCACTCGACTGCGAGCAGACAGGTTGGGGAGTTACTCCGATAATCGGTGCCGACGTAAAACTTGGAAAATGGAACTTGGCTGCCAAATATGAAATCAAAACAAACTTAAATATCGAAAACAAGACTAATACTTTAGATGCTCCAGGGGTACCGGAAGAAGTTCTTAAACCTTATGCTGATGGAGAACAGACTCCCAGCGATATTCCTGCATTTCTGAGTGTAGCTGCCGGATACGAAATTTTGCACAACCTGCGTGCTTCAGTAGAATACCACTTCTTTGATGACAAACATGCCGGTATGTTGAATGACCGTCAGAAGACGTTGAAGCACGGAACACACGAATACCTTGCCGGAATAGAATGGGATATCATCAAAAAATTAACTATCAGTGGAGGTTTCCAGAAAACGAACTATGGATTAAGCAATGATTTCCAAACAGATACAAGTTTCTACTGTAGTTCATACTCACTAGGATTCGGAGCAAGAGTCAACTTCAATGAATCATGGAGTATTGACGTTGCATATTTCTGGACTAACTATGATGATTATACAAAGACTACAGAAAGTTATAATAATACCGGAGTAAAAGGTACAGATGTATATAGCCGTACGAATAAAGTATTCGGTCTGAGTCTGAATTATCATTTCTAAAAAGTAAGATATATTTTCGGGGAAGCTAAATATTCTCTTTTCTTCGCCTGTCATTGATTTTACCATCTGTTTGTCGATAAAATTAATGACAGGCTTTTTGTTTTTTATACCGAATTTTGAAAAAATAAAGTATCCCACTCTATTTAAAGATAATACTAAAAAATGATCCGTATAAAATAGAAGCAATATTCATCATATACCGATTAATGTAATATTCATCCATAATTAAATAAGACAATGAAAACGTTATTGGGCATAAAAAACACACTCAGGAAATGCCTGTCAGTTTACGTGCAGACATTAATTGTCCTATTATTAGCCAGCTGTTCCGACAATCCATCCCAACCTTCTCAAGATGAAAATGAGGAAGATAACAATACTGTGGCTATGATTAACCTCTCCGATGCAACTAAAAGTGCAGATTTCATCATGTTATGTAAAGACGGCAACTACATCATGGGGAACTTTAATGCAGAAAATGGTTACGGATTGTTTATGGTAGATTTTGGCGTAGGAGAGCAACAGGAAGAACTAACCATCATGGTTAATCCTGAAGGAATCCCCGAAATGTTGTCATACAAAGAAACAACATTTGTTATCCGGAATATCACCGACAAAGATTTCGATTTTGCAACAATCGACAGCCAGGGAAATATAACATATTACTGGGATATCCCATATGATTTCGGAGATACAGATTCCAGATCAATCGAAAGCTTAGTATGGACATTTACGCAACCTTTTAAGAAATGGTATGAACAAACAGCAGGAGGTATCCGTAACTTTACATGGGATGAACATACTAGAAAAATGATAGGCCCTTACCTATTAAAAGTAACAGCTTTTACCATAATTACTTTGGAAGCCCATCGAGATCCGTCATTTTCGTCAATAGCTTTCGGTCTTATACCTACCATAATTGACGAAGGATATAAATCTGGTTTATGGAACGTAAAGACTCCCCTATGGTATGAAGATGCCGGATATGCTATTGAATATATAAAAAAAGAATGGAAGAACGGAAAATGGACATTCAAATTTAACCCAGTTGGTTTCATTAAGCAACTATTTGACAAAAGTAATATATTAAATGACTACGGAGATAAACTTTTGTATGAAATGTCTCATTACAAACCAGAAATGGATCCCATATTCGATGCAGAAGAATGGCAAATCAAAGTTTCACCAGCAGTGATAGAAGCCGGTCCTGCTGCAGCAACTTATTCTGTAAATGTCAGTTCAAAAGCTCAATGGAAGGTGGAGAGTAATGCCAGTTGGTGTAAAGTATCCCGTCAAGGTAATCAGGCTATTGTAAAAGTTGACGCCTATCAAGGTACAGAAACACGAAGCTGCAACGTTGAAATAACAACGCAGACCTATACTCCGGAAATTTCTCCTGCCACATTTGCCGTTGTCCAGCAAGGCATACTTTTCGAATTGTCTGAATCTAAATTATCATTCAAACCGGAAGGCTCTACCCGTGGCATATACGTATACACTAACTCCAATATCACATCGTGGGAAATTACTGCCAAGCCAGACTGGGTAGACAAAATAGACAAAGCTCCTAATTCGTTTTTCATTGATGTAGGAGAAAACAATACGGGAGAAACACGTAGCGGTCTTCTTACTGTAACTGGATATATAAACAACGGCACATGGATAGACCGTACAGTAGAGCTTATTCAACCTGCAGGTCTAGAATGGAATAATACATCATGGTCTTTTACGGGCAACTACACTATGACCACAGAAGGTGAAAGTTCTTCCTCTCCGATCAAATTCGAACTGGAAATACAAGATGTGGCAACACAACAGTTTTCACTTAAATATGAAGGTGTAGATCTCTCTCTCACAAGGAATACCGACGACATGGAAATATCACTTACCGAAGATGAAAAAGGACAGCTTATCTTAACAATGACAGAAAAAGAAGAAACAAGAGAAGATAATGAAAACTGGGATAAAATATATATACAACAACAATTTACGATAAAGCGTATTAATATAGATTCTGCAAACGGAGATATAAGTGGAACAACTGAATATGAAGGTAAAGCATTTGGAAAATATTACCATACAACCATTATTCATAGCGGACATATAACGGGTGTACGAAAACAATAGTTACATAACAACTCCATCGACAACTAGCCTTAAAAGTTTACAACATCTGTAAGTTTTTAAGGCTAGCCGTCTTTATCTGTTTTACTAATTTAATCCTAAGTAATATAAGTGACATAGATTAAAAATCAAAAATTATTTATTCTTTCTCATCGCTTTATCCGTTTTTCCTAATGTAGATGTAGTAATTTTTTCCAAGTATTCAACCTATTTATACCGACAGCAAATACATATTATTAACCTATCTTTACGAAAAATTCAGTGTTTTCTTATTTTACAAGAATAAAGATAAGAAAATTTTATATATTTGTCTAATTATTAACAACTTAAAACAAAGGTAAAATATGTATCCTGTCAAAAACTCACCTGAGTTTTTTATATTCCAGTCTGATATTCGGCAAGCTTTCAGATACTGGATAAGGATTTTTTTGCTTTCATTATGTACCTTCATAGAAGTTTACGCTCAAAATATTACTACAACTTTTTCCACAGCTAATAGTATATGTTTTACTCACCTCTCCACACAAGACGGATTAGCAAACGATAAGGTATTAAGCATTCTACAAGACCAATATGGCTTTATGTGGTTTGCTACAGAAAATGGATTATCCCGATTTGATGGAATAAATTTCGTAAATTACAATCATTCCGAAAAAAACACAAACAGTCTGTCAAGTAACATTGTTACTGCACTCTCAGAAGATGTATATGGAAATCTATGGGTCGGTACACAAAACGGACTAAACCGTTATGATAGAGCTCAAAACAACTTTCATAGATATACAACTCGAAATGGATTGAAAAATATTTCCATCAAAGCTCTTCACTCAGACACTCAAGGGAGTTTGTGGATAGAAACAGTCCAAGGATACTTGACTCAGTATCGTATACAAGAAAATCAATGGATACACTTTAAACACAATCCTGGGGTAAGTGAAGGAAAACATTACTATTGGCAAATATACGAAGACTCACTTCAGAATTTATGGATAGGGGGCCGCACCTTACAAGGGATTTTATTCTCAAAAAAATCAAGTCAAATAACTCCAGTCCCCACATGGTCGGAAAAAGGAATGCCTTTGGAGTCTGCTTTTTTTGTTAGAGCAAAAGATGGTGCATTATTCTCCTCCTCATTTGGTTCTATACAAAAATACGACACTCAACAACATAAATTTGTACACTACCGCTCCATACCTTTTGAAGCAACTTGTGCTATCACAGACATAGAAGGCAATATCTGGATAGGAGGTTACGGAGGACTTGTAAAATGGAACTACCCTCAAGATTATATTGAACAGTTCACACCAGACAGTAACAATCCGAATCACATATCTTCCAATCAGATACTTTGCTTATATTCCTCACATGATGGATGTATATGGATAGGAACAGAATACGGAGTGAACATGTATTCTCCACGGCTCAACCAGTTTCAGACCTATCAAGGGTATAATGTTTCTGCCTTGATGGAGGATACAGATCAACAATTATGGGTTGGAACAGAAAACGACGGAAGCTACGTTTTCAATTGGGAAAAGCAGAGTCTTACCCATTTCAACTATCGATTAATGAGCAAAGAGATTGATTATCTTACATTCCAGCGCGAGAAGGAAGTACTTCGCCAATATATCAGACATGAAGCTATCTACAATGATCAGTATACCTTATCTGAAAACTTAGCTGATAACTATACTGCATACAAAAACACAGATTTACGCTTCAGATATCCAGACGAAAATCACGTAACCGCATTATACCAAGATAAAGCAGGAATGATTTATGTTGGATTATGGAATCACGTCGGATTCAATGTGTATAATCCTCAAAACGGACTTTGGAAACGCTATGCCTTATGGAGCAAAAAACCAGATTACCATTATCCACGTTTATGGTTAGGAAATCCATTTGGAGCAAACTGGTATAATGGTTTTCTTGAAGATCGTAAAGGCCGCTTTTGGTGCATTACATGGGAATGTTTCGGACTCAATTTATTCAATCGTAAAACAGGTAAATTTGAATCCAAACATTATTTTCCCAATAATGTACCGTGCTTTCCACAGGGAAAGATAGAGCAGATATTTTACGATGTACCACGCGACCGATATATTTTCAACGGGAAAAGTACCTACTTTGGATATTATGACAATAAAGACAAACGTTTCTATAAATTTGGAGAGTCTTTTCCCAATAATTATCCTAACTTAGATATTGTAAAAGGCTATTACCAATACAGCAAAGCCAAGATATTTTCTCTGCCCAATGACTTTGGATGTGATTACATCTTATCAGATGGAAACAACAAGCTTTATATAGCCAATGTACATAAAATAATGTATATGGACCTTACAGACAATACTGTACATCCGATACTTTCCATGCCGGAAAATACTTCTTTTGCATGGACTCTTTCAGCCGACAGACAGTCTATCATAGTTTATTGCGACAAAGGTTTCATAGCTGTTGACACTCAGAAAAATACTTGCACACCACTGACATTTCCTGATAAATTAAAACTGGAAGAAGAAAATATTCAAATCATGTTGCAACCTCATAACGGTGAATTATGGATAGGAACATCCAAAACACTATGGAAACTAAACCAACAAAACAAATGGGTTAAATTATTACCAGAAATGCAGTCAGTGGGTGTAATACGCCAAAAAGAAAACGGAAACATATATGTAGGAAGTAATAAAGGACTTTATATATTCAATCAAGGAGAAGAAATAAAGCATATTCCCTTTCAGATAAATGCAACAAAAGGACTCCCTGGCACAGAAATCAGAGACATATACATGCCTGATTCCCAAACCTGCTGGATTGCCACAAACGACGGATTAGTACAACTAACTAACGACAAGATAAAAATATTTACGCACGATGATTATAATCCCCATAGCCTTATTGATAATAATGTCTGTACAATAGCTCAAGGTCCTGACCAGAAACTTTGGATTGCCACTTTTCAAGGACCCTGCTTGTTCAATCCTTCCAATGAAATTTTTACAGACATGACACAACCTGGTAATGATTGTCTGACATCACGATTAACCAGTTGTATTACAGAAGATTTACAAGGAAACATTTGGATAGGGACAACAGAAAAAGGTATCAATGTTTTATCTATCGAGGCAGATACAATTGCACATTATTATCATCAGCCATGGAATAAAAACAGTTTGCCGGACAATTATGTTGAATGTATTTTTTGTTGCCATAATGGTAATATATGGGTTGGAACTCACCAAGGATTAGCAAAATTTGATAAAGAACACAAGCAATTCCAAAGATTTGATTCAACAAAAAATCTTCATGTAAAAGGAATACAAGAAGATTTCCAACACATGTTATGGATGACAACCGATAAGGGGTTATTACTAGCTGACTCCACAGGGAATATTATACGAAAATTTTATGATTACCATGGATTACCCAATAATGATTTGTCAAAAGCTATTTGTCGATTAAAAAATGGGAAAATCTGCATTGGAAGCAATTACGGTTTTAGTATTTTCGAACCCAAACACCTAAAAGGAACTCTACCATCTCCTAAAATAATGCTAACAGATATACAGGTAAACAGTTCTCCTTTTTTCATAGACCTGAATAAAGAAAAAAAACTTGAACTTAAATCTGAGCAAAATTCATTCACCATAGGTTTTGCAGCAACTGACTATGAATACAGCCAGCATTTAAAATACCGCTATAAATTAGTTCCTTTCGACAAAAAATGGAATTATACGACTCCTCCCCTGCTTTCAGCTAAATACACGAGCTTGGATTTTGGGAAATATAGCCTTGAAATAGAAGTCAGTAATTCTTTCGGGGAATGGAATAGACAAGTTTTCGTACTTCCCATATATATTGCAACTCCATGGTATTATTCATGGTGGTTCTTTACAATACTTATAATCTTTTGCGTATTAAGTATTTGGGGATTTATCAGATTCAGAGAACGACAATTAAGAAAAGAAAATGAGCAGCTGGAAGCTTTGGTCAGAGAAAGAACCGAAAAATTATACCAAATCATGGAAAATAAAAATAAATTCTTCAATATCGTTTCACATGACCTGAAAAGCCCGCTAAATTATTTAAATGTTTTATCTACAACTCTGCTAGAAGAATATAATTGTCTGAATGATGAAGAGAAGATTCAAAAAATTCGGATGATAAATAAATCATCGCATCAAGGAAAAGCCCTGCTGGATAATCTTCAGCTGTGGGTACTTTCTCAAAAAGAAATGATTAAACCTGTTTTTCGACAAACAAACCTGACTGATGAAATTGAAGCGGTAGTACAACTTTTAAATCCTAATATACAGAAAAAAGAATTAACCGTTACTATCCCATCCAGTCCTATTATTGTATGTACAGACAAAAACATGTTGTCGACCATATTAAGAAATCTGATTGCTAATGCCATAAAGTATTCTTACCGTAAAGGGAAAATCCATATATCTGTCAAAGAAAATAAAGAAAACTGGAACGTAAGCATCGAAGACAATGGTGTAGGCATTTCACCTGAACGTATAAAAAAGCTCTTCCAAATAGGAACAAAAGTTTCATCACTTGGAACAGAGAAAGAAGAAGGAACAGGACTCGGACTTCTGATTGTCAGAGAATTCATCAATCGTTTAGGAGAAAATATTCAAGTAAAAAGTACCCAAGGAAAAGGAAGTATATTCATATTTACATTACATAAACATCTAAGAAAATGATAAAAATACTCATTGTAGACGACTCTGAAATACATCTGGAAGGGATGAAAACCATCCTAAAACGCTCGGAAAGCCTAAATGTAACGGCTACAGCTCAAACTTATGACGAAGCCAAACAACTGTTACGGAAAGACAATTACGACCTGGCCATTTTGGATATCAGTCTGGAAGAAGATACTGACGGACTTGATCTCGCCCAATTCATTAAAACGACCTATCCCAATATGCCAATAATCATACTTTCTCATTATAAGGACATCCGCTATATTATCCAATCGTTAAAAATGCAATTAAATGGATATTTGGCAAAAGATACTCCACCCGAAGACTTAATATGCGCCATTCAAGCTGTTGCATTAGGAAAAGGTTTCTATTTTGGCAATACAATACCGTACAATGATATTGTAAAAGCATTCGGTGGAGAAGAAAACATAAAAAAAAGAAAACCATATGAGCTAAGCGACAGAGAATTAGAAGTTATCCAACTGTTAGCCAATGGATATACCAGCAAAGAAATAGCCAATGAATTAAATATAGACCGAAATACAGTAGAAACTTATAAAGACCGTATAAAAAGTAAACTGGATTGTAAATCAGCAATCGAAATCGTAGTTTTTGCTTATAAAAACAAAATTATATACTAAAATATCTATTAAACAGGCAACTACAATATTAAACTGCTCCCTAAAAGTTTTACATATAACTTTGAGGGTGCAGTTCATTTTTTTAATAGAAAATAACACACCCCAATGAATTTAGCTGAAAGAGATTGAACTTCGTAATTTTTTTTTCTTAACTTTGCGCTGCATCTTAAAGAGATTACAAACAACTTTAAACAAAAAATATTGAGATTATGATGACTATTGACAAATTCAACTTTGCCGGAAAAAAGGCAATCGTTCGCGTTGACTTCAACGTACCTTTGAACGAAGAAGGTAAAATTACTGACGATACTCGTATCCGTGGTGCTCTGCCTACTTTGAAAAAAGTATTGGCTGATGGTGGTGCTCTCATTATCATGTCACACATGGGTAAACCAAAAGGCAAAGTAAACGCTAAATATTCTCTGAGCCAGATTGTAGACGCTGTTGCTGCTGCTTTGGGTACTCCAGTTCAGTTTGCTCCAGATTGCGCTAAAGCTCAGGAAGCTGCTGCTGCTTTGAAACCAGGTGAAGTTCTGTTGCTCGAAAACTTGCGTTTCTATCCTGAAGAAGAAGGAAAACCTGTAGGTATCGAAAAAGAAGATCCTGCTTACGAAGATGCAAAGAAAGCTATGAAAGCTTCTCAGAAAGAATTTGCTAAAACTTTGGCTTCTTACGCAGACTGCTATGTAATGGATGCATTCGGTACAGCTCACCGTAAACACGCTTCTACTGCAGTTATCGCTGACTACTTCGATGCTGATCACAAGATGTTGGGTTACCTGATGGAAAAAGAAGTTCAGGCTGTAGATAACGTTTTGAAAGATATCAAACGTCCGTTTACTGCTATCATGGGTGGTTCTAAAGTTTCTACTAAGATCGGTATCATCGAAAACTTGATGGACACAAGAACATTCCTGACGGATGGATGGGATTGGATGCAGGTCCTAAGACTCGTGAAGAATTCAAAGCAGCTATCAAGGGTGCAAAGACTATTTTGTGGAATGGTCCTGCTGGTGTATTCGAAATGGACAACTTCGCAGGTGGTTCTAAAGTAATTGCAGAAGCTATTGCTGAAGCTACAAAAGAAGGTGCATTCTCATTGATCGGTGGTGGTGACTCTGTAGCTTGTATCAACAAGTTTGGTATGGCTGATCAGGTTTCTTACATCTCTACTGGTGGTGGTGCTTTGTTGGAAGCTATCGAAGGTAAAATCCTTCCGGGTATCGCAGCTATCCGTGGCGACAAATAATTTAGACTAACACTCTATACCTAAGAGTTATATGAGAGGACAATTCTCTTCCGAGGATTGTCCTCTTTCTTTTTTCATACATCGAGCAACACGTTTTTCATTTTGACATTACAGTTATTATTGCTGCCCGATAAGAAATCTTCATCAGCCTTCATAGGCCGTTTGAAAAAGAGCTGGTCATCATACTACTTTGAAAGAGCTGTTTTTCTGTATAAACATTACTCTATAAATTATTATGTATCAGACCAAGATATGTTTACACTGGCAGTTCCCGTTTTATTAAAACAATGTTCAAACGACTATATTCAAGCAAATGCCAACAATCGTAAAAGTTCTACCAAACAGCAATAGAACAAAATAAAATAAAAGATATACCCCTAATAAAAAAACTCCTTTTATACCCGCCAGAGCAGTTGAAGTGCACCCCAAAAGTTAGACACAAAACTTTTGGGGTGCATTATGTATAGACATCACAACTTTGAAGAACGGCTA